>Ga0210387_10000140_pt1 | contig 51367 bp, 18 predicted proteins | sample IncBWC7OmetaG_FD_160108 | JGI IMG/M metagenome (GOLD analysis project Ga0210387, IMG submission 160108) | Forest soil microbial communities from Barre Woods Harvard Forest LTER site, Petersham, Massachusetts, United States - Inc-BW-C-7-O ... | reverse complement strand
TACCTACTGATGTTGTTGGTGTACCACTAATTGTTAATACTTTTCCTACTAAGGTTCCTGACATACCTGCTGGTAAACCTGATACGGTTGCGCCGGTTGCGCTACCTGCTGCGGTATACACAAAGCTCGTTGAGGCTGATCCTTGACATACAGTCTGTGATGCCGTACCGGAAGTTAAACTTACTGTTGCCAGTGGCGTTACTGTTATTACGCCGTTTGCGGTTGCGGCTGTACAGCCGCCGCCAGTTGTTGTTACTGTATAAGTGAATGGGCTACCTACTGATGTTGTGGGTGTGCCACTAATCGTTAGCACTTTTCCTACCAAGGTTCCTGACATACCTGCTGGTAAACCTGATACTGTTGCGCCCGTTGCACTACCCGCTGCGGTATATACAAAACTGGTTGAAGCTGCTGCCTGACATACTGTTTGTGATGCCGTACCAGAAGTCAAGCTTACTGTTGCCGGTGCTGTTACTGTTATTACGCCGTTAGCCGTTGCTGCTGTACAGCCGCCGCCAGTTGTGGTTATTGTATAAGTGAATGGACTACCTACTGATGTTGTTGGTGTGCCGCTAATTGTAAGTACAGCTCCTGCTAAGGTTCCTGACATACCTGCTGGCAAACCTGCTACTGTTGCGCCGGTTGCACTACCTGCCGCTGTATATGCAAAACTAGTCGAGGCTGAACCTTGACACACTGTTTGTGATGCAGTACCAGAAGTTAAACTTACTGTTGCTGGCGCTGTTACTGTTATTACGCCATTTGCTGTTGCTGCTGTACAGCCGCCGCCTGTTGTTGTTATTGTATAAGTGAATGGGCTACCTACTGATGTTGTTGGTGTGCCGCTAATTGTTAATACTTTTCCTACTAAGGTTCCTGACATGCCTGCTGGTAAACCTGATACAGTGGCACCTGTTGCACTACCTGCTGCTGTATACGCAAAGCTCGTTGAGGCTGATCCTTGACATACTGTTTGTGAAGCACTACCTGAGGTTAAACTTACTGTTGCTGGCGCTGTTACTGTTATTACGCCGTTTGCCGTTGCTGCTGTACAGCCACCCGTTGTTGTTACGGTATAAGTGAATGGGCTACCTACTGATGTTGTTGGTGTGCCGCTAATTGTTAATACTTTTCCTACTAAAGTTCCTGACATACCCGCTGGCAAACCTGCTACCGTTGCGCCGGTTGCACTACCTGCTGCAGTATATACAAAGCTCGTTGAGGCTGATCCTTGACATACTGTTTGTGAAGCACTACCTGAGGTTAAACTTACTGTTGCTGGTGCTGTTACTGTTATTACGCCGTTTGCCGTTGCTGCTGTACAGCCACCGCCTGTTGTTGTTACGGTATAAGTGAATGGGCTACCTACTGATGTTGTTGGTGTGCCGCTAATTGTTAATACTTTTCCTACTAAAGTTCCTGACATACCCGCTGGTAAACCTGCTACAGTGGCACCTGTTGCACTACCTGCTGCAGTATATACAAAGCTGGTTGAGGCTGAACCTTGACACACTGTTTGTGATGCAGTGCCAGAGGTTAAGCTCACCGTTGCCGGTGCTGTTACTGTTATTACACCGGTTACTGTCGCTGCTGTACAACTGCCACCGGTTGTTGTTACTGTATATGTAAATGGACTACCTGTTGACGTAGTTGGTGTACCACTAATTGTTAATACTTTCCCTACCAATGTTCCTGACATACCTGTTGGCAAACCTGATACTGATGCGCCGGTTGCACTTCCTGCCGCTGTATAAGCAAAGCTCGTTGAGGCGGAACCTTGACACACTGTTTGTGATGCAGAACCTGAGGTTAAGGAAATCGTTGGTAATGGATTAATTGTTACTACAACGGGCTTAACACTAGAACAAGCGGCGCTTGTACCTTGGATATAGTATGTGTTACTGGTAGCTACCGCAGTAGGACCAGATAAAGCAATAGTTGCTCCGGCATCTGTAAAATAACTATAGGTTAATCCTGCCTGAGAACCTGCAGTTACGGCCGCTGCTGTTAAGTCTACTGTACCTGGTGCGCAAACTGCTGGTGGATTTGTTATATCTAATGTAATAGTACCTATGTTGATAGTAACGGGACAAGAAGTAACCCCATCATATATTGCTTCATATTCAGTTGCTACCGTCGGCGAAACTGATATCATACTTGTTGTCGGATTTCCTGCAACAGTTGTCCAGGTTCCTCCTCCATTCGTACTTTGTTGCCAACTGTAATTCAATCCTGAATGGATTGTTGATAATTGAGTAGTAAGTATTGTTGAGCCGCCGCTACAAACAGTTGAATCAGATGCTTTTACACTGGCACAATCGCTTAAAGGTGCAGCATGATATCCAGCTGTAGATGAATAAGCGTTTGAAGCAATCCAAGTAAAAAGCTGCGCAGCACGGCAAGTACTAGTATTACATCCCGCATTGTCATTCGCCTGATTTATAGCCACCTCCATATTAATGTAGCCGCTACTAATACTAATACTATTAGCAACAATGGGTATGTCAACTTCTAGATCCCAATAAGTGCCATTTTTTACAATTTTAGCGGTTGATGTGTTTCCAGTGCCATAAATTCCGGGGACCCCGTTCACATACTCATATCCAAATTGCAGTGGTGCGTTCGAATTACTTGCTATATAAATTTCTACCGCATCCTCATAATATACACCCGTATTCCGAGGGTTGGTTTCATTTACCTGAACATCAAAATAAATATCTGTAGGAGTGTATACGGCACGCCACTGTCCAGCAGGATTAGATTGTGTGCCGGCACAGGGAGACCCCTGATGAAGGCAATCATCGTTACCACTTAAACCCCATGGTTGGGTAACTGTCTCCCAAGGAGCTGTATACCAAACTGGTTCATTATCTACGCCATCAACAGTTATATTATCGCATACTTTTGGTATAGTAAACAGGCCGGTTGGGCCACAACAGTTAACAGGTGTTATTGTTGTGCTGATGGTTAAACCGGTTCTAGCGCAAGTTACTTTGTATATTGTAGCAGTAGAGGGGGTAGTACTTAGTTGAAATGATGTTGAAGATGGAACTGTAGTATATGTTGTTCCGCCATCTGTACTTTGTTTCCATGTGTAAGTGTCTGTGGTTGAACCAATACCTTGTGCTGTTAAAGTGGTGGGTGTTGTTTCACAAACACTCGTTCCGTTAGAAGAGGTTATTTGTTTCGGTATGCAACCGTACACTTGTATTTCTTCGATTCCCATAACATCATTGTTATCATAGCCAGAAGCGTTAAAGGCTATTGAAAAGCCAGCGTCATTAACGTTATTGGGATTTTGACCTAATACTAAAGAACATTCATACCATGATTCATCCTGATCATGTTCAAGGGCATAGACTGGATTATTCGCACTCCAGCTCTGATCTCCCATGGCACCACAAGTTTGTGATTCGAGTCTATATGTTCCCGTAACGCCTCCGCCAGAAATACTTTGGTGAGAAAGACTTTGAATTTGTATAGTTGGCTGCATACCTTGATTACAATTCGCGTTTGCAGCAGCATTCCGCATTTTAATCCTTATACAATAAGATCCACCAACCGTTAAACCAGTGATAGTGTATCGTGCAAAAACATTTCCATTATTCGGTCTGAAAAGGAATACACCACCGGTAGGTGTTGTAGCTGACAAATTATTAAGAGGAGTTCCCAATGGACCATTTACCGAACTGGGATTATTTACTATAGTATACTCACCACCCAAAGCTCCGCTGACCAAATTCGAAGAAGGGTTGTAAATATAGGACGCAGAATCTTCAATCGTAAAACTTTCGTTGGTAAGTCCCCCATACGCTAAGCTATATACATTCCAACGGCCAGTTGTGGTTCCTGCAGTATTGCCAAAGGTAACATGACCTATAAGGTTACTTGGGCAAGAATCGGTACTGACACAAGAAGCGAAACTAAGTTGGGCATATACTTTTGTAGAACAAAAAGAAAGGATAACACTTAACAGTACAAGGCTAACCTTACAAATTAATTTATAATTTTTCATACGCAATAGAGCAATATTTCGTTTATAGAATCGTTTATATAAAACTTTAAAAAGCTGTTTAAAAAATGCAAGCCACCAAAAGGTTGTATAAGCATTCGACACAAGACGAATAGTTAGTGCATTTCGCTGCCTGAATAAAAATGTTGATTTAGATCTGGGAAGAGTATTTTATAGCAAAAAACCGTTCTTACCAAAATAAAATTTGCCAAAGGTACTGTTTGTACAGGTTGTAACAAAAAAATACCTTGTCCTTTTAAGAATGTTGATAAATGATGGTTAAGTGCCATTTATAGTGATATATCTTCCAATGCACATTCATTAAGAATTACAACTGTTTTTATCCATCTATTTCTATTATCCTAGTTTTCAAGGACAGATACTTTTAGTATAATTAAAATTATAAGAGGTAATATGATCTAACAATATTTGTTGGATCATATATTTATTTAACTGTAAACTTCTTAACTACCCTATCGCCCACTGCCGTTATTACTATTACATAATTTCCTGCAATTAAATTAGGAACATGCACGGTTATCATTCCATTTGTAATAGTGGCTGTTCCTTTCTGCATTAATTCACCAATGAAATTTCTAATATCCATCGTCACGTTTTCTCCCTCAGGCCAACCCGGCAATGTCACTGAAAAATGTCCCTGCGTTACTGGGTTAGGTGCTAAAATTACACTTGCTGGTGGTGGAGTAATATTTCCATCGGCCACAGTAATAACAACGATCTCTGTTGTTGTACCACTACTATTGGTAGCACTAAGCGTATCCTCATAAGTACCAATGCTTGTTGGGATACCACTTATTACACCTGTCGATGAATCAATGCTCAAGCCTGGAGGTAGATTTGCCGCACCGTAACTTGTTGGATAATTAGTTGCAATGATAGTATAATTTACTGCTGTACCAACTGTAGCATTAATGCCACCGGTATTTGTTATAACAGGAGAATACAACGTTGATAAATTAATTGTAAAGGTTAGCACCTCTGTTCCTGTCCCGCCTGCATTGCTTGCTTTTACAGTATCGACAAATGTACCCGATACTGTCGGTGTGCCGCTAATAACACCTGCCGCATTGATTGATAGTCCCGTAGGTAATGCTCCGGTTACTGCAAAACCTGTTGGGTTATTCGTTGCTGTGATCGTATAACTAAATGATGCACTTTCGATACCGATCGCAGTTGACGGGCTAGTGATCACAGGTTTATTTGGCAAAATTATTATTGTTATTATTTGTGAGCCTGTTCCACCTGCGTTCGTTGCTTTTACTGTATCGACAAATGTGCCCGATGCTGTTGGTGTTCCGCTAATTATTGAACCCGAGAAGCTCAAGCCTGCAGGCAATGTACCTGTTACTGTATAGCTTGTTGGACTATTGGTCGCAGTGATCGTATAGCTTGTAAACGCACTGCCTACCGTTCCACTAGCTGTTGTTGCACTTGTGATAACTGGTTTGTTTGGCAAAATAGTTATTGTAATTACTTCCGTGCCGGTACCACCAGCATTCGTTGCTTTCACCGTATCGATAAATGTTCCGGACACTGTTGGTGTACCACTGATCACTGCACCTGATAAACTTAATCCTGCTGGCAATATGCCACCAATTGAATAGCTCGTTGGGGTATTCGTTGCCGTTATAGTATAACTAGTGATCGCTGTATTGATCGTGCCGTTGATTGTTGTGCCACTGGTGATAACCGGTACACCAGGTATTGCTGCATTGATCGTTATTGTCAATAACTGTGTTCCTGTGCCTCCTGCATTGGTTGCTTTCACTGTGTCTACAAATGTTCCAGACACGGTTGGTGCTCCACTAATTACTCCTGCTGCAAATGTTAATCCAGTTGGCAATGTACCTGTTACTGTATAGCTTGTTGGACTATTGGTCGCAGTGATCGTATAACTTGTAAACGCACTGCCCACTGTTCCACTTGCTGTTGTTGCACTTGTTATTACAGGTTTGTTTGGCAAAATAGTTATTGTCAATATTTGTGTACCAGTACCACCTGCGTTCGTAGCTTTTACCGTATCGATGAATGTTCCAGATACTGTCGGTGTTCCACTGATCACTGCACCTGATAAGCTTAATCCTGCTGGTAGTGTGCCGCCAATTGAATAACTAGTTGGTGTATTTGTAGCGGTGATTGTATAACTAACGATCGCTGTATTGATTGTTCCGTTTATTATTGTGCCACTTGTAATAACTGGCTTGTTTGGCAAAATAGTTATTGTCAATATTTGTGTACCAGTACCACCTGCGTTCGTAGCTTTCACTGTATCTATAAATGTTCCAGAGACTGTTGGTGTGCCGCTGATCACTGCACCTGATAAACTTAATCCTGCTGGTAATGTTCCACCAATTGAATAACTCGTTGGTGTATTTGTTGCGGTGATTGTATAACTAACAATTGCTGTATTGATCGTACCATTTATTGTTGTGCCACTGGTTAATACAGGTACACCAGGTATTGCTGCATTGATCGTTATTGTCAATAACTGTGTTCCTGTGCCTCCTGCATTGGTTGCTTTCACTGTGTCCACAAATGTTCCAGACACTGTTGGTGCTCCACTAATTACTCCTGCTGCAAATGTTAATCCAGTTGGCAATGTACCTGTTACTGTATAGCTTGTTGGACTATTGGTCGCAGTGATCGTATAGCTTGTAAACGAACTACCTACTGTTCCACTCGCTGTTGTTGCGCTTGTTATTACTGGTTTGTTTGGTAAAATAGTTATTGTAATTACTTGTGTTCCGGTACCACCAGCATTGGTCGCTTTTACTGTATCGATAAATGTTCCGGACACTGTCGGTGTTCCACTGATCACTGCACCTGACAAACTTAATCCTGCTGGCAATGTGCCGCCGATTGAATAACTCGTTGGTGTGTTCGTTGCTGTAATTGTATAACTAACAATTGCTGTATTGATCGTACCGTTTATTGTTGTGCCACTGGTAATAACTGGTTTGTTTGGCAGAATAGTTATTGTAATTACTTGTGTGCCAGTACCGCCTGCGTTAGTTGCTTTTACTGTATCGATAAATGTTCCAGATACCGTCGGTGTTCCACTGATCACTGCACCTGACAAACTTAATCCTGCTGGCAATGTGCCGCCGATTGAATAACTCGTTGGGGTGTTCGTTGCTGTAATTGTATAACTAACAATTGCTGTATTGATCGTACCGTTTATTGTTGTGCCACTTGTAATAACTGGTTTGTTTGGCAGAATAGTTATTGTAATTACTTGTGTGCCAGTACCGCCTGCATTCGTCGCTTTCACCGTATCGATAAATGTTCCTGAAACTGTTGGTGTACCACTTATCACTGCACCAGACAAACTTAATCCTGCTGGCAATGTGCCGCCGATTGAATAACTCGTTGGGGTATTTGTTGACGTAATTGTATAACTAACAATTGCTGTATTGATCGTACCGTTTATTATTACACCACTTGTGATAACTGGTTTGTTTGGCAAGATCGTTATTGTCAATACTTGTGTACCAGTACCACCTGCATTCGTTGCTTTTACCGTATCAATAAATGTTCCGGACACTGTTGGTGTACCGCTGATCACTGCGCCCGATAAACTTAATCCGGCTGGTAATGTGCCACCAATTGAATAACTAGTTGGCGTGTTAGTAGCAGTGATTGTATAATTAACGATCGCTGTATTGATCGTACCATTTATTGTTGTACCACTGGTAATAACTGGTTTGTTTGGCAAAATAGTTATTGTCAATACTTGCGTGCCAGTACCGCCGGCATTGGTCGCTTTCACCGTATCGATAAATGTTCCAGATACTGTTGGTGTACCACTGATCACGGCACCTGATAAACTTAAACCGGCTGGTAATGTGCCTCCGATTGAATAACTCGTTGGTGTATTTGTCGCCGTAATAGTATAGCTAACAATTGCTGTATTGATCGTACCGTTTATTGTTGTGCCACTGGTAATAACTGGTTTGTTTGGTAAAATAGTTATTGTAATTACTTGTGTGCCGGTACCACCAGCGTTCGTCGCTTTCACCGTATCTATAAATGTTCCTGACACTGTTGGTGTACCACTGATCACGGCACCTGATAAACTTAAACCGGCTGGCAATGCTCCACCGATTGAAAAACTCGTTGGGATATTCGTTGCTGTAATCGTATAACTAACGATCGCTGTATTGATCGTACCGTTTATTGTTGTACCACTCGTGATCACTGGCTTGTTCGGCAAAATAGTTATTGTTAATACCTGCGTTCCTGTTCCGCCTGCATTGGTTGCTTTTACCGTATCGATAAATGTTCCAGACACTGTTGGTGTACCGCTTATTGTTGAACCTGATAAACTTAATCCTGCTGGCAATGTGCCGCCAACTGAATAACTCGTTGGGGTATTCGTTGCCGTTATGCTATAATTAAATGCCGTATTGATCAATGTGCTTGCCGTTGTTGCACTGGTTATTACGGGCGTAGTGGCCGCACACACCGTCAGGTTAACGGTTCCCATATCTGCTGTATTTTCATAATCGTCCACAGCTGTTCCGTTCCATCCTACTGATGCATCTCTTGCTCCCGTATTATCCTGCTGGTCATTGATATTTACATCAAAGCCTATTGCTTTACCATTCGTTGGAGCCGTGCCGCCAATCGTACTCCAAGGAATTGATACTTCCAAAGTATATCCTCCTGTTGAAGTTGGTATGGCATAGGTAATGCCAGTTGTTGTACCTGTATTACCTGTGATGTTTGCAATAGTTGGTGCCTCATTCCAATTGAAACGATATTGATGATCATTTACTGTGTATGCTCCCGCCTTACTATCATTACCTGCAATGAACAGCTCTACCCCATCCTGATCGTACACATTTGTTCCTACACTGCTAAGGTTTGCATCTTTTACTTTGACCAAGACATACAAATTAGTAGCATCATACATCGCCTGCCAGGTCGATCCTGTTTGTATCGTTCCGCTTATCGTTTTTGTTATCGCGTTTGTTGGTGCGTTCGACCATACCGCATCAGCAGTACCATCAATTACCGGAACTGATGTCGCATTCACTACCATTGAAGTTGAACATCCTGTAGTGGCTGCCGCAATAGTAAAGGTCAAAACTGCAGTTCCTGTTCCACCTGCATTAATAGCTTTTACTGTATCGATAAATGTTCCCGCCACAGTTGGCGTGCCACTTATTACACCGGTGGTTGTATTCAGACTTAGTCCCGCAGGTAAATTGGTGACTGCGAAACTCGTTGGACTATTCGTAGCTGCAATCGTATAATTAGTTATTGCTGTACCGACCGTACCGCTTGCTGTATTTGCACTTGTTACTACTGGTATTGTTGTTGGCAAAACAAATGTTACATAATTCAAATTGAAACCACCGGTCTCCATGTAGATACGCATTATATGTTGCCCCAGTGTAAGACTCGGCGTTGTTACACTTACTGTTTGCCATGTTTGAAAACCTCCTGTATTAGGAACCGCGATCGTACCAATAGTTACACCATCGATCTCTACATGCAAACTATTGCCAGCAGTAGTAGATGCGACACGAGCCTGCATTGTGTATACACCAGCCGTGTTTACATTTACTGTATATTTTTCCCACTCGCCTGCTGCTGTATAGCCAACATCATAACCACCACCTGCATCTGAACAGGTTTCCACATCCACGCCTTCTGTTGTTCTGTATTGTCCCCCTTGATTTATTGGGTCACTATCATTATACGCAACACCTTGTCCGCCATTATCATAATTCTCTGCTTGTATCGTTCCCGGAATTGGCCAAGGTGTTCCACCATAAGGCGTTTCAGGAACTGCAGTACATGGATCTTTACTATATACACGCACGTAATCGACTAACATCGTTTGAGGAAAATCAGTAGGATTCGGCGTTTGCCCTGTAAAGTTTCCACCCACAGCCAAATTCAAAATGATATAAAATTTTTGGCTATCAAAAGGCCATACGCCACCTGCAGCAATTAATGCTGTCTTACTAACGGTACCGCGTAATACACTATCAACATAAAAACTTATAGAATCGGTTGTCCAGTCTGCTGCATACAAATGATAATCATCAGACAATGGTGCCGGACTATTATAAGTATATCCCTGTGATAAATGAGTACCACCTGAATTGGCAAAATGCAAAGTACCAAACCATGTCACAGGATTTTTATTAGCACATTCTTCGATATCGATCTCTCCTGTTTGTGGCCATGCCGTACTATCTGCCAGCATCCAGAATGCGGGCCATGTACCGGCTGCAGAAGGAACTTTTATTCTTGCTTCAAAGTGCCCGTATTTCTGAGAGAAATTGCCAACGGTAAGTATCTTACCTGACGTATAATTATTTCCTGAACCATTATAGTTTGGTTGGTATTGAGCTGTTAATGCTAATGCTCCACCAGAGACAGAAACATTGTTTGTATTATTAGTATAATATTCTAATTCATTATTGCCCCAGCCGCAAATACCCGGGCAACCATTTCCTGTTTGGTAACCCCATTTGGTGAGGTCTAAACTATTGCCATTGAATTCATCTGACCAAGTTAATAAAGGACAGCTTGGTATTGCCGCATTTACTGTTACTAAAACAGGTATTGACGTTGTTGTAGTTGCACTACTGTTGGTAACTTTTGCTGTAATGCTGTATGTTCCTGCTGCAACACCCGTCCAGTTAAATGTATATGGTGCAGTATCGCTCTCTCCTATCTTCGTTCCATTTGCGTAGAACTCAACTTTTGTTATAGTGCCTGTACTTGTTGAAACATTTGCAGTGATTGGCAATGATGCCGGCGCGTTATAAATAACATTATTTAATGGCGCTGCAATACTTGCTGTAAGTCCTGCTGTAACCGGACCTGCGAAAGTGATATAATTAATATTGAATCCTGCTGCATCAATAAACACTGTCATTACATGTTGACCTGCGGTCAGATAAGTAGTTGTTGTATTGATTGTCTGCCAATATTGGAAGCCTCCTGTATTTGGAACAACGACAGATCCTGAAATATTAGTTGCATCCATGTTCACATGAAATGCACCTGTTGCAGAATTTGCTGCAACGCGTGATTGCATTGTGTAGATACCCGGTGTTACAACATTCACTGTATATTTTAACCATTCACCTGCTACTGTATAACCAACATCAAATCCGCCATCGGCAGATGCTTCGATATCTACGCCTTCAGTTGGCCTGTATTGTCCGCCATCATTTGTAGGATCGCTATCATTATAGGCAGTTCCTTGTCCGCCATTATCATAATCTTCCGATTGTATTGTTCCAGGTATTGGCCAAGGTGTGCCGCCGTAAGGTGTTTCAGTAGTTGTAGGAACTGTAGTCGTATCAAATATATTATCGAAATTAACAGCATAGCTATCATTGCTACAGAACTTATCATAGTTGATAGACCAATCCATCATACCTTCCAAAGTAGGATAGCCGCCAGCTTGCTCTAAAGTATATGAGCCGGGTTTAGGCCCTTTACCTAATAAATAATTCATGGCTGCATGCACTGTTGCAGTGTCTGTAAAGCCACTACCAGCAGCAGTTACGCAAGATGGTAAACCAACGGCAACTTTACTGGCAGGCAATCCTGCATACAATCCGCCGGCAGTAGTAAACCCTTTGATCGCTGCTTCTGTTTCTGCAACAATAAAATCTGCCGTCCCGACCGTGTACACATTTCCATCCAGGCCATACATCGTACCGCTATTATATAACTGTACTTGTAAAACATCTAACGAATCTTTTAATCCGTTGATGATCGGAAGGTATGAACCCCACACACCGCCGAAAGCAGACATACCGCCCTGTACATCTGCAGTTTCCGGAGCCATGGTTAGCAATAATTTTTTACCGTGTGCTGCGCGATAATCCTGCATGATCTGTTTCAATGCAGCGATCAAATATATTTCTGGCGCATCAACTGGTGCTGTAATGGTACCACCTGATATAGAAAGCGATGTGCCTTCAAAATCAATATCCACACCATCATAACCATAGGTATTAATAATAGAATCTACTGTACTAACAAATATTGCTTCTTGTGCAGTGCTGGTAATTGATACCGGTGCACCTTCACCACCGATACTGATCAATACTTTTCTGCCCTGGCCTTGTAAAGTTTGTATCTGTGTAATGAATGTTGCCTGCGTAGTATTATAAGGTGTAAATCCAATTTGATATTCATTTCCATTGATCGGTGTTGCAAATGCAACGATCACATTATTATATTTTGGATCAACCTGATCAAGTGGTATAAACGGACTTGTCGGGTCATCCCAGTTTTGCCAGTAACCTAATAATGCGGGATAATTTAGTGTGCCGGCACCAGGTGATGTAGCCGGACTAACCGTAATTGTACTCGTAGCAGTTTTGCCTCCATCCTGCGTTGTAGCAGTGATCGTTACGGTACCAATGGCTACGCCTGTTACTAATCCTGTACTATCGACAGTAGCTTTTGTTGGATCACTTGAAACCCATGTTACGACTGTATCGCTTGCTGTTGTAGGACTAAGCGTTGCAGTTAATAATTGTGTCGCACCAATATTTATTGTTGCAGATGTAGGACTAACGGTAACGCCTGTGGCAGCATGATAATCTACACCAAAGACATAAAACTCATAAATAGACCAGTAGTTTCCTGTGGTGCTTCCAGTCTGCACAACCTTGATATACCTTGCTATTTGTGTTGGGAAGGTAATAATTGTAAGGCCGCTGCTCCCTACACCTGTTGCGATCGGACTTCCCCAATTAACGCCATCGGTAGAAACATACACTGCATATCCTGCAGGATAATCTCCTGAACCATTTGCATTTTCCAGAGCTATCTGATAAAACTGTTTCAAATTTTTCATGTCAACAGTGTAGGTCTGACCAGGCGCCTGAACCCCATTTGTAGACCACCTTGTTGTTTCATTACTATCCAATGCATTTTGTGCGTCTGTATTATCAACAGAGCCTGTTGCAGTCCAGCCTGCCCTTGACATTGCCTGGAGCGGATTTACTGCCCATGCATTCCCTAAATTATTTTTCCATACGGCAACATTCGGCCTGATGATATTGCTTGAATCAATGATAGAAGATTGCGCATTCAATAAATGTTCTGCTCCTGCATTTAATTCAGCATTTACGGGCCAGATAGCAGATCCAAAAACATTTAATGCCCCTGAAGTAAGCTGTCCGAAATTTGTTTGTCCGGGTTGATTGAAATTTGCCTGTTGTAAATTAACAGTACCGCCATTTAAAATAATTCCATTAGGCGGATTACCCCAATAATCAGAATTAAATAAAGTCGTATTTGATGATCCTAAAGTTGATGTAGTTGTGATGTATCGGTTACCGGCATCGCCTAACGCAACTGTTTGTGTATTGATAAAATCGAAGCCAGCAGCACCGATCGCATTGAAGTTCATGCTATTTCTTGTACCATCAATCCCAAGTCCAAGACTTATACCTGTTGGTGCAGAGCCTGCATCTGAATTTAAATTGATCCCTTGCTGAGAGCCATAAATAAAATCATTGTACAATGTTTCATTTTGACAATTTCCTAAATTTAAAAATTTACAATTGTTGTAATTATAATTATACACTGCCGGATCTCCATCAGTCGTTGGAGAATTAGGCCAGCTGCCAAATTTAGATTCTTCACCATTTGCATAATAAATGGTATTGAAATGTGCATTGTATATTTTACCTCCGGTAGATGCGCCACCTACTGTAAATACATTTTGAAATACCTGTCCGCAAACGTAATCAATATAATGGTTATCACATTTGTTAGTGAAAAGATCAATCCCGTTATAAACAGACCTGAATCCAATATTGATAACATATATATTGCTTCCCGCTCCCTGTATCGTGTATGGATAGGCAGGAAAATTTGGAACCAATGAACCTGTTTGATTGGGGTAATCAAATACAATTCCTCTTACACCACTATTGGCTGCTAGCTTTAAGAATGGCGTTCCTGTCGGGTTTCCTGCGTCGGCAGTAACTTCCAATACACTACCCGGCCCGTAAGGTGCGGCGCTCAGATCGGATGCTCCTTTTAATTCTACTCCTGCTGCAATTGACAGATCACCATTTACACGATAATGGCCCGGTGGTAAAAAAACAATACCACCACCATCGGCAGCAGCCTGGTTCAATGCAGACTGAATGGCATTTGTATTATCAGTTGTACCATCATTTTTTGCATTGTAAGGTGCAGCACTTGCCAGGTACATTGCTTGTCTTGCTGCCTGATGTGTTTCAGGAACGATCGTTGGAAAAGCCGGTAATTGTTTTAATGTAAAAGTGGTAGTGCTATCAATAGCGCTTATCCACAAAGAATTATTTACAATTTTACGTGCTACATGAAAACGATCTCCCGTGATAATGCTTCTTGAATTTTTTTCCAGTGTGATCTGCGGAGCAGCATTATTAAAATCACAATCATTGGCCATAAAAGTTCCACCGCCAATATCTACTTTACCACGACTGATAGTACAACGTTCCATCATGAACCTGCCGACAGAACTGGGATCTGTTGAAATAGCATTTGTTGCATCAATGGTACAGGTATGAAACTGAGCCGCGCCATTCGTTGTTGTACCCGGACCAACAACAATACCATTGGTACAATTTGAAATGGTAACATTTGCGAACATGATACCTACATTGCTGATGCCATCGAAGTATATACCCGTGTTACAATTTGTAAACGTCATACCATAATTATGTCCGTTAGGAATTGCACCCGGACTTGCAATGGATAATGCAGAACGAAAACCAATATTATATCCTTTAACAGAAACGAATGAAGTATAGGTCCAGTCATCTCTTCTCATTAATATACCTGTGCCGTGCTGATATATATAACTTTCGACAGAACCTCCTACCGAAGGTGATCCCGGTAAACCAGAGCCTTCCCAATAAGCGGCAGAGAAATCTATATTTTCTAATCTTCCTACATCAGCAATATTATCCACCATGATACCCGTTGATAATGGCGTACCATAGATCCCCATCATTATCGGACAACCCCCACCGTTAGTCAATGATAATTCAACACCTTCATAGGCATTGACCAACGTAATATTTTTTGCATTATTAAAATCATTGCCCCAAAAACCATCATCACCCATTTGAATAGCGTTCGGATAGGGTACAATATTATTGGGGTCTTGCTGTGGATACCAGATAGCAAGGTCCATTACCGCACATGCTGTTTGTTCTGTAATAAAAGGTGTTGCTGCTGTATCCCCACGACCTGCATATGCCATTAAGATTGTTCCGACAATTGGCTGGCCCGGCACGGGTTGTTGCCAGTCTCCACGGAGTGTTACACCTTTAGGTATCAATAAATTCCCACTGATCACATACTTACCTGCAGGTACCCATAATGTACCGCCGCCTGCTGCACCCAATGCATTCAAACGTGTTTGAAATATTGAAGTAACATCTGTAACGCCATCGCCGGTAGCACCATAATCTGCTACGGAATAACCCGCTACCACATCATCCGTTGTTGAATATAGAGGATGGATCAATTGCCAGTTTTGAGAAAAACCTGGCAAGTTCAGTAGTATAGTAAAGACAAAAGAAAAAAGAACAACGTTCTTAATTTGTAAATGTTTTTTCATGGTAGCAAGCAAGATTTTAAAAGCAACAATGATTGGCCGTTACTGACAAATAAAAGAAATTAATAATACAATCGTTTTTAGCAGGCGTAAAGTACTAATAATATATTATTATTCATAGAAATTTAATCCACATATGTTATGATGTACCTTTTTTAACGTAAAAAAGCCTTCAGATCTCGCTGAAGGCTTTAAGTCCTTATCATAATTTTAAATGAAATGTTATAAACTCCCTACAACAACCCATTGATTTTCTGCATCCCTGGTATAAGACAATCCATTGCTCATTTCATACACCTGCTTACCCGTGAGCGAATCAAAATAATTATTTCGCTCATACACTCTTATATTATTATTCTCTGCTGTTAAATAATTAACGAGTGCATTTATTGTTGGTGAAACTTCATGCAACCATTGCTCATCCTGATCTTTTACAAATGCCCTGCTCATACCACCTAATTGAATAATAAATAATCTTACGGATTTTCCTGTTTAGATAAATCCATTTCTCCTTTATCCTGCCCTTCGAGCCTTGCCAATTCACCTTCATCCAATTCATCTTCGCGTCCCTTTACGGCAAGATCTTCGTCTTTTTGTATATCCCTGTCTGCCTGCTCATGCGCAGCGATAATACTATTTTGCTGTTTGTCTTTTTATGGTTCATAAACCAGCGTTTATTAATCTTTACGTTCTGTTGTAGTAACGCTTTTTACATTACCGAAAGAATCCTTTACAATTGTTGTAGACTTCTGTCTGCTGCCGCCTGTAGCGATCAATAATATTATGATCAATAAAATAACGGCACCCGCGACCCATACCCAATGGTTGCTAAACCATGTACCCACATCATGACCGTTCACTTCTACTTTATCCTGTGCAAACACCTGTTGCAATGAGGAAAAAATGATCAACGCAATGAATGCCATTGCTTTGTTATAACTCTTGCTTATCTGTTTCATATTGTTATTTATTGAGTATAATCCAAATACCACGCCAACAAAAATCAGACTGCCATCGAATACAATTCGTGGAATGATTTTACCAACGTGGATATTATACCCTATAAATACTCATTTTTATCCTATTCCGATCTCCGTTTCTAAATGGCGTGATGTTAGTACATAGAAAATGAATAAAATTTTACAACAACTAAAAAAATAAAATGAAAAAGATAATAGGAATTGCAATGATCATGGCTTTTCATTCAGCTTTATTTGCACAGGCACCTCCTACTGGATCAATGCCAACTCCACCGGGAACAACACCAGGTACCACCATCCCAGGCACACCGCTTCCCGGAACAACAACACCGCAGGGAACAACGCCAACGCCGGGATCGAATCCGACCAACCCGATGGTTTATCCGAATTCAACTCCGGGAACAACGCCTGGAATAAATCAGAACAATAATAAGAGCAACAAGATCACCACAAATGGTAATTCATCCAGTACGATCAATTCTGGTGATACCGCTCATTTGAAATAAATCAATTTTTAAAACAAACAGCCATTATAAAATGGCTGTTTGTTTTTTAGTTTAGCACAATGACTTGCAATTACAGTCACAATGCTGTTTAAAAAATAATGTATGAAAAACAAAAAATTACCCGTTACGGAAGGAAAGCCTCAAACAGCCAGGCCAACGAAAAAAAATAATAAAGCAAGTGATAACCACGAACCTGCAATAGCTAATCCTTACACCGACAAAATTAAAAATGCAGCGCAGGAAGAAAAAGGATTAAATCAATCAAAAACAATTCACAATGACCTGGAGCCGGGCTTTTAATTAAACTTCGATTTTAACTTCAAAAATGGCCTTTCGATCAAATAATAAGAAAAAAGCGCAGCAATTAATATCAATACTAAATTGAATGGATACTGATTAAACCAATAGGTAGTGTTCATTATAAATATTTGTTGCCATAAATAAATACTATAGGATAAAACGCCAATGTAATTAAGCACTTTAGAGTTTAGTATTTTAAACCATACTCCGTGTGGCCCAAATATGGAATACATCATTATTAACGCGATTAATATACTGGCAAAAGTTCCGTGAGTTAACCCTAATGGAATATAAAAAGTTGCCAGATGAATTTTATAGGGTACAGTTGGAAGATACCTCAGGAATAATAAGATTATAACCGAAAAATAAAAGAGTTTATTCCAATGATTACTTAATATTAATATTATTTTTTCTTTGTACAAAGCAAAAAGACAGCCGACTGCAATTGCATCAATCCTTGTAAAGATCGTCAAATCATTTATCCAGGGAGCCGGATGAAAAAATGAGTATAGCCTTATAACAGGCACAATTATAATTAAACATGCAGCCGCTATTTTTCTTACCTTATCTCCGGCAATAAAAATCAATGGCCAAAATAAATAAAATTGCTCTTCGATACTAAGAGACCATGCATGGCCCGTATACCAATCCAGGGGCCAATTAAGGTATTTAGTATAGGTAAGCGCCGTAAGCCATGATGCATTACTTATGCTAATAATACCCAATAGCTGAAGAATAAAATAAACAAATAAAAGAAAATAATAAGCTGGAAAAATTCTCAGTATCCTTCTGGTGTAAAAATTCTTTAAAGAAATAGCAGCAGTAGCCAATTCTTCTTCATACAATAAAGAGGTGATCAAAAACCCGGAAATAACAAAAAACATATTCACTCCTAAAGGGCCGTCTTCTATAAGGTCGATAAACGGTGTTAACCATTTTATATTTATTAGATTTCTATCTATATTATAACTGTATTCTAAATGATGAAAAATAACCAGTATGATACTGACCGCTCTTAATCCATTAAGACTGGGATATCTTATTTTTCTCATTTAGATAGTAGAATAAAATTTTTTGTCTGGAAGATAGTAGTGTATTGGATATTGGTAAGTTTATACTCCTTCTTACTTATTAACAGGTATGTAGCAACTGATCCGGCAAAGTGGTCTTCATCCGTAAATATTGTATTTTTATTTGTAAATAATCTAAGCGCCCTGGGTTTTGAAAAACCAATTATTTCTTTTTCCGGTATATGCGCAGCAATATAATTATAGATCTGTTTCGTTTCTGCAGTATAACATTCGTTACTGTCTGTTTTAGTATAATTAATTACTTCCCGAACATTTATAAAAGATACGATCACCAGATAAATTGATAATCCTGTAACCAGGTATTTTATATTCAAATGAAACCTGTTGTACAAGTATAGTATGCCTTTTACTATAAAGAATATAATGAAAGGTATAATAGGAAATAAAAATCTTACGCCTTGATCAGCGGGCCATATCAATAAAATTATAACAATCAAAAATACGTATACTGCTATGTATAGGTTTTCTTTCCAGGTAACCAACATTCCTGTAAATGCTATAAGTAGAAACAAAGAAATATACCTTATCTGGATATAAAAGCAACGCGAAATAAAATAGAGATAGTATAAAATTTTATTGCCAACCTGGTTAATCAAAAAGTTAGAAAAAAACATGTGGTAATGATTTTCTCCTCCAACAGGGAGACAAATGATCACTAAAATAAAAAAACAAATAAATATGCAATAAGGAATGATAAATAATACGGCTCTTTTTTTATCAACTTTTTTTAAAAATAATTGTTGCGCATGAAAAACAAGTAACATAGGGATCAACATTATTCCAATATCTCTGATAAAATATGAAAAACAAATGCTTGCTCCCAGAAGAACCTGGTTTAAAATACTGTTCTTTTCTGATAGTAGTAAAATACTCAAAAGACTAAAAAAGAAAAAAGGAAGGTCAGATCCTATACTATCCGAAAATGTTACAAATTGTGGGTTGAAGGAGATCAGTACACCAATAAAAAACGCAAAAAAAACAATAGAAAAATGACGCCTGAACAAGAGGTATAGAACCGGTATTGAAGCAATAAAAAAAAAGCCGCATAACATTTTCATTGCTACAAAATCAATTCCCCTAAAATAATATACAGGCGCAAGCAAAAGAGGGAATCCATTTGGATATAAATACGGGCTTATCTGGAAGCTGGAATGTTGCATTGAATATTTATTCAGCGCATAAATAGTATACATTGAACAGTTAACTATTGCTTTTGCCTGCAAAATGTACAATGCAAAATCATCTCCCCAATCATGACCGTCTTTTATACATACATAAGTAAGTATAGCCGCAATAATCATAATTGCTGCTAATACATATGTTTTTAGAAACTTGTTACAATACATCTTATAAACCACTGCTGAACTATGAAGATATGAAACCGGGTTGATACTAAATAAGCAGGTGGAAGAATTATACCAGCGTTTCTCAGTAGCATCTTCTGAAACACATGTTGTCACAAAAAAATCGCTACATTTTATTGTAGCGACCTAAATAACTTACTATAAAAAATGAATTAATTAACCTTCCATTCCTGTACCCGATTATTGCCTCCGTCGGATATGTACATATTTCCATTCGCATCAACATATACATCTTCCATATTATCAAATTGATTAGCAGCAGCGCCTTGTCCGTTAGCGCCAGCAACCGTTACTCCTGTCACTGCACCAGGAGCCCATTTTTGAATACGATTATTTCCCGCATCCGCAACATATACATTTCCGGCATTATCTACAGACATGCCAATGGGGCTAGACAAGCAATTAGCAGCGGATCCCGGCGTGCCGCCTGCTACAGTAGTTCCATTGGTCGCACTGGTAGAACCAGCGGGAAATTTCTGTATCCTGTTATTGATTATATCATCAACATATATATTACCAATACTATCTACATAAACACTAATAGGATCATTAAATTGATTGGCAGCAGATCCTGCTCCATTACCTCCTGCTACAGTAACGGCATCCGAAGCACTGGTAGAATTTGGAGGGAATTTCTGTATGCGATTAGAAACTTCGTCAGCAACATATATGTTACCGCTGCGATCTACAAATACGCCAGCCGGCCCGATAAGTTGGTTCTTACCAGTTCCTGCGCCGTTACCGCCCGCAACTGTTATACCGCTATCCGCACCTGAAAGCCATTCCTGCACACGGTTATTTTCATAATCCGCTATATAGATATCACCAACACTATCAATAAATTCATTGTAAGGATTGTTAAGCTGGTTGGCCGCAGAGCCCGCCCCATTACCTCCGGCAACAGTTGTACCGTTTGTTGCACTGGTAGAATTTGGAGGGAACATCTGCACACGGTCATTACCTAAATCACATACATATAAATTTCCTGCTGCATCAAAATGTGCACTCACAGGATTATATAATTCATTTGCTCCATTACCAAGTGCATTACCACCTGCTACCGTTATGATAGTACCGGTAAAAGGCGGATGAGGCAATGTATCATTTGGATTATTATTAATTCCTGAACTTCCTTTTGAACAGGATACAAACAGGCAAATACTACTGATAGCTAGAAGAAAGAATATTCTTTTCATAATGTTGAATTTAAATAGGATGGTGTTTGGGATAATAAATGAATAAATAACAAATTTATGCATTCATTTTTACTGCCAGGTTTTTGTTCTAGATCAGAAAATTTAAATCTCTACCAATAAAGTTACGGTAGCAATCTCTTCTTTGCGTACACCCTAACTTCTATTCACGACAGCCAACGGTAAAAGAAGTATTACTTTCGTCTATTAGGTCTATCTTTGTTGATTATTGTCGCCTCATGTTTATCTAAATTTACTATTATACTATCCCCATCAACATATTTCAAGTCCCCATTCGTTACGCTATAAGATATGCAACAAGATTGGTTATTAGGACTTACACTAAAAGTTATATAAGCGGCAAATTGCACAGAATCACAAGTAAAATCGTAACCTTTAAAACCTGGGAAAGCAACTTGAGTATCTTCTATAACAGGATGGTCGCAACCTTGGAATGATATTATTGCATCAGAATATGGTGTAACTTTCGTAGAAATTGTTTCTATATATATCATTCTGAACTTTTCTTGTGAATAAGAATTAATTGAGAACACAAAGCTTAGTATTAAACATAACAATAACTTTTTCATAATAAGGATTATTTTAATTCCAAATTCTTTAGCTCTTTAAAAAAGATACTAAAATCTCCCCCTTCTACATTTATTTTCAGTCTTTTGAATGCCTGCATATTAAAATTCTCTTTATTCTTATTCAAAAATTTCATACATAGCATCACCGTTAGCATAAGTTACTACTTTTATGTTATTCACATAACATATTGCTATTAATTCGTACAACAAATCTTTGTATTCCGTTTTTAGCTTTTTATTATTATCAAAGTAGGTACTTAATATTTTAGGAATGCCTTGTCTAATCAACTCTCCATACCTTACCATATTAACCTTAGAGCCTTTTATTTGATATAATGCAACATGACCAAAGTACTCCATATCCGCAGAAGGGCAATTATTAAACACAGGATGCTCTGTAATTCCTTCATCATATATAAGAGCAAAATCTTCCTTGAATGTACGGAGAGATCTTTCCTGATAGCACTTATACAAGGTCATCGTATTTACTACTTCGGAATCTTGCTTTATATTACAAGAGTCTATTTGAACAAATAGCCACTGTCCTCCCTGTTCAAAATTATTCAGCAAACTGTATACAAATCTTTCATGTAAGCTACTATCTTGACGTGACAATGCGTTTACGTATATCTTATTGGCTGTAGCCGATAAACTAATAGATAGCCCAATAACTATTAGTGTAAACGAAAAGCTATTCATAAAAATTAAATTTATAGGTGTGTCCCTGTATATTTAAAAATTCCCGACTCCATTATTCCTCTGGCAGGTCTCCCTTTAGCATCATAAAAATAAAATAAATCCGATCGGCCAGAACGAGTACCCTGTAAAAGAGGTGCTACAAAATATTGTCTCTGTGGAAATCCCATTTGACCTAATACCTTATTTTCAATATATGCTTTATCTGCATATTGCAAAGCAGTTTGAGCATAAAGGGTTTGTCCCCCAGAAGCAATAGTACTAGTAACTCCAGGTATCCAAACAATAGTTTGTGTTTGTTGATTAAAATATCCGTTAGCATTTGTATTACTTTGATTAAGAACCCCTCTTTTTGCTCCAGAATTAAAATACGTAGTACTTAAATAATCTCCAGCAAATGTTGCTTTTTGATTTGAATTACCATTTCCGATACTATAGCCAGCTGCATCCTTAGTGATTAAATCTGCAATTATTTCTCCAGGATTAGTGGCATTTAAGAAAGTATTAGTTGCAGTTATATTACCGGCAGCATCTGCTTGAACTGCTGGACGTAATGAAGCACCCGGGGTCAACGCATTACTGGTTATATTATGATCAATTTTATCGGCATTCATTTCAATAAATCTATTATGCACTGTTTTATCGGGATTATTAGCTAGGAGATTATATTCAGTAGTTGCATTATTAACTGCCGCATTCTGCGCAGCACTACCAGTTGCAGGATTGTAAGGTTGATTATTAGCACGACTGAATGCCTGATATTTATTTGCAGCGTTGAGTCTAAACGCGTATGTTGTAGTAGCTCCTGCACTCGTAATAGGCAAGGTTCCACTATCTCCCAATGCATCCATATGTAATATAGGATTATTCGAAAACGCTGAATAATCACTTATACCCACAATTGGTTTCGGATCTGTGTTCCATCTTCTTCCAATTCTGCTATCATATTCCCAATATTCAGCAGTAGTGGTGTTTGGTGCAATCTCATTAGATTTCTCTTGCCCATTAAAAGAGTATCTGTAACTACTATTTGATTGAGTAAATTGTCTACCTGGTTGTAACATCCCGAAAGGATAGTAATCATTTGCTGTAACTACATCTGCAATATTGTAATCTACTGTGCTATTATCAGAGCTATGTTGCAGTTCTTTATCACTAACGGTTACGAGTACGTTACCTAAATGATTATCCAATTCAAAAGACTTATTACCTCTTATAAAAGTATTGATCGTACTGGTATAGTTAGCGCTGGCCAGTTTATTTACATTTCTGTTCACATTAAATATACCGAGCCTACCACTGCCATACAGGTCGGTTTCTGATTGAGTAATTTGCCCGCCGTTTAATAATGGATCTACAGAATAGATACTCATTACACTACCAGTTGCATCCCGCACATAGAATGTGCTGATCACCGTATTATTTTTTGCAGGAGGATTTTGCACTGTTTTGCTTATCCTGTTGCCTGTAGCATCATACGTGTAGTTGATCACCGTACCATCCAGTTTAGTGATGGTATTTATTTTACCATATACTGTCCAGCTGATGGTTTGTATGCCTCCGTTGTAATCACTTGTTAAATTACCTATCGCATCATACGTATAATTATTTACAGATTGATTTTTTATATCATCTGTATATGTGCCACCTGCTTCATCATGTACATAATTTAACTGATTGGTCAATCTTGTCATGCCCGCAGGTATGGGCTGTCCTGGTACATAGGTTCCTATTGTGATAGCATCGGCTTTATAATAATTATAAAAATACCGCAGACTATCCATTGCTAATCCACTCGCTGCTTGTGCACCATTGCGTTTATAGCCTAATATATTTCCATTAGGATCGTACTCAATCCGTTCCTGATAATCTTGTGTAGATACAGGCGTCCATAAATTAGTCGTAGTATTTAAACCGGTAAATGCATCCATGGCTACAATACGATTCAATTGATCGTAACGATAACCATATAATTGTGCATTGCCCAATTTTGGTATGTTAACCGACATGCTGCTGATATTACCATTGTATAGATCACGACCGGTATTGCTTAACGGCAACTCTGCTGCCTGCACATAATTATTAGGTTGCGGAAGGTTTACCGGTTGGTAATCTCCGCCAAAATAATTCAGGTTATAGCTGTATGCATCCTGTGCAATGTTTGCATTCGAACCGCCCACTACCCCATCTCCACCCATATCTGCCACTGGTGTTCCGGAAGGTAATCCGGTAGCGGTACATGGTACGGGGTTAGGATCAAGATTTGTCTGGAAATAATCTCCTGTCCCTGATGATGACGAAAAGCCCGGATCAAAAGTAATACTCGTTTTAGCAGTATAGATACTTGGCATTCCGTAATCGCTACGAAGCGGTACATCCAGGTTATCAGGTGTATTATTACCCGGACAAGGTGTTGCACCTATACCCGTTAAAGTATTCACGCCTTTTAACCAGCCTTGTAATGTATAGGCATAATCTATTCCCTGCACCTGTTGCTCTCCGATGATAGTACGTGCCAGCGGACCATGTTTATAATAAGAGTACCTGGCATCTCTTTCCCATATCAAACTATCATGACTGGTGAGTACGGCTGTGATACGATTTTCCGCATCGTATTCATACCGATGGTAAAACTGATCCGCCATATCCGGCTGGTAACTTACCTGGTTTACTTTACCGCTTATCAGATCATAATCGTATACAATTTTTTTATAGCGATTATTTGTTTGTTCCATTAATCCGGTTGGCCCGTAATCCTGCAATAAAGTATCTACGTTGCCTTCTATATCATAACTGTAGAAAGTTGCAGATGCCTGTCCGCCCAATACTCCGCCCGGACGCATATCGTTCCCGGAATTATAAAATACCGAATAAGATACCCTGTTACGCAGGTTTGTTTGATATAAACCGCTTATTCCGTTTGCCGACATAGCAATACCGGGATACGGCACATCATACACTGTACTTGTTATTTGTTCTTTGGCTGCGCCTGATGTTAACCAACCATTTAAAGCAACAGGATCACGACTGATCAGTTCCGTCATGCTGCCTGCTGCGTTTGGTTTTTGTCCTACTTCTATGATGCGGCCTAATGGATCATATAATGTGTAACTATATCTTGGCCCGCCTGTTTGTGTTGGATCTGCTTGTTTAGCATTCTGGCTTACAACCAATCTTCCCAACTGATCGTACCAGAATTTGCTTATTCCCGCATCAGGTGTTTCCTGTTGTACTACCTGGTTAAGTGTATTATAGCGGTAATCTGTTGGCATCAAATGTGTAGGTAAAAGTGTCTGGCCATTTGCCTGCGCGAAATTTACACTATCCTTATACATATTTGCCCAGGCAAATTTACTCACGTCTACACCTGCCGGTGGAATTGTTCTAACTAAATTTCCAGCCTGATCATAGTAATATAATGTGTACCCGTATTCGCTGGTTGTATAGTTTACATTAAAGCTTTCCAGGTTTTTAACACCCATACATTTATTGTAGTACGCGGTATCAAAGACATTACTGATGCTATCGGTATATAATTGCCATTCATCTAATGCCGCTGCATAAGCCTGCGTGGAAAGCTCCTGGCAAGGATCTGCAGGTGTACCATCAACAGCCATTGCAACAGGCTCATTCAATCCACAAAGCATCGGCCCGTACACAACAGGTAATGGTGTGCAAAGATCTAATGGTGTACCGCATTGCTGATATAACGCTGCCAGTTGATGATAACTGAAATTGGTTCTGTTTTGTAAGTTATAGTAGTCTGTGAACGCATTGGTTAATGGTGTTGAATCACGCAACGGAAGACTAGCGTTAGATTTTATTGCATTGCTTATATTCATTCCTGCCCCAAGTAAGGTCCACTTTTTACTTAACAATAAATTGTAAGCTGCATCACTGGCAGATGTTCGAACACTGGATTCATTTAAAATTGCTAAATAACCTGAATCCTGACTTGTCCGGGACGTTTGAATTATAAGACTATCAATTTGAACAGAAGATAAATTACCAGCATCGATACCCAATACATCTATTTTTGGAAAAGAAAAATCAATGTCATTTGTATATTCCCCCAGGTAATTATTAAATTGAACCTCTCCTAAATTTTTAAAGTTATCTTTTAAATCAGGGAACAAAGCATCAAATGACTGATGCGCATATTGTGGATAATTCCCCGTTGCAAAGTGTATGGTTCTTATATTGTGATTATTAGCAAAAGAAGAAAAATTAGTGCTGTTCAGAGCTGTAATATAACTAGGGCTTCCAACATCATCGCGGCTGTCAGTAGCGACACCACTTCCATTTCCAAGATCAACACCAGCAATACTATTTACTTCATTAAAGTTGACGATATTCTGTGTTGTATTAAGTGTTGTATTCTGAGTACTATGAAAAACAAAAAATATTGTTTGTTGTGGCATATACCCGCGAAGATTTGATAATTGGCTTAGCTGTAATGGCCTTGCAACAACCCAATTATCAAAACCAAATACTCCCTGAACATCCGGATGGTATACTGTTACAGTTTTTACTGTTTTGTCTTTATAATAATGAATTGGATAGTAATATTCAAGGGACGAATCTGAATTAGTCCAATTGCCAAGCGAATATGCGTTATAATTAACTGTAAAAACATCAGTACCTCTTGCATTCAAACCGCTATAAATACTTTCTTTATTACCATCGCCAAAATCTATATAACAATCAATCCCTACCAGCGTGGCATCTAAAGTATCTACAGGTGCGTCAAATTGATAATACCGCATCCCAACAATTCCATTACATGGCGCTGATTGTCCAGGATTTAAAGTAAGTCTGAATAAATTATTGCCTGCAGGCGATGGATAAGATAATGTACCAATAGCCTGATCCGCAGCACTACTGTTCCATATTCGTGCATAGGACGAATTTATTTGTTGCAGCGTACCGCTAACTGTATTACCGATTATAGAATCATTGGCATCAAATACACCTTTGGGCCCTTCATCCGGTGTTTTGTTACCGGCAAAAGTACGCATGCTTAGATCCACATAACTATTTTCGGGATTTAAGAATTGATTCTTATAATTTGTTAATGATTGGCTCAACTGGCTACAAGTTGTTGGTATGGAACAAATATCTAGGCTTGCACCACATTGTTGGTATGATGCTGCCAGCTGATGATAACTGTAATTGGTTCCTTGTTGTTGATTGTAATAATCTGTGAAGGCATTTGTTACAGGAGTTGAATCTTGCAATAGTAGCGTATCAATCGTTAAAGGATGAGCCTGATATGTGCTATAAGGAAGTTGCCAACCTCTACTGGCCAAAGAATTATATGCTGCATCGCTTAGACTTGTTCTCGGTGGAGCACTATTAACAAACCCTCCGCCTTCTATTAACCCAGAATCTACAGAAGAACGAGCAACTTGTATAAAAATACTATCTATCAGCGCTGATGTAGGAATAACGTCATCCAATTCTAAAAAAGCTATAGATGGTACAGAAAAATCAATTGAAGAAGTTCCTGTTGCTTGAAGATTAGACATATCAGATTCTAATCCCGTTAATTTTTTAAAGTTGTCTTTAAGATCAGGGAAAAAACTATTGAATCGTTCAACTAATGCATTTGTTTGAGGAACTGAGAAATATAATATGTACCTAAGGTTATTATTATTAACGAATGAAGAAAAATAATTAGTAGGCTTACTATCTTCCTTATTTAGATACATTTCAACACCAAGAATACTATTCACTTGATTAAAATTCGCAATACTCTGGGTATTTAATAAGCTATCACTCGTATATTCAAAATCAAAATCAAATGTTTGTTGCGGCATATAACCTCTTAAATTAGTTAATGGAAAATTCGTTCCATTACTATTTAAATCCCAAAATCCAAATACTCCGTCAACGTCTGGATGATATACGGTAACTGTTCTATTTATCGGACTAACATAATTATGTTCAATAATATATGCCTGATCCAACACAAGAGACTTTTTATTATAGCCGAAATTTACCGAATATTGGCCTAATATGAATGGCGATTTGACTATGGTTGAATTATAGACATTTATAAACGAATTTGCGCCTATAGCAGAATCTATATTTATTTTAACAGTATCACCAAAATCGACATAGCAACTCGGCCCAACTCTTAGTCTATTTAGAGTTGAACCAGCAACGTCAAGCTGATAATAACGCATACCTATAACGCCATCACAAGGTGCTTGCTGTCCTGGTTTTAATGTAAGCCTGAATAATCCACTACCGGCAGGTGAAGGATAAGAAAGTGTACCAATAGCCTGATCAATAGAACTACTGTTCCATATTCGTGCATACGATGTATCTATTTGTGTTAATGTTCCACTTGCAGTATTACCAATTAAAATTTTATTGGCATCGAATACACCTTTCGGCCCTTCATCCGGCGTTTTATTTCCTGCAAATGTGCGCATGCTTAGATCTACATAACCACTCGTTGGATCTATGTACAAATTTTGATAATTAGTTAATATCTGGCTTGCCTTACTGCAATTGAACGGAGGCTGATAACCACATTGTAGAAATGATGGTAATGGCTGAGATTGAGGTAGGGTATAATAAGTAATAGTATCTGGTGCTGCAGTAGTATTATAGGAATATGTTACTATCAGTGTAGGCCGCTTCGTTGGATCAGGATATTTATTAGAACAAAATGTTACATACATAAGTGTATCGCCATCACCTGCAACGGGCGCCACAGAGAAATTTGCCTGGAGACCAAATCCTGTATTACCATTGCCACTTCTCCAAAAACTAACAGCCTGCAATGCATTAATGCTGAAATCCTGAAACGCGGAAGTTACCAGAGCAGCAACATTGAAAGAAAAATTACTAGTATGAGCCTGTATAGCAGCTGCAGTAGATGTTTCATTCCAATTCCATCCATTCCCATACCAAATACTTGGCAACATCTGTGTAGGTGCCGAAGGTACTACTGAATGTGCATTAGGATAAAGCGGAGGATCAAAGCCATTAGGATCTGCATATAAATTCATCTCTGCTGAATATATATTAGCACCTGAAGGAATGGTAGAAACACTATCAAATTTAAAATAGGTAGAGGTGAAGTATGGATAGTTGTTACTATTTGCAGGAGTTGCGGCGATTAGCTCATCGGTTGTAGTATCAACAGATTCTGAATGTGGAGAATTAACCTCATCGTTAACAATTACAGAAGATGTCGCATAATAAGTTTTAGTAACAGTATCAGTAACCGGACCACCTGCTATTATTTTCCCAATATCGCTACAGTGCTGTAAGCCATCATACATTCCCTGAGAAAGTGTGTCTCCGTATGTACTTTTAAAATATTGGTTCAATGAGCTGAGTGAAGTTCCGCTATAACCTGCAGCAATAGCTCTGTTATACACCTGCGCATACTGTTTACAATTACAAGTATCTATTGTTGTTACGATTGGCACACATTGTAAAAATGATGGCAGCAATTGAGATTGTGGTAATGTATAGTAAGCCGAAGTAGTATCAGGTGGACTTGTAGTCTGGAAAGAATAGGTGACTGTTAATATTGGCCGCTTCGTTGGATCAGGATATTTATTTGAACAAAATGTAGCATAAGCAATAGAATCTGCAGACGGAGGAATCGTAGTGCCAATAGCATTCTTTAAAGCTACAAATGTTTCATACCCTCCAGACTTAGCTCCTTCAGTTATCCACGAATGAACGTCATTCAACGCATCTAAAATTAAATCTTGTGGAGAAGTTATAATTGCGGTTTGAGAACTAAGATAGCTCTGCGAAGATGCATTTTGCACTAATGAAGTTGGATCAGAATTTTTATCCCACTGAAGTGTAGGAACTAATAAATAGAACATTGCTGTATCAACCGCACTAGCTAATGGAGCATCTATATTTGTCCATTGGGGAGGATCATATCCATCAGGATCCGCATATAAATGCATATTGGCTGCTATTAAAGTAGCCGAAGTTGGAATAGTTGCAACGCTATCAAATCTAAAAAATGTATTTACTGCATTAGGATTTGCAGTAGAAAAATCGTCACCAGTTACTCCTATGATCTTATCTGTTGAAGTATCTGCTGTTGCAAAATTACCTGCAACAAAATGCGAACCAATAATAACAGATGTTGTTGCATAAAAAGTTTTAGTAACCGTATCTGTAACCAGATTACCACCAGGTATTATTTTAGCAAGTCCACTGCAATGCTGCAACCCATCATATATTCCCTGCGATAAAGTATCTCCATAAGTTGTTTTAAAATACTGGTTCAATGAACTCAATGAGGAACCATTATATCCTGCAGCTACAGCGCTATTATACACCTGTGCATATTGTTTACAATTACAGGTATCGATAGAACTTACCGTTATATCATTGATATTATTTATGCCGTTCGTTGCGCCACTTCCACTGGTTGCACTTGTGCCTGCCGTTCCCGGAATGATACTGGCAGTATTACCTGTTGTATCCGTTATACCGCTCGTTTGATAACAGGTATCTAAAAAGGCTGTATAATCACTCCAGGTTTTATAGAATCCGGTTTTATTATTAGCAAAATGTTGAAACGCGATGTTTAATGCGGTATCATTTTGTGTTTGCGGCGCTATGATTGGTGCATGCTGGTTGAATTCTACATAAAAACTATCGCGCAGATTTTCCATATCATAACATGAGATACATGGCTTGGTTGTAGGCGGATTCGACTGGCACTGAAATGCCACTGGCAATATTATCGGTACTGATAAAAAATTACATGTAGGATTGAAACAAAGATTTAATAATGAATCAACTGCTCCCTGTGATATTTGCGCACCATACTCGTAAAGCAGGTAGTCAGGAAATGTTCCATTGTATTTTGCAGCAGTATATTCAGCCTTTAATGAACTGATCCTTTTACATTCACAACTATCAGGTTTAGTTATGATCGGTTCATTTATTAATGCCTGCACTGTGCCAAAAGAAGACGGCTGCGTGATCAGCTGAGGATAACAAACATCAGATATCGCAATTTTTTTTCTGATAAAAAATGTATCAATCACATCCGAGAATGATTGATAATAAGTGCCTGTACTATCTGCTAACGGTGGCGCATAACCTGGCATTAAACTGGATGACCCGGCAATATGGTTACTATCAGATCCTCCGTTACAAATATTTTCAAGATGGCTCACTAACCATATTGAGTCAGATCCGCTAATGGTCCCTACAGCAGGGCATTGTTCCAATTCGCTTATCCAGTTACCCGTATATCCGGCGCAGGCGCTATCATATTGGTTATTGGCGGCCAATGTTTTTGCACTCGCATAAGCACTAGAACTACCTGAACTTACCTGGGTTAAAAAATCAGATTCATCAGATGCCACACCAAGATTTGCGTAGTTAAGGTTTGAAAAATCGACAAATCTTACCTGGTAATAATTCACCGGATCGTTGATGATGGCATCAGGTGTATTATCATTCACGGGAACAAGGATACGATGAACACCAGGATCCAGATTCTGATTACTAACTTTATTACATTGGTCATTCAAATATTGCGCGATCAATTCTTTTCTTTCGGATAAATACATTGATCTAAAGGTCGTCCATGCCATATCCCAATCTTGTGAACAATCAACTCCTTCCGCCGGAGGATTTGCCGGCGTATTTAATAAGGCCTTTAACTGATCACAAGAATCTTTTATATTCTGTGTCATAACGGTAGCCTGCGCTACCTGCCACATACTGGCAGAAAAAGGTTGTACAACACAAGTGGCAGGCATTCCGGAAAAACTCGTTGGCTTCTTGATGTATACAGACATTTTTGCCAGCATTAGGGTAGTATAACTACTTCTGCTTGGATCGGTGAAAAACGGATCACTATTAATTATATTAATGGCATTTTGATGACTCACGCTGTTCACACTTACACCCAAATATGCGGCCGCATCTGAAAATTTAGCAATGCCGTTTAAGGTTGCTTCGTATTGATAAGAAGAAGGTAATTGCTCTAAACTATTTTTTAATTTACAAAATTCAGGATGATATGGTAATAATTCCATCGCCCACGATGATTCAAACAGATCACTAAACTGCTGCGGGGTAATAGAACTTTTTGTAGGACTCGGCGCTACCGGTGGTGGTGTAGGATCGGGATAAAATCCTAAAGGTGTATTGGTATAATTATCTTTTGGTGCAACAAATCCAAGCGGGTTAGCGATCTCTCCATTTGCATCATAATAATTACCGTACGGAGGTGTAGCATCTCCGTCCACATATTGTATAGGATGTAAATAAGCAGGCCTGGAAGACACTTGGGGACTCGGGTATGCTTCTATATAACTAAGATTAATTCTATGATATTGCGGTGCATAAGGATTAAAAATATTGAATTGTTTATTCGCCGAATCGGGATTGGCATACTGGCCGTTAGGCGGCGTAACATCCATTAACATCTGCTGTTCAATACTCCTGATCTCATCCATACCATCGGCATTATTACCATTGCAAATAATATTGCAGCTGGCTAATGCTTCATTATAGGATGCTTGTAATTGCGCGAGTATATCTGTAGACAATACAAGCTTTTGCTGAGCCGGAGTTAATGGCATGGTCATCCCCTGATGTGGGGTGTTCATTTCCAATATATAATTATTGACGAACCCCGTGATATCTCCGCCAATGGCGGCCTTACAGCTGGCACAGGTCATATTACAAGTACTCTGTGCAGTCAGTGTTTGTAATGCCGTATCATAAAAACTCTGAAATGTTCTGCAGGTATCATTCTTCATGAAAACACTCTTATAGGCTGTTTTCGCACTATCACTTAAAGTAAGCACTTTAGTGATCGTATAAGAACCTTCCGGAAATGTTACGGGAAAATTATCACTAAAATGTGTTGTTGTATTTCCATTTGCATTACATATTGGTGAATCAAGTTGCTGCCCAACCGTAAAATTACTATCGGTAAATACCCGCGGAAAACCCTGTACTTCATTACAATCCGATGTAATGGTAATTTTTAAATTGTACAGACAATCATAGCAAATATTCGTATCGGCGCAAGTCAGTAAACTAAGTTGTTGCGGATTTAACTGGTAATTGAATAAATAGGTCTGCCCACCTTTTTCCACCACTATTGTTTTGGTAGAGATGATGGAAGTTCCTTGTACATTATTCGTTTCATTATCCAATAATTCCTGCGTAAAATTTACAGGCTTATAACTTTTCAATTGATCCAATTGTGTAGGGGCATCTCCTGCCAAAGCAGTAGCAATGGTTCTTCCATGCATGTCAGTATAACTTACACTGTATTGGCCATTTGCATCTTTTACTATATTTTTAAAGTAATGAGCAGCGTCTCCGGCATCTGTCCCAAACAATGCGTCCAGCTCTTCCTGTGCTGGTGGTTCATACAAATATTTTGTTTCATGATCACTACCCAACTGATGCATATACCCTACTCCGCCTTGTGCAGAAAGCCTTCCATCAGGAGCAAAACGTGTTTCAGTAAAAGGGAATGCCTGTCCGCTTGTTGGACCTTCTGATGTAGGTATATAATTATTCGCATTGTAAGCCGTAGATGGGTTAGTCGCAGTCGGACTTACCGTAGGATTATTAGGAGAATAATAATTTGCTGCCCCGCTAACTGTACTTAAAGGAGTTGCAGGATTACCACATACGCTGGCATTCGGTTGTAGTTTATCATACTCCCATTTAGGATAACCAGGATACTGTGCATAATCTGCCGACTGATTAAAACTTGTGGAATATTGCAGAATCGTACTCAGTGTAGGTGCGGGTAATACCTGTATAACCGGACGTCCCTGATAATCGTAAAAAGATTCTGCTACAATGGTTGTGTTGGTTGTATTGTCTTTTGTTACCGTTTGCCTGCTTCGCAATGATCCATCAAAATATTGTACTACTGATTTTCTTTTTCCTTCTTCCGCAAAAGAAGTACTTGCCTGCCAGTTCAAATTATTTTGATGTCCACCAAAAGGAAAAGGAACAGGAGTAGTCCAGGTACCTTCAACCAGTAGCCCGGTATGTTGTAGCTGTGTAGGACGAACACGCACAAATAATAATCCTCCCCCATCATATAATAAAGGAATATTGTAAGAGGTATATTGACTATTGATCGTAACCCTCGTTGCATTATTCGTGAAAATTAAATTAGGATAGTAATTACCTCCGGTCTGATAATTTTGTATAGCGCTTGAATCTATCCAGGACCATTCAATATCGTATTGTGTTTCGCCTGTATTAAATGGATTCCATTGGGCCGTCAGCTCCTGATTGGGAACATCCAAATTTACAGTCAGGCCGGTTACAGGAGTTGTACACTGAAAATTATAATCGCGTATAACCGTTACCGTATTATCGATTCTTAATACTTTAGTTACGTCCCAGGTTACGCCGGTTGATGGCGTTATACTTTTAACGGTAACAACTACCTTATACGCATTCTGAAAAGGATAATATTGGATTGAATTATATTTAGCGCCATCAACTTTCGAATAATTGATAGTGAAATTTTTTGTAGAATCAGATAGCTGATTTCCATTTACGCCAAACCTTGTTATTTCTAATGCTACCGTAACAGAAAAATCAGATTGAATATAAGTAGAAGTACCTTCTTCAATACCCACTGAAACCATATTTTGTATCAAATAAGTTTGAGTTACCGCCACAGTTGAAGCAGGCACCGACAATGACGATACCGCATTTACTTTTACCTGCCCTTGACTTCCAAGCAGGGGCTTCGTTAAACCACCAGTAGCAAAAGCTGACAGATATCCTGTACACTGCAATAACAGTATAAGGATTATACGAATATTTTTTTTGCTACTCAATTGCATAAACGTTTATGTTTAATTGGTTCGGATATTAATTTTATTTAATTACTATTTCCTGGCTGCATCAGCACGTGAATAATAAATTTTGTATTCTTTGTATTTATCTGCCGGCCGCCATGTTCCATTATCAAACCATACGTAATTACTTTCATCGTATAGTTTTTTTGAAAATTTATCAACCCGGTAATTAAAAAAATCGATCGTTAAGTTTTGTCTACGATTGACCTGTTGTTGTATTACTTTGCCTGTTTGCGCTATGGCACTGCTATCTTCAAACCATTCGGCTTTTTTAAAACTGTAAGAAATAGATTGTAAAAAAGCTCTTTTCTTATTTAAATAAGTGATCGTGAATTCATCAAATTGTGCCGCACTATCTATGCGCGTAAAGCTGATGGAGTTGGTTGTATCATTGATCCGCTTATTTGAAATTGTATAGTGTGACGCATAAGAATGGAGTATACTATCCATGAATGTATGCAACGGCAAACTCGATTCTGCACTAGTCGTATGCGGATCTGTTATCAGGATGAATTTTTCATCATTATAAACAGCAATATAAAATGAGTCATTTTGCATGAACTGAATGTGCCCTATATTATATAAAGATTTTTTACCTGACATTGTATAGGAACCCTGCATGGATTCATTGGTAAAATCACCTTTTAATGTATCACTGGTATATTTATATTTCACATCAAATGATAAAGACGGTAAGCTATCATATGCCGTATAGATACTGGCCATTATCTGCTGTGGCGTTTTTGTCTTTTGTGCAATAGCCTTGGTCACTGTTGTTAAACAGACAACTATCATTAAAAAAAATATACCCTTTGTTCTTTTTCTCATACCCTTATTGAATAATTAATTTCTGCATGGCGCTTCTGGTTTCCGTAATGGTTTGCACACCACGCTCTGTTTCTTTTTTTACTCTTGTTAAAGTGCCATCATCATCATACTCATAAAAAGTGGCGTAATTGTTTTCATCAAGTTCTGCCATCAGTCGCAGGTTAGAGGCATTGTACACGAAGCTTTTTAAATTCGCATTGAAAGGCTCTATTCGTATATCATCAAAATAAACCGGATAGGAAGTAGACGATGATGCACTATAAAGGTTATTGAGTGATATTTTTATTCCAGAAGCAGTTGCCGGTACAACAAAAGGAGCTTCGTATCGTTGCCAACCTTCTATGATATTACCTGTCGGATGCATGGTCACAGTAAGCGTATTTGTAGGTCCATGTGCACCCTGGAACGTTATAACAATATTATTTTCTACATAACTGGAACATTTACAGTTGCCATTATTTTCATTTACCCAGGCACTCAATAACATTTGTTTACCTTCTAATAAACAAAGCGTATCTGTTAGTGCATTACCGACTATAGAGCTATTGTCCAGATTAGTACACCAGGCAGAGCCATGTTTAACCGAATCTACTTGTATCCTAAATCCATATCCTGTTTTATCTTTAACCGAGCTATCGATCACTGGGGCTTCCAATGTGACGCTTCTGCCCGGAAGTACCTTGAGACTGTACAATCCTGTGTGGTGTTGATCTGTACTGATATAAGCTGTTACATTAGCAGCTACAGAGTCAAAATTACTGTGACGGCTCGGCTGACATGAAAGACAATCCTGCTGTGAAGCATATTTATAATCTTCAAACCCGTCGAACATTACTTCCTGTTCTCTTGCATTATTAGCAACAGCTGTTGGTAATTGTTCGCTGTATCCATATAGCCCTGCGTTAAATCTACCTAACGGATCTTTATTTTCTATTTCATATCCTTTACGATTATATTGTGTGATCGTACTGTTCCATATCCATACATTATTCGCACTTATATTACGGGTCAGGTAATTACTATTGGGATTCCAAAATGGTCGGAAATTAAGAATAGTACCTCCTGTTCGAAGATCCACTTTTGCAGTAGGATCTGATTCTTTTCTGTCTCCGTAATATGCATAAGTAGTATCTACGCGCCAATCACCTAAAATTCCTGTTACGTATGGATTAAAGGTACTTCTGGTATATATGGAACGACAGAAATAATCTTTCTCTTGATAAGGACATTGAACAGACTGTCTTAATAAAGGATCTGGGTTAGTAGGATCGGGAGCAATATTACAGTTACGATAATATAGTTCCATAAATGGCCTGTCCTGTTGATTATTAAGATTAAACATAAAACACTGGCTAAATAAACCTCCGTTTGTACTTTGATAAGCAGTTCCTGTAAATCTTATACCATAAGCATTTGAGCTGCCGGTTTGCTTATCTTTTAACATGTCAAATGCCATATCTGTCATAGTTAACCTATCATCAGCGCCACCAGGATTATTTATAAAATTTTGAGCGCTGGAGTTCGTACCAAATTCAGTATGTGTACCTGGAATCACAAAGCTGTTATCGGGACTAACCGTAGCATTATTGTAATAATATGTCGCATCTTTTTTCCAATCATTTGTCCACGGCGTAGTCATTTTATTAACATTTATTGCATTGTGTTCATGAGCATTGTCAGGTTGTTCAACGCATGGATCAGCTGCTGTATGAAAATTTGGATGATCCTCATTGTGAGTATACAAACTCAATTTAGCGTACAATAACTCAGTGTAACCGGGAACAGGAGCATTGGGATCAAATTGTATCCAACTATAGTAATTCCAATTAGAGCCTGTAGTTCCTCCATCATCCCTTCTTCCGGTTATGAAATAATCATTACCATATACATTTGACGTTGGATTGAAATCTGTAAACTCTTTATAGTGTGGATCAAAGGGAATACCTACAAGTTTATAATAATCGTGACGTTCAACACTTGCAACATTAATGGCATTTACTCTAACCTTAGAAAGTCCAACATATTTTATTTTAGTCTCAATAGTATCAAATAGGAAATGCTGATCATCCACTTTCCAATTATCCTTAAAAGTAGCAGCACTTGCCTGCAATACAGTAGTATCCGTATTAAAGGCCAATGTGTTTGTTTTAGGATTGATAGGGTAATCCAAAGTAGTGATACTACCCACCATTTGATCAAGCATATTGCGGTGCCCGCTTCTTACGATACGCATGGTAACATTGGTAGCCGTAATCGGATTCCCTGCTGCATCCATAAATACCAGCTGCGGATTAAGAGAGCCGGCTTTAGCTGTATTAACGGCCCATATTTTTTGTGCAGGGTTGACAGATAAAACAGTTCCTGCCCCATCACATGGCGCACTAGCCGCCGGGGGAGAAGTACTTTCCGACAAAACACATATCTCATCCCCGCTTTCAAAAATACTCATATCGGTTGCGGGTGTTGACGTAACCAGCATTCCTTTATGGAAAGTAACATTGCTATAAACGGCATCTATATTCTTGTAGGCTGACCCCATGCCACTATAGGACCAATGCGCAGGATAAGTAAAGTTATAGACCGGTTTGTTATGTTCGTTATTAGCAGACGTTAGTAAAGGGTTTCCCGTTTCAGCATCATACACGATATCTTTTGTACTTACCATGCTGCCGCGGTCAATCGTTTCTACGCTATCTAATATGCCATAATGATTTACGACTTTCAATACTGCAGCAGATCTGTACATTGTTCCCTCAACTACCGGAGGGCGTAATAACATCGGAATGATCACAGGGAACCATCCGATCAGAAAGAAATCAAAATTTATATCAACGTTGGCTGTAATCGTTTGCGTTTTATGCTGCCTGAAATCTGCCATTAATTCAATGTCTCTTCCAATCATATTATTACTTACTACACCATCGGGAGCATTTAATGTAGGGAAATTAGGATTGAATGAATACGTGTTATCAGATGTTTTTTGAACATTATAAAAATCCTGCGTAGAGCTTATCGCATTGACAGAATCTGTAGCAGAATAGGTAGCCTGCATTTTCATCTTACCATTCATGTCGTTCATGTCTATCATGAACCCCTGCGATTGTGTGATATCTTTTTCTCTGTCAACATTTAATAATTGTAAAATTGGATTAGGAGAAAAAGGAACATTTGCAGTGCCGTCTCCCGTCAATGTTGTGTACGAAGATTTAAATGGAAAATCTCTGTTGGTATAAAATTCTGATACCTGGCGGGTAGGCATATTCTTTACGGTATCTCTGTGTATTGATAATACTTCTATCCTGCTGTACCCGATCATTGGTGATGGATAAAGCACTTCGCCTAATGGTAAGCCTACGCTGCCATAATTGTAAGGGCCGCCTTTATTATGATCCACATAACTCAATATCCCTTTATGAGGATTTTCATCTTCTCCGATAGAAGGTTCCCAGGCTGCTACCCCACTGCTGATGACTGTTGGCTGTCCTTCAACAAGTTCTGTCGTAGTATATTTATATTCCTGTCCGTAAGTGGCATCGTATTGTCCGGTCATTGCATTCCAGTTATCATTGATAGCAATTTTTTTGACACGCAAGCCTCCGCCGTATTTAAAGAAAGTTGGTTCTGTTAATCGCGCAAAACTTTTACTAAGATCTACCTGCTGGCAGGTTAATTCTCCTTCCAGCTGATTATCATCTCCATGCATCAATGCGCCGATAGAAGATATTTCACTCGATAAGGCTGATATGATAGCTTTTGCACCGGCATTCTCACTTAGGTCATAACCCGGATATGCTTTGCCAGGTAATTGTTGTTTGATAAACTGTAACGACATGTGTACCATTGGTGTTTCTCCATCTGCTGCAGGCTTTACTTGCACCCATGCCATTTTTCCATCTGCAGTGATGCCATAATTTTTTATGTCTGCATAAATGGGTAATATTTCGCTTCCCGCTAAATAAGGAGTAGAAGGCATGACAACAGCCAGCTTCATGTATAATGTAGCCGAGTCCTGAAAATATCTTGTGACCAGGTCCCGCAATCGCTGGGCACGGTCTGTACTTGTTATAGGATGAGCAGAAATATCTATAAATACATAATCATTTTGTGAAAGGACACTTGAACTGTTTGTTGTTGTTTTGCCATTGTTTGTAGTAGTCGTCGTTACCTTCTTCCAGGAATAAAGAAGTGGGACCGGCGCCGTAACACTATCTATGCCGAAACCAAGTACCGGACACATTTTTGCCGCCCTTTTATCTTGCACATAGGCATAATCATCCGATTCATAATCTACATGGATCGTTCCGCCTGAAGGCAATAAAACAGAATCCATTGTCCATGCTGCTGCGTAAGTATCCGCTTTTGTTTTATCCTGGATCGTGTAAGGATAATCGACATTGGTAAGTCCTCCCGGATTTGTATTGACACTATTATCTGATGGTTTGTAGTTGCCCCATCTATCATTACTTACATAATCATAACCAGGATTTTTTTGTGCAGAAGCAGGATAATAAAAAACATATTTGCTTTTTGCTTTTTTTATGTTCCCATTATAAGTGATGATGATACTATCCAGTGTAAGCTTTCCTTTATTCAAATTAATATTCTGAGCAGGATCACAATTAGCATTGCCATGGATATCTATACATTGTCCATTGTTATTATCAACATTACCGCAGAGCTTATAACTTTGAAAAAACTGGACTGTCTTTATAGGTTTAACATTCGCGATACTAATATTATTTCTTTGCGCATTTAGTATATCTGCTTTTGAATAAAGACAAATTTTATCAAGGCGCTGCATACCCCAAGTGTTATCAATACCTCCGTTTTGTCCTAATACTTCTTTACAATCTTTACGATCATTTTTTATATAGAATCTTGCCACCATATTTTTTGATTCTATAGAATACAAATGATACATTTCTCTTTCACCATACACATAATGCGCCTTATCATCCTTATCATCTGTTTTAAGGTTTTCACTATAAGCCGCTTCACTTGTAGTATCGCTACCAGAAATCACCGGCACCGCTCCCACCGGTGTGCGCCACTTATACCCTTGTGTAAATCTTGAATAATTAAATTTGATCGCGTCTCCGATATCATCATCGGAAATACCATCTCCCGTAACGTCAACATAGTTAGGAGATACTAAACCTGTAAGTAAAAAAGCATGCGTATAACCGGGCATCTCTTCTTGTTGCTGGTGCCAATCTCTTCCCTGATTGTTACCAGATTCATCATCGCTCCCTGCGCGATAGGTAGTTTTACCTGTAGCGTTACTACCGTTGCCATGATTTATACTAAAACTTACATCTACCTGTTTGGTATTGTACACCGGTAATCCATATACGTATTTGCGTCCGTCAGTACCGAGTACGTCTATTTCAGAAATGTGGTGGCCCAATCTGAAATCTCCTACACGAGGAATCGCTTGGATCCCCCCACTGCTGATGGTGCATCCACTCAAAATAACACCTGTTGGGTCTATATTATTTGTATTATATGAATTGATAACTGTATCAAGCCCGACTTTTCTCGCTTCGTCTGCAGTTAAAAAACTGATCACCTGCGTACGCTTACTTCTGTTTAGATCCATTGCAGATTGAGGCGTGATCGTAAGATCCTTATTAAGATTATTTTTTGTCTGATCATATTGAATCAATTTAGGCAGCAACATAGGTGTAGCCGAATTCGTATTTGACATTTCAAGTCGCACCAGGTTTTCGCCTCCCAATACTGAATTCTGATAAGCCGTATCCGGTATTGTTTTTTCTCCCGGATTTCTAAAGAACACAGATTGATAAGGCCCCGAATTATTCTGGAATTGAAATGCATTTGTTGCTGAATTATTTGTTTCCCAGGCGCCTGCTGTAGTAGGTGTATATACAAAAGTTAAAGTGGCTCCTCCATGTACTACGTCTCCCAATCCAAGGTCAACTCCAAGGCTAGTTGAGTTATCTTTTGTTTTTACATTCGGATCCCTCATATAACCTAAATCATTGCGCGTAGCTCTAAAAGAACCACCAACGCCTTCTCCCGCAATAGTGAATATATCATAGGTGTAGATCGGCATTGCGATCGTTGGTAAATTAGGCGTATAACAACCATCATTGGCCCTGTTAAAATCAAGTAATGCTCTTGTATCATTGTTTGCATTCTGATAATACAACATACCATAAGCAGGATGGGTTGTTTGCTGATCAATAGGGTCTATTCCGTTCTCAGTATAATAACCAGACATCGATGCATGAAGATTTAAGGCATCGACTTCTCCTCCCATTGCAAAAGAAAGGTTATAACTCCTGCGTGTAAAAATTTCCTGTACAGAGGGAGATATGGTAGGATAAAGAAAAGACAAACCTGAACTCAATAATGTTCTTGAAGAACTATTGTCAAATTGAAATTGGCCGTCATCTCTTGCTTCATCATTTTCTTTTGACTTTGATACACTTGCATCCAAATGCATACCTTCTAAGCCCATACGCGAACTATAGGTGTAACTCGCACCCAGTGAAGTTGTGGAAGTTGACGTTTCTTCTCCATCATCATTTTTATTGGATTGCGAAACTGAAACCGAAGGGGTGATAGAAGCGCCGTTTCTTGAACTGGTATTTAAACTTGCCGCAAATGAAAGCGAAGCTGTTTTATCATCCCCGGATTTAGAGCTTATACTAAGTGAAGGTGAAACACTTGCCTCCAGTTCTAATCCTAATTTATTATTGATCGAAAGCCCTGTACTCGCATCAATGCCAACACCTATCGGCACACCGGCAACTTTTACACCGGCACCCATTGATACACCCCATGTTTTATCCGTACGTACACTCTGCCTTTTAGTGATCTGATCCGTTCCATCAAAATCATCGGGAATACCGCGCATATTACGTGTGATGGTTCCGGGATTGATGTTCCAGCCAAGTCCTACCCAGCTTGCATCCTGATCCATCGTGATACCACTGTTATAAAACATATTGATCGGGTATCCGCCCACATCCATCAACGGAATATTGTAAGAAAAATCACCGGTAAAAGGTGTTACCATATTATCCGTACTAACAGATTTAAATGTGGCCATTTCCGGCTGTGACGGTCCGCCAATATTTGGAGCGCTGGAAATTTTATCGACAGGTAAGTTGATTGATTTACTATTTTTATCATTTAGTAAATCATTGTAGCTATTTTTTTTGTTTTTTACAAGGCCAAACTGCTCCTCATTTTTAGAATGCTTTTTATCTCCGTTTGAAAAAATATTGCCCATATTTACAGACAGTCCATTTTTTTCGTGTAAAGACCCTTTTGTATCATACGCCGGATAATAACTGATAGGGACACCCGCATTATAACGCAGCTGTGTTTCGGCAGAAGCCAATCCTGTTATAAAAAATAAGGATATAAAACTAAGCGCTATTTCCCGTTGATATGTAGCAGACAGTTTATTAAGCATATAAATAATTTATTCAATTTTCTCTTAAAGGATAGTAGATATTATTTCGTTTATTTTTTATCGTTGTACAATTCAAATTGTACCATCCACTTTTCTTTTCTTGAATTGATGAGCTGAGCCTGATATACTTTTCCTGCCTGCAACGTCATTAATCTGTTCAGATCATACTCAATTAAATTTTCACCGGATGTAATAGATACATCAAATTGATGGGCATCTTTTCCGCGTGCATTCAGGTCAATTATCTGAACGGTAGCAATGCTATCCGTTGTTTCATTTACATAGGATAACTTAAGAATGCCATCGGGGGCAATTCCTTTTTCAATATTGTCTCTTCCCATTTTTACATATGGTGCCTGATCTACAATATTCAGCGGAGGAACAAAAAGCGTGTCGACTTTAAAATCCCATACCTGGGTTTTGGTAGCATAATTTTGTCCGTCTTCTGCCACTACCTGCCATGCATACCATTTACCTTGTTCAAACGAAGGATAAGCACCTGTATAATTCATCACATTATTAGGCACATTCAGATCCATATAAAACGGAGCATTTAATTCAACTGCTTCTTCAGGCTTTTGTCCCGGGAAAATTTCAGCAATTAATAATTCATAATGCAGTTGTTGAAACATACTAACCGGAGCAGGTGGCTGCCACGTAAACTGAGAAGGAGCCACTTTTAAAACTGAACTATCAGCAGGTAAAATAAGTAACGGAGGACTTAAAGGTGCTACATCAAACGGCACACACACTTCACTAAGCTCAGCCGATTCATGTCCTGCACTCATTAATTTAAAACAGGCCATATAACTTCCTACCGTTAAAAAATCATTCGTTTTATCACCGGCAAAAGAAAAATAAGTATACTGTATGGGTGTAAGATTAGCTGAGTTCAATTGTTTGCTTCCTCTCTCTAACGTAAAACCCGATGAAGTAGCAGACATCACTTCTGCCCCGCTCTGCCTGTCTTCCAGGCTTAGCACCACATAACATTGTTGCGAGCTGGCTGAACTGTTAATGACCAAAATATTCCATAATTGGCTTTTCTCAAAAAGGCCGACTTCCGGCAATAAAGGTTGCAATGTTATCTGAACATTATTTGACGGCAACGTTATCTGAGCAAAGCTCAAATAACTACTGAAGAGAAATACGATTACAACAATTATTTTTTTCATGCAATATTTTTAAAATACCTTATTAAATGTTATTCTTCCCATATCAACAGGCATTAGTGTTCCGTTGTAGGATGGCAAATGCACTTTATCATAATTCACCTGGATCGTTCCAATATTTTTTATCAGTAAACTCATTCCTGCGGATCCGCCCCATAACGTTTCAACACTATTTAATCTTGACCATTTGATACTACCACTCAGCGTTAATATGTTTTTGTATTTATACGTAACCAATGGCTCAAGCGTTACCAGGTGAATACTTTGCTGATCAGTTACAGAAAAATTTGCCTGGAATATGAACGGATTAAAAAACACGCTATGATTTAATGTAAAAGTGCTGGCATCAAAATAAATAAATGAAGTGTCCGTCTGATTGTTATAAAACTTTGTATAAACGGCATTCGTATTCATATTTAACTTAGCCAACGTGTAACTATAACTTGTGATCGCATTCAATGTGTTGTACCAGCTTTGATAAACCACATTGCCACTACCAACAAATAATTGTGATGTAGGATAATACCCTATTGAAACAAAAGGGTAATGAGGTATGGCAAGAGATACCTGTAACGATTTAAAAACAGCCGTAGTGGAATAGCCTGGAGCTGTTAGCGGACTATTAAAATCATTTTTCTTTATAGAAGCATCTATTGATAATTTTTTCTTCCATAACAATTGATTTACATGAAGCAAATAAGCATCTTGTTTTACATTGGAAGCATAGATGGTAAAGGATTGGAACGCTGCCCCCATTTGCCTGTAATCCCCATCAATTTTTGTGTTGGTACGCGGATAGATACTTTGGAATTTTATATCCCATGCTGCATTAGCGCGCACACCAAAATTTACAACCCTGCTAAACAATCCTTTATTGGTTTGATTGGGATCATATATATTATCATAAGATGAGCGGGCATATTCAGCCGTTACCGATGTGTTTTTTGTTACGGCTATTGTGGATGCTACAGATGCTCCTACTATTTTTTGAGTGGCCGATGAATCTCCGAGGCCCGTTGTATTTAACAATGCCTTTTTACCGCCGTACAGCGTAAAGATCAAATTATTTTTATTCTTTTTTCCAATACCGAATCTTATCAGTTTTACAGATTGGTTGGTTGATGTATTATTATTTAGTATAAAATCCCTGAACTGGTTATTCACGCTTCCGATCGCGCCTGCCATATATAATTTGCGGGGATTCATTTCAATATTAAATCCATTGAGTGAAATATTTTTCACTGTGAGCTCAGAATAATTTATCCAGCTTCGGCCAATACCGATCTGGTCAACTGATAATAAAAATTTCTGTGCTGGTGTTAAACGATTTTTTTCGGCAGTATCATTCTTATCTACAAATTCGCTCAGCATTTCGGGATCATTCAACTGATTGATATTTCTCTTTATCAGGGCGACTGAATCAGTTAATTTTTTTTGAAAAGAAAGAATTTTATTTTCAGCGTCTGCTACTTCCTTCTGTAATTTGATGATGCTATCCTCTTTTTGTTTGACACTTACCTGCTCTGAATCAAGATCAGGATTTTTAGTAAGCTTGGCTGTAACTGCGGTATCAGTTTCTATACTTTTAAAAAGCCCTCCAACTTTTGGCTGGCTCCACATATCCTTCACATCTTTCAATTCATTGAGAGAATCAGTCAGGCTATCGGTCCCGGGCAGCTGTGCCTTGTACAATTTAGCTTCTCGGGCTTCAATAGCAGTTTGCAACAAATTTTTATTGTCCATCTGTCCTTCGAGCGAGTCAAGCTTTTGTCTGTCTTTTTGATAGATGCCATATAAGCTATCAAACTTATTGTATAATTTTTTTGTCAGTGGATTGTTAAAAGCCGGTAGCGTTGTATCGCTAGGTTTAAGCTGATCCATTTTATATTTCATGGATGGATTTACCAGTAAATTTTTATCAACTAAACTATCTGCATCTTTTCTTAGGTCTGATTTTATTTGTTCAAGCATATCCGGCTGGCGGTATTGAATGCTAACATCTGAGTTATTGCTAAAATAGGGCGAGTTAGAACCTCTGTACGTAAAGATGGCCCTGAAAGGATATTTATTTGCTACATCTCCATTAATATACGATTGCACCATATGCTGCATTAACCCGTTTTGTGCAAAGGGTGTATCGATATAACTTCTATAATTAAAATTGTACAAAATATTTCCGTGTATTGTTAATAAGGGTTCTTTTTCCGGTTTTGAATTTTCTCCATTTTCTCTAAACAAAGGTTGCTGATCATTTTGCGTTACCACAAGATCTCTGTTTTTACAAACGCCGCTGGTCATTGTAATGAGTATGGAATCATCTAAATGATGATGATAATAATTCATTTTATCAATCACCGCTTTTTGTCTGAGTGGAAGTTTAAAAAATACCGGCTTTTTACCCTCCTGTGCAAAACAGGTTGCAGAGGAAATAATTAGTCCTATTAATATTTTAAATCTTCCTGTGCTCATTTATAATTTCTCTGCCTACAGTTAATTAATTATCACTTTTTCTGAAGCAGCAGTTCTAAATCGTTTACCTCCTTTTTAAGTTGTTGTAATTGATCATTTTGATTTTGTAATTGCGCAATCTTTTTATTCTGTTCTTCGGTTGCGGCTTTCTGCGCTTCTATCTGTTTGTTTTGATCAATTATATAAAGTGTGAGTTCTTCTATTTTTTGCAATAACACGGCCTGGTTAACACCTACATCCATTCCGTCTTTTTTTACATCTGCAACCGATGGCACACCTGGCAAATGTTTGTGCTCATTTATATATTGTTCGATCTCTGCAAGTGGAGTAAGTTTGTAATTATCTTCAAATACGAAATCCGGCCAGTTATTAAAGGCTTTAACAACAACCTGTGTAAAAATGGCTCCTCCATTAACTTGTAATAAATAACTGCCATATTTTGTCGGTATACCTGTGCCACCCGGTTCTATCCCAACAAAAGACCCGTCATCATAGATCAGACTATTACCCAGACTGATAGGGGTTGTAAATTTCGATACATAATTTAATGTCCCGTTTGCAAAAGGGATAATGATAGTTAAGCGCTGCGTTCCCGTAATACCTGCACTGGTCGCGGATAATGTAACATTGAATACACCTGTCTCTGAAGGTGTTCCCGAAATTAAACCCATTGTTGTACTTACGATGGTTAAGCCTGCTGGTAAACCTGTTGCATTGTAAGTATTTGGCGAAGTGTTAGGTGCAGTGAATGTATAACTGAATGTATTTCCCGCAACAGCGTTTGCTACCGCATTACCTTGTATAACAGGTACAGGAGGTGTAATAATGATCGTTATTGTTGCAGGAGCTGATACCGATCCGTTGGTTGCTGTGATATTAAAAGTAAATGTTCCGGCAGCAGTTGGTTTACCGCTAATAATACCTGTTGCTGTATTTAATGTTAGGCCGGCCGGCAAAAGATTACCCAATTGTAAAGCATAGCTTGTAGGATTATTGGTTGCTGTGATAGCATAATTAAATACTGAAGCTACTGCTCCATTAGCTGTTTGCGCTGCAATAACAGGCGCTGCAGGCCCAAAAATAAAAGTTAAGGTTGCAGTCCCTGTCTCATTGCCTGCATTAGTTGCACTTATGATCGTATTATATGTTCCGGATATTGTAGGCGTTCCGCTGATTACAGCTCCGGATAAACTTAAACCCGGCGGCAAGCTGGAAGCGCTATAGCTTGTAGGATTACTTGTTGCAGTAATTGTATAACTCGTTATTGGGGTACCGGATATGCCGGTTACCGTTCCGGGTTTTACAACAGGTACAGGTGCTGCAATAATAATGGTCAGGGTTGCTGTTCCCGTGCCTATACTATTTGTTGCGCCAATTGTAACTGTGTAAGTACCTGCTGCTGTTGGTATACCACTTATTGTTGCGCCTGTTAAAATTAGGCCTGGAGGCAATGCTCCACTGCCTCCACCAATTGAATAACTTGTCGGATTACCTGATGCTGTGATCGTATAAGTTACGATGGCCGCATTAATCACTCCATTAATTGTCGACCCGCTTGTTATTACAGGAGGAGATTGTGTAATTATTATTGGTATAACTGCGGATGCACTTCCCACAGTCTGAGGAAAAATACCATCTAGAACTTCATTTTCTGTCACCGTAACCGAAATCGTAGCATTGTAAGTTCCCGTAGGTGTACCGGTAATTGCACCATTTGTAGCGGATATAGATAATCCTCCCGGTAACGGTCCATTAACTTTATAGGAATATGAAATTTGATTGTTACCACCTACTGCAGTAGCACCAGTTAAAGTAACAGCATAATTAAATGGAGAGCCTACCACACCGCTTCCCTGAGTAGTATTCACAGTAAATGCGAAGGTTGCATGGCCTATTAATAGAAAAAAGCATAATGCAGTACAAAAAAAATGTAGCTTATTATGCGTACTCTTAACTCTTCCAATTTTTTTTAAAATTTTAAACGCGGTCATTGTTAGTTTGGTTTTTATAAATCCGGAATCTGGTTATTTATTATATTGGTGCAATATGCTTGGTCTTGGCAAATGTATCTCCCTACAAATCCTGCTCTTTTCACATATACTATATTTAAATGATTAAGGTTGGGTAGACACTAAAAAATTATTCTTTAAAGGGGAAAAGTATCATAGATGTAGGATATTTTGTTAGAAATGAGGATTAGGTATAAAAAATTATAAATTAATTATTTTTATAATAACTAGTTTATTGTTGCAACGAAAATATATTATTTATTCTACAAAAAACAAAGACGACAATAAATTATTATTATATATAGTGAAAACCCTTACCATTCCTTACTATTAGATAATCAATCTTACACTGTACTACTATTACTAAATTTTGCCAAAAAATGCGCGACATTACTTTCATAAATACTTGGTGACCCCTGAAAATAATGTGTGCTAATGCAGAAATTAATATAACTCTGTACTGTTGTTATGGCAGGCCAGTTAATACCCAATGCCTTATGCCTGTCTAACAGATCAAGTACACTATTTTGTAAACTTGTATAACGGGCATAAAAATTATACGGATCGTGAGGAAAACTTTCATTTACTGGTGCAGCCAATCCTTTGCCTGCTATATAGGGTGAGACTCTTTTTTTAGGCATCTTCATGCCAAAGGCATTACTATCGGTAACAAATACATGACTATCATAGCCGCTCTCCTGTAAACCCTGAGAATAGATCAGGGCGGCCTGAAAATTAGTTAACCCCTCAGATTTGCAAGTATCAAATACTATTTGCATTGCAACAGCTTTTGTCATGTGGTTCTGGATTATTGTAGGATGAAAATACGGATATCTTTTTATAAAGGACCAGTCTGCAATAATAAAACCTCTCCTATAGCTAATAGAAGAGGTTTGTTTTATAGATAGTATTGATCCTTAATTATTTCACAATGAATTTTTTTATTATCTTCTTATCGTCACTTGTTATTATTGATACATAATTTCCGGCGATCAAATTGGGGACATAGATCGTTATCATATTATTCACAACTGCTATAGTGTTTGTTTGTAATAACGCACCTAGAAAATTTCTGATCTCCACATGTACTATTTCTCCGTTCCACCCGGGAAGCGTAATTATAAAATGTCCCTGCGTTACAGGATTAGGTAATAGCATCACATTTGTCGGCGGATCAATATTTCCTGCGACGGTAATTATAATTACCTGCGTTCCTGTACCACTGCTGTTGGTTGCTTTAATCGTATCAATATAAGTACCTGTAACTGTTGGCAACCCACTAATCAATCCGGTTATTGTATCAAGACTTAATCCAGGAGGTAAATTTGTTGCGCTATAATCCGTCGGATAGTTTGTGGCAATAATATTATAATTGAATGTGGTTCCTATCGTTGCATTTACGTTCCCGGTATTTGTTATATAAGGAGCTGTTAGTGTAGACGAATTAATTGTAATCGTTACCTGCTCAATTCCTGTACCACCGGCATTTGTTGCTTTGATCGTATCGATAAAAATTCCCTGGGTTGTTGGGGTTCCACTTATTACACCTGTTGATGAATTGATCGTTAATCCTCCAGGCAATCCTGTTGCTGCGTAACTTGTAGGCGTATTGGAAGCGATGATCGTGTATGGAGTAAACGCTGTTCCAACTATTCCGCTAGCCGTTGAAGGGCTCGATACTACAGGAATTGGAGTGCTTATAGTAATTGTCAGAATTTGCGTACCAGTGCCACCTGCATTCGTTGCTTTTACTGTATCTATAAATGTTCCCGAGACTGTTGGTGTTCCACTAATTACAGCGCCAGATAAACTTAATCCTGCAGGCAATGTTCCTGTCACTGCATAACTTATTGGGATATTCGTTGCCGTTATTGTATAACTAACGATCGCGGTATTGACGGTGCCATTTATTGTTATACTACTTGTTATAACCGGTGCATTAGGCAAGATCGTAATCGTTACTATTTGCGTACCGGTACCACCTGCATTCGTTGCTTTTACTGTATCTACAAATGTTCCCGAGACTGTTGGTGTACCACTAATTACAGCGCCAGATAAACTTAATCCTGCAGGCAATGTTCCTGTCACTGCATAACTTATTGGGCTATTCGTTGCCGTTATTGTATAACTAACGATCGCGGTATTGACGGTGCCATTTATTGTTATACTACTTGTTATAACCGGTGCATTAGGCAAGATCGTAATCGTTATTATTTGCGTA
>Ga0210387_10000139_pt1 | contig 52064 bp, 92 predicted proteins | sample IncBWC7OmetaG_FD_160108 | JGI IMG/M metagenome (GOLD analysis project Ga0210387, IMG submission 160108) | Forest soil microbial communities from Barre Woods Harvard Forest LTER site, Petersham, Massachusetts, United States - Inc-BW-C-7-O ... | reverse complement strand
AACTGCGAGCATGTTGCTGAAGGTGCCGCCCGAGGTATTCGGGTGAGCCACATTCAGGAGCGACACTCCATCCCCACCCTGGAACTGCACACCCGAGGTGAAGGCGTTGTTGTAGATGTTCGCTGCAACGTTCTCCTTGGTCTGGCGGAAGCTAAAGGCCAGCGATGCTGCCCTCCGCTTGCTCACCTTCTCGTAGAGGTTGTCCTCCAGCTCTTCCTGCGTCACGATATAGCCGAGGCTATACGCGAGGTGGACGTACCGCGTGATGAAGCCCTGTACTTCGGACTGGTAGATCGTACCAGCGCCTTCCGGCTTGACCGACGCGAGACCGAACCCGATGACCTGGACGTCTTCCTCGTAGTTCATGTGGGACGAATCCTGCATGAAGAGGTGCGGCCATTCTTCCTGGTGTTCCGCGTACGTACGACCCCACCACGCCTTGATTCCCGGCCAGAGCGCCTTGGGGTGTGCGCCTGTGGTGATGATACCGCCAATTCCTGGCATGATAGTCTCCTATTACTGGCCGGTAGTACCGGACGCGACGTTGAGGAAGTGCGTGTTGAACTTCACAAGCAGCGGCATATTCACACCGAAGCTAACGTTCACGCGGTAGGGGATGCTTACGACCTTCAGAGGCGCAGTCGCAGAGGTCACCAGAGTGTCCACTACGGTTGCCGACACCGGGCCGAACGAGGTTGCCGGTGCAGTCGGGAAGAACGTAGTGTTCGACTCAACTGTGTTGGAGGCTGTGCAGGCGAGAGAAGCCGATCCCTGAATCTCAAAGATCAGGTTCGGGTCATCTGCGATCCACACATAGTAGTCGTGAGTCTTGACGGCAGGGACCGACATGACGTTCAGGTTGACGTTCTGGCCTTGCGCATTGTTGGCACCAGCGCCTACGGGCGCTACTTGCACGCCGACGATAGGGCCAATGAAGGCACCGACGTTGGCAGTGCCGGAAGCACCATAGCCAGTGACCGAGACGCCGAGCGGGAAGCCCGTCACATTCGGGACACCCAGGCTATCCGACCCGACCGTACTACCGTTGGCAGTTGCAGTAACAGCCTGCATGATGTCGCCAATGTAGTAGGCAATGGTGTCGGTGGACTGGATGTGGTAGAGGTTGGCCTTGCCTGTCCAGGGCGCACCGTTGAGGTACGCCACGGGGCACATGCCATGTGGTGCTGCCGGGTTAGCCATTTCAGGCCTCCATTAACGATTTCGAGTCTGGTAGGTAATGCCCTCTTTGGGGGAGTAGCCTTGCTCTACCGAAGAAATGTTCCCGGTCCTGACTGCACGATCAATGGCGTCATTGCGCTTCTGGTAGAAGGCCTGATTCTCCTCGAACCACTCTTTCTTGATCTTCATCAAGTAGGCAGTGATGGGATCACCCTTGTCTGTGTAGCCAACAATCCGGCTAACTTTATCCGCCGACATCGGCTGTGCGCCGACGCGGAGATTTACTTCCTCAATCTCGTCTGGATGGACGAACTCATAGCCATTGGCAAGCGCTTCCTGGACTCTGCCGTCCATATCGTTGCGCCAGTAGGGGTGGAACCCCGCTTCTATGAGTTTGCGACAGTCTACACCAAGTTTACTTCCGCCGCCAATCATGCGACGACGGGGCAAGGTATCATTGTTACCAGATGTTACAGGCTCTTGTGCAGGAGCCTTTTCTGGGGCCAGATCATTCTGCACCTGTGCCCGACTCGGGATGGCGTCAGGATGACGGACTTCGTACGGCTTGGACATTATTCATACTCCTTGAGGTATTCCGCCTGGGCGGCTTTGAGGTCGAGAGGCTTCTTGGTCTTGAGGTCGATATAGTAGCCAGCCTCGTAGAAGCGCTTGAACTGGGAACGGGCCTCGGCGGGCAGCTTGTCGAAGGCGCTCTTACCGCCAGTGGGGAGGCCGCTACGCGTGCCTCCGGTGCCACCACCACCCCCACCTTCAAACATGGCGCTCGGCGGCGCATCGCCCTGGAACTTGGCCGGGAACATCTTCTTCACCTTATCCGTCACGGTGGGCAGGATATCCTTCGGCTCGAAGGTCGTACCTGCACGAGCTTGCATCAGACGTTGGGCAATGCCATCAGCATACGCCTTCATGTCTTCGTCGTCATTGTACCAAGGGTTGTCGTCCATCCAGGACTGGACCTGAGGATGGATCGTTTGGGTGGTGGCGGTCTTGGCCTTCGGGACCGCAGAAGGAGAGTCCTTGAGCTGGTCCATCTGCTCTTCGGCCTCCGCTGCGGCGGCATGATCCCCGGCTTCGAGGGCGGCTGTGCGGGCACGCTTCAGGGAGGCCAGGGCATTGGCCGTCGCACGCTCCTCCACCTTAGCGAGGTACTCTCGCAACTCCGCAACGGTTGCCCCAGTTGCTCTAAGCTCGGTCTCCAGGGCCGCTGTGCGCTCACGTTCCTTCTTGAGGGCCTTGCGTAGAATCGGGTTAATCTCACGACCGCGCCGCACAAAGGTTTCGGCATCACTCCACTCCTCGGGCTTACCCTTCCATTGGTCCTGCGGGACCCAGCCTTGCTCGGCGGCCTCCGCGAGTACTACCGGATCGATCCCTTCGTTACCATCATCCATCACTTCATCAGTCATCATTGTTCTCCTTGTGCAGGACCATGACGATGTCGAGGTCGTGCATTACACGGTACTTGACGCCGTTCTCTTCGCGCAGGAAGCCTGCGTACTTGGCAAAGAGGACTCTATCGCCTACCTTGGCGGGCGCATGACGGTCAGCCCATGCATCGCAGCCTACAGCTACGAGGGTGCCTTCCATGTGCGCCATCTCTTCGCGCTCTGTCTTCGCCGGGGGCATGATGATACTGCCCACCTTCTCAGGGACCTTGTCCATCGCCACGAGGACGAACTGTCCTGCGGGTTTCCATTTAGTAAACATTACTCTTGTCCTCTTCGGCGAAGAACTTCATGACATGCGCCTTCTCCATTGCATCGAACTCCTTACGCTCAGCATCGGACAGGGCGTTCTCGATGAGCGCCTTGATGAAGCCCGAGCGGAGGGCATAGCGGATCAGGTCGAGGTCGTCCTTACGGACCTTTGCGCCTCTTGCGAGGTCGTCCTCAAGCCTATGCATTGCGTTGACTGCGGCCTGGAAGGCTGTAACTCTATTCACTTGCGTTGACATCTTCTTCATCCATATCTAGAAGGTAGCTATACACTTCGTATGCGCCTATAGCCTTGGCGTCTCTTACCTTGGTCCAGTCATCAGAAAGGACTACCTGCTGTCGGAAGCGCTCCAAATGGGCCTCCTCCAGGTCCTTGTGGTGCCGTTGCAGCATTGCCCATAGCGCCTCCGTCACCGGATGATCCCGCCATAGAACCCATTCCTCCCGACTTACTTCCACCATCTTCATCTCCTTGACTCATCTCATGCAGGAGCTTGATGGCTTCGAGAGTGCCCTCCTGCTTGTTCTTGGCGGCCGCGATTTGGGCATCGAGCAGGGCGATCTGGTGTCCTGTGTCTACTCCCTTTGCTTCTGCCAAGGCCTGTACTGCCTGTGCTTCCATTAGCTTGATCTGTGCTGCCTGCAACTCGGCCTTCTGGATCAGCTCCATCAACTTCATCTTGAAGTTCAGTTGCTCCTTAAGCTGGGCAGCTTGGGCTTTCATCTGCGCTTCCACGATCTTCGGGTTCGGCATCGGCGGCACCGCAAAGGGTCCTTTGGGGTCGGGCAGGAAGGTGTCGATGCTCGGGATCTTCAGGGCCTGTAGGTAGTAGCGGTTGACCTGATAGAGGTCGTAGCCGGGGCTCGCGTGCGCAGCTTGCAGTAGTGCTGTTGCCTGGTTATACCGCTGGGCGTCTGACATATAGAAAGGATCAGCTGAACATCTGATGTTGACATTAGCACCTTTATAGAGGCCTGCGGCACTTTGGGATTCGAGAGGGACGGCTCGTGCATAGTAGGGCATGTCCTCGGAGAGGAAGATGGTATTGAGGCGATAGAGCTTGCGGAACTCCTGCGTTTGGGCACGATGGGTACGCTTGTAGATTCCATTGAAGACCTTCATGCCTTGTTCGACCATCGCCCGGCTCGTCTCTGCCGGGGTATTCTGGCCGGGGTTCTTGCCCTGGAGGATGTCTACTGCGCCTGCAACGGCTTCGCCATACTCGATCAGAAGGGTCAGCAACTGAAAGAGGGCCGGAGACGGCGGGTTAGTCGGTAGGGGGACGACGTTCTTCCTGATGTCGTCGCCTGTGCTATCGACTGTCTTCCACTCACCTGGGCGGAACCTGTACTCGCCTTTCTTGTTCTTGAAGCCCCTTCCGACAAATCCTCCTCCAGCAGTCTGGAGGGTACCCGCATCGAGGAGCTGATTGATGGCACTATCGATGGTCTCGTTGATGGGGCCGAGGAGTGCGCCGAAGCCAAGATCATAGAAGCCTCCATCCGGCGAAGGGATGAAGGGGTACTTGGTGAAGGCGCAGACCGGCTCGATCCTTAGGAGCTTTCCGGTGGGGGCGTAAGTAATGCACGAGCGAGTGAATCGCGGCACGATGCGCAGCACCTGCCGTGTGTCATAACGGACAGTAACTGTATAAGGTTCTCCGTATCCGTCGCCGTCAAAATCAAGTGTCCTATGCTGTTCCAGCAGCTCATATGGCGCGTCATGGTCGTCGGGCTGCTGGACGAGTCCCATGCGCTCGTTCTGCTCCTGGTCGGTGGCGTAGGTGAGCTTGGGGTCTGGCTTAGGGGCGTCCGTATGCATCGCAGAGAAGATTCCGCGTGCAGTTCTCTCGTAACAATCGTTGGCGGAGAGGTAGACGATGTGGGTGAGCCTGGGGGCTGTCTCGATGGATTGTGTGAAGTAGTCAACGACGATGTCCCTGGGGCTGACACACTCGCTGACGTTGTGGCAGCGTATTGGGTCGAAGTAAGACTTCTTAAATACGCAGCCAAGTATTGACTGGATGAGGAGTGCCTTGTCATGGTTCTCTTCCCATTGTTCGTCCTCTTCCAGAATCTGGTAGGACATGTGGTTAGCGATAGCTTCAGCACGGTCGCACTCAGCATCGTACTTGGCCTTCACTTGCTGGGCTTGTTGCTGGAACTGCTGCATGGCGGCCTGGGCCTTCGGATCAGGCTGCTGACCTTGCTGCTGAGGCGGCATCGGCGGCATACGCATCTTCGGCATGGACACCAGAGGGCGAGCGGCAACAGGACTAGGACCATTAACGAGAGCAGGATAGGCTCGGCTCTGGTATTGCATGGCTGCAATGGTGATGAGCGGGAACTTGACATTGGCTGCGCCCTCCCAGGGGAATGTCTTCTTCTCGGTCACCTGGAGGGCGAGGCGCAAGGCGTTCGCCATCCGCTGTTCCCACTCGAAGCGGGTCTGGCGGTCGCGTTCGAAGTCCTCCACAACCATATGCCCGAGCGCATCCATCTCGTCCTCGCTGAAGCGGGGCACCAGATTGGGTGAGCGAAGGGTCTCCACGTCGAGAGTAATCTTCGTGGTGAATTCAACTGGCAACCACTCGTTGCCATCTTTGTCTTCGTTGTCCATCAGTCAATACTCGCAAGAAGGTGAATGTAGAAGACCACAAAGATGGCCGCAATGACCAGGAGGCCGAGGAGTGAGTAGCCAAGCCATGTCCAGAAGTCCATCGTCATACTCCGAAGTCACAGGTGCAGGAGGACATGTCGCGGCCACATTGACCGCACTGCGTATCCAACCCCATCCCTACGGGATGCGCCTTAGTACCCAGTGATTGCACTGCGCCCTCCCTGGTCGTAGTCATCGATGCCCATTTCTTCCTCCCAGGCAAGCTCGTCAAGTTCCTCCCGTGTTGCAGAAGGGACCATCTTTGCGAGCATGAGGCCGATCCATGCGAGGGCGTCAACGCGGTCATCTGTCTTTCCCCTTGGGAAGTTAACAAGTTCATTGAAGAGGTCGAAGTACCAGGGGGCCGTGGAATTGAAGCGAACGCCCTGGGCACGCATGCGTGCCTGGATGGATGTGGCTCGGGCCTGCTTGTCCTTGTGCGGTCTGATCCTTTCGAGGTAGAGGAACACTTGGCGCTTCATCATCTCCTGGTCGAGGAACGGACCGATAGCCTTGGAGATGTTGTCATCCTCCACCACCCAGGTCTGGATGTCGTACATCTCCTGAAGTTCGAACATCTTATCGACCGCTTCGGTTGGGCTATACCTGTGCGCGTACATGTCCACAACATGGAGGATGCCTGAGGAGTCCATGCCCGCAATGCAGATCGCAGTGTTATCCCCCTTATCATCCTTGCCCAGGGCGAAGTCGATTGAGGCATACATTGTCTTCGGCTGGAGGTGGTCGTCCTGTGTCATTGGACGGATGTCTGTGCGCCTGAAGTAGGCGTCGGCTTCAGCAACAGGGTTAGAAAGGTACTCCTGAGAGTAACCCGAGGGATTACCAGCGGCAATGTAGCGCTGACGTTCACGGCGCAGGCGAGTCTCTGTCCACTTCTCAGGCCAGAGTAGTTCGCGGAAGTCATCGAACGACTTGTGCGCCTTAAAGCGACGACCCTTCCATCCGCCTTCAGTGTCAGTGATGAGCCGCTCCAGTAGGCTATCGAGGTGTAGGATTGTTCCGAGGAAGCGTACGCGCAGATTATCGGCCCCACACGGCAGAAGGGCGTTGTCAAACCAATCACGAAGTTTCTCCCTACGTTCCTTGGACATCACTGCTTCGTCATTCTCCAGGTCATCGATGATGATCAGGGAGGGACGCTTATTGTTCCAGAGGGCTCCGCGGACGGCCTGCTCTGCGCCCTTGCCGAGGATGTGGAACTCCCGCTGCCCGATGGAGCACGTCAGCTCGGTCTCGTTGCACCGCGTTACCACTACACCGAATTCTGTCTTCAGGTCCTCATTCGTCGTCAGTACCCGAGCCATATTAGAGAGGTGAGCAGCGGCAAGTCTCTCAGTGGCTGATACCAGAAGTACGAAGTCGTCGGACCCGAACAGTAGCGACGCAAGAGTAAAGGCAAGAGTGCCTGCGGTTGACTTGGCATGACCACGTGGGGCCGCCACTGCCATAAGAGGTTCATCACTGCATAGAAGTCCCCACAGTTCACGGTGGAACGGAGGGGTTGGCTTCGCCTGATCGAAGTCCCCCAGGAGGAAGGCTTCGACGAAGCCCTCAACGAGGTCTGCATCGACATGGATTCTATTCTCCGGCATTGCTGCCTCCCGTATCCGTCATCCCCCTACCTTCGGTAGGCGCATTGAGCATGTCGGGGTCTTTCCTTCCGAGGGCGCGTAGCTTCTGCGCCAGGACGGACATCGCCTGCGTATCCCCTGCCACAACAGTAGGTTCGTTGCGGACGAGCTGGCGCTTCATGAACGCCATGTCCACGATGCGGGCAATATCGACGGCCTTGACTGCGGTACGGGTGACGATCTTGCGCCCATCGGGCATCTCCTTGATGCGGCTAATGTCGCCATGCTCCAGTCGGTCTTCGAGTAGCTGGATGCCCTTCTCGACCACCCGAGTGAACCCCGCGTCGATCTTGACCCGGCTATCGCTACGGATGCGGGCGGCCTCCTCCTGCCACCACGGCGTGCCCATCAACTTCTTGATTTCGTAGACGGTCGTATTGAAGCGGCGAGCGGTTGCTGCAATGTTGCCAACGTTCACATAATAGTGGCAGGCTGCCACCTCCCATGCGACCCGTCCGTCAGGCGCATTGTCGCTCTCGTCCTGCGCATCCTCAAGGATGACGGTCCCATCGTCAAGAATCTTCATAGCGCTCTCTCACCACGGCGAAGGAGTCGGAGTCCATGAGCCAATCGACCATCTCGCGTGTGAGCATGAGGTCATGCGCAATGGTGTCCCGGTCGATTCCCTGCGAGTCCATCAGGGCTACACGATCAAGTAGGGTCATATCACTCTCCTAAACTTTCTCGATACTAGCATGGGCGCAAAAATTTTGTGGCGTAGCCATGTTGCACTGCAACATTCGCGTGCATGTGCGCAGCTACACCCCATGGTGCTAAAGCCCGGTTTTCGCGCAATCCAGTTGCCCCCCGGGGGGGTTTCTACCTAGGGGTGATTACCTACGGGTGGATACCTACGTGAGGGGGCATGGACCTTGCAGACAGCGCGACAGACTGCATGCAACGTGCCTGCAAGGCTAGTGGTTTATGCCTACGTACAACTGCTAGTGTGAGTATGAGCAATCGACGCATTCGTCATACTCGCATACATAAGGCAGTCCCATGCAAGAGAGATAGGTATGAACCCTTAGGTGTTTGTCCTGAGCAAAAAGACCTTGAACGCTGCGATGGGGCGACCTAACCTTGAGTCAAGGCAACGGAACATGTGTTGCTGGCAGCAGAAGGCCAGAAGGTTGAATCCCTTGTAGTACTGGCTAGGTCGCTGCTCTCTTTAACAACTAGGGACAATGGTACAGAGCAGGTGCAAGGGCGCACCGCAGTGCAGGCATTAGAACCCCTGTCTGTGAGTGTTGTGGACAAACCCTTGCTCTTCCTTTGAATGCGCCTTCATGGTGAGGGCGTATTTAATAGGGGATGGGAAATGCATGCATTGATCAATATCGGGCTCAATCGCAACAATGGGGCGGATGCGCATGTCGCAAGGCATGAGATACGCAACGCCTTTGAGCGGTTTGAGGTAGTGGAGCTCAAGTACAGGGAAGCCCTGCCCGAACCGGGCACGGAGGTGGAGGGCACGTACATTGCGCACGTCAGTGGATGGAGTCGGGACAAGGCATGGAAGATTGCAGCCATGCTCGACCAGGATGCTATTGCGCAGTACGACCTCGCCGAATGCGAGGGGGATCTTGTCGGACCGAATGCCAGCGTGTGGGGACCGTTCGACCCTGAGTACTTCAAGCTCCTTTAGCAGGTTGCATAGGATAGCCCGTATGGGTTATCCCCTACATCCTGTAGGCGCACCGCAGGTGCGGGGTAGGCAAATCAGGAGGTGAGTATGGACCCGTTCAGCTTGTACGTGGGGTACATGATGATGTTTTGGGGGTTGTATGCATGATGTCATCATCGTTGCCGCAGGTCTGGTGTTAGGCCTGCTGGCTTTTGCGGTGAATGTGTGGGTGTATAGGAGGGGATAGCCATGGGAGCCGATGATGCGGCATTGCTCGGGCTCGATCATTTCGAGATTGACGAGCTTAAGGCGGATCAGCATAGGTATGGACTGGACGATCATTACACTGGGAGCCTACCGGAGGTAGGGGCAAAGGATGTCCCGGACGTAGAACCGGTCGATGCGCGAGTCGGGAATTGGGTCGTCACGGTGTGCGAGCCAGCGGATGAGGACAGTCCGTTTGAAGAGCCTGATCAGTTGGATGAGGTGGAGTTCCAATGTCAGGTGGACGCTATCGCGTTTGCGCAAACGACCGCACGCCGTGGGCTCAAAGCTGTGCTGTACCACGGGATTGTGGAGGTAGGTGTGTACGAGTGAGGGCGCATAGCCAAGCCGACAGGCTTGGTCCTGCACCTTCGCAGGGAACCGCCATAGGCGGGTAATGAGACGGGAGAACCATCATGTGGCAAGTTTATGGAACGTACGCGAGTGCGGATGTGGCGAACTATCACGTCGATATGTTGGCGGAGGACGGCTATACGGCCTTCATGCTTGAGCGCGACTGCACCGGCCTGTGGGTAGTGATGATTCAGGGTAATGCCTGACCATGCATAAGCTCGTCAAGGCTATCGCAAGCGCCACAGACCAACACCGGATCATTGCCGCACTGGTGTTCGCACTGCTATGGGCGCTTCTGGAGTTCTACTTTCAGGCTCACACCGCCGCCAAGTTCGCTGAGATGTTTGGCTTCGCGCCAATGGCGGACCGCGCGCTAGGTGTGCTGTTAGGGGAGGCATGATGGACTACACCATCGTTGTGTTCATCGTCATTGCCGTACTGGCGTTCAGGGTGAAGGAGTAGGGAGTGGTGGGAACGCCCGATAGACACGGGCTCCCTGCGATGCCAATCTCATGCCCAAGGGCATGCGCATGGCTTTGCCATGATGTTGATTAACGCTCACTGGAGAGTGACATGATCGAATTGCCGAAGTATAGGGGCATTGAAGAAGCGATGCAGGATGTCAAGACCTTTGCGCATGCGAAGGGACTGGAGAAGGCGATAGGCCTGCTGCCTGATGGACGGCGTTGCTTTGAGAAGGAAGGCGATGCGACGGGCGTCAATCTGCCTGACGAGTTCAGGCTCGTCAAAGACCTGTTCGTGATTCACGGCCATCCCAAGATGCCCACAGAGTTGAGTGGAGCGGACATTACGGTCATTAGCGCAATGGGCGTGGCCGGGAACATGGCGGTGTCAGGGGAAGATGAGACGGTATCGTGGTCCACCGGCATCGACATGAAGGATATGAACCCACGTAGTGGCCTCGCCCATATGATGGTCTCGGCGTTCATGAACAAGGTCCAGACTGCGGCCTTTCGCAAGATCGACCCCCTCATTGATACGCGCATAAACAAGGCCAATGGCGAGCCATGGGACGACGACGATGAACGCTGGGTCGTGGTGGCGCATCTTGTGAATAAGGTGTATGTCAAGTCAGGGTTTCTACGGGATTACCACGTTCAACAGGGTGAGCTAGCATTGAAGATACTCAATAGCTGGTTACCCAAGATCGGCGACAGCCTTTAACAAAGGGCACATAGGACTGGTGGAGGCCAGTCTCCTGTGTCTTACAGGGAAACAACATGGAGGTGGGGATGTCACAGAACCAATGGTGTAGGGGGCGCGCGACGACCGTGCGCAGTACGGCACGTGGTGTAGGGGTCACATATCACGGGACCCTTGTCGCACTCAAGGAAGGGCAGTATGTGCGGCTCGACTCAGGTGGGTGGAGGACGGCGACAACGAAGCTGCGGATGAACCAGTTCGCCAATCAGTTCTGCAATAGCGGCTTCAGGGTCTATCAGCACAAGGGTGAATGGTACGTGGAGAACAACGTGCAGCACAGCACGCAACCATTCGAGGATGGAATGCAGTTTAAGTTAGGGAAGGAGGACGTATGTCGGAGTTTAAGGTCGGCGACCGCGTAAGGACACGGGCCGACAAGGAGCGCGGGCTTCTGAAAGGCCCCTACACAGGTACGGTCGCAAAGACGAGCCGCACCCATGTATGGGTACTACGTGACGATGGCGTCAAGGGTGCAATGGACGATGGCTCATGGAACACAACGCCCGCGTACCTTGAGCACATCGAGGCTGCGCCCGCTGCAAGTGGGGAGAAGGATACGGGACATATCGCAGGACTCGACCCTGAAGCAATTGACTGGGACGCCCACAAGGACTTTGGAAGGAGTATGTGATGACAGCAGTTAAGAGGTGGGACGTGGAACTGGCTACGCCAGGAGTAAAGGGATCGTTCAAAGTGCGCATCACTGCGAGCGATGAGGCGACAGCACTCAGCGAGGCCCTGCGGCGCTTTCCTGACTGCTACGTTGTGATCACTCATGAGGTGAAATGATGGCAAACATCGAGTATCAGGGTGTAGTGGGCGGCGACTATCTCGTGATCGCCGATGGACTGGTCTACCCCTTCAAGGGATTGACTCCGGTTGAGCCGTGGATTCTGGAAACGATCCACTCATTCACTGCCGTCGATTACGAGTGCCTGCTCGCCGAGCTGGCAACACTGGAACAACTGGAGGTGCCTCGTGGAACGCCGTGATCAACTCGGAAGGATGATTGCCTGGGAGAGTGGAGACCTGGACGAGGACGCAACGGTCGAACTGTTCCAGGAACTGATCGACTCAGGACAGGTGTGGGCTCTTCAGGGCGCGTATGGCCGGATGGCTCAGGCGCTAATCAACAACGGACTGTGCCACTACAGGGTGGCTGAATAGGAGACGGCTATGAGAGTGCTGGAACTGATAGGTTGGGTGGCGGCAGCGCTCTCGCTGCTTGCCTGGATCGAAATGAGGTACCGCTCGGGCCGCTACGGGCCTGTACAGGAGGTCGGCCTCGTCGTGGGTACTGTGGTACTGCTGGCTTCGCTCGGAAGCCTTGGGCGGCTGTTTGGTATCTAGGGGAGGCTGTTTTGACGGGTAGGCACCTGAAAGGGTGCCAAACCTGGGGGGAAAACGAAAATTTCGGAAAAAACTAGAGAATTTCTGCAATGAAACTATAAAACTATGACACTCGGGCTAGGGCTATACCCTGACCTACCCATCCATTTTTGTTGTATTTTTACAACTACACCGCTGTTGAATATTTAAAAGTGAATAACCAATGGGTCTTCCTACATTTCCTACTGTATATAAGGAGAGTAGCACACCTTTTTCTACTTGTCAAGGGGTAAATGAAAAAATATAAAAATATTTTTGGAGGTGTCCCTACCCGGGTATAGGGGGGGTGCTGAGTGTCATAGTTTCATAGTATCATCGCAGTAATTGCAGTAATTCATAAATGCATCTATCGAACTAGTGCGCCCCATTGAAAAAATCCATTGACAGACAAGAAATTCTCTACTACACTTGATTCAAAGGTGACGGGGCAACACAGCAGGAGACTTAAGATGGGAAGCCCAAAGAAGCCGCCAGCACTAGATCGCTTCCTGCCGATTGACTTCGAGACACTTCAGTATGTCGCAGATCACGGTCAACTAACCATGCGCTTCGACACTGACAATCAGGCCATGAACACGAAGTACCGTCTATGGCGCTTGAAGGAGTCGCTTCAGGTCAATGCGTTGGGCGATCCTTTACAGAAGGCTAGTAAGTACTTTGTGTTCAAGGTACGTAAGGATATGTTGACTATCTCGAATCGGGTAATGTCCCCTGAGGTAGCCGTGCAAAGGGCAGCAATAGATGGGGATGAGTGGCAACGGGAGAAGCACAGTGCTGATCCCCTGGAAATTGCCAAGGACATGTCAGGAGATGCCCTAGAGCGGGCATATCAGGAAAAGTTAGTGCAGGAGCAGCAGAATGGTAAAGCTTGAAGATGTGGTAGTTGCCTGTACCGTGGTACGGGACCTGCAGAAGCATGGGAAGGCTCTCATAACCATCGCCGACGAGGCAAAGGTTCAAGAACGTAAAGATCTCGTAACCCTGATGGCAGATGCTTTAGGGGTAGGATGGGTTGACGGAAGGTACTACAGTAGCACCAACACGTTACGCTTGTGGTTAAGCAAACAACCAGTGGAGGCATGAAATGGCAGCAAAGCAGGCAAAAGTTGAGGTAAGTACAGAACACCACGCCGATGGCGGATTCACACATACCTTCACATTCACGAATGGACAGACACGAGTGTGGGCAGTTGCCCCCGACCACGACCTCTACCATCGGTATGCGAGCACAGGCGCGAAGTCGAAGGCGCTCGCCGCGATTAACAGTGCGGACGATGCCGACAAGGCATGCCAGAAGTTCGATGCGCTTGTCGATGCGTCTGATGAGGGCAAATGGTCCCTATTGGGCGAGGGTGGTCCTAAGTACACTCCGCTGGTACGTGCGCTGGCAGAGCTCAAGGGCATCGAACCGGCAGTAGCGGATGGGGTTGTCAAGGCCATGTCCAAGGGTGATCAGGCGAAGCTGCGTGGCACCCAGCGTATCTCGGCTCTCATTGCGAAGTACAAGGGGGAGACGGACGGCGACAGCGTCCTCGACGGACTGCTTGCTCCGGTAGAAGAGGAGCGTGCTGCGGATGCTGCTTAACGTGTCGCCGGAGGAGCTGGTCGCACTCAAGGCAGCGATGGACCTAGCCCTGAAGGCGGCAAGTGGGTACAGTGTTCGGACATGTCCATCAAGGGATGTCGTCTCCGATCACTGGAAAGAGTTTACGCGACTGCACTGTCGCATCAACGTGCTAGAGGCACAAAGGGAGTTACACATGGGGCACCCAGCAGCGAAGGGGAGGAAGTACATTCATGTTTCGGTTGACGAAGCAGTCCATGACAGGCTACAGTCGTATCTGTTGCATCGTGGAGGTGGGGTCATTCGGACTGGAGTGCTTGGGGAAGTGGTGACGCGGGCGATTGAGCAGTATCTCAATGCGCATCCCATCGTACTGAACTACCCGGAACATGACGCGGACGCAGCATAGCTTTATGGGGCAACGCTGCTGACTGCTATGGTACCCCCGTCCCGCTAACAGGCCAGTGGAACGAACCGTTGCCCCACCCTTCAAGCCTGAGTGGATGACACCTACACTCGGCGCTTGCGAGATGCTTGTTCCTTCCACTCGATAACAGGAAGGGTCCCCAGCCTTCAAAGGGCAGGGCCTTTGTACCACAAGGCATCCGACCTCGCGGGGATGTGCTAATGTGGGCTCGTGCAAAGACCCTGCACCTTTGGGTGCTGAAGAGATGGCTTACATCGCTCACCATTCGGGCGTATGTCAGGCTAGTCCTGGCTACGACTGTCTGCCGTCTTGCTTGTTGCCCCAACCAGTTTGCGTGCTGAAGATACGACATACTTCGCCTGCTAAGCGAGAGGTCGCGGGTTCGAGTCCCGTCATCCGAAAGGATGTAGCTCAGTTGGTTAGAGCACTTACGTTCGTCGTATCGCTTGTTGCCGCAACACTGGGACGTGTTGGCACTAGGAGCATTTTCGCGAATCTCCTACCCCGGTTCAATTCCGTGGGGTCCCGCCAGTTTTACGGAGTCACACGACTCAGTGGCAGGTCTTCCCCAACTCTCTGCCCTGGTGACTCCTTTTTGTCTTACGAGGATGGACCTCCCCGCAATGAGGCCAAGGTTTGCGTGGTGAAGAGTACGGTTACTTCGTTTAGGTCGAAATCCTTCCGTCCTCGTTTGTTCCCGCCAAAGATTTGCAGCAGTACCGTCGTACTCTCGGTAGGCCCTTGTGTCGGGGCGCAGAGTTGCAAAGGGGAAGCCGATACCCTAGCCACAAGCCGTTACGTGTCGAGTGGGTCAACAGCGTAGACTCAAGCAAACGGTAAATCTTCGCTCGATTGACGCCCGTAAGGCGTCGCCAGTCAAGTTTAAGTGGTGTAGTACAGGGTTACATCGGTTGATACTCACCTTCGGGTGCGTTCAGGTTCGAATCCTGGGGCCTCTTATGAGGTCTTGTCCCTGTATGTCTGTTCCCTCCCCTTCGGGGGCTTGAAGTTAGTTAGGAGTACCAGTAATGTCCAGTACCAACCATCCAGAAGGCCCTCGTACCCATGGCGGCGCAGAGGCCTTCCACCTTACCCCGATTGAAGAACTACGCCGCACGGTGCTGTCGTGCATGCTTTGGGAGGGCGAAGCGTATGAATCAGGCGGCTCAATCGCTAGTCGGATCGCAGAGCTGGTGCCAGCATGCGACCCTGCAACTGTTGCACAACTCGCCATTGAGGCAAGGGAACAGCAACACCTTCGGCACGTACCGTTGCTGCTCGTGCGGGCGCTTGCTCGATGTGCGAGAGGCAAACTGGTTGGAGATACCCTCGCTAGGGTGATCCAACGGCCCGACGAGATAGCCGAATTCATGGCCATCTACTGGAAGGACGGTAAGTGTCCCCTTGCGAAGCAGGTTAAGGTCGGCCTTGCCCGTGCCTTCCGCAAGTTCGATGAGTATCAGTTCTCGAAATGGGAGAAGGCCGACTCGCCTATCAAGCTGCGCGACGTTCTGTTCATGGTGCATGGGAAGCCGAAGTCGGTCAGTGGTGCCTACGGCACGAAGCATCAACGTGCGCAAGGCATTGGTAACCGGTTGAGCAGCACTGCGGGCACTACACCTGAAGAACAGTTGTATCGGCGCATCGTTGACCGCACCCTCAAGACGCCCGAGACATGGGAAGTGGGCCTTAGCGCAGCTAAGGGGGATGAAGGTGGCAGTAAAGATGTATTCGAAGTGATGTTGCGTGAGGGGAAGCTGCCCTATATGGCCCTCCTTCGGAACCTGCGCAAGATGACTGAACTGGGGGTGGACCGTGGCCTCATTGAACAAGCCATCCAGGCCCGTAAAGGCGCAAGCAAGGTCCTCCCGTTCCGTTTCATCAGCGCAGCCCGCGAGGCCCCTCAGTTCGAAGCTGTGCTCGATGGTGCGATGGTGCAAGGACTCCAGGACGGTCCGAAACTTGAAGGGAGGACGCTGATCGTCCTCGACGTGTCGGGCTCGATGGGCAGCATGCTGTCGAGCAAGTCCACCCTGAATCGTATCGACGCTGGTGCCGCCCTGTGCGCAATCCTGCGCGAACAATGTGAGGAGGCAGTAGTCTATGCAACAGCAGGAAGCGACCGCACACGAACACACGCCACGAAATCTGTACCAGCTAGGCACGGAATGGCTCTCGTTGCAGCATTCCATGAGTCCTACAGAGTGCTTGGTGGAGGAGGCATCTTCCTCAAACCCATGCTCGACTTCATCAACGAGCGTGAAATGTATGACCGCATCGTCGTTGTCACGGACGAGCAGGATTGTGCTGTTGATCATGCGCAATCCCCGAAGCTGGCGGAACCTGGATGTGGTCGGGCATACCTCATCAACGTGGCAAGCGCAAAGAACGGGATTGGTTACGGAAAGTGGACGCATATTGATGGCTTCAGCGAAGCCTCAGTTGACTTCATCCGGGCTGTGGAGGCCCAGGCGTGAAGCCGTATAAACGTAAGGAGGCCTTTGGGGCTCTTGGGACCCGCCTCAAGGCCGAGCGTATGCGCCGTGGTTACGGCATTGAGAGGTTTGCAGCCGAATGCTTCCTTCATCAATGCCAGATCACGGCCTACGAGAATCGTGGGGTTTACCCCAGCTTGCGATCCATCATCAAGATGGCTATAGTACTTGAATGCAGTATTGATTACCTTGTCGGTCTGGAGGACTAACATGCATCTCGTTAAGATTGAAGCACCCTCGGAAGCGCACAATGACGTGTGGATCAACCGGGACCTCGTATCGCTCGTCGCCGCCTCGGAAGATAACGATGGCTGTTGTGACATCTACCTCGAATGTGAGGAACGCCCCGTGCTTGCCAAGGGCACCCTGTCCGATGTCGTAACCCTGTTGAGGAACGCAGCATGATGAGCATCCTGTTCAGTATGATCGTTGGCGGAACTGTTGGCTGGTGCGGCTATAACAGTCTCAGGGACGACGACTTCGTTGGCCTAGCCTTATGCATAACCCTCTTCCTCGCCAACATCGCACGCCCGTTCGTAGGAGCCTGACATGATCGCTGGAAGCACCCTCATCATCGACGGCAAGGCAATCCGCTGCCCCGGTCCAACCCTCTACAAGTGCATCAGCAACGGCATCACCATCGACATCGATGAGTCGCACTACAACGTGACATGCACATTCGACCGCGCAGTCGGCAGTGCCCGTGAACTATGGAGGCTAGACGAGAAAGGCTCGTGGAACCTCCTGCGCAAGACCTACTGTGGAAAGGAGAAGCAAGATGTCGAAGCCTCAGGAAATCCTGACGAAGATTGTTGAGATGCTGGCCGCCGTCGAAAGCAAGGGTATGAGCCTTGCAATCAGTATCTCGGACGAGAGTGGCATCGCCACCACCGTGCGTCGTAGCAACGCACTGGAGGAGGCACAACCCGGTCACCTTGAACGCCAGCTAGTCGTCCTCAATGCAATGTACTATGACCGCTACTGCAAGGAGGAAATGCATCCCACATCCATAGTGGTTGATACCGGCAAGACCATAAACTGAAGCAGTACCCTCATTAGACCACTATGGATGTGGGGCGGGCCGTAACCCCGTTGCCTCTGGCCAGCCAGGTTCGATTCCTGGGTGGGGGACCATTCAATTGAGTTAAGGAGTAAGTCATGGCACAGCAGCAAGAGTTGAGTAGGGATGATGCATCATTCCTGAAGGTAGTCAAGTGGACGGTCGGGACCATCATTGTCCTGATCCTCCTCATCATGGGGTACTCGATGCGCCCGGTCGTCACCGTGGAGCCCGGTTATGTGGGCGTCGTGCAGAACTTCGACGGCCTATCCCCCGAGGTGATGCCTGCGGGACTGCACTTCCGCATGCCTGTACGCGATACGGTCCACCCCGTCTATGTAGGTACGGCCCGTGTGGACGAGAAGCTGGCAGCAGCCAGTAACGACAAACAGGTCGTCACGGTGGACTTCGCCCTGAACTACCGCGTCAACCCTGCTGCCGCCGTCAGTGTCTATCGGGACCTCTCCAACGACCCTGCCAACCGGATCATCCAGCCGACCATGGTGGACGTTGCGAAGGCAACCATCTCGCAGTTCGACACGAACCAGCTAGTGACCCAACGGGACTCGGTGAACCAGAAAATCACCGATAACCTCAAGTCCCGCCTAGCGCCCTACGGCATCACCGTCGTCAGCACAGCCCTGCTCAACCTTGACTTCAGTCAGCAATACAACGACGCCATCGAGGCAGCAGCGAGTGCCCAGCAGAAGTCCATCCAGGCACAGAACGAGCTGAAGCAGACCCAGTTCGACTCGCAGAAGCGCGTCATCCAGAGTCAGGCCGACCTCGAAGCTGCGCGTAATCAGGCACAGGCCAACGACCTCCTCGGCAAGTCGCTTGAAGCCAACCCTGCCATCATCGAGAAGCTGAAGGTCGAGAAGTGGAATGGGGAGTATCCGCAATACATGCTTGGGGGCGCTATCCCCCTGATTCAGGTGGGAAAATGATGGCTACGAGACAGGTCTACACCTGTGATAGATGTGGTGAAAAGACCGATGTAGGCTGGTTTGCTCGCCTACGGTGGACATCCTTCTATCTCTTCGAGTGGAACGAGGAAAAGCACCTCTGCCCATCGTGCAAGGACGCCTTCAACGCCTTTATGGAGGGTAAGGATGTCAGCAACCCAGCAGGCAAAAGCTCGACGTAGGCAAGCGGCCTCGGGGTTCATGAACTTGGCCCCGCAGGACCGTCCGCACTACAAGAAGCGCAGCAAGGAGGCGAGTGCTGCACACCTCGCCGCCGTCATTGAACGTGAACGCCGCATTCGCATGGGCAAAGGAAGGAAGAAATGAACTTCGTTCTCCTGATGGTATGGTGCATTGCTTCAGGCAGTGCCTGGGGTATCTTTGGTGAAGCCCTGGTAGGTGGGGATAAACGCCTGTGGTGGGTAGGCATTATTGCCCTGAGCATTTTCAATGGATTCCTTGGAGCACTAGTATGAACCGTGAAGCACTGGAGCAAACCGTACGCGTCCTGGAGGACGTGATCAGGTACAAGCTGAATTTCAGCCTCGAAACCTTCGTTGGCGTCAACGTCGACTACGGCGATGGTGACATCGAGAACATCGGCCTTGGACGCTACACTGGCGGCGAGGCCAAGGAAGCCTCCGACAAGTTCTATGCCGCAATGGAGAAGGAACAGTTCCTCCTGATCCCACACAACTGTGGTTGTACTGCATGCGCCACTGGCTATGCTGGTCTCGACCCATGGTTCCGGGAGCGTGGGTTCATGACAGAGAAGGACGGGCGTGTAATGTTCAACGATGAGAGGGGTTGGTCCGCCCTGACTGAGTTCTATGACCTGGATGAGTTTGCAGCTGAGTATCTGTTCATGCCACACGAAAACTACACCACCCCTGAGGACGTGATCAACCGGATCAGTAGTGTCCTCACTGAGGACTGCTTCCCGGACCCGGAGTACTAGGATGGCTACTGCACTCAACCTGTGGTTGCTCATGATCTTCATGTTCGGGTGGGTCATGGGCATCCTCACGCACAAGGCGTGGAACTGGGTCAAGAGGGAGCTGCTATGAGCTTCGAGAATCAGCTTGGGTCGGTGGTGGCCCGCGTCAGGGCGATTGAGGCGAGCATCGTGGCTATCGAGGACGATCTGGCAATTGAAAAGGCCAAATTGACGCAGGCGCTGGCTGACCTCAAGATAATTCAGGAGGACTTAAGGCCGAAATCATGACACCTGAAATTAGGGGCAGAATGGCTGCAATCCGCGCGGAACTGGCGCTGCCCGAAACACCCGAATCGCGCAAGGCTGCCCTCGTCAAGGAAGCGGTCGCAATGGTCCGTGAAGCCCGAGGCAAGGTCATCGAAGCAGTAGAAGCAAAACGCCCAGCGAAGCGTGCCGCCAAGGCGAGCGGCGACGAGTTGCTGGACAACATACTCAATGGAGAGTGACATGACGTGCAAGACAGCATTTGACGAAACCCTGAAGGGCTTCAGCACGGAAGAGATTCCCCCGGAAGCCCGTCTATCCCTACGCGCACTGATGTACGCGATGTACATCAAGGGTATCACCGAGGCCCGCGACGCAGCGAGGAGCGGCAAGGAAGCCGAAATGGCCTCGGACCTCGTGAACGAGATGATGTCCCTGATCGAAGCCAAGCAACGTATTGACGGAGCGCACTGACATGAGCACCAACACTGTACAAACCACCGATGCCGAAGGCAAGGTGACAACGGTCGTCCACCAGTACGAGAAGGACGTTCACGACAAGTGGGCGGCACTTACCCTGCACATCAACAACCTGGAAACCGCAGCACGGGCCAGTGGCTGGGCGGGTATCGCCTACGCCGCATTCCAGTTCGCCCGTCACATGATCTGAGGCTGACATGAAGGTCCTGAAACCCGGCACATTGTGCCTTCTAATCTCCACCAGCTTCAAGGAGAATCTTGGGGCGCAGTGTACGGTTGTCCAGCACCGTGGACAGTGGACCTTCCGCAACCGCCACGGCGAACTGGAGAAGTTCACCCGTGACGCCTACCTGATGGACTTCCCGGAGCCTATTAGGGGGATCGGTAGCAGCACAGGCACAGAGACCCGCGACAAGCGCAACACGGTAGCACGGAGCTGCCTCTTCCCCCTCAACGACCCGGACATCGATACGTCCGAACCAACCAGTGAGAGTAATGATGAGCAAGTATCAAAGGTTCGTAGCACTACTTGATGCAGTAGAGCAAAGCCGCCTCCCGTTCAACTTCAGCAGTCCCTGCGGATGTGTGATCGGCATTGCCGCTCGTACGTTTGGGGATGTCACTCCTTACGTGGCATGCCTGTCCGACCAGCAGTACATGGACATCTATGGCGGCTACAATCGGGTCTCCCCCCATACGTGGTTAGACAAGGCTGCCTGTCTTGCATGGTGTCGTGAGCAGGTAGCCAAGTGGGAAGCCCAGGACGCCATTAACGAAGCAATGAAGCCCGATCATGCCGAACAACCTGCCGAAGTTTCCCCCAGTCCTCGACTCAACGATGCTGGCGTCGATGCGGTGTCCGAGGAAGTTCTTTCTTGCGCACGTATGTCGCTACACCCCGATTGGGTCGTCTGAGTCGATCCACCTAACAGCGGGCAAGGCCTACGCGAAGGGCCTTGAAGTAGCTCGGGGGGCTTACATGCGCCAGCATGACCCCGAGCAATGCCTTGAGATGGGCACTGCTGCACTGATTGAGGAGTACGGAGATGCGGAATGCCCCGATACAGAGAGCAAGACTCTTGATCGAATGGTGGGAGCCCTTGAGTACTACTTCAGTGAATACCCGCTTGACGACGACCCTGCCAGAATATCCACCATTGCTGGAGTACCTGCGGTTGAATGGCGTTTTGCGCTCCCATTGCCCTTTAACAACCCAGACACGGGTATGCCTCTCTTATACGCAGGCCGCACTGATACGATAATGGACTTCTGTGGAGCCCGATATGCCGAAGACGACAAGACGACCAAAGCCCTGGGTGCGAAGTGGTCTAACCAATGGGAACTTCGCTCGCAATTCACAGGATACGCTTGGGCAGGCCGCGTACTTGGTCTTAGCCTTCAGGGGACGCTTGTGCGGGGTGTTTCCATACTCAAGACAAAGTATGAGACAGCTCAGGCTATTGTCAATGCACCCGACTGGAAGATTGACGAGTGGGTCGAGCACAGGGACCACCTCATTACTCAGGCGCTTTCGTACTATAAGGGAGGCTATTGGGAGCCCGCGCTGGACGACACTTGCAACGATTACGGCGGATGCATCTTCAAAGGCATCTGCTCCATCCCGCCCGATAGACGGGTGAACTGGTTATCCACAGGCTTTGAAGAAAGCATGTGGAACCCTTTATCTAGATAGGAGTACATCATGGCTGTCAAATTCATTCACCTCCGAGTTAGAGACCCCTTCTTCGGACATCTTGAGCCAACAGGAGGGGTTACAGTCGCCTACGACATCGAGGCCGACAACACCGTTCGTTATGCATGGGCAGTGTGCCATCCCAAGGAGCACTACTGCAAGAAGGAAGGCCGACTCTATTCAACAGACCGCCTCGCCAAGGGCTTCTGGTGGGTTCGGCAGGGTGGAGGCCGCAAGAGCATCAAGGAGACTGTCCAGACCTTCCCAAAGGTTGAGGGCGTCAATGTAGTGGAGCAGATTCTGAAGCACCACGACTCACTGCCTGAATAAGGGACAGATATGCCTGCCGTCATCGTCGCCGCTCCCGGCCAAGGCCAAGGTCCCGGCCAGGGTCAGGGCACACCGCAGGGTGGTCCCTTTGCCGCCACCACCACTTGGATGTGTACTTTCCAGGTCCTCGTGGACATGCCCACGTCCGCGAGTGTCCCGCAACTGGAGGGGCTTGTGGCCCAGGCTATCGCCGCTGCATTCTACCCCCTGGGCCTGCCTGCCAACGTCGCAGTCCAGTTGCTCGCAACCCAGGGCAATGTTACCGTCAGTAACCCAACGCCGGGACAGGTTGTTGTCCCCACACCACCTGTGGTGAACCCGATATGAAATACTTCAAGAAGCTGGCAGACCACCTCCCGGTGCAGCCGCTGCTCGACATCCTCGACGCCCATCCCGACTGGTGGGAGGAGATGACCCTGCGCCAGAGCTACGCTGGGTCGGCGCACCATTCCACAAAGTCCATCATCCTGATGGGCACCCAGGAGAAGCACGACCTCAACAAAATCTTTGACGATTGCACCACCGAGCCGTACCCGCACATGCAGGAGTGCTTCCACGCCCTCCTGCCCATTGTCCATGCGATGCAGCATGCATGCCCCGGTGTGCATGGCCTGGGCCGCATTATCATTGCGCGACTCCCCCGCGACACGAGGGTTGACTGGCATGTTGACGAAGGTAAGTACGCCGAATCAACTCACCGGCTGCACGTCGCGCTGCGGACCAACCAGTGGTGTGAGATGGCGGTGGAGAAGGGTATCGAACTGGAGACCCAGCACTTCAGCACAGGTGAACTGTGGTGGTTCAACCACCGTGAGAGCCATGCCTTCTCCAACACCGGAACGACCGAGCGCATCCACCTTATCCTGGATGTGAAGGGGATTGTATGACTGGAAACAATACGACAGTAGTAGTAGATGTCATCAATGGGTTCAACGTCATCCTCATGGGACCTAGTGGCACAGGGAAGACACATGCAATCGGCACACTCGTGGAGACCGGTCTGGAAGTTTTCTACATTCCTCTGGAGTCAGGAGCGGAAAGTCTTGTGGGTTACTGGACTGACGAAGGGCAACCAGTGCCCACGAATCTTCACCTTCACGCTCTCCAGCAGCCGCAATCCTCCTTCATGGACATCGCGGAGGCCGCGAAGAAGACGAACACTCTTCCACATGACGCTGTAATGAAGATGGTTGACGCACGGAGGAACAAGTACGATGGATATCTCAAGCTACTTACTGCGCTTCATGGATTTACTGATCAAAGAACCGGTCAGGTCTTTGAGCCTGCAGACCAATGGGGAACGGACAGAGTTATCGTGCTCGACGGACTCACTGGGCTTAACGATTACGCTATGCAGCTCGTCATCGGAGGGCGAGCAGAGCGTACACAGACTGACTGGGGAGTTGCACAGGCTTATGTCATGTCCCTTATCAAAAAGCTATGCGACGGATGCCGCTGCCATTTTGTACTGATTGCACACGTCGAGCGTGAAGTTGATGTCGTTCAAGGTGGAATCAAGCTGATGGTTAGCACCCTCGGGAAGGCTATCGCCCCGATCATCCCGGCGAAGTTCAGCGACGTGGTGCTGACCAAGAAGGATACGAACAAGTTCTCCTGGAGTACTGCGGAGGCCAATGCCGATGTGAAGAACAGGAACCTTGCCCTCTCCAGTGGGTTGCCGCCTTCCTTCCAGCCCCTGTACGACAAGTGGCTGAGCCGTTCGACCGGAGCACGAAATTGACAGACTTCGAATTCGACTGTATTGCAGAGCATGGCCGGGTCCTGACAGGAGAGCATGCACACTACTGTGCTGATTGGGACTTCCTAACGGTAGATGAAACCTGCCCTGAGTTTGAGTACTGTACCTGTCAGGAGAGCACCGAGTGATCAGCCACTTCTACATCCACATCAGTGTAGGCGACATCGACTGCCGCATTCAGGGATGGCGGTTGATAGAAGAGCCCAAGAGCGTATACGTCGAGCGCATCCTGATCGACGGGCATCAATACGGAGAGGAGTACAGCAATAACTATCTTGCCCGGTATAGCTGGGTATATCGAGAACTTGAGCGCAAGCTAGGCCTTCCGGCGTTAAGCCTACGTTATAAACCTATTGTAAGTGAGCAATCTTATGTCAATCTTTGATCCCGATACCTTCCTTGACGAAGAACAGGAAGAACTTTCAACCGAGCGGGCGCTTGTACCCATCGGCGTACATGCCGCCTTCATCGAGGCAATCGATCTGAAGCACGGCAGCAACGATGACGGCAGCCCCTGGGCACAGGCCGCTATCAAGTGGAGTATCACTGAGCCTGCAGTCCTCGAAGAGATGGGCCGCGAGAAGGTGTACCTAACGCAGCGTATGTTCCTGCGCCTCGACCCGGACACCGGCAAGTTGTCGAAGAAGAAAGGCGACAACTGGGAGATGGGTCAAGTCAGGGCTGCAGTGGGTAAGCCTACCGGCCCCCTCAACGACATCATCGGCGGCAACGCCCTGATCGACGTGAAGCATCGCGTCTATGAAGGCAAGCCGCAAGAGGACATCCGTTCTGTAGCCGCAGCGTAAGCTGCGCAGGGGGAAGGGTTGCATGTCCCTCCTCCGCAGGCTTCAAGGTAAGGGTTCGCCTGTCCCCCGAAAGAACCCTTCCATAACTTTCAATGGAGATTGAACATGTTGAACATGATTTCAGTATATGCAAAGAAGTATGAGTGGGAGGACATTGCCCGCTACCACTTCTTCAATGCCACCGACGACCGTAAGTGTCTTGAGGCACAGGAGTATGTGTACATCTGTGATATTGAGGTGGAGATTAAGGAGCTGTCGCCGGGAGAATTCACTGCGCGTCAGATTCACTCACTGCGCATGAAGCAGGACGCCCTACGAGAAACGTTCGTGGAACAGTCAGGTAAGATCAACGACCGTATCCAGAACCTCCTCGCCATCACGGATGGGAGCCACCCAAATGAAGGATGACGCCGTCAAAGGCGTGAAGCACAAGGTGGAGGAGGTGCCGTATGCAGAGCGAACGCTCAAGCCATTCGAGCACTTCACGCCACCCGATGTGCCACACGACCTGAGCATAAGGGTCTTCAATATGAGCGCCGACAAGACATACATCGTGCGCATCAGTGAAGTGGTGGAGTTTACGTCGTTGCCGAAGCCTACAGGGATGGTTGCCCTGCGAGAGAAGCGGCAAAAGGAACTGGCAAAGGAGACGAAGCGGGAGAAGGAGCTTCGGAAACTGGCTGACGATATCGTGGATGGGAAACTGACATGAAAGCACCAACGAAACTAGGCATTGCTATGGTGGTATTCGTATTCGTACTACTCATAGTGCTTATCAATGAGGCGAGGGCTGAGTCCTTCTTCCAGGCCGAGGTAGGCCTCGGTGCCGTAGTGGCGGGCAAGGACATCGGCGATGATGTATGGCAGCAAAAGAAAGGAGTGCCTGACAGTGAAAAACTCACCTCGCCAGCGGTGGTGGTTGGCCTTGTATTTCCTCTGTACCATGCTGGTCGCTGGGATGGTCTACTTCATCTTGACTACACCTATGCTGGACAGCAGTCTGCCGCCTGCATGTGCGTGTCCGACGCCGACTACTACTCCGGACACTACAACGGCCCCCGTACCGCCTTCAATGGGTTCGGGCACGTTCAGGTGGTCAGCCTGACCTTTGAGCCGGGGTACACCTATGGTGGGTTCCGGTTCAGTGTCGAGGCAGGCCCCTCCGCAGTGTGGGCTACGTGGCACGAGGCCGCAGGCGGGGGCAACTACAACCACAAGACCTCAACGCAGTTCGGCTGGGTCATGGGGGCGGGTGTTGAGCGCGGTCGGTGGGGCCTCCACTACCGCTACTATCAGGTCCGCGAGGCATGGAACCCGAATCCGGGCCTCGTCACTGGCCTGCACATGTTGTACCTTTCATATCGTTTCTAGGAGTGTAAAATGTTAGTCCCAACCCTCATCGTAGTTGCAGTCGGCTACTTCACCAACGGTGCAACCGGCGAAGTGGTGCAGGCGCATGCAGTCATGCCCTCGGTCACCGCGTGTGCCAACATGATCAACCAGAACCTTGAGCCCAACACGCTTGAGGACGGTAGCACATGGTATCTGACACAGGCTCGTTGTGTTGTCCTGAAAGCCAACGAGAACGTCACCTACGACCGCCACGGTAACCGCAAGGCACAATGATGGAACCCAACATCGTCCTCTTCGATATCGACAACACCCTGGCCGACATGGACCACCGACTCCATTACTTCAAGCGTGATGAGATGGACTGGGACGAGTTTGAGGATCAGTGCATCTACGACCAGCCCATCATGCCTACGATCCTTGTGGCCCGCGCCTTCAAGGCCTTCGGCAAGCAGGTATGGTGCTGGTCGGGCAGGACCGAACGTATCAGGAGTCAGACAGAAGTATGGCTAAGGAACAACGGCGTACCGTTCGAACAGCTCCTCTTAAGGCCGAAGGCAGTAGCAGTGGCGGAACCAACGGAGACTACGAAGCTGAAGTGGCTCACCGTCTCCCCGGTTCCCCAAGATCGGGTTATCTGCGCCTACGACGACGATCCACGCGTGGTCAAGGTCCTGCGGGAACAAGGTAAGATTCTAGTCAATCAAGTTAAGAGGCCGACATGATCCATCCATCGCACGACATGAGGGCTATCCCTGATCTGCTGGGGTACCACGCTAAGATATCCGCGTCCACCCTTGGGGTTAAGCCTACGCGGGCTTGCTTCAAGTGTGGGATGTTCGATACTAACATGTCCCACTGTACTGAGTGCGACATCTGTAAGGCAGCGCCCCACATGAACTGGTATCAGGCTGGAGGGAAGCTCGACCCCTTCGCCTCGATGCGCACCAACACCGCAGGTATGGGCATCAGTGCGGGGGCTGTCCATCCACGCAACACCGCAACGACAGGTCCCAATGGTATGCCTATCCGGCGACCGCCTGATCCTGCGCCGCCGTCTGTGGCGAACCCTGCCGAGACACGCCCCGGACTTGCGCCCGAGGCAATCGACAAGAAGGCTTACGACGAATTTATGAGAGGTCTATGATGCACGAGAACGAAGCTGTCCTGATGATGATCATCCTTGCCCTGGTGCAGAAAGCTGGGGGTCGTATTGAGGTAACCCGTGAAGAGGCCGACGCAGCAATGGTCCTGTTCCCGGACTTCAAGTACGGGCCTATGCCCAACGGTAACTTCCTGATGGAGATTAAGGAGCCGTCATGATCCTCTACACCGCAGTCGTGCCTGCCTGCACATGCTGGTCATCCACGATGGGCTCGTACTACAACAGTATGGACCAGACTGTGTACCTGACGGTAGAGGCAGAGGAGCTTCCGCCTACGGACAATTATGTGTCTGAGGGCGAAGAAGCGCTTCAGGAATACCCCGACATTGACGAGGACGATGACACATGAGCATGATCTTCTACGCGTATGAGGTGCCTACATCCTCTACCCTGTTCTATGAGCACGGGGTCGAGTTTGTGTTTATCGCTTATAACCCGATGGATGGGGAGACTGCGTTCTTCGATACAACAGATGACCTTGCTGTACCGTTTAATGCGGGGGCTATGGCCTTCGTTGAGGAGCGCTGGCAGCAGTACACCAGGACCAATCACGGTCCTGAAGGGTTCGACAGGCAGGGGCACGAGGACTTCATGAGGAGTCTATGATGGACTTCAAGAAAGGTGATAGGGTTGAGTGGGATCATATGAGCAACACTTTCCATGGGACTGTCTACGTTGACTCCCACCCGGCACATACGTGGCTTGCAGTGCTGGCGGATGGTGAGGCCTGCTTTGGGTACATCGACCGTAAGCTGGCACGCCCCTCGAAGCGTCCTGATCCCAACAATCTGTATCGGGTGCGGTAATGACAGTCGGTAGCATAGGCCCTATGGACGCCCGCATCATGATAGTGGGTGAAGCCCCCGGCGTGGACGAGGAGCGCCTTGGTGAGCCCTTTGTGGGCTACAGCGGCCAACTCCTGGACCAGATGCTCTCCGCCGTTGGCATCGCCCGTGCCTCGGTGCGGATCACGAACGTCTGTCGGGAGCGGCCCCCAGGCAACAAGATGGACCTCTGGATGCCCACCACGAAGGAGAAGCAGCATGCGGGACTGGCAGGAGGCTTTGTCATGGTGCGTGGCAGGCCTGTGCATCCTCACGTCGCTCGGGGGCACCTTCTACTACTTGCTGAAATTAGAGCCGTACGTCCGACCGTCATCATCGCCCTCGGTAACACTGCCCTGTGGGCACTCACTGGTCTCGATAGCGTTGCGAAGTGGCGAGGCAGTACCCTGGAGACGGAACATGGGATCGTGCTACCTACCTATCACCCCGCCGCTGTCTTGCGCCAATGGACACTTAAGCCGATTGTCGTGCAAGACTTGCGGAGAGCGGCCTCTTGTGTGCAACGGGTTCCTCATCGACCCGGATGGGCGTTTCAGGTACGGCCTACAATGTCCCAGGTGCGGGACTGTCTTGACATGCTATATCACAAGGCTGAAGCAGGAGCCCTGAAACTGGCATGTGACATTGAAACCCGAGCCGGGCACATTGCGTGCCTTGGTATAGCGTGGAGTAATCATGAAGCACTCTGTATGCCATTTCTCTGTGTCGAACGACCGCAGGGATACTGGAACGAAGACGATGAATCTGAGATTGTTTGGCTGCTGTATCGGCTACTCACACACCCAAACGTACTCACCGTTGGGCAAAATTTCATCTACGATGCGCAGTATATACTTCGGCACTGGCACTGGGTTCCGCGTCAAGTTCGAGATACAATGGTAGCCCAGCACACGTGCTTCCCCGGCATGCAGAAGTCCCTCGACTTCATTGCCTCGATGTATTGCGAGTGGTACGTCTACTGGAAGGATGACGGCAAGGAGTGGGACAAGGGAGCAGACCAGGATGAAGACAAGTATTGGGCATACAACTGTGAGGACTGTATTCGAACGTATGAATGCGATACCGTTCTACAGTCGGTGGTCGATAGAATGGGTCTACGTGGACCGCACGACTTCCAGCAATCTCTCTTTGGTCCTGTGCTTAGGACGATGGCGCGTGGGGTTCGTGTTGACAACGCCCGACGCCAAGCAATGTTGAAGGAGTTAAAGGACCATGCGAAGCAGCTTGAAGCAGAGATTACGGAGATGGTCGGCTATCCGCTCAACCCGAAGAGTCCGAAGCAGATGTGTACCTTCTTCTACGACGAGATGGGCGCAACGCCTATCCGCAATCGGAAGACAAAGGCACTCTGTTGTGACGATGAAGCGCTTGAGAAAATTGGACAACGAGAGGTATTTCTTAGGCCTATCACTGATCGTATCGCAACGTTTAGGTCTTGCGAAACCCTCGCTTCGAACGCACTTAAGGCCACTGCAATTGGATACGACGGACGTATCCACTGTAGCTACAATATCAATGGGGCGATCACTTTCAGGTTCTCCAGTAGCGCAGACGCCTTCGGCTCGGGAATGAACCTGCAAAACATCACGGATGGAAGGGAAAAGCTATGAACAACGACTTCGAAACCTTTGGTGCCCGCCTGCGACGGCTACGGGAGGAGCGTGGAATCCTGCGCCATGTCCTAGCCAAGCGAGCCCGTCTGCATCCCACATCGATGCACCTCTACGAGGACATGGGTGTCCACCCAGGCTACTGGGCACTCCTTGAACTGGCCCGTGTCCTTGATGTCACCCTCGATTACCTAATGCTAGGAGAAGGCTATGCCGATGCCCAATATCCGTACGATGTTCATACCGGACGAGGGGATGGTCATGGCCGACCTGGACCTGGACAGCGCAGACCTTCGGATAGTGACATGGGAGAGCGACTGCAAAGGGATGAAGGCTTTATTCCGGGAGGGGAAAAAACCATACCTCCAGGTGGCCCGAGAGTACTACCATGACAACAGCATTCAGAAGAAGCGCTCTGATGGTACGGAGGACCCGCGCTACTATGCGTTCAAGAAGCTATGCCACGCTACGAACTACCTGGGTAAGGCACCAGAGATTGCGGGGCAGTGTGGGCTACTGGTCAAGGAGGTGGAGCGCATCCAGCATTGGTACTTTGAAATGTTTCCCGAGATTAAGCGCTGGCAGGATGCGTTCGTTAAGCGTTGCATACGCACAGGCACTGTCTCCAATGCTTTCGGGTACAAAAAGAAGTTCTATGAACGCATAGAGGGTAACATCCTTAACCGTATGGTAGCCTGGGTTCCCCAATCAACAGTAGGCATCCTCATCAATCACGCATATGTCAATATCGACCATAACCTACCTCTGGTGGACATTCTGTTGCAGGTACACGACAGCCTTACTATGCAGTGGCCCATTCAGTGCGATGGGGACTACGCAGAAGCCGTCAAGCGAGAAGCCACCATCGTCATCCCCTACCCGGAACCATTGGTCATCCCCGTTGGATTGAAAATGAGTGAGAAGAGTTGGGGGGATTGTCAATGAGGAAACTATCAAATTGGCTCCAGGGGTTTATCGAACTGGGGCATGTAGGTGAAGCGCCTGATCACATTCTATTCTGGTCAGGCGTTTCTGCCATTGCAGGCGCACTCCAGAGGAAGGTGTGGTTTGATCAGCTTACATTCCAGTGGTACCCCAACATGTTCGTGGTCCTCGTTGCACCACCGGGGGTCATCGCCAAATCGACCAATGCGGGTCTTGCAATGCGCCTCCTACGGAAGGTGGACGATATCCACATGGGACCCAACGTCACCACATGGCAGGCGCTGGTGTCTTCTTTCGAGAAAGCAGTCAGGATGGTGGAGTATTCCCCCGGAAACACGGTCGAGACGTACTCCCTTACCATCGAATCGGGCGAACTCGGCAACCTCATATCGACTGACGACCGCCAGATGATGGACATGCTCACCACCCTATGGGACTGCGGCCCCCTCGACAAGGCAACGAAGGGGAATGGCAGTGAGCAGGTAGAACACCCCTTCCTCAACCTCATCGGCTGCACAACCCCATCATGGATCAGTGACAACATACCCACATACATGATCGAGGGGGGCCTCGTCTCCCGGATCATGTGGGTCTACGCGGACGAGAAGCGCCAGAATATCATGTACCCTGGCCTGCAAATCTCAAAGGAGAAATGGCGTGAGCACAACACACTCAAACGGTATTTGCTGGACGACCTCAATGCCATCGGACGGCTTGAGGGTGAGTACACTCTTGCTCCTGATGCTGTGCAGTGGGGCATCGATTGGTACGACGCACATTGTGCGCTCCACGGCAAGGGGAAGGACGACTCTAGACTTGGCGGCTTCTACTCGCGCAAGGCTTCTCACCTCCATAAGCTCGCAATGGTTCTTTCTGCAGCGAGGGATGACTCCCTCGTTATCAGCAGAGAGGACCTTCAAACGGCTGAGCACCACGTATCAAACCTTGAGTCCACGCTTCTGTCAATCTTTGACCGTATCGGGAAGACGGAGACAAGCAACGTTTCCGACAGACTGGTTGACTTCATTGCGCGGCATGGGGTACAGGGTGTAGAGATAGGAGAGGCGTTCGCTTACATCCGGGGTAGCCTCCCCAAGCCGCGAGACTTCGATGAGATAGTCAAGGGCCTGAAGAGGAGTGGGTTGATCGAGACGGTTACGGTTGCTGCGAAGGTGGTGCTAAAGAAGCCAGCCGTAAAACCCGATTTAGCCAACCTTTAGCGAACGGTCCCCAGTCTGAGAGGGTCATGAGATGTTGAATGAACAGCGTAAGATACTCGTAGTGACGTTCAGCAGGGAAGCTATGGACAGCATTCGAAGTGTGAGGCCCATACGCACCATCCACCGTTACTCCCACAAGTTGCTGGAGCAGCTTTGTCGCCGTCATCCCACCCGACATGACACAGACAGTGAAGAAGTAAAGGCCCAGTTGCAGTGGTACATCCCCACAGTTGTTGGGCGTCCAGTAATCATCGTAGTAGATTTGTGCGGCTTGCTCCTTGGTGAGAGCAGCAATGTTGAGGCTTGGGTATGCCCGCTGGCTGATCCCGAAGTTGGTGGTGCCACCGGGGTCGTGCGGATTATTGACGAGCCCGCCCTCATCTTGCAGGACAATAGCTACACAGTATTCAAAGTCAGTTTGCATTTCTAGTGCCCCCTAAAGGTACGCCATAGTTCGACGCAAGCGACGCCCGTGGCAGTGATCCAGCCGAGTAGCTTGGCTGCCACGAGAGCGCCCTTGCCTACGGCTACCATCTCAAGTATCTGGTCCATCTGCACCTGCATCTTGTCCAGGCGCTGCTCCAGACAGTCAAATCGTTCTTCGCTCATATGTGTCCCTGGTATTGGATGTGGTTCGTGTCAAGGAACTTCGTAATGGCTTTCGTCCCTACGATGTCGCAGATATGGTAAATCAGGTTGGGGGACTTGTTGACCAGGGTGATTGCGACTGCATCAACAAACCCTACGTAGTGGTCAGTCATGTCGAAGACGCCACCGCCCGAGTTGCCGGGGGCACAGTCCGCACTTATCGTGTCGTTGTCTTCCCACTGGCCGGTCGTGAGGAAGAGGTGTCGCCCCTTCGGATAGCCAATAGTGAATACAGGGTCGTAAGTAGCCGGGTCCGGGCCAATCGAAACTGGCGGCGAGTCAAGTGCGACTGTAGTGCAGACGACCGCAATGTCTTCGGCTTCATCGTGGGCCACCCGCATTGCAATGAACTCTTTGTCGGACGCCGTTACGAGGTCAACGATGTCCTGGTCTGCGACGTGGGCCGCAGTGAGGACGCACTTGTCGTTGACGACATTACCCGTACCAATAGACCCCTTGAGGTTGTTGACAAGGACCGTCGTTGCCCTCGCCTGCATGTAGGGGTTAGCGGGAGGTGCCGTCGTGCAGGCTTGGGCTACCAGTATGGTCAAAGGTAACAGTAGGGACTTCATGCTTGCGCTCCTCAATAGCAGCGTTCAGGACATCCTGACGCTTCACAACCTCGTTGCGCATGCTATCGACGGAGGCTTGTACGCCCCTGGTCTGCCGGGCGCTCTCAACCTGCATCATCACCCCGGTAGGGATTGCGCAGGCGAACTTATCCTCACCCAGGCCTGTCTGCGGATGTACCCAGGAGATGCGCATATACATGACACAGTCATGCTCGATGCATTCCTTCTTCCAGAACGGGCATAGGTTCTTGCTCATGATTTGACCGCCATGATGTGGTCAGCGTACTTGACCTGGGGGGTGGTGTAGTTTGGCTGGATGGCTGCACCGGAGCCTGTGTTTGTGATGCCTGCGAAGCCTGCCTGGATGCTAACGCCAGTGGTTGCGGCAGTTGTCCCGTTGTTCTGGTAGTGAACATTAGTGCCGCCGTTACCGGAGAGGTCCCCACCACCCGCGAGGTAGCAGTACGCCGCTCCGAGCAAGTGAGCGTGGCCTCCATCATTCACACCGTGCCCGTGGCCTACGTCAGTGTGCGCGTGTGCAGCAAGCTGCGCGATGGACAGTGAGAAGGCATTAACGTTGAACACGCCGCCGAAGTTCCAGCTCGACCACCCGGTCGTACCGCCATTCCCGCCACCAGTCCCACTATTAATACGCATGGAGCAGTCGGTCATAGGTGTGCTCGTGTCCGATGTCCACCCAAGCGGAGGGGCGGCTTGCTGCATAGGGATACGCGTCCCTGCTGGTGCATACAGGTTGACAATCTCCAGCCCGAACTCCGGTACCATTCCAGTAGTCATTATTGCGACTCCAGCCCACTCACCGTCAAGGTCAGACCGGTGGCAGAAGCAGCAGTGGCAATGAAGTCACTCGCGTTCATGACGATAGTCCCAGTCCAGTGGAACGTCTGGTTGGCTGGGATCGAGGCCGAGAGCAGGATGGCGTTGGCCGTGCCTGCACTATTGCCCGTGGGGACAATGTAGAGGCTGACGGTGATGGCCGCCGCCGTAGTGTTGCAAATCTCATAGTCCTTGATCACGTCCTGACGGGCCGCAGGCGTTGTGTACTGGGTCGTCGTGGCCGTGGCAATGGCGACCTGGACTAGACGGAGGTACTGTACAGTTGAGAAGGTCATATCAATGCCCCTTGAAGACGTTAGCCACCGACTGTACCGTCGAGGCAATTGGGCTTACGCCCGTAACTGGGTGTGGTGTGGTCATCTTCTCCAGCCCACGGCTTGAGATGTAGCCGCCGACACCGATGTCGAGCAGGGTCCACATGTTGGGCGGGATCGGTAGCGAGAGGGTCACGTGGAGGATAGCCTGCATGATGGGGGCCAGGATATAGTTAAACACCAGGATCACCATGAAGACGTACATCAGTACGGGCCGCCATGAGGACTCCAGCTTGTTCATGCTGTTCTCCTCGGCTGTAATGACGCCCGCCTGGGTGGTCATAGCCTGGAGCTGCCCAGTCATGTACATGTTGGCGAGCGACTGCTGCGCCGCCGCCTTCTGCTCCGGGTTGGGGAACTCGTTGATGATCGACTGGACGACACCAGCGACCGCCGATACGGGATCAGATATCAGTGCCATGTTCGATCACCTCAGTAGGGTTAAAGCGGGTTCCATCGGCAAGGTAGCGCTGCATGATCCACAGGCTAAAGGGGAGCGTATGCACTCCAGTATCCTTTCCAGTATGGTGCTCTTTGCATAGCAGCACACCTTGCGCCACCATATTATCTATGAAATCAGCAGGGTTTGCCGGATTGAAGTTCTTCCAGTCGAAGATGGGGAAGTCCTGGGCTACCACATTCCAGCGGATAGCCGCATCGATGTACGCCCGCTCGATGCCGAAGTGGTGTGCTTCGAGGGGCTGACCGAGGTCGGCCTCCGTCTTGTCGCATATCCAGCACCGCCCTGCTGGTCGCTTGAAGTCGAAGCCCATCGCATTCGCCACCTTCATCAACATGCGCTTGGTCTTACGGAACATCGCCGTAGTTACTCGTGGGTCGTGTCCTGGCAGGTCAACATCTACTGACAGGGTCTCTTTCTCTTCATGGGTTTGTTCGACGGACATGTTAGCCTACCTTGAGGATTTCAAAATGGTTGTACTCTTGGTTGGGGTCGGAGTACATAGTGTTAGCTGCGTTGGCGATATGCCCTAGCTGCATGAATATAGTATCGCCCGCATTGAAGCGCCGTAGTATATTGACCTGACAATCGAGGTAGCATGAAGATGTAGCAGCAACTCCGAAGGGCTGATTCAGGTGGTTGTATATATGGGTTGGTGTAGCATTGAATACCACTATTAGTTGTACGTACCCAGCAGCAGGGTATGTTATCGTATTCATTAGAACACTACCACTAACTTGATATAGCCCACTTACCGGAATCGTGTAGATACCCGTAGAAGGCACAAAGGCACTAGCAGTGTCGAATACAGTAGACCATCCTGTTACTGTAGCTAGTGCTCCGGTATTGGTGAAGGACTGTGCGCTAGTGTTCACCGCGCTCATCGCAATCACAGGCCCAAGGAATTGCCCACCCTGAGTGCCATTAGACGATGCGGTCCCATCCTGCTCCCCAGCAGCAGCCGCCAGCAACGAGAGGGGCATCCCAGTGATGTTCGACCCAGCAGGTACATTAATCCCGCCCGTCACAGTCAGGTTCCCATCGATCTGAGTATTGCCGGATGCAGCAGCGGTCAGGTCGAAGTTACGCACAATCGTCCATAGCTTGAAGAGCCAATGCCTGAGGGTACGCCAGTCCTCTGTAGGACCACTTGGCGGCTTGTCGAGGTTTGGGCTGACGTTAGGCATCACCGTACTCCCATGACTTGGCATAGCCCATCGACTGGAGCTGCTTGATGTGGTCCTTGCAGCGGTCCCCAATATCAGGGCGGTGCCCATGCGAGTTGGGAATCCTGATCTGCCCAATCACATCGTATGCCTGCTTCTTCGCCCGTACCACAGACGGTCCAGTACCACATACAACGAGTGGCCAACTGCCAGCAGTGGCAAACAGGTCCACAGAACGCCACTTACCTTCTTCATATACTTCCTCCGAACATGCCATCACTTCACAGAAGTGGACGTTGGCAATGTTGTCGTGGTTGATACCATAGATAGGGATGCCTTCACACTCGTCGGCGACCTTCGAGTTGTGGGGGAAGTTAGGCCCCACCACACATACGCCGATGCAGTGGTCGTAGCTGACCTTCAGGCTGTCACGTCCGTGGACGAGGTCGTACATCCACTGGACAGGGTCACCCTTGTGGAGGTGCTGGTTTAGGTAGAAGGCGGGCCAGCCCATGCGCATGGTGAATTCGAGAGGCCATGGCTTGCCCTTCTCATCGATCATGACGGAGATGTCGATGTTGCCGCAGAACTTCAGGGCTTTCAGGGCACGTTCCAGTGGGCGTAGCAGCATCTCGCCGAGCTTGCTCTCGTCCGTGTACTTCATGGCCGTGCCCATTTCGCCGGTGTTGACGCCCGTGTCCCCAGCAAAGAACTTCTTGTGTTCGAAGTTCTCCTCCCATACGTTGTTGAATCCATGTGGGCCGAACCATCCGCCCACAGCGAACTCAATCCCGCCTGCCTTCTGCTGGAGGATGAAGTCCTGCTTGGCCTCCCCGTGCATGCGCTTGGCCCGACGCATCATCGATATCATGTCGTCAGGCCCCGATGCCACATAGCTGAGTGCTCGGTCCGCATCCCCTATAGGTTTGCAAGCATAGCTTCCCCCAGTAGCCCGAACATGGCGAAGAGCATCATCGTAGCGAGAGAAGCGAGTATAAGGGAGGACATCAATATCGTGGTTTGTAAGAGTTTCCATACCGACACAACGATCCAGTTCGAGCTTGGCGCAGTCCTCATTAGCACCAAAGATAGGATAGCCTGCTTCATAGTAGTTCTCCATTTCCCAGCCGTACTTGGCCGAGGCCGTGCATACGATGATGTCGGCCCACTTCATGTGGTCACGCCAGTTTGATACGCGGTGGGTGAGGCCCTTGCCGACGCAGTCATACTTGCCCGGTGACAGGTAGTGCTTCACATCGTGGCCTGCCCACTGGCAACGCAGGCAGAAGTCCACAGCTACGCCATAGGTATCGATGACGAGGACTTTCATTTCTTGGCCCTCCGCTTAAGTTCAAGGGCAGCGTACTTGGTGATGGCCGCTTCCTGCTGCGGTGTGGGGTCCTTGATGCCGATGAAGTCAAGGGCGAACTGCCGGACGGCCTGCTTCGGCGTCACACCCTTCGGTGGGCTTGCCACCCGCATGATAGCCTGCGTGGGGTAGGTCTTACCCATCAGGTACTTGCCGAACTCCCCGGCGCTATGGTAGAGGTCCTTGCCGCCATCCTTCCATAGCTCCTTGCCATAGTATAGTTCGGCGGCAGTCTCGACCGCTGCACTTGGGCGTACTGCCGTCTGCACTGCGGCCTGCGCAAAGGTCTTCTTGCCTGCGGCGTAGTCCTCCCCTGCGCCGATGTAGGAGTACGGCCCATACCACCCGAGCGAGGCGTTGGGATTGTTCGTCATCTTCTGGATGGCGTGGTTGACCATCGGGTAGGTCACTGCGGTATGGAAGATGAGGGAGGCAATCTGGTCCATCGACTGGCCCGTGTCCTCCAGTTCGTTCGGCTTGACAAGGCCCTTCAGGAGGTTGCCGTAGCTGGCCGCCCGGTTGTACTCGTAGCGGGAGAAGCCCAGGAACCAGGGGTTCTGCACCAGCTTCGAGAACGACCTCGACCCGAGGATGGTTGAGGGCACAACATACGTTGGGACGTGCTCACCCACAAGGCTGCTGATCTGCGCCTTGGTCGCCCCTGGGTGTTCAATCTCCGAGGCCAGAAAGCTCTTGTAGAGGATCATGTCGCCTACGCCCCATAGGGTGGCATTGGACCCACGATAGGCCGCACGGATGAAGTTGACGCCCGTGCCGTAGCCGAGCGCCTTCGCCATCGTATTTAGTTGATTGGGGTCCTTACCCATCTGCTTCAGGAGCTGGTTGCCGTAGTCCCGCACAGCGTTGTTCGCCCCCCGCAAGCCGGGGCTCTCCTTCACATACTGCAAGTACTTCGGGTCCTTGTTGATCACCCCTTCGATGGCCTGCCGGGTGAGGGTCTGCTCCCCCGGAGTCAGCAGGCGCACTCCACCCTGGAGTGTCCGCGTCAATCCACCAAACAGGCCCGCTTGCATCGCCGCATGGAACTCCACATTGAACAAGTGCTTCAGCGGGTCAAGGAAGATCGACCCTTGCATGATGCGATTCACCCCCTGCATCATGGTGTTGGTGTCCATCTTCGTGCCGGTGTAGTCGTTGAGGACGTTCGCCATTTTCGGATTGAAGTGCCAACCGTCGAAGCCCTTGTAGCCGGGGATGTCAACCTTCTCCCAGGACTTGTCAGGCGGCCTCACACCTTCGGGCACGGCATGCTTCAGCAGGCTCGGGCTCGTCTTTAGGCCTTGCAGGAACTTGGCGTTCGCAATGGTGTCATCGATCTGTGTCTGCGCCTCCGTCATCGAGGCCGCTGCACTCTTGAAGTACCGGGCAGGTGTATGGGCTTCAATCTCCTTCGTCGTGCCACGTTCCATGTCCCACAGGCCGCCGTTCTTGGTGGCAATGGACCGGTCGCCCGTAATGGGATCGGTAACGATACTGCCTCGGTCAATGACCTTCCCACCCTTATAGATGTCAACGATGCGTGAGCCAGGGTCGATCATGTAGCCACCCCGCTCACCGGTGTGGGCGGACTGCACCACGCCTGCGTTGGGCACCTGGAAAATCTCCGGGTCCCTGCTGAAGCCCCGCGTCGATGGGTGGTTGAGCAACATCTCATTCGGATCAACCACATCCTGCAAGGTCTTGAAGAACGTCTGCCCCTGCTTCGGCTCCATGTACTGCCGGTGCATGTACTTGTCGAGGTCTACCATGTCGTCAGGCAACTGCACGCCCAGGCGCTTGGCCTCCTGCACACTGAAGTCGAACCGCTGCTTGCGGGGGTCGAGGTAGGTCTTCTTGTAGTAGGCAGCCTCCGGGGAGAGCTTGTAGCTAGGGTCTTCGCCAGCGTGATAGACCTCCTCATCGAAGGCCTTGTAGTGCGGGTTGGCCTTGAAGAACTCGTCGTTGTCCTTCTTAAGTTGTAGCTCCCGCGCAGTGGACTGGCGGTCGTGCTTGATCAGGTCGTCGGCCAGTGCGGACGCATCCTTGCCTGCCTGATAGTAGGCGATGAGGGACTTGCCGATATTGGTCTGCCCAATCTTGTTGAATGCAGCGGCCCCTACCTTGGCGAACAGAGCCTTCGTTGCTTCGAGCGGTACCTCAGGGAATGCCCCTGCCACGAATGCCTTGAAGCCCTGGTCGTTCTTCATCATGTCATCGAAGTTGAACCGGGCAATGGCCTGCTGCGCCCTTTGGTGGGCACTACCGTTCTGCATGGAGTAGAACTCCTTCGTCAACTCCTGAGACGACTTCTGCGAACGCTGCTCTACCGCCTGGGTAGTCGTCGTCGGGGCCTGCTGCACTGGCCCACTATAGGGCTGCGGCCCCTGCGGTGCTTGAGGCTGCGCCTGTGGTGCCTGCGGAGGAGCCTTCGCCAATGCACTCTGCATAGGCACGACCGTCCCCTCGTAGGGCTTAGGCCCATCGTTGGACGGTGGTGCTGCGCCGGGGACAACGTCCCCCATATAGGGTTGTGCCATCATTCAGTCCATTTGTTACCCTTCGGGTCCTGCCACACATCCTTCGACCCATCGGGCGTCTTGCCAATGACCTTGCTACCTTCCGGGATACCCTTCGGTGTAGAGGGGATCGGCGGCTTTACGGGCGAGTACTTTGGTGCAGCAGGCACTGGGGCGTTGAACTTGTAGTCGCTGCTCTGCGCCTGCTTGAAGTCACCGCGCTTCTCCATCTTGTCCAGTGCCTTCGACAGGGCTGCGTCGTAGGCTCCGGGAGGCGCATCCTGCCCGTACTCATGAGCTACGTCGTCCTTGGCATACCGTGCTGCCATCCGTGCAATAGCCTTCTGGAGCGGGGGTGCAATACCCGAGGTGCGGCTATCAGACTGCACCACACCATCCGCCTGCTGGACATCGACCGAGGTGACGCGACGGGCGTTAGCGAGAATCTTGTCGTTACGGTCATTGGTCTTGAGGTCGAGGCCATCCTGCGCCCGAGCATCACGCTTGTTCTCCTCGTTCTGCTTGTCGACAAACTCCTTCTGGTGAAGGTCAAGATTGCCGTTAGCAATGGTAATACGCTGGGCACCTTGCCCCAGGCGCATCGATGCAACCGAATCGTGGAAGTGGTCCTGCTGCACCTTCTCCGCAAACGTACGGTCCCTGTCGGCCTGATGTATCTGCTGGGCACGAGACATGGCAGACTGCGAGAGGGCAGGGATCTTGTCCCAGTCACTAGCGATATCGCCGACGAGTCCGTACTTGGCAGGGTCGATACCTTGCGCCCGCATGGTTGCGAGTGCAACATCCTCCGAGGCCTGATCGCCCGCCTTCACGCCACCGAGCGCCGACCCGGCAACCTCAAGCTGCCGCCATGTAGCTTGCTGTGCATACTTCTGCGTCTCTGCCTGCCTCATCCCCAACAGGCTTGCTGTCGAGAGCATAGTCATTGCGGCCTGCGGCTGTCCGTGCATCGCAAGGGACTGTGCTGTGGCCATGAACTTGGGCATCTGGTCGATGGACGGGTTATCTGTGGCATCCTGCGCCGAGCCGATCCCACCAGGACCCCAAATCTTGGTCATGTCCTGCTGGATACCGATCTGGTTCTGGATAGCCATCTGTTGTGCTACGACCTCCTCTTTCTTGAGGGAAAGGTCCTGCTGGAGGATTTGCGACTGGATCGGCGCATTGTAGGCGTCGAACGCAGACTGCACCAGATTGTTTGGGGCTTGCATACTGAATGGCATACCGCCTCCTTATCCTGTGTAACCCGAGATGAGGTCGTCCGGGGTTGATGTTGAGGAAGCGCCGGGGTTCTCGCTACCCATTGTGCTGATACCGCCGCCACCAAGGTTGACGCCGCTGAGCATATTGCCAATACCATTGGCAAGTCCACCAATACCACTGGCAAGGTTACCTGCGCTTGCCTGATTCGCCACACCCAGGTTTGCAAGGATACCACCAGCCGTACCAGGACTAGACTGCGATGCCTGCGTCGCCGTGAGGAGGCCGGGGATGAGCCCTTCAAAAGCCTGAAGCCCCTGACTACCGATGCCTACCTGCCCTGACAGAAGATTCATCAGGTTCTGCGCCGTATCCTGCTGCTGCCCGGTGTAGAGCTGCTGCGTGCTAAGCTGGTTGCCGAAGCTCTGTTGCTGCTGCCCTGTCAGATAGTTGCCGAGGCCCGCTGTCTCATTGAACTGATTGGTGCCCATCTGGTTCACGATGCCCTGCAAACCCTGCGCCTGCGAGTTGGCGGTGAACAGATTGTTGAGGTTCTGCTGTGTGGCCTGCGATGCGAAGTTCTGGCCGTAGTTCTCCAGGCTGATCATCTGATTGCCGGAGCCCACCATACCTTGCGCCGCCAGCGAGGCATTCACAGCGCCCATACCCTGGTTGTACTGGAACTGCTCACCCTGGGTGAAGGAGTAGGGGTTCTGACCTAGCACATTACTGATCTGGCTGTTCCCCTGATTGACTGACGACAGGAGCTGCGTTGGGTTGTTGACCTGATTCTGCAAGGACGCAGTCACCCCCGGCGTCGAGATGTTACCCATCTGCGACAGCAGCCCCGTGTTGCTACCGATGTACTGGTTGCCTGTGATGCTGTTGAGTACGCTCTGCTCACCGGCCTGCGTACCTGCGATCTGGTTCTGGAGCCCGCCGCCAAGAAGGTTCTGTAGTGGGCCGTAGTACTTGTTGGACTGGCTACCGAATGGGTTGGCCGCAGCCGCTCCTGCCTGTAGCTGGTTCAGGTTGCCGCCAGCAAGGCCACTAATACCAAGGCCCGCAGACAAGCCACCCGAGAGGATACCTGTCAGGTCCTGCCCTAGCGACTGCGGATTATAGACAGCCTGCGCCCCGGAGGGCACACCGCCTCCACCCCCAAAACTATTAGCAAGCGAGCCAATCCCACCCGCAACTGCACCAACTGCTCCTGCAACTACACACATGATTCACCCCTCGGAAGGTCTTTCAGCTTCAGTTCCATAATGACATCGTCTGCGATATACCCGCGCTTCTTGAGGATGTCGAACAGCTTGCCTGTCATGGTTACAGGCCAGCCCACAATACTTACGTTACGTGACCGGAACTCGTCCTCGACCATCGACATGAACCTTGGCATGAAGCGGCGATAGTCTGGCTGGATGTAGAAGGTGTCCACATTCCCGCATAGCTCATTCTTGAGGTGCAGGCTATAGTAGAGGACCATAAGGGCATAGCCGTGCAGGACACCATCTATACGTAGTGTCATAGCTACCAGGGCACCATTGTCTGCCAGACGAAGGTACTGCTCGATGTTGGGGTCGATAGGAAGGCCGCGCTGCCCGTGGTAGGCGCATGTATCCTTCTTTATCACAGAGCACTCGTTCCAGGCTTCCTGCCCAAGGGGTGTAATCTCTGTAGCTAGTTCCCTGGTGAAGGGCTCAACTGTAATGGCTTCCATCAGAAACCTCCTTTAACTACTTCCAGCTCCAGGAACGCTGCCCTGAAGGGTGTGAATGCGGTGTGGCGAATCTGGAATGCCCTGCGCCTAAAGCGTCCTGCGCCCGCCACCGTAGCCCGCTGACCATCGTTTAGGGCCATCGTGCGGAACGCGGAGTAGGACTGGTAATCGTTGTCGGTGTAGGCGATCATGCAGTTCGACTGTACGATGTCTCCTAGCAGGGAGATGCGCCTGCACAACTTCCACTCGCTCGTGTCACCATCCCACCGTTCGGTCACCAGCCGCACATTGATCGGGTTGCCCAGGTCGTTGTAGTTCAGGATGCCCTGCGTATAGATTTGCCCATTCGTGGGGTCTTGCAGGTAGTCGATATCCAGGATTTGTGCCGAGGCAATCGGGCTAAAGCAGTTCTCCGTGTAGTTCGTCAGCGTCGCCGTACCGGCATTGGTGCCGGGGTTCGCCGTCAGCACGTACTGGAACACATTCGGGCTTACGACCTGTGCATTCTGGAAGCCGTTATACCCAGCATTAGATGCGCCCGCAACCAGTACAGGGTCGCCATCGGAGAGGCCATGTCCTGTTGCACTAGCCGTCACCAGCCCATAGGGGTCGCTCGTCAGACCCTGGATGGCGACAGTCTGGTTGGCTGTCGTACTAGTCCATACGTCCCATACCTGATTGGCGAAGTTATACACCAGTGTGATGTTGGAGGTGTGGAGCGTCAGGATGTAGATCGAGTAGCCTGAAGCATCCAGGTTGAGGGCCGAGATGTTAGTGAGGGGGTCAGCCTGCAAGATACGATCGACAAAGGGTGTACTGATCCTGACGGGGGTGTAGTTCTGGAACATGTAGACGCCCTGACCTTCGATCTTGGTCGTACCGATCCAGATGATGTTGCCTTGCATCTCACGCACGCTTTCCCCATTGACGCAACCTACGTCGAACGGCAGGGATGATTCAGGGGCGAGCGGACTCGCCGGGGGCGCAATCCCGTTGTCGTAGAAGAACTCCGTAGTCCATTGTCCGAAGGCCACAACGAACGGCCCGAGCTTGGCAATTGCCACCCCGCCGTTCGGCTCGTTCTCCATCGAGATAACCTGCGTAGCGACCCACGTTGTAGGGTCGTTGATGTTCGAATTCCAGATGCGCCCTTGCGGGTCCATGACGAAGAAGTAGGTGTCCAGCACGACCAGTCCTGGCACCGTAGTAGTAGGGTAGTTAGCAACCGTAGTCAGCTTCGTCAACAGTGAGAGATTGGCATTGAAGTCATACAGGTCCGCAGTGGACTTGAAGACTAGCAAGGGGCTCGTTACTGTCGAGGAGGTCTGATTGAAGTGGTAGAACAGGTTAGGTACGGTTGGGTTGAGGGCGAACGATCCCCCACCGATGGTGATGTGCCACACATCGTTGTAGTAGATGTTGCTGCCGTCCAGGCCGCTAGTGAACCAGAGGTTGCCATAGGCGAAGAACTCCCCGTCGCGAGGCGTCCAGCCTGCGGAGAAGTTCGTGTTCGTGTTCGTGAACGTGGTGCCGTTGGTTGTGGACCAGAGGACGTGGTCATAGGTGCCGGTTGCTTCGACCTCCAGCACGTACGTTATCCCGTTGAGGACGGCGACACGCATGGCCTTCGAGCCACCGTTGGACGTGCCGTTGAGCATCGCATAGGCGGCTACATTGAAGCCCTCGTTGGTCGTATTGAAGCTGATCGTCGGTGGGATCGTATAACCTGATCCCACATTACTGAAGGTCACCTCAACATACTGCCCACCTTCGAAGTCAGTGTCAGGGTCATCATCTACGTCTACAAAGCCGAAGGCCGCAGCACCAGAACCATTGCCACCAGTCAGCGTAATCGATGCACTCGGTATCGAGAAGCCTTGACCGGCGGAATCGAATGCGGCGATTGGCCATAGTCCCGACGAGGCTACTCCAAAGGGGTTTGCGCTTACGAGAGACCATGTTGTGCCTCCAGTTCCGTTGTCAGTCCATAGGTCTGAGGTTGCATTGGAGAAGGCATCAATCAGAAGGCCTCCGCAGACATAGAGGGATGTGCCTACGCCATAGAATGCGAAGTCGCTCCGTGCAATCCACGGGGCACCCATCAGGCCGGTGGCTTGCGTCCACGCAGACCCGTTGCTGCTGTACCAGACATCGTTGTACTTTGTGTTGGGGTAGAGACCATCGGGGCTCAGCGTGTCTGTTGGGCCAGCCCCTCCTGCAATCCACATGAGGTTGTTGGCTACGGTTGCACCAAAGCGCCGACGCCCCGGCCACGCAGCAGCATTAAGCTGTGTCCAGTTAATGCCATCGGAAGTACTCCACACATCCCCATAGTGAGTGCCCGTCGCACTAGCAGCACCGCCCATGATGTAGAGCTTGTTGTTGAACACCAGTGCCTGCCCCTTGGAGCGTGCAGCCCACGGCGCACTAGTAGTAATCTCCCCCCAGTTGATGCCGTCCGCACTCCTCCACACATCATTGAGGGCAGTGCCGCCGCTAGTGGTGCCGCCCATGACATAGAGGTAGCCATTGAAGCCCACCGTCATGGGACCGACCCGGTCGCCGAAGGCCGCCGAGTTCGTTGAGAGGAGGGCCGTCAGCGACGCACTCGTCCCACTGAGGACGTTGAGGTAATCCCCACTGATGGAGTAGAGGTGGTTCTGGTAGTTGGTGATGCCCTGACCAGTACCTACCACACCCTGCGAGGCAAACACCAGCCCTGGCCGCTTACGGGCCATCAGCATGCCTCGGGGTGTCTTGTCCGTTACGGTGTTGACACCCTTCGCATCGTAGAGGGTGGTCGTATCCCGGGTCTCTAGCGGCTCAATGAGGGGGATACGAATAGGCTTAGCGTCGGCCATTACCGGCTCCGTGTGTCGTACATGAAGCGGATCGAGTCGGTGTTCTCCTGCGACCAGTCCACCATCTCTTCGTATAGGACCATCGAGCGGGACTTAATCTCAGCGACGCGGTCCATCGATGTCGCATACTCCATCGATATCTCGTTGGCTAGACACCATGACAGGGCCATGTAGCATTCCTGCGGGAAGTCTACCGGGTCGGTGCCAAGGTTGATGTCATCCAGGGTGGAGAGGCAGACCAGGAAGATCGTCCGCGTGTTGTCACTGGGTGTCGGGTAGAACTGGATGAAGCTGCTCACACCAGTAATAGTGCTATCAGCAAGAGGTTGATACCAGTAACTATTGACCACGCCAAGGCTCCCTTTGCTTCCATACTGGTTATATTCCTGGATGGAGAGGGGGTCGATTGGCGTGTCGAAGTTGTTTGCGTCTCTGATGAAGGCATACGTCACCTTGAGGATTTTGGGGCACACTACTGAGCCCGTACCAGTGGCATAGGGGCCAATGTTGTACAGGCTCTGTGTCGTCAGTAGAGGTACCTGATTGTAAACAATCTTCCACATGGGAAGGCCCTTGCGAATCCAGGCCTTGATCATCATATTGAAGGCTAGTTGAACGTTGGCGTAGTCCTGTGAGCCCGGTGGGTTCGTTGCGTCGAACGTCCCACAGAGCCGGAGCGCCCGGTTCATGATGTCGTTGGCCTGCACACTGAAGGTGGTAGTGACTGGCATGATCAGGTCCCGTAGATTTGATAGGTACTCTGGAGGTCAGCCCACAGGTACAGGAAAGCGTTGGTGTAGGTAGTGGTGCGGCCTGCATTATCGAGCCACTGACCGGACCAGGAGATTACGGAGCCGGGGGCGTAGGTGGTGATGAAGGTCACACTGCCGATAGGAAGAGCGATCGTGTAATTGACCCCTAATACCTGAGGGGTCGAGTTGACGAAGATCGTGGGATTGCCGACGACAACGTTGGTCGAGGGATAGACGATGGGGCCGCTGAAGGCGTCAGGCACACTCTCGGGCTGCGTCCACGGCAGTGGCTGCTCGTCGGGGATGCCCCGCACGAAGTCCTGTGGCTGGCGAATCTCCCAGTCCTCGTGGCACACATAGACGCCATCCCACCGGAGCTTCATCTCCGAGGCCTTGCGCTTGAAGCCGCAGACATAGCAGATAGCGTTCCAGTCACCCTTCTTGTAGTAGTCACGAGCGCCCATATCAGTCTCCCCACAAGCTGTGCTTGCCTTCGTTGGCTACCGCCTTGGCGCAGTGGTTGGCCTGAAACCAGGACAGGAATCGGCAGAGGACGCAGCCCCACCGCTTGCCCTGAGTTTGGGCAATGCCCGCAGCGACCGACAGGCTCTGGCCGGGATCGCCGCCTCGAAGCGTGTTCAGGCCTTCATCGAGCCAGATGAGCCAGTTGGTAAGGTAGATACGGAGGTATGTGAACATGCAAGCCTCGCGGACAGGAGGGTGCTCCATTGCGGAGCAGGCTTACACTCAGCGCCGATCATACCACATCAGGGGCCGTTCTCGCCAACTCCTAGCAGGGGCAGGCGCGTTATGTGGAGCGGGGGCGCAACCGTCGATGGTGCTGGGGAAGCCTGAGCGCCCTGGTAGTAGACCATATAGCGGACATCAATCGGCCCCCTCGGCGGAAGGGTCGTAAACATACTCGATGGGATCGGCGGGAAAACGTTCGCAGGCGTAGGCCCCCGCTGCCACGACTGGTAGTAGGCAGGGTTCCACGGCCCCTTCGGCACCTCGGCCCACGGCGGGATCGGGATGATGAAGTTGTAGTTCGGCACCCTCGGGGTATTACGGGAGTCCTGATAGAACGCCCAGTTGTACTTACCCCTGGGCACGTCGAACATGCCCTGCTGCATCGCAGGTTGCCTGTCGATAGGACGGGGTCCCCGCTGCCACCCGAGGTAGTCGAACATGCCCCAGGGATCACGAGCCCAGCGTACACGACCCTCAGGCATCGTCGTCCATGTGGGTGTGACACCGCCTGCCGCAGGCGTGTAGGTGATCCTGATCTGTCCACCACCCCCAGAGCCACCAAAACCTTCCATCCCGCTTGCACCACCACCACCACCACTACCGGCTATAGCACCATTGCCGCCTGCATTAGTTGAACCAGCACCACCGGCTGCGCCGCCCGCACCATTAGCGTTGGCGGTACCGTTAGCCCCTGCCCCTGTTGTACCAGTAGCACCAGAACCACCGCTACCATTATCACCGGAACCACCACTGCCCCCAAGACCGCCATTACCACCTGATCCAGTAGTACCGTTATTACCAGCGCCTGATGGGCCTGCCGCCCCACCACCGCCGCCACCAGTGAAGATATTAGCCCCACTGCCTCCTGTACCACCAGTTGAACCTGTTCCAGTAGTAGCAGTACCGCCGCTCCCACCAGCACCACCATTGTCTGCGCCACCACCACCACCGGAAGCTGCTACAAGAGGAGTCGCGCCGAAACTGGTATTGCCGCCAGGACCCCCATTAGTAAAACTAACAAGGTCAGGTGCCCCTGCCGCACCAATAGCAATTGTTTGGCTACCTGAAAGCCCTGTCTGGTTGCTTACCGTTGCGTAGCCACCACCGCCACCACCACCGCCAGCAGAACCTGCGCCACCGCCGCCCGCACCACCACCACCAGTCGTCTCGATCTGGTTAGTATTGGTCCAGTCGCCAGGGATATTGTACGAGGTGCCACTCGTCAGGATGACGACAGTCATGATGGCACGCTCGGGTTAGAACGGGTTCTCGGACCACGTGCAGGAGATGGTGTAGGGCTGCGTCGGAGCGGTTGAGGCGCGGACGGACCAGCCAAGGGCAGCAGCTACACCACCAATAGCCAGTACTACCTCATCAGGCCTTGCGACCCAACGATAGACGCCACCGTTGCCGTTGACTGCGAGCGGCACAAGCGGCTGCGTACCGATGGTAGGCTGCCCGGTCCATGCCGTACTAACCGTCACTGTTGATGCTGGCGCATAAGCAGGGTTCAACGGCTGCGGCGTCAGTGGGCTAGTACCAGTAGTCCCTGCTGTAGTGATCGCATAGATGTTGATACAAGACGCTGACGAGGCAGTAGCCATGCCAGAGACGGAGAACTCAATCAACTGGATGATACGGCTCGCCGTAGGGACAATAGTGAAGATATCATTCGCGGTGCTAGAGACCGAGAAGTTCAGCTGAGATACTGTATAGAGGGACATGACAGGCTCCTAATTGCTTGATAGAGCGTAAACGACCTGGACACCTGTGGAAGTCCCGGTAGACATATTGAAGGTTAGCGACTCGCTGATGTTCGTCTGCATCCACCCAAGGTCAGAGTAGGGCAGGACAAAGCCACCATTGGCGGCAAGGGGCATAAGAGCGCTGATGTCAGAGGTCCCGTTGGACTGGAACTTGACACTGTTGGTGGCGCTTGTTATTACACACACCTGGGATACGATAATCCTATAGCCTGCAACAGCGGCGACGATAGTAGTATTCCCACTCGAAGTAGGAGTAGCAAAACCGTACTGAGCCAGCAGGTTGATAGTCACTTGTTAGCCTTCTCAAGCTGGGCATGCGTGTCAACGGTTACGTGCATGGTGGGAGACCAGCACTCGATGTAGCCGTCTTCACGCACACGAAGTACGGTGAGCAGGATGCCCTTCCATAGGACCTTGTCGCCAGCCATATGGAATTGGGCGACTTGAGGCTTTGCCTTGGACATCACGCACCTCCAGCACTAATCGGGCGGAACTTGACCGTCTTGAGGACAAGGAAGATCGACCCCACGGGGGTGGTTACGGTCTGGTCAGCCAGGATGACGGTCATGATGATCTTCCCGGTTACACCAGCACCAGCATTGTTCTGGAAGCCGCCCCACATTGCCGCCTCGATCTTGCCCCGGCCATATAGTTCAGCAATTGCTACTGGGGTAGTTGCGTCCCAGTAGAGCTGGACTGTAATGCCGTCAGAGATGGAGTAGTCAATATGATCGAGCCGCAGTAGGGTAGCCAGAAAGGACCCCGACATTCCGGGGTTCATACTGGTAAGAAGAGAGGGGTCCAGGATGGTCACTGCCGTAGGCAGCGTTGCCATCGAGAAGTCCCCTGTCGTCTTGGCTACCGTATTGCGGGGGCCGTCATCCAGGATTTGTGTAGCGACGGCGAATGGCATCTTAACGCTCCTTCTGTGCGTTCAGGAAGTCGAACGTCACCGTCTTGATAGCGGCACTAGAAGTCTGTACGCCTAGGGTAGGAGATAGCACAGCAGTCGGTAGGGAGGGCGCAGTAATACGAGCTACTGCACCAGCATTCTGTGGACCATTCGTTGTACCGATGTTCGACTGTGGTACGAAGCCCACGAGCTGGTTGTCCACGTACGCCAACACATCCCCTAGGCGGGTAATGTAGAACGCGAGGTCAAGCTGCTGCCCAGCCGCCGTGAAGGTATATGCCGCCGCAGGGATCGTCACTGAAGTGAGGACACTCGTATGCATACTGTTGATCGTGAGGCCAGTACCACCAACCCACGAGAAGTACACACCATCCACGATAGCTGTGAAGGGGGTTGTGTTCGCGCTAATCAGACCGGCGAGGATGTTGGTCGTAGCCGGTGCCGAGGCCGTAGTAATACGAGTCTCGAAGAACACCTTCTTAGGCTGCGAGTTTACGGTGAAGGAGGGCGTGACTACCTGAATAGTCTCGACCGCACTCGATACACCCGTGGTTGTGAATAGGCCTAGCCCACCGTCACCAGAGGTAGCGGCAAAGCTACCTGTACCCGTAATGGTGTAGGTGTTACCTGTCGTGAAGGAGAAGGCCTGATCGAACTCATCGAAGAACTGGTGGTAGAAGGCAGGATTGCCGTTCCCACAGTCCGCAAGCGGCTGGAATACCTGATCGGTCGTACCGCCCGAGGGAGTACGGATTGGAGGTTGAGATGCTACGATAGCCATGATGGCTCCTTAAATGTGGGACTTACCAGCCTTGAACGGGTGCGATAGTGTTTTCGCGCCAAGCCCTGGTGCAACATTCTTGACGGGGTTAGCCGTCATGGGACGTGGGACATCAGCCGGGGGTACGGTGAAGCCCTTCTTCTGCATCTTCATCCTGAACGGTTCAGAGTTAGGACTACCGATTGCATCCATCTTGTGACTATTGCCGCTCATCGTCCTCTCCCTTTAGATTTTCGGGCAGTAGATAAAGCAACGGCCACCGCTTGTTTATTCGCAGTGGCCTTGCCAAACTTCTTCGCAGTGTGGGCGAAGGTCTTGCCCTTGTGGAACTCAGAGATGTTCGATGAGATGGTCTTCTTCGATTTCCCTTTCTTCAGTGGCATGACCTTCTCCTACTTGGCGTATCCCTTACGCATCTTGGGGATGCCCACCGGCTTACCGGCAGGCTTCACCTTATCCTTAAGGGGCTTGGCCTTGTTGTGCATCGCCTTGGCCTTCGTGACAGGAACTTTCTTCTTCACGGCCCATTGCTCCCGAAGAGACCACGCGGGTCGGTCCAGAGGAACGAGTAACGCTCGCGGCTCTTGGCCTTGGCATTGCCCGTATCGAAGTCGTTGTCCTGTTCGAACGTGATGGCGACACGCTGATACATCTTCATTCCGTCAGGACAGTTCGTGCGGATGAACCATGCGTGAGGGGACGTGAAGTAGTGGTTGACGTGGATGCCACCAGGGATCGAGCCTTCGGCCTTGATGACGTTGATGTCGTTATTGGCCGTGCCGGACTGGAACACAGACTTCATGATCCGGTTGGCGTTGAACCATTCCTGACGAGGGACCAGGAGCGACTGAGGCATGATGTTGATCAGGTTGCCTACGTCATCCGTAGCACCCATGATCTGAACGATCAGGTCTTCCAGCGAGGCCTCCGACAAGTCTGCACCAACTGCGAGCATGTTGCTAAAGGTGCCGCCCGAGGTATTCGGGTGCGCCGTGTTCAGCAGGCTAACACCGTCACCACCCTGGAACTGCACACCCGAGGTGAAGGCGTTGTTGTAGATGTTCGCTGCAACGTTCTCCTTGGTCTGGCGGAAGCTAAACGCAAGGCTTGCGGCCCGACGCTTGCTCACCTTCTCGTAGAGGTTGTCCTCCAGCTCTTCCTGCGTCACGATATAGCCGAGGCTATACGCGAGGTGGACGTACCGCGTGATGAAGCCTTGTACTTCGGACTGGTAGATCGTACCAGCGCCTTCCGGCTTGACCGACGCGAGACCGAACCCGATGACCTGGACGTCTTCCTCGTAGTTCATGTGGGACGAATCCTGCATGAAGAGGTGCGGCCATTCTTCCTGGTGCTCCGCGTACGTACGACCCCACCACGCCTTGATTCCCGGCCAGA
>Ga0210387_10000137_pt1 | contig 52193 bp, 42 predicted proteins | sample IncBWC7OmetaG_FD_160108 | JGI IMG/M metagenome (GOLD analysis project Ga0210387, IMG submission 160108) | Forest soil microbial communities from Barre Woods Harvard Forest LTER site, Petersham, Massachusetts, United States - Inc-BW-C-7-O ... | reverse complement strand
TACGCGATCGAAGGCAACGTTGCAGTGTCGCTTCGGGAATGGGGCGGCCAACGCGTGCAGATCATGCTGGAGCAAGGTGCGCTGTTCGACGGCAAGGGCGTGCGCTATCTGGCGGGGCGTCAGACGGAGTGGCACCTCATCCGATAGCGGGGCTCGTCGCACAAGCTGAAAGGGAAACTTTGGGTTCCATCACAGCTCCTCTCGAAGATGAGCGGGGCTGCGCAGCACCCGGCCGGGGTGATTGCCGGTTGGCAATCCGTTGTCGATGACCCATTCGCCGGACACCATGACGGCGGGAATGCCAAGCGGCGGCGCTTCCGGTGCGTCGATGGTTGACTGATCGATCACTATGGCGGGGTCAAAGAGCACGAGGTCGGCTATGTACCCAGCGGCGATGCGGCCGCGGTCCTTTAAATGCAGTTGGTGCGCGGGTAATCCCGTCATCTTGTGAATCGCCGTCTCGAGGAGCAGCACCTTCTGCTCGCGGACATACTTGCCGAGAATGCGCGGGAACGAGCCTGCGCCGCGAGGATGGGCGCCGTGCAGCTCGCCGTCACTGCAAAACATGATCCGTGGCTGGGCAATGAACCAGCGGACATCATCCTCGCTCATGGACGTGACGATCACGAGTTCCATGGGGTCGTGGGCGCCCACCTCCGCATTGGTCGCGTGCACGATCCGCACGTATGATTCGGCGGCCGTCAATTTCCAAGCCGCGGCGATCTCCTCGAGCGTCTTTCCAGCCAAAGTCGGCTCCGGGGCATAGCGCACCAGTCTGATCGCCCTCGCCCCGCCATTGTCGGCCACGGCCTGCGCCACCTTGTCGAGATTGTCGTAGTCACGATCCGGCACCAATACCCGAATCGTTGAGTGCCAATACGTGTACGGATACACATCCGCCATCAAGTTCACATGGTCGCGCTTTGCGGTCGCGAAATAATCCGGCATGCGGGTTGCAGCCATATGCCAGAGTTGGGCGGAGCCGAGTTTGATGTGCGTTATCTCCACAGGGATGTGCGCTTCCCGGCCTATCGCTAGGACTTCGTCGAAGGCCTCGAAGGTGTGGTTGGCTTCGTCACGCACGTGGCTGATATAGAATCCGCCCTGGGCTGCCGCCACCTTTGAGAGTTCGACGACTTCGTCGGTGGTCGCGAAGTGGCCTTCTTCGTATTCGAGCCCCGTGGATAGCCCAAAAGCACCGGCCCGCAATTCTTGTGCGAGCAGTACCTTCATGCGTGCGAGTTCCTGTGGGGTCGAAGCTCGGTACAGATCCTTGCCCATGATCTGCTCGCGTAACGTGGCGTGCCCGATCATGCTGGCGACGTTGATGGCGGGCGGGGTCTTCTCAAGCTGCGCAAAGTAGTCGTGCAGCGGATAGTGCGACTCGCCGTCCTGGCCTATGAATATGGTGGTGACCCCTTGGCGCGATACGGTCGCGGCATCGAGATCCTCGAGCAATCCGTGGTCGGCGTGGGTGTGCATGTCGATGAACCCGGGTGAGAGAACGAGACCGCGAGCATCGCGTAATGTTTCGCCGACCAAGGGGCGCAAATGCGGACCCACCGTTGCAATGCGCCCAGCATGCACTCGCACATCGGCGGTAAACGGGGTCTTGCCGGTGCCGTCGTAGACAAGTGCGTTCTGGATGAGCACATCTGCCGCGCACAAGGAATTGCCGCAGAGGAAGAAGACGACCAGGAAAGCCAAGGAACCGTGTCGCATCCGTGTCTCTTTATAAGTTTGGTAATACAAGCGGCCCAGAAAACATCGATCGTCTGACCATCTGAACACAAATTCAAGACGTGCCGGCGAGTGATTTCTCGGTACAGCGCGCCGCAGCCCGGGCGGCCGTAAGAAACAATCAGTTCGCGTAGCTCTCCTTGTAAGCGCCGAGCGAAAAAGCTTGCCGTGGGCCGGCGGTTGCGCGTACTTTGTACTGCAAAGTATGACTACGCCGCAATCTCCAAGCTCGATCGCCCCCCGGCTGCTGTGCTGTGCATTGCTGTCACTATCGGTGCTGCCGCTTCATGCGCATGCAGGGGACGGCTTCTTGGGCATAGATCACGAGGTGGATCTCGATCAGCGCGGCATTTGGGCGCGAAAATATCAGGTCGGACTTGAATTCGGCGTGATCGCGACTGAAATAGGCGGCAGCTTGTGGCTGGGGAACAACGATGAATTGGGCCACACGCTGTGGCAGACGATCGATGCCACGGCAATTTCCTCGGTTGCCGCCGAGGCGCTCAAGTTCAGCTTCAGCCGTGCGCGGCCGAATCAAGGAAACGATCCGAATCAATGGTTCAAAGGACGCTGCTGCGACAGCTTTCCCAGCGGCGAGGTGACTCTGCAAGCGAGCTTCGTGACACCGTTCATTGCGAACTACGCTCGCGACTATCCGTGGGTATGGACTCTGGAACTTTTGCCTGCTTACGACGCGCTGGCACGGTTGAAGAGCCAGGAGCATTGGCAAACCGACGTCATCGCCGGATGGGTGCTCGGTTCCGCGGCCGGTTACTGGGCAACCACGCGGGCCACCCCGATTTCGGTGCAAATTCTGCCGCGCGGCCTGTCGGTCGGCTTTTATAAGAGATTTTAAAGCTGCGTCAGACGATTCTCACCCGCGAACGGAGCATTGCCTGCTGACGAAAGCCGACGCAGGAGCGCAAGGTGCGGAGGCTGGAGATCCATCCAGCACTGGAATCGTTCGAGCACTCGAGATTCAACGGGGACCGCCGTGAACACGCCCTTCAAACGCCGCGCCGCAACCATTTGTAGCTGCCTGGGAGTTGTGCTGTGTGGCGCCGCTGCGGCTGCGACTCCGTATGTTTACTCCATTCCGGATGCTGACCTGAGGGACAGCGTGCAGTACGCGCTCCATTCGGACCCCTACTTCTACGATGGTCACGTTGAAGTCGCGGTCGATCATGGCGTGGTGTATTTGCGAGGATTGGTGTTCAGTGATTGGGACCTGCGCGATGCCATGCGAATCGCCGGCAAGGCGGCTGGGGACCGACGCGTGGTCAACAACCTCACCATTGTTGAGGGCGGCCGACGCTAAATGTTGAATTGCGGGTGCGCGAGGCCGCGTCAAGCTCTGAATTGCGGGTGCGCGAGAACCGCTTCGCGCCAGGAATCATCCTGGTCCGTGCTACCGAAGGGAACTTGCGCGTCGCTGCGTCGCCACTTCGCGAGCCATTCTTGTCCCAACAACTCACGGCCGTGGGCGGCGGCCGCCGCGCGCGGCGACAGACCGACGGTTGTCTCGCCCTTCGGACCAGTGGCGCGCCCCTTGGCAACGTAGAAGCCGGCGGCCAGCATTGCGGCACGAACGCTGGTGGAATAGGTGTAGGTATAGAGTTCTGTGTGCTTGTCTCTACAGGCCTGCGCCAGTTCGCGAAATGCATTCAAGGTCCATAGTGCGCTGTCAGTCTTGAATGAGAACGGGTCGAAGAAGATGATGTCGGGCGGAAGCGCCTCGAACTTGCGCACCGCGAAGTCGCCGTTCAGCAGCTGCCATTCAATCGGGGGAGCAAGGCTGTTCCAGCGATTGTCACGGAGCAGCGCTTGGGGAGCGGCATGGCGCAGATGCCTGAACCATCCTGGATGGGCCAGCGCGAGCTTCAGCGAATCCAAGTCATTCTCGAAGCTGACGAGCTTGAGCGGCCGCGCTGCCGCAGGTCCGACATTCTCCACGGCAAGTATCGCTGCCATGGCATTGGCGGCGGCGCCCAGCCCCACATCCCAGACCACCAAGGGCTCTTCCGAACTACCCTCGAGCCGCTCCAGCAAGCGCGACTGCTCCACGTACAAGGATTGCGCCTCCTGGGCAGGATCGCTGCCGGGGTGCATGACTTCCCCCGAAACGGTGTCGCGAATGTATCCCACGTCGTCTTTCACAACCACTTCGTAGCGCCCGCGCTTGCGCTTGCGTTCACGCAGCACCGCCTTGGTCACATCGCGCGCCGCCTTGCCATAGCTGTCGCGTGCGTCGAGCACATCGCGCTGCGCGCGATAGAACGGCAACCAAGTACCGGCGAGAATGTGCTCGCGCATGGTGCGCATCAATTGCAGGTAAAAATGGATGTTGTGCAGACTCAGCAGTTGCCATCCCGTCGTTTCATGCACGCGCTGCAAATGAAACAGGTAGGCAATCGAGTACGTCTTGCAGGTGTAGCAGCGGCAGGTGGGATCGATCGGACCTTCCATGCCGCGATAGGCGGCGCGCCGCAGATCGCGCCTGCCTAAACTCGTGAAGGCCACACCCTGCTTGGCGAGCGAGGTCGGCAGAATGCAGTCGAACATGTCGACGCCCCGATGCACGGCCTCGAGCAAATCGCGGGTGGTACCCACGCCCATCAGGTATCGCGGACTTTGCTGCGGCAACAACTCGGTGACCGTAGCGGTGCAGTCCTCGCGCTGCGCACTGCTCTCGCCTACCGCGAGGCCGCCGATGGCATAGCCGTCGAATGGCATTTGCGCGATGGTCCGCGCGCTTTCGATGCGCAGGTCCGCGTAGCTGGCTCCCTGCACGATCCCAAACAATGCCTGCGGAGAATCGCCGCGGGCTGCCAGGCTGCGCTCAGCCCATCTATGCGTCAACTGCATGGCACTGCGGGCAGCCGCGTGCTCGACCGTCGAGGGCACGCATTGGTCGAGCGCCATCATGATGTCGGCGCCGATGATCTTTTGGGCCTCGATGCTGCGCTCCGGACTCAAACGAATCAGGGTACTGTCGACATAGCTCGTGAACTCGGCGTATTCCTCGCACAGAGTGCGGCTACCGGGCAGCGAAAAGATTTGGTATCCGCCCGAATCTGTCAGCACCGCTCGCGGCCAGTTCATGAATCCGTGGATGCCGCCGAATTTCTGGAAGATGTCCAAGCCCGGCCTCAACAATAAGTGGTAAGTGTTTGCGAGCAACACCTGGGCACCGCTCTCGAGGAGATCTTCACGGCGCTGCGATCGGACCGCCGCGTGCGTACCGACGGGCATGAAGGTGGGTGTCAGCACTTCGTGGTGCTGTGTGGTGAAGCGCGCCGCACGCGCGCTCGAATTCTCGGCCGTCGCCTCGAGCGTGAAATGCAGCCGCCCGGCGGCGGCGGCCGTCACTTTACCGCGAGCTTTGCTGATGACACCACGCTTTTGACATGATCGAACTCCGGTCTACCGGACTTCGAGCCGTTGTCGGTGATTTTCAGCAATGTGGCGTAGTACAGTTGCGCTTGCGGCGCATCGCCCGCCGCTTCCGCAGCTCTGCCGGCATTAAACAGCCCGTTGAAACGATTCGGGCTCAATACCAGCGCCTTCTTGTATTCGACGAGCGCGTCTTGCGGACGGCCCAACTCGAGCAATATGTCGGCGAGCATTTCGCGGGCGGGGATATCGACCTCGCCCTGCCCCACCTTGTCCTGAAGATCCGCGGCTTCTTGCATCCGTTTTAGTGCATCGGCCGGATTGTTTTCCGCGAACGCGATCCACGCCAGCATTTCGCCGCGTTCGATGCGCGCGCCCGTGGAATCCGCAAAATAGGCATGCCTTCCCTGCTTGATCTTCGCCATCAAGGAGTCATAGTCGCTCAAGCTGGTTTGCGCCTGCTGGGCCTGATGCAGATGACCCGCTGCCACCGTGCGCGCCCAATACGTCAGGGTCTGAGATTCCGGGGGTGCACCCGCTACGGCCTGCAGTGCGGCGGCGGCTTTCCAATCGCGCAATTCCAAGTTGTAGATGATCGGCAGCTTGGTGCGGTAGTAGGGAAACATGCCGGTCATATAGTGGTCGCCCATGTCCGACATGCTCTCGAAGTGCGCAATCGCGGCGGTGGAATCGTCGAGCACGGCTTTGGCCCGAACCTCTTGGCCGCTCTGCAGGTAGGCGTACACCAGGAAATCGTCCGAGTGGAACTGATCCATGGCGCCGCTTTGCTTTCTGCCTTCGGCGGCGTGCGAGGCGGCCACCGAACCGACGTTGGCATCGATGTCAGCCTGCCACATTCCTAAACGCGCAAAAATATGGCCCGGCATGTGGACCGCGTGCGGTGCGGAGGCCGCAATTTCGCCGTAGTGCTTTGCGGCCGCGAGTCCGTCCGGCGCCAGCGCGGGGGTATCGCAGGCGTGAATGATGTAATGCACCACGCCTGGATGATCGGGGTATTGCGCGAACAGCGGCGTCAGCACCGCCATCGCCTTGCGATTCAGCGTCAGGCTGTCATCGTTGGGCGCCTGCGAGGCCAGGAGCGACAGCGCGTAGAACGCGCCCGCATCGGTGTCCGCGGGATAATCGTGATAGAGCTTGCCCATCGCGGCGGCGTACATGTCGACCCGCACCTGATAGTCCTCGGGACCGGGCTTGTAGAAATCACTCAATGCAGCCACGTACGCGCGCTCGCGGGCGCTCTTCGCCGGGTGCGCCCGCGCCGCTTGCATCTCTCGCCATCCTTTGGCGACCGTGCCATCGTCCGGCCGATCCCAAATCTGGTGATACAAGCTCATCGCGACGCCCCAGTGCGCCAGCGCACAGGAAGGGTCCGTTTTGGCGATCTGTTCGAACTGCCGCTGCGCCTCTTGGTACCAAAAGTCGTGCAGCAGCGCGACGCCGCGAACAAATGACGTCTGGACGGCCGGGGCGCAGGACACCGCGAACGAAACGGTTCCCAGGCGCTCCGTGGAAGCCTGCGCCGCAGGCGACGCAAGCGCCGCTGGCAAGGCCAGGAAGGAGATGAGCAGTAAAATGAGTGTTTTCATGGAGCTGGATTGTAAGACATGGCTTCGCGGCACATGAGAAAAAGTGCGGCAGGGTGCGGATCGAGCCTGTGATAGCGCTAGGCCGGGGTCGAATGCTGCCATACCGGAAGCTCGAATGCCGCTATAAAATGCCTCGACCGGTCTATTCATAGCTGAGGGTATTCATGATTGCTAAGTGCTGCTTGCTGTTCTGCCTGCTGGCCGTAGGTTCCCTGGCATCGGCGGCGGACGCATCCTATGGGCCGGAGCTGCAGGGTTTCGAGTACCCCTATCCGGTGGCGCATTTCGATTTCGAATCCCAACGGCAGAAATTACGCATGGCGTACATGGATGTGCAGCCGAAAAACCCGAATGGGCGAACCGCCGTGCTCATGCACGGTAAGAATTTCTGCGCCGCGACATGGCGCACTACGATCGATACGCTCAGCGCCGCCGGCTACCGTGTGATTGCGCCGGATCAGATCGGCTTTTGCAAATCGACCAAGCCGGACCGCTATCAGTATTCCTTCCAGCAGCTGGCTTTGAACACGCATGCACTCCTCGACTCGCTCGGGATTAAGAGCGCGGCGCTCATCGCGCACTCAACCGGAGGCATGATCGCAATCCGCTATGCCTTGATGTATCCGAAGGAGACCGAGCATCTGGCGCTCGTCGATCCTATTGGTCTCGAGGACTGGAAGGCCAAAGGCGTGCCGCCGATTTCCGTCGATGCTTGGTTTGCGCGAGAGTTGAAAACCAACGCTGACGGGATCCGCCGCTACGAACAGGGCACCTATTACGCCGGCCACTGGCGCGACGACTATGAGATTTGGGTCCAGATGTTGGCCGGCTTGAACCGGGGGCCGGGCAAGGAACGGGTCGCGTGGAATTCGGCCCTGCTCTACGACATGATTTTCACCCAACCGGTCATCTATGAATTTGAAGACATAGCGGTGCCCACACTGCTGATTGTCGGCGACAAGGACAACACCGCGATCGGCAAAGACTTCGCGCCTCCGTCGGTTCAGGCGACCTTGGGTCACTATCCTGAACTGGCGAAGAGCGCGGCGATGCGCATCAAGGGCGCGAAGCTGGTGGAGTTTTCCGAACTCGGCCACGCGCCGCAAATTCAAGACCCGGCGGCTTTTCACAAGGTGCTGCTCAGCTGGCTCGCGGAGCCTTGAGTGAGTACAGTGGTCATTGCATGAGCTCGACAATTTACGAGGCCGCCGGCGGACGCCAAGCTTTCATCGCGCTGGCGCATTCATGGCATGCTCGATGTCTCGCCGACCCAATCGTGAGCCACGCCTTCTCGCACGGCTATCACCCGAAACACTCGGAGCGCTTGGCGGCCTATTGGGCGGAGGCGCTCGGCGGACCGGCCGACTACACTACATCGATGGGAAATCAGTCCGACGTGGTCCGAATGCATTCGGGAAACGGCGAACATGTCGAAATGGATGAAAGAGCGCAGGTTTGCTTCGCGCAAGCGCTCGACGATGCCGGCCTCCCGGACGAGCCACGTCTCAGGGCCACACTCAAGGCATATTTTCGGTGGGCGACCGAAGCAATGTCGGCCTATCCGGAGTCGCGGCAGAAGGTTCCGGCCGGTCTGGCTCTTGGACGCTGGTCCTGGGATGGGCCAGTGTGAAACTCAACAGTTCATCATTGATCAGGCCGGAAGCCAATACAGGTTAAAGTAGGGCTCAATAAGGGATGCCCGCATGTCCACCGAGCCTTCAAAATTCGATCGTCTGCCGAAGACCCTCAAGGGTGTCCGGGAATTCAACGCGGGCAAGGGAATTTTGTTGTTTTTGATCGGTGCGTTGCTCTACGTCGGGCATACCGCATTCATTCCCGTCGCGCTCGCCTTTCTCGCCGGCCTTATCCTGTCGAGCCCGGTGGAAGCATTGTTCCGCCTGGGCCTTCCCCGAGGCATCGGTGCGGTGTTGATCCTGATCGTGGCGCTCGCGGCAGTGGCGGGATTGGTGGCCCTGGTCTGGACGCCCAGCCAGCAATGGTATGCGTCGGCTCCGCACACGCTTTCCGTCATCCAACGGAAATTCACGCCGGTGGCGCGGCTGATGAACCACATTGAGCAGCTGACCGACCGGGCAGGCAAGGTTGGCGCACCCAATGCGGCCGAACCCGCGGCGGTGGCTGTCCCGCAAGAGAGCACCTCGCGCATTCTGCTCTCGACGGCGCGCGATGCGGCCATTGGATTGGCAACCTTCGTCATCATTACCCTGTTTCTTCTGGCCGGCGGGCCTCCGATGGTGGCACGCATGACCGCGGCTTTTTTCGATCATCTCAAGGCGCATCACGTGCAAGGCTATATCGAAAAAGTGCGCGGCGAAGTCGGCCATTTCTACCTCATCACCACCTTCATCAATCTGGGATTGGGCATCGCGACGACACTCGTCATGATGGCGTGGGGAATGCCTACGCCCTATCTGTGGGGCGCCGTGGCCGCGTCGTTGAATTTCATCCCCTATGCCGGCGCAACGACCACTCTCATCGTCGTGACGCTCGTGGCGATCGTGTCGTTTGATGGACTTGGGCACGCGGCCGGCGTCGCGTTGAGTTACTTGGGCCTGGCCGTGATCGAGGGGCAGATCGTTCAGCCGCTGCTGGTGGGTCGGCGGCTGGATGTGAATCCCCTGTTGATCTTTTTAGGCTTGTGGTTTGGAGGCATTTTTTGGGGGATCTCCGGCGTAATCCTCGCCACTCCCATTCTTGTGGCGTTGAAGGTGATCGCGGAAAATGCGATCCATGGTGAATCGATGATGCAATTCTTGGGACCCAACGACCCGTCGCCGGCTCGGTTCGATAAACTGCGTAAGGCCGCCAAAGGCTCCTAACGCAGATGCACTGCCCATGATCGATCTCGCCCGCGCGACCCTCATCGTCGATAAAGCCCTTGCCCAGGGAAGAACCCTCGGATTGCCGCCGCTCACGGTTGCGGTCCTCGATGGCAGCGGCTGTCTGGTGTCCTTCAAGCGGGAGGATGGCGCGAGCTTGCTGCGCCCGGAAATTGCCCAGGCCAAAGCCTGGGGCGCCTTGGGAATGGGGATGGGCAGCCGGGCCCTGGCGCAGCGGGCATCGGTGCAGCCCGCGTTCATCTCCGCCGTGAACGCGTTGGCCGGCGGGCGGCTTATTCCCGTACCTGGCGGTGTACTGATTAGATCGAGCGGCAAGTCCATCATCGGCGCCGTCGGCATCACCGGCGCGACCTCCGATCAAGATGAAGCCTGCGCAGTGGCTGCTATCGAGGCGGCCGGTTTCACTGCCGATACGGGCGCGGATCAAGCGGTAAAATAAGGATGAATTCCATGCCAAGAATTTCGCGCGGGCGTGAGCTTAGCGGTGTTGTGTGGTTGGCGATGGCGCTGGCTGCGCCGCTCGCTTCTGAAGCACAGCAGCACCTGCGCGACGCGGAAATTCACGACACGGACACGTTGGCCTGGTGGCACACGACTGTGGCGCTGTCCAACGATGGCATGGAGGGCCGCGATACCGGATCGGCGGCGTACCAACGCGCGGCCGACTATGTCGCGAATCGATTCAAGGCGGCGGGTCTTGCGCCCGCAGGCGAGAACGGCGGCTATTTTCAAACCGTTCCGATGCACGAGATCGCCGTTGTGCCTGAGGGTACGAGTTTCGCGCTCATCGGCGCCAATGGCGCGGAAACGGCGCTCAAGTTTCTGCAGCAGATCACGATTACTCCGTCCGAAAACCTGGCCGCTAAATTCGAAGCCCCACTGACATTTCGCGGTTATTGCGGCAAGGAGGCCATGGCCGAAATCGCCGGAAAAATTGTCGTGTGCTTCGGCACGCAGCGGCAAGGCTTGCCCACTGGTTCGGCGCGCGCCGCCAATGCCCGCGAGGGCGGCGCGGCCGGTCTCATCAGCGTCGATGATCCTTATTTCACCATTGAACCGCCGCGCTGGCCCTATGCTTACGCGCGCAGCGTCACGCTGCGCATGCAGGCGGCCGAGAAGAGTCCGCCTGCCCCGCTCGCGAGCATGCGCCTGAGCGCGGAGGCCTTTGCCACTCTGCTCGCCGGCACCGGCCAAGACGCCGCCGCGATACTCAAGACGGGCGGCTCGAAGCAGGCACTGGCGAATTTTGAAATTCCTGGCAAGCTGCGCGTGCAAGTGCACGTGACACAGCGGGACATCAGCTCGCCCAATATTCTCGCCAAATTACCGGGCAGCGACGCCAAACTGAACGGCGAGTTCGTCGTCATTGCGGCGCATCTGGACGGCTATGGGTTTGGTACCCCGGTCAACGGCGATAATCTCTATAACGGCACGCTCGATGATGCGGCCTACGTCGCGTTGCTGATCCAGACCGCCGAGGACATCAAGGCGCACCGCTTGCGTGCGCCGAAGCGCAGCATTCTTTTTGCCACCTTCACCGGCGAGGAAAAAGGCTTGCTTGGTTCACGCTGGTTCGTGGATCATCCGACCGTGCCGGCCGGGCAACTCGCCGCGGACGTCAACCTCGATCAGTTGCGGCCGCTGTTTCCGCTGAACATCCTGACGGCGGAGGCGCTCGGCGATACCAGCCTCGGCGCGACCGCACGCGCCGTGGCCGCGCCGATGCACATCGAGATCCGCCCGGACGCAGAACCCGAACGCAACTTACTCGCGCGCGCCGACCAGTATCCCTTTCTCGGCATTCACGTGCCGGCCATCAGCTTCATTTTCGGCTACGATCCCAATACAGAAGCGGAGAGGCGCTACCGCGAGTGGTACCAGATCCGCTACCACCGGCCGCAGGATGACATCACGCAACCCATGGATTTCGCGGCCGCGGCGAAATTCAACACGTTTTTCTACCGGCTGACTTTAACCATTGCCAATGATGCCAGCCGCCCGGCGATTTATCCGACGAGCTCATTCGCCGCGGGCAGGCATTAGGCACTCGCTCGACGATCATACCGCCGCCATGTCTCTGACTTCACGCATCCCTGCCCGCGCTGCGAAATTTGTAAGCGGCTATGTCCTGCTCTGGGGCGCTGCCACGGCGTACCTCGCGGCCAAAGGCGCCGACTGGACGCTGCCGACGATCTCGCTCGTGGTATTTGGCGCCGCGTTGCCTCTGCTGAGCCTGCCGCTGACCCGCAAGGCCGCGCCGCCTAAAATCGCGGTGACAAGGCCTGCGCTCGAGCTGTGGGCGATCCTCGGTTTTTTGGTCCTTTATGCGGTGGGTTTCCTCGTATGGGGAATGAGCGCGACCCGCGCGGTGTTTCCCGCGGGACGCGAGCAGGAGTTGCTGGTGCTGGTGGTCAAGTTGCTGGTGCATGTGGCAGCACCGGCGCTGCTGCTGGCGGCACTCGGCGCCAAAATTGCACCTCTCTTCAACTCAGGGCTAGGACGGCCGGGGTTTTGGCCGCCGCTGCTGGTGCTCGGGTCGATTATTCTCGCACTGCTTTGCCTGGTATCGCCGGCGCTCAGTGAAATCAAGGCGCTGCACGCATCCGCCGCAACACTTCTCTGGGCGGCGCCGGTTTCATTCATCTGGCTGGCCATCGAGGCGGGTCTGTGCGAGGAATTCCTGTTTCGCGCCGTGCTACAAACCAGACTGGCGGCGGTATTGAAGACGGAGGCCGGGGCGGTCGTGGCCGGGGCCGTCCTATTCGCGCTGGCACATGTTCCGGGCCTGTATCTGCGCGGACACCCGGGAGTTGATGGCTACTCGACCGATCCAGTGCGAGTGATTGCCTTTACCATTGCCGTGCTCTCGCCGGTCGCGGTGCTTTTCGGAACTTTGTGGGCTCGTACGCGCAGTTTATTGCTGATCGTCCTGCTGCATGCTTCAGTCGACGTGCTGCCGAACCTATCCGACTTTGTGAAAACCTGGGCTGCCTAGTGGAGCAGTCACTTGGCCTAACCGCATTGTTGGTGCGCGAGTACGACGAGGCGTTGAATTTTTACGTTGGAATATTAGGTTTCAGACTGGTGGAGGACACATTCATCGCCGCGCAGGACAAGCGCTGGGTGGTGGTTGCGCCGGTTGGAGCGAGCAAGTCGGGCCTGCTCCTGGCCCGGGCTGCAAACCCGGAGCAGGCCGCGCGAATTGGCAATCAAACCGGCGGCCGAGTTTTTCTGTTCTTGCACACCGATGATTTTTGGCGCGACTACACCGCGTATGGGGCGAAGGGCGTTGTGTTCGTGCGCGATCCTCGGCAAGAGAGCTACGGCATGGTCGCGGTGTTCAAGGACCTATACGGCAATCTCTGGGACCTGCTGCAGCCGGCCACCGCTCCCAAGACGGCAGAGGACGCGTAAGCGCGACCCGCTTACGGCGTCATGTCCGGATTGTAGTAGTCCAGGAAAACGATGAAATCCATGATTTCCGGCATGTCGCGGCCCACGAAGCGAATCGAATGAGCGTCGGTGCGCTCCACGGAACGCAGGTAAGCCACAATTTCAGCCGACGTGTAATTCTTGAATGATATGTCCAGGGTGATGGGAGTCGGAAGAACATAGGGCTTGCGTTGATCCCGATGAGAAACGGCGGTCAGTGCGCCCTGATAAATCTTGTCGCAGGCGGCGGCCGGTGTGAGCGATTCCGCCGAGTGAAATCCCAGGCTCTTTTTGGTGATCACCGATTCCATGGCCCCTAAGCGAGTCGTCACCTCGCTGACCGCAACATCGTCCCCGGAGATGAAAACGACCGGAACGCCCATGGCACCCGCATAAGCCGCGTTCAACTCTGCCTCGGTGACCGGGGCGCCATTCAGGGCCACGCGCGTAAAGTGGGCGCTGGAAATCGTGTGCGCACGCACGCCCTTCGGATTTGTGGTGGACGCGTGATAGCCGACGAACAGAGCGGCCGCGAAGGTGGAATCGAGGCCCGCCATCATTTCGCCGTGCCGTGGCCACGAGCGCACGATGCGGACGTCCTTCGGAAAGAGCTCGATCAACAGACTCTCACCGTTGCCATGCGAATCGCTGACAACGACTTCGGTGGCGCCGGCGGCCTGGGCGCCGCGAACGGCAGCCACTGCTTCGTCAGTCATGAAGCGGCGGAATCGCTCGTACTCAAAACCGCTGGGAAGCAACTGATCCGCCGTCACGACGCCCGCAATCCCTTCCATATCGACCGAGATATAGACCTTGAGCGGAGCGCCGGCGGCCTTCGAATTCGCAGCATTAGCCGCCGGCGACACCGCAAAACTCAAGACTCCGATGAGGGAGGCCGCAATTCCGCGTAGCCATCGCTGCCCGACGATGCGGACCGCTGAATTCACCTTATATGCGGACATTGATGCGGCTCCCCATAGTATTGTTTTCAGACGAGCAGAGTGTCAGCGCGGTCGCCAAAAGGCAAACGATCCCACGGGCGAAGCGCAGACACCTAATCTGTGCTATGAATTGCAGCCATCTATGTGCGACCTGAACCGCCGCTTAGCGCTTCCGATTTGGCTGTTTCTCGGCGCGGCCTCCTTGGTGTTTGCACAAGCACCCCCGCCGCTCGAACTACTGGTGCTCGGATCCGGCGGCCCTGGGGCCGCTGGACGCGCGGCGTCGAGTTACCTGGTCTTCGTCGATGGCGATGCCCGCATCCTCGTCGACGCAGGTCCCGGATCCTTTGCACGCCTCGGTGAAGCCAAGGCCTCGCTGTCGGACACCGACACCGTGCTGCTCACTCACCTGCACATCGATCATGCCGGCGAAATCCCCGGTTTGTTCAAGGCGCGCGCCGTTTCAGGTTCCGGACCCATTGTATTCAACGTGTGGGGCCCGACGGGTTCGCCTGGAAAAGGTCAGGACGCCTATTTTCCCGGCACGCGTGAATTTCTGCGCCTGTTGTTCGGACCCAAGGGCGCCTTCGCCTACTTGAACGATTTCGCCGCGCCCATCACCCTGCATGGGCATGACATACCCTCATCACTTAAAAATGCAGCGCCGCTGCAAATTCTCAGGCAAGGCGGTGTAGCGATCACCGCGATCGCGGGGCATCACGGTGATGCACCGTCCGTGATTTACCGCATCGATCATGCCGGCAAGAGCGTCACGTTCTCGGGCGACATCGATGCCCAGGGCCTGCCCTCTTTGCGCAGCATCGCGAAGTCCACCGACCTGTTGGTATTCAACACCGTGGTGCTCGATCCGCCGGGCTCGCCTGCGATTCTCTATACGTTGCATACACCGCCGAACGCCATCGGACAGCTCGCAAAGGAGGTCGGCGCACGGGCGCTGTTGCTGAGCCATATTTCGCCGGCCGTCGATGAGGCGAACCGCGCGGTATTGGATTCGATTCGCAAAAGCTATGCGGGCGGCGTGACCTTCGCCGCGGACGGCATCCGTGCCCGGCCCTGAGTACTTTAGATGCGTGCTTCCTGATCGGTTCTTCTGCTAAACGCCAGGCAGACGGTTCTCGAACGAACCGCGCCGCGGGACCCGCTGCCGCGCAAGTGCGGCACTCGCCAAAACACGCGATTTTCACGCCGCACCAGATGGCCGCGCACATGGTGCAAGCGCGGTGATTGGCGCCCGCTGACCTCGCCCGCCGATCCTGACGAAGACACTGCATCGAGAGAAGCATTCACTTCGACGTGATCGAGCAGCGGCGCGCGACCGTTCGCGAGCCGTTTGCGATTGATGGCGGCACGCGACACCGGCATAAGACGCGTAGCGTCCTTGGCGCTCAGCAGCAAGAGAAAGGCGAGGACAAAGGGCGCATCCCAGGCGATTGAATTGAGCGAATCGTTGATCAATCGACGTCTAAAATCTGCATCGATCGCCGCCTCTCGATAATAGGCGGCCCACGACTCCTCGAAACGAAACCGAACGTGGTCCAACAGGGCCGTGGTAGCCGCGTTACCGTCGTGCGTGGCGTCGAGAAAGCCTCCCGAGAGGACCTCTTGCGTATGTTTGCAGTCCGCGAATTCACCGCGCAGATCGAAATGGGTTTCCAACGGCGACAGCGTGACCTCGGCGAAGTCCTGCTCCGCGGAGTCCGCCCAAAAAGTACGCCCCACCGCTGTCAACCCGTCGGCCGACGCGCGCAGCAAGATGCCCACTTTTCGTCCCGTGGAAGCCGAATCGAACGCGGCAGCCGAACGCGATTCATGGATCACGCGCTTGTGCACCTCGTCATTCCACTCAAACCATAGGTGCGGCGCGGGCATTCGCAATAAATCCAGGCAGTCTACGAGCCGGGCGCCGTCTGCGAATGCCAAGTCGGCGCTGGCTTGCGTCAAGTCATCGCCGAGCACGAACCGCAGTGGGCAGGCCACGACCTGTGCCGCATAGCGGCTTGGTCCGGCCAATTCGACCTGCGCATGATTGTCGAGAGAGGGTAAGACCAGCGGTGCGTAGCAGCGGGCAACACTATCGAGTAATCGCATCGGTGCGGTCATCCTCGCATTGAGTTTTTTGTCTCTTCGGCTGTATTGAATGAGAGACGATGTGCCGCTGTGGCGTTTATGGGTAAACGACGAGGTCGTCCCCTCTATCGACGATTTCGTCCCTAGTCCGAGGGAGGCGACAATCCGCGGGGTATTGTTCGAGTGAAGCGCGGAACGCGTGCGGCGCTTAAGGGTTGATTCCGCTACCCGATTTTGGCGCCTCTGGCGAAGCGGCGGCGGGCGTTGGCGAAATGCCCATTGCCTCGGGAAGTTTGGCGAGTTTACGCCGGACGGCGAGCAGTTCCTGCTCCTCGGTGACGCGAGCGCCGCCGGGCTGTCGCATCGCTTTTTCAAGCGCAGCTTGTCGCGTGAACAACTCGAGAAGTTCGTTGACTGAATTCATCCTCTCACCTGATTCAAAAGCCGCGATTCCGCGTCCCCGACAATATGGCGTGCGGCGGCGCTGTAACAACGTGATCCAACTCGCGGTATCGATCGTGCGATGTCTTTTGTAAAACATCCCGACCAACTTCTGTCGGCGCGAGCAGACTGGCCGCGCGAAATAATCATGTCAGTTTTAAGGCGCCGCCTGCTTTTGCATGCTTTGTGAACTAGGTAGCTGCTATTGGCGGAGCGCGCGGTTTTCTTTTCGAGCGGTCCCAAACAACGCCGGGAAAGCCCTTGAGGGGGATCAACCGTTCGCCCAAGTAGGTCCATTCCGGCATCTGTTCGATGCCGATGTGATAGCGCGCCTGTCTGCCGGTGCGGCTTTTGAACAGGGCGCGCGGCACATTTACCATATGCGGCGAGCGCGCGCGCTCATAGCAAATCGGCGTGCCGCAGCGCGTGCAAAAGCTGCGGGTGGTGCCGGAAGCGGGGTCTTCAAAATGCGTGATATATGATTGTCCCCGGGTAATGCGGAAGCGGCGCCGCCAACTGCCGACGTATGTGGCGTACGCAGCGCCGTGGGCATGCCGGCTCGCCCCGGTATGGTCATGCCAAGCCCACCGAGCGGGAAAATCGATCTCAATGTGTACATCGCCGCAAAGACATTGACCCGGCACGGCCGTTGCCGGGGTCCTCGCGCCGCCTGCGGATACAGATTTTTTCAAAGTTGACCCCAATATTCACCCACGTTATTGCACACTACACTCGAATCCTGTCATGGTTCGTCAGGATTTACTCTGCAGCACAAATCAACTCAAAGTAGTGCTAAATTGCCGCGGGACACGGCACTAAGACCCGCAACTCGCGCTTTTTCGCCATGCAGCAAGGATCCTGAATTGTCCGCAATTTCGTCAGGCCAGCCCCAAATCGCGCGCGACTCCGCCGAAGAGATCGCGCGGGATGTCGCGGTCGTCAACAGGTTACAGGCGGTGCCCACGTTGCTGGAAGTGCTATGCGAATCCACCGGAATGCGCTTTGCCGCCGTGGCGCGGGTGGGCGAAAACACCTGGACGGCGTGCGCGGTCAAGGACGACATCAACTTCGGCCTCTCGCCCGGAGGACAGTTGGATCTTGAGTCGACCCTTTGCATTGAATCAAAAAGGTCCAATGCACCCATCGTCATTGAACAGGCGAGCACCGACCCCCGTTACTGCAACCATCAGACGCCGAAGCTATACAAGATCGAAAGTTACGTGTCGGTACCGATTGTTTTGGCGAGCGGCCGCTACTTTGGAAATCTCTGCGCCCTCGATCCGGCGCCCGCCAAGGTGGCGGATCCCAAAATCCTCGGCATGTTCACGCGCTTTGCTGCCCTCATCGGAATGCAGCTCGACAGCGAGATGGCGCGGCAAGAGGACCAATCCGCACTGCGCGGCGCTCGTGCCGCCAATGAACTGCGAGAACAATTCATCGCCATTCTGGGTCACGACTTGCGCAATCCTCTGCAGGCGGTCTACTCCGCCGGCGTCTTGCTCGAGAGAAAAATCACGGACCCGGTTCTGAAGGGCGTCGCCGCAAGAATCGGAGTCAGTGTGAAACGCATGTCCTCTTTGATCAATGATGTGTTGGATTTCGCGCGGGCGAAGGTTGGCGAAGGATTGGGTGTGCGTGTCGCGGACGTCGAGGATATCGCTGCCGGCCTAAATGCGGTGGTCAGAGAATTTCAAGACGGCCAACCTGGCCGGCAAATACTGGCCAACATCAGCGTGACGCGCAAAGTGCGCTGCGACTTAGGAAGGGTGCAGCAAGTCGCGTCCAATTTGATCGGCAATGCGCTGAAGCACGGCGCACCTGAGGGCCCGGTCAAGGTATCTGCGCAGGCTGAGGAATCGGACCTCGTGCTCAACGTTTGGAACACCGGTGAACCCATCCCGCCCGATGACATGGACAAAATCTGCGAACCGTTCTGGCGCCCGTCTTCAACGGGAAATCGCGAAGGACTGGGGCTGGGTTTATATATTTGTTCGGAAATCGTGCGCGCTCACGGCGGTACGCTGTCGGTGACGTCCTCGCAAGAAGGCGGCACCAGCTTCACCGCACGGCTGCCTCTAAATGCCGATTGCCTTGACCAAGATTCCGGCAATACTCGCGCCCACTAAGGGACCGACGATGGGGACGAAGGCGTAGCCGAAATCCGACGTCCCCTTGCCCGGAATGGGAAGCAGGGCGTGCATGACGCGGGGACCAAAATCACGCGCGGGATTGATGGCATAGCCGGTGGGGCCGCCCAGAGACAAGCCGATTCCCCACACCAGAAAGCCGATCAAGAAAGGCCCAAGTCCGGGGCTCAAGCCCACACCGGTGCCGTATTTTGACGAAATTGCGGCGGCGACCAGCACCAGAACGAAGGTGCCGATGATTTCCGTGAGAATGTTGGCCAACGGTGCGCGGATGGCGGGTATCGTCGAAAAGCAGGCTAATTTATCCAGCGGATCGGGCGTCTTTTCCCAGTGAGACAGGTATGTGAGCCAGACCAGCAGCGCTCCTGCCATGGCGCCTAAGATTTGCGCCGGCACGTACGCGCTGAGCCGGCTCCAATCGCCGCTCGAAATGGCGACGCCGACTGTCACCGCAGGGTTCAAATGGCCATCACTGCCGATGGCCAGGGCAGTGAACACCCCCGCCATGACCGCGAAACACCAACCGGTGGTGATGACGATCCAACCCGATTTTTCTCCCTTTGTTTGGCGCAATACGACATTCGCCACGACACCATTGCCAAGCAGCATCATGATCATCGTTCCGAAAAATTCGCCGAGAAATGCCGAATGCATGCTATCCCCTTCGCTATTTTTTTAACTGTTCGTCGAAGTTTTTATTGTTCTTACTCAGTCCAATCCAGCGAGCGGCCCACGGCCTTCTGCCAGTTGCCGAACAGGGCTGCGCGGCGATTTTCCGCCATCTGCGGTTGCCAGCGCTTGTCCACCGCCCAATTGCTGACAAGATCCTCGCGATTGCGCCAGTAACCTACGGCCAGCCCCGCCGCGTACGCCGCACCCAGGGCGGTGGTCTCGGTGATTTTCGGCCGCACCACCGGCACATCGAGAATGTCAGCCTGAAATTGCATGAGCAGTTCGTTGCCGACCATGCCTCCATCGACGCGCAGCTCCGGAATTTGGATCGAAGAATCCTCGCCCATCGCACCGAGCACTTCACGGGTTTGATATGCGGTCGCTTCGAGCACCGCGCGAGCGATATGTGCGCGGGTGACGTAGCGTGTCAGACCCATGATGGTTCCGCGTGCGCGCTCATTCCAGTGCGGCGCGTATAAACCCGAAAAGGCCGGCACAAAATACACTCCGCCATTATCCTCGACTTCGCGCGCGAGCTTTTCAACTTCATTGCTGCTGGCGATCATGCCCAAGTTATCGCGCAGCCATTGCACCAATGCGCCGGTGACGGCGATCGAACCTTCCAGGGCGTAGCACGCCTTTTCCTTGGCGATCTGATAAGCCACGGTGGTAATCAGCCCGGCGGTTGAAGCGATCGGTTTTTCGCCCGTGTTCATGAGCAGAAAACAGCCTGTTCCGTAAGTGTTCTTCGCCTCTCCCGGCCTGAAGCACGCTTGACCCACCAAAGCCGCTTGCTGATCGCCGAGAATACCCGCGACGGAAGTGCCCAGTAGCGCCGGTATCCTGATGGCGCCATATACGTCGCTGGAAGCGACGATGCGCGGCAGCACCTCGCGTGGAATCAAAAATTCCTTCAGGAGAGTTTCGTCCCAATCCAGTGTTTGCAGATTCATCAGTTGGGTGCGGCTTGCATTGGTGACGTCGGTCAGGTGCAGGCCGCCATCGCTTCCGCCGGTGAGATTCCACAGCAGCCATGTATCGATGTTGCCGAAGAGAAGCTCGCCTGATTGAGCCTTGCCGCGGGCGCCGGGGACGTTATCCAAGAGCCATTGCAGCTTAAGGCCGCTGAAGTAGCTGGCCAGCGGCAATCCGGTTTTGGCGCGGAATCGATTCGCGCCGCCGTTTCGGGCGTATTGCGCGACGAGTTGATCCACGCGGGTGTCCTGCCAGACGAGCGCGTTGTGCAGCGGTTTGCCGCTGCGCTTATTCCACAGAATCGTGGTTTCTCGCTGGTTGGTGATGCCGACCGCAGCAAGATCCGAAGGCCCCAGACCCGCACGTGCCAAGGCGGCACCCGCCACTTCCTGGGTGTTTTGCCAGATTTCAATTGGGTCGTGCTCCACCCAACCTGGCTTGGGGAAAATCTGCTTATGCTCCATTTGCGCGGAGGTGATCATGTTGCCGCCGCGGTCGAACACGATGAAACGCGTGCTCGTCGTGCCTTGATCGATCGCCCCTACGTATCGAGCCATGATTTCCCCGTTTCTTATTGTGGCCGGACATCGTATAGCAATATGCGCCCACCCTGGCAACACGCGCCCCAATCTACAATGTTGCTGCCCGGCCAGCGGATCGAGGCGGGCGGACAGTGCGCACGCCTGGACGTGAAAAAAGTTGGCGAGTCTACTCTGGCCGTTCGACACATCCAAGAATGCGTGCAGCCAATTGAGCGAAGGGCATTCTTCGGAAATGGGTTTTGACTTTCCGATCGGAACATGCTGGAGTCATATTGCAACGATTTGATCTCCTGGCTATGGCTACGGGCGCCGATTGTCCAGCTTACAGGGACGCTCACTGGCGCTATGAGCGCCCGGCGGTGATCAGATGAGTAAAGCTGGGCTCCAGCGCTGGCACTCCGCCAACGACCGCTACCTTCGGCTGCGGCTGGCAATCCTGCGCGAAGGACTCAAACGTCATGCCCAGGCAGTCCATGGGATCGGTTTCGAAAGCATCGAGACCGCGGATTCATTCGTCCCCGCATTGCAAGAAGCCCGAAATGCGTTGCCGGCGCCCGCAAGCCTCGATCGCATCACCGCGGTGTTTGGTCTCTCCGAGTTCGAGGAAAACATGTTGTTGCTCAGCGCGGGCGGCGAACTCGATCCAACCTTTGCGATGGCGTGCGGCGCTGCGCAAGGGCTGAAAAGAGCAGGCTTGCCGAACTTTGGCCTGGCGTTGGCGGTTTTGCCGGATCCAAACTGGAATTCACTCACTCCAGCCGCGCCGTTGCGTCACTGGCGGTTTCTAGAGATGAGTCCGGACAGTTCCTTGAGCGACTGCAGCATACGGATCGACGAACGAATACTGCACTACTTACGAGGCATGTCTTACCTCGACGCGCGGCTTCGCGCGAACATCGAGGTAGTTGCGCCCCCTGGTGCAATACCCGAGTCTCAACAAAAGGTCGCACGGGAGTTGGCAGCATGCCTTGCGAACTTACAAGATCGCGATGCCATTCCTTTGCTTCAGCTTTGTGGCGACGAATCCGCGGGAAAGCGCGCAGTAGCTGCAGCGAGTTGTGAATTGCTCGAGGTACAACTTCACGTAATTCGAAGCTCCGATTTGCCGCCATCGAGCGCCGAACGCGCCGCTTTTCGGTTGCTGTGGCATCGAGAAGCGTTGCTCAGCAACAGTGCGCTACTGGTCGAGTACGACGAGCACGCAAACGACGCGACCATTGCATCATTCATTGAACGGTTGCCCGGAATGGTGCTCGTCGCAACTCGCGAACCTTTGGCCCCGGCGAGATCTACGATTCGTTTCGACGTAAACAAACCAACCGCCGCCGAGCAGCGCGCGCTTTGGATGTCTGTTCTCGGCGAGAATGGCCGTCACCTTAACGGTCATTTAGAAATGCTCGCATCGCATTTTGACCTGAGCGCCCCAGAGATTCATGCAGCGGGCATACAGGCGCTCGCCGGCCGGAACCGGCCTGCCAAGGATCCCTTGGAGGCCAGCCTCTATTCCGCTTGCCGAATGCAGACTCGACAGCGCATTCGTGATCTTGCCCAACATATTGAGCCGGCGGCAGGCTGGCCGGATTTGGTATTGCCCGACCCGCAGCTTCAAACACTGCGCGATATGGTGGCGCAAGTCCGCCATCGCACCAAAGTCTACGAGGAGTGGGGGTTCGCGTCGAAGAGTCCGCGGGGCCTGGGGATCAGTGCCCTGTTTGCCGGCGCCAGCGGCACCGGCAAGACGTTAGCCGCAGAGGTCATAGCCGGCGAACTACAGATCGATCTTTGTCTGATCGATCTGAGTCAAGTAGTCAGTAAATACATTGGCGAGACTGAGAAGAATTTGCGCAATGTGTTCGATGCGGCTCAGGGCAGCGGCGCGGTACTATTCTTCGACGAAGCGGATGCGTTGTTCGGGAAGCGCAGCGATGTCAAGGATAGCCACGATCGCTACGCCAATATTGAGGTGAGCTATTTGCTGCAGCGCATGGAGGCTTATCGAGGCCTCGCGATTTTAACGACTAACATGCAAGGACTTATCGACACTGCGTTCTTAAGGCGGTTGCGTTTCATCGTCAAATTTCCCTTTCCCGATGCAGATCAACGCACGGCCATTTGGCGTAGAGCGTTCCCCGCTACCATGCCCGTCGAGAACGTGCAGCCCGAGAGGCTCGCGCAGTTGAACGTGTCGGGCGGCAGTATTCGCAACATCGCCCTGCACGCCTCATTTTATGCTGCCGACTCGGGCGAACCGGTGCAAATGAAGCACTTGTTGCGGGCGGCACACCTCGAATGCGCGAAGCTGGACAAGGGCATCTCTCCGCAGGAGACGCACGGTTGGGTGTAAATTCGAGCGCCAAATCCCGAACCGCTGTCGAATCGCGGGCGCCTGCCCAAGCGTCATTGCGATCCAGCCACCGAGCTTGCGTCGCATGCGCATCGCATGAACAGCCGACGCCATGCCCAGTGTGCGGGCAAATCAATCATTTGCGTGATGCACGGAGTTTCCTCGCTCCGCCGGTGAGCCTGGTTGCAACGCCGCGTGGCGCACCCATCCAGGCCAAGTTACGCGTCAACCCGCCCGGTGATATGTACGAGCAAGAAGCGGATCGAGTCGCAGACGCGCTCGTGAATTCACAGAGTCAAGCGCCTGCGGCGCCTGAATCGCTCGCCCCCGCTCAGGCAAGGCCACTCGTGCGGGTGAGCAATATGATCCAGCGTCAAATCAGCGTAAGGAGCCCAGCGGAGGATGAATCGGACGCAGGGCAGGAGGATCTAGACGGCGACGAGGCTCTTCAAATGAAGGCTTCGACAAATCACGCTCCGCAAGTTTCCGACGCTCAGCAAGCGCGCGTTGATTCTCTGCACAGCGGCGGACGCGCATTGACCCAGCCGCATCGATCTTTCTTCGAATCCAGATTCGGATACGATTTCGGCGGCGTCCGCATTCACGACGACGCGCTTGCTTCTAAGTCCGCGAGCGAGCTTGGCGCGCGAGCCTATACGACTGGTCGCGACATCGTGTTTGCCCCGGGAGAATTCCAACCGGATTCGCCGCGCGGATTGCGCCTGCTGGCGCACGAGCTGACGCACGTCGTTCAGCAGAATGGCGCGTTGGCAGATCCTGTACAACGAAACGTCTTGCAGCGCGATGACGAGAACAAAATTGCCAAGCCCTGCCCGCAGGTGACCTCGACGCCCAGCGCCGGTGCCTTGAGCCGGGTACAAATCTTCCTAACCGATCAGCTCGTCATTGCGGATACGGTTGGCGGGGAACGGTTCTACATGCTGCTAAACGCAGCGGAAACCGACATCGCCGAGGGTACCTACACCGCCGTGCATACGGTCGGCGCAAACGTGGACTGCATTACCGGCGTCAGTTTCAAGTGGCGCTTCGAACAAGACACGAAGGCGAAGCAATATCGAAGTTGGGCTGCGATCCCAGCATCTTCGTATACTTTGATCGTCTCGAGCAGCGCAGGCGTCTTCGACAACGATGGGAAAGGCGGTACGGCAGGCAAGACCACCGGCAAGGGCGACGGGGTCGGTGACAAGGGAAAAGGCAAGGGCGACGGGGCGGCTGGTAAGGATGATCATAAGGGCCAGGGGGCGCAGGGCGGTGAACAGGCGCACGGCAAGGGCGACGGAAAGTCCGGCGGAACGGGCTCTACTGCCGAAGACCAAAAAATCGTCGCCGACTTTCAGAAGCAGCTTGGCGAGGTTGGAGCGCCAACGACGGTCAAGCCAGATCCCGAGGTGGCGGCGATCCTCAAGGACCTGACGGAATCCGAGCGCGACGACCTGGCCCGCTTCTTGCGTGACTCGCAGAAGAAGGCCGAAGACGAAGGCAAAGCATTCGATCCGAACGAAATCATCAAGTACTACAAGAACCTATCGCCCTCGGACCGCGAGTTGCTGCGCACTAATCTCGAGCTTGCAAAGTCCACCGGCGGTACAAACGAGCTGCCAAAGGACGTCAAGATCGCGCTCGACGCGGGCGCCGAGGCCACCTCGGCGCAGGTTCCACAACAAGTCGATGCACTCAACAACAAACTGGGGGAACTGGCGCGCATCCACGCCAGCGTCAACAATTCGATGGCGAAAGAGGAGGACCTTGAGCCCATCGACTTGAACAAGCTTCCCGTGTTCGCTGAGATGATGATGCTCGAGGGCCTATTGGCGGGTGCATCCGCCAAGTCGCCTGAAATTCAAGCCATTGCGAAGGAGCTGACGACCAGTATCAAAGGGATTCGCGATTTCGTATTGCAGGAAATCGCGTGGCTCCTGGCCGAAATGGCGGCAACTGCGATCTTCAGCGCCCTGTTGGCGCCAATTACCGCGGGTCTCTCGGAGGTGGCTGAGGGCGCTGAAGCGCTCTACGTGTTGGAACGGTTGAGAGCGCTAAGGAAGTTTCTTCTCGAAGTCGAAAAAATCTATGACACGATCACGACCATTCGCGCCGTAATTACCAAAGTCGTCGGCGCCTATGAGGCCTACAAAAAATTCAAGGCGCAGTACGAAAAGTGGTCAAGCCGGCTCGAAAAACTGCAGAGCATGCTCGAGAAGGCCAGCGCCGATAGCGACGACATAGATAAGGAGATTGAGGAGCTGGAAGACCTGATGATCGAAGAAATCCAGAAGAGCCTCGATGACCCAGGGGGTCTCGGCGGCCTGCTCGAGCACTTTTTCATTCCTGCCGACGCGACCGAAGAAGATCTGAAGGAAATTCTTCTCAACATTCCCAGGGGCATCGACGCCTTTCGCGAGCTGGTGTCATTCTATGGCAGCTTCAACCGAACAAATATGGAGGAAGTAAAGATACTCGCCTACAAAGCCGTTCGTGCCGGCGCCCTGCTGTATCCTTTTGTCGGGTATCTTGCAATGCTCGTCAGTAATGAGTTAGGGACGCTGATGGCGCCTAAAGACATAGGCGATAGGCTCTTAGACGTCATCGGGCAAGCCGCTGACCGAAGTAGAAAATACCGGCCGCCGAACAAGAAAGCGAATCGCGACAAGCTCAAGAAGGTCAAAAAATCGAAAGACAAGCCGGAAAAGAAGGACTCGAAGAAGGCCAAAGTCGACAAGAAAAAAGCAGATGACAAAACCAAGGACGCGGCTAAGAAAAAAGATGCGGCCAAGAAGAAGGACGAGGACAAGAGCCAGAAGGACGACGCAAAGAAACAGGACGCGGACGACAAAAAAAAGGACGAGGAGGACCCGAAGAAAAAGGCTGCTGCGGAGGAGGCTCAAAAGCAAGATGCGGAATGGCAGATGGTCGTGGATAAAGTTGCACAACTCCCCGCGCAGTACGCCGCTGACGGAATCACGAAGACTGAACTACTGAAAGCCGCACGTAAAATAAGCACTGCGCATAAAACGGTTTCAGGTGGCCCAAAGATTCAAGAGGTAGCCGACAAGGGGAATTGGTCGGTCACGATCCTGCGCAAGGCCTCGGCGGGCACGAAAGCATATGCCGAAGTACTGATGACGGACAAACTGCGCGTGACGAGAGGTCGCAGAGCGATCGAAGCGAAAGTCGCAGGTCTGCGCAGCACCAAGCAGGACAAGCAGACCGTCGCCGCTGCCATAGAACCTTTGAAGGATGCGTATAACTTCAAGACGCTTCGTGTCGGTGATCGCAAGGACGGGCGACAGGGTATGGCCGTATTCGGCACCATCGGCAAAGGCGCCGAAGTTGTGTTGGCAAGCATCGACGACACGACGAACATGCACTTCGGCACGCCCGCCGACCCGATCCCCGTGTACTGGTACAAGAATGAAGGCAACTATCCGAGTTCGATCCGGCTCCGTGTTGACGGCAAGTGGCAGAGTTTCCCCATGAATTCGTCTCAGTTGCTCACCAAAGCCAAGAGAGCCGGGGAGATCGATGTCTTCGTGGGCATCGACACGAGTAACATCGTCAAAGTGGACACAGTGATGCGGCGCAACAGCATCAAGCGCACCGGTACCAAACAACAGGACTATCGCCAGGCGCTCACAGCAGCCGGCTACGACTGGACCGGCAAGGATGCGGATCATGTGCGAGATCTCGCCTTCGAAGGTAAAGACGACTTTGACAACCTTTGGCCGCTGAACAGCAAAATAAACCGCTGGGCATTCACGGGCGAGTGGTACCGCGGTTATGGCATCGAGTATAAAGACAAGGACAACCCGCAGCAGGTTAACAATGCAACTCTCTACACTCTGCGCGATAAGTATTTCAGAGTGATCGGCTTCGACACGCAGCCACTAAAGCTTGGCGGCAAGACGGATAAATGGCCCTCCCCCGACAAGCCGTAACCGGGTATGACAAAGTTGCAACCGCGTTTCATCGAACGTCTTGGCGCGCGTGGCAGGGCGATCACCGATATCGCGGTTACTTCTGATGGTGAAACGTTTGCTGTTTGTTTCGATCACGAAGCCACGCTCGCGGTGGCATCGTGGGCGGCCGGCACACAGATCTGCCAAATCACGGCGCCATCGACTGTCGAAGCGATTGCCTTTGCTCCCGATGGGGGACGTATCGCAGCGGCATGTGTCGATGGTCGCGTTTACGAATTTGAGATTCCCGGCGCCAACCAAGTCGCGCAGTTAGAGGGAGGCAACGGCGGTTATTACGACGTCGCGTGGTCGCCCGATGGAAGCCTTATCGTTGCCGGCCACTACGAGCCTATCGTGAGCGCGTTTGACGCGCTCGGCATCCGACCGGCTACCACGCTCGACGCCGGCATATTCAGCGATGAGGGGCGAACCGCGGTCGCGTTTTCGCCCGACGGCGCCACGTTCGCGAGCACCGCCGGCAATACCCTGCTGCGCTGGTCGGTGCCGCAAATGAAATGCCGGAAGCTTGAACTAAAGGAATATGCCTTCATAGTCGACGCACAGTTCTCTCGAAGCGGCATGTTGGTTGCGGGTTTGGCCGAGATTGAAGGCCGTTGTTCGCTTCATGTATGGCACAGCGCGACCGGTCGTAAACGCGGCCATATCGCACTCCCGCAATTCTCGCAACGCATGGCGTGGTCGGCCGACGACTCCTTTATCGCGGTGATCGAGCGCGATGCGCCGGGCGTGTCCCTGTGGGATCCCGCCTTACTCGAGAGGAGTCAAACGTCCCTAGAAGGTGTCGCGATGGCGATGTCGGCGATCGCAGCTCATCCCGAACGCGTGGCCGTCATAGGGGGTTCTGAAGCAGGAGATCTTGTAATCTGGGAGAGACTAAACATAGCGCCTAACCCAAAAAGGAAACGCTCCTAGGTCGCGTCCGCGTACGCTTTCACCAGATCGGTGAGGAAGTCCCTACCGATGTAGACGGATCGCACGCTGCGCCGCTCATTCAGACCGTGGGCGCCGTTGCCGTCAGGGTCGCCCCAACCGCCGGGCGCGCCATACACCGGAATGCCGATCACTTCAAGAAAGATGCCGTCGGTGGCGCCGGTCGACATGGAAGGAATCAGGGGCACGCCGGGAAAATATTTCGCGACCAGCGCTTCGGCCGGACCGATTATCTTCGGATCGAGCGGCGGAGGAACCGCGATGGGCCGAATCGGTGGCACCGGAGTCACCTTGACGCCCGCATCGCCGATGGCCGCGACCAGCGCGGCCTGCGTGCTCTCGACGCTTTCCCCGGGGAAGATGCGACAGTTGACGTTCGCCGCGGCCCGCTGGGGTAAGGCATTGTTGGCGTGGCCGCCTTCCAGCAATGTCGCGACGCAAGTCGTGCGCAGCATGCTGTGATAGCTACGGTCCTTGGAAACAATTGCCTCGGCTGCCTTGTCGCCCGGGTTCTGCGACAGCGCCACCATCGCATGTCCCAGGTCATCTGTGCGCGCCGCGCCCGCCTTGGCAAAAAATGCCCGCGTCGTATCCGTCAATTTCACCGGAAATTCATGATCCCGAACTTTGCCGAGCGCATCGGCCAATTCGTAGATCGCGTTGTCGCGGATCGGAATGGAGCTGTGGCCGCCGGCATTGACCGTCTCCAGGCGGTAATTTTGTGCCGCCTTCTCGCCCACCTGGATTGATTCCACCAACAGCTTGCCGTGTCCGTCGGTGCGGCCGCCGCCGCCCTCATTCAGCGCGAATTCGGCGCCGATCAGCTCCGGCTTGTTCTTCGCCAGCCACTGTGCACCGTTAAAGGCATTGGTGGTTTCCTCGCCGCAGGTCAACGCCAGCTTGATGGTGCGTTTTGGGTGATAGCCGCTTTTCTTGAAGCGCATCAGCATATCGATCCAGGTGGCGTCCATGGCCTTCATGTCCGCGGCGCCGCGGCCATAGAAATAACCGTTTTCCTCGATCAGAGTGAATGGATCGCGAGTCCAGTCCTCACGCTTGGCCTCAACCACATCCAGATGACCCAGCAATAACATGGGCTTTGCCGTGCTTGAACTTCCTGCCAGAACAGCCACGAGACCACCCTCCTTGGGATGATCGGGCACGGAAAAGGGCGTGAGGTCCTTGTCGGTAAATCCGGCGCTCTTGAGGTGCGCAGCGATCCGTTGTGCCAGCAGCGTGCAGCTGCCCGCTGACAAGGTCGTGTTGGTTTCAACCAGTTCCTTGTACAGCGCTCGAAACGCGACCTGATCGGGGCGCAGGGGCGGCATGGGCGCTTCCTGAGCCAAGGCTGTGGATTGCATCGCTATGATGAGAGAAGCTAAGCCGAATATTTGCGTGTACGTCATTTCAATCCTCAATTCCCGCGAGTTTCGCGGATTCGTTCCACAAGCGGCTTGCCGCCGCGTCGTCTCGTCCACCCGCCGTCGGCGTCGCCGGGCGGCATTTATAGAAATATTCGCCCGTGATCGCGGCCACATCCGGGGAGGATGCGAGGTAGACAATGGTTTCAGCGCCCTTCTCCGGGGTAATGGCGAAAAGCGCTTTGCCGATGCGCACGGCGCCCGACAGAAATCCGCCGCTGGCATCGCCGAAACGCGTCGCGACAAATCCCGGATGCAGGCAGTTCGCGGTTACCTCTTTTCCGCTCCAGCGTCGCGCGAGCTCTCGGGTAAAGAGAATGTTGCAAAGCTTGGAGCGGCCATAGGCTCGAATCGCGGAGTAGCCCTTGGCCGCCTGCAGGTCATCGAAATCCAATGTGTAGCCCTTGTGCGCGTCCGAGGCGGTACTGACTACGCGAGCCGGGGCGGCGGCAAGCAAATTCGCCTTTAACCCAAGCGTGAGCACGAAGTAGGCCATGTGATTGGTTGCGAATGTCTCTTCCAGATTGTCAACCGTGAGGTGGCGCGTGCCGAACAGAGCGCCGGCGTTGTTAATGAGCACGTCAACGCGCGGTTCAACCGCTGCTATTTCGGCCGCGATGCGCTTGCATTCGGAAATACGCGATAGATCGCCGTAGTAGATCGAATGAGGCGCGCCGGAGCCGATGCTGGGCAACCGGGTCAGTGCCTTTTGACCTCGGGCCGCGTCGCGCGCCACGAGCACGACTCTCGCGCCCATGCCGGCGAGCCGTTGCGCGGCGATCTCGCCAATGCCCGACGTCGCACCGCTAATAACCACCACCTTGCCCTTCATAAGCATCCCTCTATTTAGGCCCAGCGCACTGTAGCAGGCAGCGCCCCTTGCCGGAATCTTCGCCTAGGCTAGCGGTGCACCGGCAAGTCCAGGTAGCTGCTGCCGAACCAGCTGATCTGCAGCGGCGTCTTCGCATCGGCGATCGACTCATCGACGACTTCCTTGCCGGTTCCATAATTGATTTCCCGCCCCGGCTCCTTAACGATGCTCAGCACCGCAACCAGGCGACTACCCGCCTTCAGCCGTCGACTCATGAGGCGCGCGCTGCGAAAATCCAGAGATTGGCGTGTTCCGGCAAGCAGCAGATTGCGATGGGTCAAATCCTGCACATAGCTTGCCCGCGACCAAAACGGTGCGAGCAGAAAGTAGTCCCCCTCCGGGCTGAGCTCATACAGGGAGACCTGAAAGTCGAAATCGCTCTTGTTGGCGATGAATTCGAGATGGCCGCTGAACAGGCCGCTCATTTCCGTCGGGTTGGCGAGCGGTTCGCTGACGAAGACCAAACCATTGGTGGAATCCAGCGCCTTGTCTTGCACGTCTCCGCCGGGAGTTTGGGCATCGACGTCGCGCCGATCCGCCAGGTCGACGGAGAGCGCAATGGCCGCCGCGCTCGCGGCCCCGCTCATGCGATAGGCGTGATCGGCGGAGGCGGCAACATCAGCCGAGAGAAAATAGCGCGCCGAGTCCGTTGCCATCGCGGCAAGGGAGGGTGCGTGCTTCCAGACGTTCGCGCCTGTTACTTGGTAATTGATTTTATCCCCGAGGATCGCCGGCTTCGTACGGCCTTTCAGCGTGTAATCGAACCAGCGATAGCGCACTTCGGTCAGATCGATTTTGGCGGCGGGATCGAGCTTGTAGCCGGAGATTGTGTCGACATCGCCTTCCGCGGTAGCGGTACCGCGTTGCGCCATGAAGTGATCATACGGACCAATGATGAGGTAATGCTCCGCATCGGGGCGGTACTTGACGTGCTGACTGAGGTAATAAACCGCGGCACCGGGTCCGCCGTAGTAATAGCCGGCGGTTTGCAGCACCGGAATCGAGATGCTCGAGAACTCCTCTTTGTAGGGAATCAATCCCTGCCAATAGGCGTCGTAGGTAGGGTGGCTGATCCAGCGGTCAAATATCGGATTTGGTGTACCGTCGATTTTATCGAGGTCCCGATATGCGCGGCCGCTCGCGTACCAATCGTGATCCAGCTTCGTCCAGCGGGCGCGATCATTGTAAGTTTCGTTGTTCAGCGTTTTGTTCGTGGTAGTGTAAAACGGCCACGGATAAATGAAATTCCAAAAGACGTTTCCTTCCATGGGCACGTCGATGCCGGGAGCGACGGGTGCGCCGACCATGATGGACTTGAGCGCCTTGGGCTGATGTTTGGCGGCGCCCCAAGGGGTGGATCCGCTGTAGCTGCCGCCAAACATACCAACCTTGCCGTTGCTCCACGGCTGGGCGGCAATCCAATCCACCAACACCGCGGCGTCCGCGCCGTCATGCTCGTAGGGCACGATCTCTCCGCTGCCGCAGCCTTTGCCGCGGACAAGTCCTATGACTCCCACGTAATCGTTCGACGCCGACTGGCGCGCATCGCGGAGCAGCGTGACCATGTCGTTATAAATAGTGAATTGCAGCAGCGCAGGCAAATTGGCGCGGCCCCGCGGGCGAATGATGTTTACACAGAGGCTGCCGCCGTCCGGCGTGGCCACTGTTACGTCCTTCTGAACGGTATACCGATGCGCGTCGTCTTCGGCGATCAGGGTGGAACTGGTGGACCCAAATGCACGATACGCCTCGCGCTCGTTGTAGTCGCCAATCAGTTTCAGACCCTCGGTCAGCGAAATCGCATTCTTGCCCTTGAGCTGCCTGAGGTCCTGGTCCAGGGCTCGATTCGCTGCAGAAAGACCATCGAAACTCAGAGTGTTCACGGCCATCGCGGACGTGCGATTGTCGAGGGGCCTGATCAAAGCATGAAACGATTTGCGATAGGCGGCTTGGAACGGCGTCTTGGTTTCTTTCGCAGTGATGCGCGAGCGTGCATACAGTACATATTCCAGGTAGCGAGCACGAACTCGCGGCGATGGATCATCGGCGAGCGGCGCGCGCAACTTGTCTAGGCTGGCGAGCGCGTCGCCGTACAATCCGGCGACCAGCTGCGCCTTAAAGAGTGAGGCGAGTTCCGGATGTTGCTCCGCCTGCTGGAAGGCGATGACGGCTTTCGCGAAGCGCGGCATCACGCTCGGCAAGGCCGCCTCGTTGGCGATACCGGCGGGAATGTTGACTTGCTGGCCAACCGCCGGCGCGGCGACGAGACATATATAAATCAGCAGCTTTGCGGGGCGCATGGGAATTCGATTATAGCCGCCGCCGTTGCTGGGAGGCTTTGATTAGATCTGCCAAGCGGCGCTCGCGCGTCTCGGGGCGTTTCGCGCTGACAATGCGCCAAATGACCAAGCGTCGGTAGCTGGGCGGCTGCGCCTCGAAGAACTTCCACGCGGCCCTGGCTTTTCTAAATCGCATCTCGTCGGCGCGCTCCAAGGCAGCGGCTTTTTGCTGCTCGTAAGAATAGATCCGCGATTTATCTTCGCGGCGATGCGCAAAGGCCTTGAGACCAGCCTCGCGCATTTTCCCTTCGCGCTGAAGGACGCGCGCGCGCTCAATGTTGATGCGGCTCCAAATCGAGGTGGACTTTCTGGGCGTAAAACGGATCTGATAGGAGTGCGCATCTATGCGCTTGCGCACGCCGTCGATCCACCCGAAGCAAAGCGCCGCATCCACCGACTCGGCCCAGGTCATGCTGGGTCGCTTTGAGCCTCGCTTGTAATAACCCACGACGAACTCGGACTTGGCGGCGCCGTGCTGCTCCAGCCAGGCTGCAAATTCTTCAGCAGTTGCGAAAAAGGTTGGCATTTCCATCTACGCGCGCACGCTCTCTGTTGTTGTACGACCGTTCAGCATTGGATAATAACCTCAACGATGTCAATGCTTTATGGAATTATCGCGTCTGGCATTTCGAGTGCTCCGGAGTTCCATCGGCAAGCGTGGCGAAGCGCCGCAAGTGGTTGTCAGAGTTGCATTTGCGGCATAATCTATGGCAGAGACTCGCACCGCTACGCAAATTCCTCAAGTCAACCAAGAACAGGGAGAGTCGACCATGTCTGAACTCGACGCTGAAATTCGACAAATCGAGCAACTTTTCCGAGGCGATGGCGCCAACGACTTGGAAGCGTGTCGGTATGCGTATCGGAAAATCATCTATGCCGGCGCAATGAAAATATTGAGGGACCACCCCGAGATCATTATCGGATCACCTCCCGATCCATCCTCCGAGCAGCAACAGCAGCAGCAGCAACAACCGCAGCAACAGCAACAGCAACAGCGTCCTGCTTCCGGCGGGGGCGCGCTAGGCAATCCAGGGCGGAATCCGGTCATTGACGGACAACCACCGCCGTATCGCCCAAGCGCCGTCTGTCAGTTGGTGTGTATTGTCTTGGGCGATTGACCGCAACAAAATGAATTGAGCAGGACCGACTGAACTAAAAGTCAGTGTGAATGTTTTCCGTCAGCCGATCGTTGGATCGGCTGACTTGCGCCAGGAGCGCCTGAAAATCGCTCCTCGATTGCAAAGACGCAAAATACGGCTCGTTCGCTGCCCACCAGGATCGACGCCATCCAAGATTGACAGCTTTGCCGAGGTCGCGCAGCGCGTCGTCACCACGGCCTTGAAGGGCGTACACTTTGGCGCGCAATTCATAAGTCCCATAACGCTCGACGCCGGACGCGATCATGTTATTGAGCATCGACAACACCGCATCCAGATCCCGGTTGGCCGCGGCGTGCTCTCCAAGCATGGTTTCTGCGACGGCAAGATCCAGCCGATACGAATTGCCTTCCGGTCCCGCGCCTCTTGCGTACCAGGGCGTCTCGGCGTAACCAGGCGGCCGGTCAGGTGCGACCAAGGCGCGCGCGATAAGGTTTTTGGCCGCAGTCGCGTCATTCAACAGCAATCGCGAGTAGGCAGCCTCGAACAGCGCGCCTGCGTGAGGCGACCGATCGAGTTGCGTGGAATCAAGATATTTTCGCAAAGCGCCGGCGCCTCCTTCGCGGTAGGAAACTCGCAGCAACTCGATGTTCGCACCGTCCTCATCGCGCGTCGCGCTGCGGCCCGTTTCCACCGCCTTGCGCGCTGAATCGGCGAGACCAACGGCGAGCAATAAAGTCGCCCTAGTCAAATAGAAATTAAATTGCTGGTGAGGTTCGGCCAGTATTGCCGCCGAGTTCCAACGTAAAGCTTCCTCGATGTGTCCCTGCGATTCAGCCAGCCATGTCAAAGCGTCAGCCGCCCAAGCCGTGCCCGGGCGCAATGTCCGCGCGCGCTCGCAGGCGTTGGAGGCTGCCTCATACTGTGCCATGTCTTGCAGCACTGTGCATCGCGCACCCTGCAAAGTGGAATTCAGCGGGTCAAGCGCCGCCGCGCGATCGTAACCTTTCAGCGCTTCCCGCGGCTCTCCATCAAATAGGTGGATCCGCCCGATTTCCGCGAGCGCCCCCATATCACTCGGGTTCAGCGAAATCGCATGCTGCAGATCATCGAGTGCCTCCCCGGTTCGCGACTGAGATGCCCTCAATGCTCCGCGAACCGCGTATGCCGCCGACATGCGGTTATCGAGGCGCAGCGCCGTTGCGATCAGAGGTTCTACTTGTGCGGCAACATCGACAATTGGGGTGCCACGAAACTGCCCTTCATTCAAGAGAGCGTAGGCCAATTCCGTATAGGCCGGCGTAAACTTCGCATCCGCGACGAGAACCTGGCGGTAGAGTTCGATTGCGCGGTCAGTTGCTTCAGGCAATAACTGTGCATAATGGCGCCCAAGCAAGAACATCTGATACGCCTGAGGGTCGTCCGTACGTCTCGCCGCAAGCTGTCGCTCCGAATCCGTTGTGAGGCGCACCTGCAACGTGCCCGCCACCGAACGCGAGATGTCTTCTTGAATCTTAATTGCATCATCGAAGGGCCGGTCGAAATCCTCCGACCACAAGTGATATCCGGTGCGGGCGTCGATCAGCTGGACTGAGATCCGCATCCGATCGCCCGCGCGCCGTAGAGAACCTTCCAGGATATGATTGGTATCGAGCGCCTTCCCAATCTTGCGCACGTCTTGTCCCTGTCCGCGAAAGGCAAAGGCAGACGTGCGCGCCACGACGCGCAGTGTGGGAATTTGCGCCAGCCAGCTGGACAGCTCCTCGGTGAGCCCATCGCAGAATGACTGATCGGATTTTTCCGCGGTCATATCGATGAAGGGCAGCACGACGATTGAATTGACGGTCGATAGCAACCTGTCCGTCGACGTCTTCTTCCAAATCACGGCGCCCACCGCAATGAGGGCAATCAGCAGGGCAGCGCCCAATAGCAACGGTACTTTCGTGCGCGTTCGAGGAGGCAGCGGTGTCGGTTCGGCCGAAGGAACTGCGGCGGCAGCCGATGTTTCGCTCGGTGCATCGATTTGAGTTACCGGCGCGACCAGCCGATAGCCTTTCCGCGGCACCGTCGCGATGTATGTCGGTTCCGGGTCCACATCGCCGAGCAACTTGCGCAATTGAGACACTGACTGATAGACCGATGCGGATCCCACGACCACGCCGGTCCACACTTCATTAAGCAACCGATCGACGCTGACGACTTCGCCCGCGGAGTTGGCCAAGCACAGGAGCAGGCGCATGGTGCGAGGCTCGAGCTTCTGAGTCTCGGTACCCTTGGAAATACTGTCGAGCGAGGGATTGACGATCCACTCGCCGATTTGCAGCGCGCCCTCTTTATCCCCGCTCGGCATGGCGAGCCTCCTGAGTTCAGTATAAGCCCTGCATCACCCTGTCGCCGCCGGAATGTCAGGGCTTTGCGCGTTTTTTGCGCGAACGCGCATCTGTTATGCTGAATCAACACACACTTTATGGGAGCTGGTATGAAAATAATAAATCTCCTGTGCGCGACCCTATTTGCCTCGATGCTCATTGGCGCATCGCCCGCGCCGGCCAAGGACTCTTCCCCCAAGGATCTCTGGGACCGGGTCGAGCATCACGACGCGGATTCGAACGGCGTCAAAATTCACTATGTCGCGATCGGCAAGGGGCCGCTGATCGTGATGATCCACGGCTTTCCGGACTTCTGGTACACCTGGCGCAAGCAGATGGACGCGCTCAGCGGACACTACCGTGTCGTCGCCGTGGATCAGCGTGGCTACGATCTATCGGGTCGTCCCGCAGGCATCGAACAATATGCGATGCCCTTGTTGGTCAACGATGTGGGCGCCGTGATCAAGGCCGAGGGCCGCAGCAACGCGGTGATCGTCGGTCATGACTGGGGCGGTGCGGTGGCGTGGACCCTGGCCATGACACATCCCGAATGGATTCAAGCGCTCGTTATTTTGAATCTTCCTCATCCGAGCGGCATTCAGCGCGAAATCAAAAACAATCCGGAACAGCGCAAGAACAGCCAGTACGCCTTTAATTTCCAGAAGCCCGGCGCGGAAAAGAATCTAACTTCCGAAAAACTGGCCAGCTGGGTCAAGGACGATGCGGCGCGCGCGCACTATATTGAGGCATTCAATCGCTCGGATTTCGAGGCTATGCTGAACTATTACCGTGCGAATTATCCGCGTCCGGACCAAGATCCAGACGCTGCGCCACGCGCGGCGCTGCCCAAGGTCACCGTTCCCGTGCTCGAGTTTCATGGTCTTGGCGACCAGGCCTTGTTGCCGGGTGCGCTCAGCGGAACGTGGGACTTGGTCGATAAGGACTTCACCTTGGTGACCATCCCGGGCGCTGGACACTTCGTGCAGCAGGATGCCGCCGATCTAGTTTCAACCACCATGAGTGATTGGCTCGGGCGCAGAATTCACTGAGCGTGTTCGGCAAGGTATCGGTCGAATCGTTCGCGGGCGCTTGCGGCAAATGCGCGCGCCTCCTGTTCAAAGCGATTCGCCTGATATCCGCGAAGGGCGGACTCGGCCAGGTACCGCCATCGGGTCAGATGACCCGGGCGCCACTGACGAATGACATGAAAGTATTCGTGCAACAAGAGTTCCGAATTTGAGACAAATTCCGCGCCGCTGTTGACGAGCAGGATGCGATTGGGACGCGTCGTCGCGTACATGCCGAAATGGGCGCACGCATAAAGCGAATTCTCAATCACGATGATCCCGTCCACCGATGCCTCGAATACGCGCTCGAGCGCGACACGGGTCTTGAGGGGGATCGCATAGCGTCTCCCTAACACAGGCTCTGGATCTGGCCGGGCACGAGCTGTTCCTTGAGAAACGCCAAGGTTCGGTCCAGCGCTTCCCGTGTCGGCTCCCCAGCCTCGTCGATGAGATGATTGGTCAGCACACTGTGCGCCGGCTTGGGGAATCGGGGATTGGCGTATTTCTCGTCGATCTCAATTGCTTCGAATGCGGAGCCGAATTCGTCGCGCAATCTGGCGAACCGCTCGCGGGGGCACATGGGGTCCTGGATGAATCGCAGCGCCAGAATACGGGCGCCGTGATTGTCGATCTTCTCATGGGCCGCCAGCAATTCTTCGGCAGATGCGTGCAACCCGCCGCGCCGCGACTTGGTGATGGCGAAGGGCAAGGACGGTTGCGACAGAACCGGGGCCAGTACCGGCGCGTCCAGCATCATCGCCAGCGCGAAATTGCCCGTGAAGCACATGCCTATGGCGCCGACGCCGCGGCCGCCGCACTCGGCGTGGGCATGGCGCGCAAGCGCACGCAACCAGTCCACAATCGGACTCGATTCATTGGCCGCCAGCACGCGGAATTCTTTGCTGATGCAGGATTTCGCGATGACGCGCAGCGCATAGCCGCGTTCAGGATGGCGCATCGGCTCGCCGAACAAGAGCGGCATGAACACCGTGTAGCCCGCTTGAACCACGCGCTGTGCAAAGGCGGCAACCTGAGGCGTGATTCCCGGAATCTCCGACATCACAATGACCGCAGGACCGGTGCCCGCACGATAGACGCAACGTGCGGTGCCCTCAAAATCGAGGGTGGTCGCAGCAAATCCCGGCACGTTTTTCGTGGCAGCCCTCCGTCAATCGGGCAAGCATGTCACGAATCGATGCGGTTCGGGGGCATCACCACCGACGCCAGGCTTCGGCGCGGGCTCGCCGCCCCTGGGCGTGTCGGCCACCCCACTCGGAATGCGAAAGTGGGCTGTCGCAATTCGCCGCTGAAAGCGGCCAGGGCTTGGCGGAAAATCGAAGGCCTGCCGAGCTGCCGCTCGCGATCCACGCACTCGGGGAGCTGATTCAACGGCTGCATTCCCAACCCAAGCAGTGTTCCTTGCAAGTGCAGCCGCTGCCATAGGCGGCCGGCGCGCAGCGCGCAATCACGATCATAAAGATCCTGGACGCAGATCAAACCGATGACCGGGCAGGATCCCAGCTGCGCATCGCGTGTTTGATCGATCCAATGACGATGCGCGCTCTGCGTGGACACGGGCATCAAGCGCGCACCTAACAGCACAAGCGGTGAGAGTCCGGCACAGTACAAGGTCGGCCCGTCACGATGCAGCTCTATCTCCGCGTCCGTCGCGCGAAACCACCGATCGCTGTCGGCGATCATCTCCCGGTCGGCGACGATGGTCTCGGTAGCTGCGATCGTGGCGGCCGCAAAGTCGCGCCGCGCCGCCGGATCAGTTATCCACATCAGGCGTATCGCCTCCTCCCCGGAAAGAGCGCTGAGCTGATGGAGCATGTCGATCGGAATGGCCCGTTCGCCCTGATACGGCGAACGATTCGTACGCCGATACGGGATGGCAGCTGCCAGCGGCGACGCATCCGCCTGCTTGTTCCTTAAGCTGATCGAAGCGACGTGGCGCCCCTCGTCGCTGACTCCACCCTCTTGCAGAAGCCCGCCGCAAGTCCACAGGTCCGCGGCATATCCCAGCGAACGTGCGATCAGCACGGCGTTTTCGAGAGCACAGCCCAGGCTCAAGTGCATTTCGCGGCGAAACGGGTCCATCGCACCCAGGTTTCGATCCTCGTCCGCATACACGTCGATACGGTCCGAAGCGATCTGAAACCGCCATGGCTGGGTGTCGTGGGCATTGGCGGCCAAGATTGCCGCATGAACCACCATCACTGGAGATGGAACGCGGGTGGCGCGCCAGGAGCGCCAGGGCTCATAGGCCGCGTGCTGACTGGGCGCGTGCAGTTCGGGGTCCTCGTCCACGGCCCGAACCGCTTGGGCGCCGAAAACCGCCGCGCCCGCGCCGCCGATCAAAAATTCACGTCTGCCGAGGAGACTCACGCAGCCATGCTCGATTCGTGGCCGATGGCCGGCGGGCGACGATCCAGCGTGGCAGCGAGGGCACGCTCAAGAGGGGTGTGCGCTTCGGCGCCGATGAGAGCCCGCAATTTTGAATTGTCCAGCTGCAACGGGATCTGCCATAGATAGCGCATTTCGAGCATTTCATGGAAGGCATTGACGAAGGGCGCGGCTAATTTGACGGCCCACCAGGGGAATGGCTTGATCCGATCGACGCCGATTCCGCTCGCGCGGCAAACCAATTCGGCCATCTCCACGCCGCGCTCGAGCCAGTGCCCGCGAAAATGGAACACTTCGTAGGCCGGCAAGTCGCATTCGATCAAACGCGCCATGGTCTCGGCGAGATCCGGAAGATACGCCCAGGAATGGCCCACGTCGCGCGCTCCGGGATTGTAAACCGATCGCACCCGGCCCTGCGTTCTGACCATGCCGCGCGTCAGCCAGCTATTGCCGGCGCCAGGGCCAAAGAAATCGCCGGCGCGCACGATGATGGATCGAATGCCGTAAAGACTTGCCTTCTGCAGCTTCAATTCCATCTCCACGCGCACTTGTCCTTTGCGCGTGGTCGGAATCTGCGGCGAGTTTTCTTTCAGGACACATGGGGCATTGCCGCCAAAATTGTAGACCGTCGCCGGCAACAAGATGCGGGCATTGTTGACCCTCGCGGCGCCGATGGTGTTGTCGAGCATGGGCAACGCCAGGCCGCGCCAATTGCGATAGTTCGGCGGGTTGGCGGCATGTACGATGAGCTTGGTGCCGCGCGCCGCCTCCACGACGTCGCCCGCTTGCATGGCATCGCCCTTGATCCATTGAACGGAATCGGGCTGCGCGCCTGAAATCCTCGCCGCGGAGGGGTTGCGATGCAGAGCCCGCACGTGCCAGCCGCGCCGGAGCAGCGCCCGGGCGACCTCACGTCCGATGCTCCCGGTGATGCCGATGACCAAAGCTGTTCGAGTCGCACTTTGCATGTCTTTTCTCCGGTTAGTCGATGAGCCATCCTCGCAGGCGGACGCTATAAAGAAAATTGTGTATTGCCGTAGATCTGCTATACATAAATGCATGGCAAACACCGAGCCCGGGTGGGATTTATACCGTTCGTTTCTGGCGGTTCTGAGGCTGGGAAGCCTGTCAGCCGCCGGACGCGCGCTGGGATTGACCCAGCCGACTGTCGGCAGACACGTCGCGATGTTGCAAGCGAGCCTCGGCGGTCGCGTTCTATTTACCCGATCGCCGAGCGGCTTGATGCCGACGGCCACAGCTCATGAGTTGCGCCCTCACGCGGAGGACATGGCGGCCGCCGCCGCGGCGTTTGTGCGAACGGGATCCGGGAATCTGGAAGAGACGGCCGGCGTCGTACGCCTCGCTGCCGCGGACGTGGTCGGCGTCGAAGTGCTGCCGCCGATCTTGAGCGAATTTCGCCACCGCTACCCCAACACGGTGATCGAGCTGACTGTTTCCAATCAGATGGCGGATCTGTTGCGGCGCGATGCGGACATCGCCGTGCGCATGGTGCGGCCGAAGCAGAAGGCCCTATTGGCGAAGCGTGCCGGCAAAATCGTGCTCGGATTTTATGCGCATCGCCGCTACCTTGAACGCTACGGATACCCGGAACGGTTGGAGGACCTGGTCCACCACACGCTGATCGGATTCGATCGCGTGGCGCCCGCGGCCGATTTCCTCGAGGCGTCGCCCATACCGGTATCGCGGGAGCTTTTCGCCTTCCGTTGCGACAATGACCTGGCGCTATTGGCCGCGCTGCGTTGCGGATTTGGCATTGGAATTTGCCACACCGGAATCGCGCGCCGCGATCCGGACCTGCTCCCGCTCCTGAGCAAGCAATTCAAGATCGAGTTGGAAATCTGGATTGTCATGCATAACGATTTGAAGCGCATTTCGCGGATGCGTTTGATGTTCGATCATCTCGCCGTGCACCTCGCTCAGTACGCCGCGGACCCCTGAGGTCGCGCAAAATACGCGCCGATGAGCCCGAGCAGCGCAGCCGCGGACAGCCAGAGCCCGGGAACCGCCGGATTGTCCGTGGCGTGAATCAGGTAGGTGCTGATGGCCGGCGTAAACCCACCAAATATGGCCGTCGCAAGGCTGTAAGCCAGGGCAAATCCCGAGGTCCGAACGTCAATCGGCATGATCTCCGTCAGGAACACGACCATGGCGCCGTTGTAGCTGCCGTAGATGAAGGACAGCCACAATTCGACCGCAAGCAGCCTGGAAAAGGAAGCATCATGGACCAGCCACAACATGGCCGGATACGCGCTCACCAGCATCAAGATCGTGCAAGCGAACAGCAGAGGTCGGCGACCCACTCTGTCCGATAGAGCGCCCATAATCGGCAGCCAGAACAGATTCGACGCGCCGACGCACAGCGTGACCACGAGGCTGTCCGTGGGCGCCAAATGCAGCACTGAACTGCCGAACGTCGGGGTATAGGCCGTGATCATGTAGAAGGACACGGTCGTCGTCGTGACCATCAAGGTCCCGATGAGCACGATCCGCCAGTTGATCCTGAGCGATCCCAATATTTGCGAAATGCTCGGCCTCGATTTGCGGGCGATAAATTCATCGGTTTCCTGCAAGGAGCGCCTCAGCCAGAACAGAAACGGAATGATCGCACAACCGATCAAAAGCGGAACGCGCCAGCCCCAACTCAGCATTTGCTGGGGCGAAAGCCCGTTGCTGAGCAGCACTCCAACCAGCGCGGCGAACATCACTGCGACCTGCTGGCTGCCAGATTGCCAGCTCACATAGAAACCCTTATGACCCGGCGTCGCAATCTCCGATAAATAGACCGACACACCGCCCAATTCCATTCCGGCGGAAAACCCCTGCAGCAGGCGACCGCAGAGCACCAAGAGCGGCGCGATCAGGCCGATCCTTGCGTAACCGGGCGTGAAGGCGATCGAGACGATTCCGACGGACATCAAGGACAGAGTCAGCAGTAAGCCGGCCCGTCTTCCGTGCCGATCGGCATAGGCGCCGAGCACGATCGCGCCCAGCGGACGCATGAGAAACCCCGCGCCGAAGGTCATCAGCGAGAGCATCAGCGAGAGAAATGCGTTGCCGGTCGGAAAGAACGCTTTGCCGATCGCCGCGGCATAGTAGCCAAATACCATGAAATCGTACATCTCCAGGAAATTGCCGCTGGAGACGCGTATCACCGACCATATCGCAGATTTTCGATTCAACAACGTCACGGATCCGATATTGACCGCGGATTCCCCCGGAGTCGAGGCATGGTGTGAGATTCCACACCCGCAAGTGAGCGTGTCCGCCTACAGACGAGTAGGCGGCGTTATCACACCATCACGGACGATCACTGGAGTATAGGAGGGCCATGATGAACAAATCACAGGAACTGCAGCAGTTGACCGGCCATGTGGAGGGCCTGATGAGCAGGGTTGCGAACGATCAGAGCCCGCAGTTGCAAGAGCTGCGCTCCCGCGTGTCGGATACGATTGAGTCCGCCAAAACCGCGCTCGCCAATGCGGATTCGGCCGCGCTCGATGCCCTTCGAAACGCGGCAAGCTCTGCCGACGATTACGTGCGAGAAAACCCCTGGATTGCCATCGGCGTGATCGCGGGCGTGGCAGCTTCGCTGGGATTTCTCGCTGGATATATGGCAGCCCCACAAAGATCTTTCATGGGCATGCTGCGTCGATAGTCTTGTATGCGATCTAGGTAAAACAAACAGAGGAAAAATCCATGGATATGGTGTTGTTGCTCATTGTCCTGCTGCTGCTCTTCGGCGGCGGCGGCGGTTTGTACTGGGGGATGGGCGCAGGATGGGGCATCGGTCCCATCGGACTCATCGTGCTGGTGGTGGTTGTTGCCTTCTTATTGAACGGCCGGCGCCGGCGACTCTAAAACGGCTCCGAATGCTTGGCCCAGGCGCGCGGCGCCCAGGATCTGGTGCGCCTGGGCGATCGAGCGCGGGCATCGTTATTTTGCGATCAAGACAGGGAGGCGAGCCCAAATACCGCGAACGATTGGCGCGCATCGGTCCACATCTCTTCGATATACCACCCTGCGCTCTCGACCAGCGCGGAAAAGGTGCGCACATCGTACTTGCGGGAAGTTTCCGTGTGAATTGATTCGCCGGCCTCGAAATCGAAGCTCTGTCCATCCACCACGGCTGTCTGCGCTTCGAGACTGACCAAATGCATCTCAACCGCGGAATTCATGTTGTTCCATCGCGCCTCGTGCGCAAAGCGGTCGACGCGAAAGTCGCCGTCCAGCTCGCGATTGATCCGCGCCAGAAGATTCGTATTGAAGGCCGCCGTTACTCCGTGCCGATCGTTATAGGCAACGCGCAGCACTTTAATATCCTTGGTCAGGTCCACACCGATGACGGCGGTGCCCTTCGCGCCCACGTGCCGATGCACGCGCCGCAGGAAGGAGACTGTCTCGCCATGGTCAAGATTGCCGATGGTCGAGCCGGGGAAAAAACCGGACCGTCCTTTTGTGGCGATGCCGGTGGGAATCTCGAACTCCCCCGTGAAGTCCGCCACAATGGGCCAGATACCGATATCCGGAAAGCGGTGCCGCAGTGATATCACCGCTTGATCCAGAAAATCACCGGAAATATCAACCGGCACATACAGCCGCGGGGCTTGCAGTGCGGCAATCAGTATTTCCGTTTTGATTCCCGCACCGGCCCCATATTCGATCAGCGTTGCACCCTTGCCGACGAAGCCGGCGATCTCCGCGGCGTTCGAGCGCAGAATCGCCGTCTCGACGCGCGTCGGATAATATTCCTCCAACTGTGTGATTTCTTCGAAGAGCTCCGAGCCGCGCTCGTCGTATAACCAACGGCACGGCAAGCTCTTGCGGCGCTTCGACAGACCCGCGATGACATCCTGACGAAATAGTTCCGGCTGCGAGAGCCGATAGTCTGCTGTAACCAGCATTACGCGTCCTCCGCCAATCGCAATCCTGAGAATTGCCATCGAGCATGCGGTGCAAAGAAGTTTCGATAGGTCGCCCGCACGTGATCTTCCGGAGTGACACAAGAACCGCCGCGCAACACGAACTGACCTGACATGAACTTACCGTTGTATTCTCCCAACGCGCCTTCCACCGGGCGAAAGCGCGGATAAGGCATAAAGGCGCTTCGCGTCCATTCCCATACATCCCCAAACATCTGCCGCATTTCGCCCGCGGTGGCTGCCGCCGGCCGGGGTCGCAGGCGGCCGGAATCCACAAAATTTCCGGCCACGGCCACGCTTCGCGCTGCGGCCTCCCATTCAGCTTCGGTGGGTAGCCGCCGGCTTGCCCACGTGGCGAAGGCATCCGCTTCGAAATAGCTGACATGCGTGACCGGCGCATCAGGATCAACAGGCTGAGCGCCGCGCAAAGTCATGCTCCAATACTCGCCTTCACGCCCTTGCCAGTAGAGCGGCGCGGACCATCCTTCGCTTCGCACCATGGCCCAGCCGTCGGAAAGCCACAGGAGCGGATTGCGGTATCCGTCATCGGCTATAAATTCGGCCCACTCGCGGTTCGTGACCAATCGATCAGACAGACGGTAAGGTTCGATGTGCGCTTTGTGGCGCGGACCTTCGCAATCAAACGCGAAGCCCTCGCCTTGGTGCCCAAGCTCGATCCGGCCGCCTGGAAAACTTCTATAGGTCTGCGACCGGTCGCTGGGCTCGACCGGGAGCGGCACAGATTCTCTATACGCCGGCTGCAGGGGGTTTTGCGCGAATAAGTGCAGGATATCGGTCAGCAAGAGCTCTTGATGTTGCTGCTCGTGATGACACCCCAGCTCAATGACTTTGAGGACACTCTCGGCGGCCAGCGTTTCCAGCAGCCGCGCAATCGCGGCGTCGACGTATTCACGATAGGCAAGAACCTCCGCAAGCGCGGGTCTGGTGAGCAGGCCACGCAGCGGCCGAGGGTGGCGGACGCCAACCGATTCATAGTAAGAGTTAAAGAGAAAATTGAAGCGCTCATCGAAAACCTTGTAGTTAGCAGCAGCGTTAGTCAGGACCATCGACTCGAAGAACCACGTTGTATGCGCCAAGTGCCATTTCGCGGGACTGGCATCCGGCATCGACTGAACCGTCGCGTCCGCATCCGATAAGGGCATTGCAAGTGCCACGGTTGCCGCGCGCACCTCGCGGTATAAGCGTTCGAGCGCCGATCGAGCGTTACGCGGCTCTGCAGGAGAAACAATATTCGTGCTTGGCATAGGGAGCCCCGAGGGTAATGGCGGCGCAACGAACTCCCATGCTAAATGCATCGCGGGGGACTATGTAATAGTCCCCGCTTTCATGTGGCGCTGATTAGCGTGTAGGCGCTCTCCGACGAGATTTCAGTAACTGTTGAAAATTACTGAGAAAAGCTAAGACTCGTGCACCCATGCTTCATACTCTGGCCGTTTCTATCCACCCAGCGGGCGGGGCCTGAATGGGACAAGGAAAGCTCGACGTGCCTGCATGGCGCTGGCTTAGCTGCTAAGTCTTTCGCGTCGCAGTTTAATTTGGAGGCGCGCTTACCAGTCCGATCAACGATGCTCGATCAAGAGCATGTTTAGAAAGCAATGCGGTCAGGGTCGTCGCCTTCTCGTCAGGCGCCAGCGAGATGGTCGCGGTCGGCAACGCCCAGATGGTGAACTGATAGTGATGTACGCCCGTTCCTTTTGGAGGACAAGGGCCGGCGTAGGCAGCGTCACCGAAATTACTCCCTATGGCCTTTGCACTGCCCGGCAGAGATTGCGCCCCGCGAGGCAACGAATTTGAGGTCGCAGGCAAATCGACCACAACCCAGTGCGACCATTTGTCCGGCTTCACATCGACGTCAATCATCGTGAGCACAAAGCTCATCGTGCCGCTGGGCGCACCGCTCCAAGAAAGATTCGGTGAGATGTTTTCGCCGCCGCAGCGTGGGTAAATGTGTGCAATGGGGATGGCAAGCCCCGACCGTATATCGGTACTGGTCATACTCATGGCTGCCGAAGCCGCTCCACTCAACAGGCTGAGCGCGAGCGACACGAAAATCCGGGTCTTTTTCATGGCAGACACTTTGCCGCACAATTTGCGTGCAAGCAACGCATCTTGCGTCTCGCGCCAGCCCTGTGGAACTATTTAGCCTGAGCGCTCGATACAGGCCCTCTGAGTTCCGCGATGAGATGCTGGAACCCGGGATCGGAGCGAAGACTCTTCAAATCATCGTCTGTCGCCAGGCCGTCCGCGTCATTCAAGCCGCGATTGACGGCCTCTTGCAAATAATGGACCGCATCATCGGGGTGACGTGCGGTTGTCGCCGCACAGGCGAAGGCGTACCACAAATACCAAGGGTTCCCCGATCCTTGGGCGTTGCGCGCCTTTTCGATCACGTCGGTGAACAGCACCTTCGCTTGCGCATAATGATGGTTCAAAGACATTGCCATTCCCAGCCGCTGCAGTGTATCCATCACATCGCGGTGTCGGGGTCCAAACTTTCGCAACTGGATGTCGAGGGTTTCGCGTGCGAGCTTTTCCGCTTCCGCATAGCGCTGCTCCACGAACAGCGTCTTGGCGAGTTCGCTTTGGGATAACAGGGTATCCGGATACTCAGACCCGTGCGCGCGAATCTCCGTCGCCAGGATTTGACGCTGCATTTTCTCCGCCTCGTGCAATTGACCCTCGCCACGCAGCCCTCGCGACAAATTCAATTCGCAGATTAAGGTGCTCGGATGATCCGGTCCGAGGGTGCGCAAGAAAATTGCCAGCGCCTCCCGCTGCAATTTATCGGACTGAGGCAAATGCCCTTCATCGGCGAACATGTTCGCAAGATTCACCATGGCCACGGCCGTGGACCGGTGCTCGGCTCCGAGTACCCGTTCGCTGGTGGCCAGTCCTTCACGGTACAACGGCTCGGCCTCGGCAAAGCGATTCTGATGGTGGAGCGAGATTGCCAGCATCGCCAGCGCCTTCATTGTCTCTGGGTGGTCCGGCCCCCAGACACGGCGTTCGACGTCGAGCGCGGGGCGAAGCACTTTCTCGGCATCCGCAGCGTGGCCCTCGAAAAAAAGGATGGAGCCCAAGTGGTTCTGCGCCCTTAACGTGAGCGTGCTTTCCGGACCTAGCCGGCGGGTCGATGAGTCGACCACCTCGCGCGCCAGTTTCTCCGCCTCCGGAAAACGGCCCAGGGTATTCAGCACGGTGGCGAGGTCGTCGGCGGTCTCGAGCGTCAACGGGTCGTCGGAGCCGAGAACTCGGCGCTCGTCTTCGAGCGCCCGGCGATCCAAGGTCTCAGCATCGGCGTCATGTCCTTCGGTATGCAGAATCAAGCCCAGCTGCGTCATCGATTCCAAGGTCTTGGGATCGTTGGCGCCGTGCAGGCTCAGGCGGGCATCGAGTGCCCGCTGGGCGAGAGTCTGCGCACGAGCTTGCAATCCCAGGTTGTTATAGGTGCTCGCCATTTCGTGCATCATTTGCGATTGCACGTCAGGATCCTGAGCGAGACCCTTTCCGATGTCATTCGCCGCCCTGTCGAGAATCTCGCGCGCCGTAACGCTGTTGCCACGCGCTTCGCTGGGATCCGGCACCTTGAACATGTTGCTCATGAAGTCTGCGATGCGCGTCGCGCGATCCCGCTCCTGGTTGGCGCGGTCTCGCTCTTGTTTCGCGTGATCACGCTCCAGAGTGGTTTCGCGCAATTGCAGCGCCTGCACGACCGCGAACACAGCCAGCACGAACAACAGGCCCGCGCCCACACTCATGGCTAAACGGTGCCGCCGGAAATACCTGCGCAAGCGGTAAGCGGCACTCGAGGGACGCGCCATGACGGGCTCATGGCTCAAATAGCGTTTAAGGTCTGCGGCCAGCTCCGAGGGCGTGCCGTAGCGGCGGGTGCGGTCACGCTCCAAAGCTTTCATCGTGACCCAGTCAAGATCGCCGCGCAGTTGGCTGATCAATTGCCTGGGTTCGGTACGGCGGGCGTCCGCAGTCGCACTCGATGTGTCTTTGTCGCCGCTCACTTTCGTGCTGGGACTGGGCGGCTCCTCCTCCCGCAATTGACGCAGCCATTCCTCGAGGGATGGCTTCTCGCGGCGCCTGGTCTCGAACGGTTGCAGACCCGTGAGCAACACATAAAGCACTACACCGAGCGTGTACACGTCCGTGCGTGTGTCGATATCCCGCGCGCTTAAGTTAACCTGTTCCGGACTCATGTACCCGGGAGTTCCGATGAACTGTCCGAATTGGGTGAACAGGGTTTCTCCGCTGGCTTGTGGTGCGGTCGTTTTGGCAAGTCCAAAGTCGATGATCCGCGGCACCGGTTTGCCGTCCACTTCAATTACTAAGATATTCGACGGCTTCAGATCGCGATGGATGATCGCTTTCTGGTGTGCGTGTTGCACGCCTTCGCAGGCGTGGATGAAAAGCTCCAGCCGGTCCCGGATGCTGAGCTTGTGCTGATCGCAATACTCGGTGATCGGCAGGCCAGGCACATACTCCATCACCAGGTACGGTTGTCCTTGAGATGTCGTGCCGGCATCGAACACCTTGGCGATGGCCGGATGGTCCATGATCGCGAGGGATTGCCGCTCGGACTGAAAACGCTGCACGACCGCCTCATCGTACATCCCGGCCTTGATCAGCTTGAGCGCCACCTGCCGCCGTACCGGCGCAATTTGCTCGGCCAGCCACACCTGGCCCATGCCGCCTTCACCCAATTTGCGGATCAATTCAAAGCGCTGCGCAAAGAGCCGCCCGACCGCCAATGCACCTGCCGAGTCGATCTGCCCGATCTCCCGCTCGAGCACGCTGCGCAGCGGGGAATTCAGGAACGCATCGCTCAGATCGTCGCCGACCAACAGCAAAGAGTTCAGTTCAGCGCGCAACTCCACGTCCGCCCCGCACGCCCCATCCAGAAACTCGCCCCGTTGCTCCGGAGGCAGCGCCATCGCTTGATGCAGTAGCTCTTCAACTTCTTTCCAATCGTGAGTGCTCATGGTTCGGCCGCCCCGGATCTCAGACGGTCGCCCCGTCATTCAGCTGCTGACAGGCGGTCTCAATGTCAAGGATCATACGATCAAGCATTTGTTGCCGGGACAATCCGGCGGGTATCGCGGGGAGAATGCTCACGGTTATCACTCCCGGCGGTCTCAGAAATCGCCTCCTCGGCCACAAAATGCCGGAGTTCAAAGCAACCGGCACGCACGATACTTGGAGCGCTGCGTACAAATGACTGACGCCTGATTTGTATGAAGGCGGAGCGCCCGGCACTGAGCGCGTCCCTTCGGGAAAAATCACAATCTGGTTGCCTCGCGCCAACGCCGCGCGCGCCCCGCGGATCATGCTTGCGAGCGCCAATCTGCCCGCTCCGCGCCTGACCGAAATGCAACCCATGCGCTTCATCACCCAACCGAATATCGGTATCCACATCAGCTCGCTTTTCAGGACAAAAATCGGCCGGCCAAATATTGCGAATACGGCACAGGATTCCCAGATCGATTGATGCTTCATCGCGATAATGCACATGCCGCTGGGTATATTCTCGGTTCCATCTACTTCGTACCGGACCCGGCATATCAACTTGTACACGTACAACCAACCATGGGACCACAGGCGGGCCATCTGCATCAAACGCGAGGGCCAAACAATTGCCAGCATCATGGCAAGCAACGAGCATAGCGCCGTAAAGACGTAGAAAAACACATTAAACAGCAGGGATCGTACGACTAGCATAATCGCGGCGTGGCGCTATAACCGGCTATTCTGAGCGACACGTAGAACTCTTACCGGCAAGCCCCAACGGCCACCAGTTCCAGTCGCCGCCTAGACGCAGCAACGCAGGCCCAATGATCATCCGCACCAGGGTTGCATCGATCAGCACCGCGACAGCCAACGTGAAACCAAGCATCTTGATCGCCAGAACCTCGCCAAAGCTGAAGGCCGCGAACACAACCAGCATAATGAGCGCAGCGCTGGTGATCAGGCCGCCTGTTTTTGCAACCCCTTCAGCGATGGCCTCAACTTCCGATAAGCCGCTCCTCCTGGCTTCGAGAACCCGCGCCACCAAGAAAACCTCGTAATCCATGCTAAGCCCAAAGACGATCGCGAATGCCAGGATCGGAATCGAAACGAAGACCGCTCCCGTGCCGCCCGCAATTCCGAAAAAAGCGCTCCCGTGACCGTTTTGAAACACCACGACCAGCGCGCCCAGCGCCGCGGCAACCGACAATAGATTCAGCACAATTGCCTTCACAGCAACCACGATGGAGCGAAAGGCCGCCAGTAGTGCGAGTAGCGTGCCGGCCAAGATCAGCAGCGCGACTTGCGGCAATCGGGCGCGAATTACGCTGCCGTAGTCCTCGTCCAACGCGGCAAGACCGCCGATACTAATCTTCGCGCCCATCACCTCGGTCAGCTTACCGGCGTCGATGGCACGGATATCGCGCACCCAAGCAGTGAGTTCGCTCGTCGATACCCCGGACGCCGGCAACAGTTCGAGTAAGGTGGCGCGCCCATCGCCGCGCGCAAAGTTTCGCCTGGTTTGCACAGACAGCAGAGGCATAAACGACGGACCAAGGCCCCCGCCAAGCAGGCTTGGCAATGAGACCACGCGATCTGCGCGCTTATCGCTCGCCAATCCCGACGCGAGGAGGCGGATGGCACTCCATCCTGAATAGGTGGTTATTTCCGAGCCCGGCGGCAGTTCCAATATCACGTGCAATGATTGAACGACATTCGAGCGCCCCATGGCATCGAGCGTATGCAAGGCTCGAACGGACTCAGCGCCCCTTGGAAGCCAGTCAATCCGAGGCAATCCGGGCTTCAACTGCAGCGCCTGCGAGGCCAACAGCAGCAGCGGCGCCCCGACCAGCAGCAATGATCGCCAGGGCCTTGCGGTAATCATGTAGGACCACGACCGCCAGCGCTCGCGCATCCGGGCAGAGTCCGGGTTCGCCCATATTAGAAACGGTAAACGCCACACATCGATGCGCGTACCAAGGAGAGCGAGGATTGCCGGAAGAATCCAGTTGGCGAGCACGACACAGGCGCCCGCCACCAAGAATCCTGCCACGCCGATGGAGCGCAGATCGCTAATTGGGATGGTCACCAGCGCCGCAAATCCAATGGCCACTGTCGACCCCGAAATCAGCAATGTGCGCCCGGCCGCGCGAGCAGCTGTATCAGATGCCCGCGCAGCATCCTGGCCGCTCGCCAGTGCCTCGCGGAATCGGCTTACCATCAACAATGCGTAGTCGATCCCAAGCCCGAGCCCCAATATTGTGGCTATATTCTGGATGAGGATTGATAAGTGCCACCATCTACTGAGGAACGCAGCCGCGCCGAGCGTCATCAACATTGCCAGCACTCCCACCATCAGCGGCAAGATGGCCGCTATCAGACTGGCAAACGTGGCGAGCAGCAGCACGAGGACTATGGGGATAACCCGACTTTCAGCCACGCGCACATCAGCAGAGTTGATTTTGCGCAAATCGAAATTGATGGGCGTTTCTCCCGTCAATTCGAATTTCAGTGCGGGATAAGGGCTCCCAAATTGAACTC
>Ga0210387_10000135_pt1 | contig 52547 bp, 88 predicted proteins | sample IncBWC7OmetaG_FD_160108 | JGI IMG/M metagenome (GOLD analysis project Ga0210387, IMG submission 160108) | Forest soil microbial communities from Barre Woods Harvard Forest LTER site, Petersham, Massachusetts, United States - Inc-BW-C-7-O ... | reverse complement strand
ATAACTGCCCCCGAACGTCGGCGCACCTTGCCCCGCCGTGACGAAGTCCGCCGCATCGACCGCGAGGATCTGGTTGGGATTGACCGTGGTCGATTCGAACAGCGGCCAGCCCATCAGCGATCCGGCATAGACTTCGGCGCGGAACGGGAACGGGTCGGTTCCCGGCGCGACGTTCAATGCAATCCCGTCGGTCCGGATCGGGTTCATGATCCAGCACGGCGCGCGGACGTTGCCGTTGGTCATGCTGATCAGCTCCGCCCTCAGCCGGCGGAGGTCGCGAACCATCCGATTGAACAGGATAGGCTCGGCCCCCGCTTGTGTCGGGGGAAGCGGGGTAGGAGCGTAGTTACGGAGGCCAGGCGGCCGAACGACGGTCGCCGGATTGGCGTCAAGCAGCACGTCGTCAATCGACTGCCCGGTGTCCTCCGAGATCGCGTCGCGCAACAACGCCTCGATCGCCGGGATCGAGTGTTCCTCGATCTCGCGGGTCATTACCGTGATGACGCCGAGCTTCTTCGGGGTGACGATCTGAGGCGAAAACACGCCCTGCTTGACGGGGATCGGCTGACCCTCGCCGATGAACGCGCCGGCGATGGTGCGGGTCCTCAAGCGTGTCGGAATGGCGATGCGCCCGGCGCGGCCGAAGTCGAGCGACAGGCCGAGCGCCGCAAGCTGCGGAAAGATCGCCGTCGGCATCAGGGGCGCCATAAAGTCGCCCTGGACCTGGATGACCAGTTCCTCCGCCCAGGTCGGCACGTCGGTCATCGCCGGGGCTGAGACCGCCTTCTGGATGTACTGGAAGCAGGCCTTGGTCCGCTCGTCATCGCCGTAGAGCATCGTCCGAATCTCATCGGGATTCTTCTTCAGCCGATGCGCGAACAGCGTGATCACGCCGTTGCGGATGAGGTAGTCGACTGAGTCGAGTTCCTTGCGCCGCTTGATGATCGCGGGCGGGAACCGATACTTGATCCCGCCGTCGGCGCGCTGGAAGGCGATCGGGCTCGGCGCGAGCATGAGCTGCCGCCCGCGCACCGGCGTGCGGCGCCCGTTCGAACCCGGCTCGTCCGGATCCCGCTCAGGCGGCAGGATCTCGCCGATACGCTCACCCATGCTGACCGGCATTTGCGCCCGCTCCGCCTCCTCGAGGCTCTGCAGGTGCCGGACGTGCTGACCGATCTGCCGGCTGAGGTTCACCGTGATCGCGTCTTCCGCTTCGTTGGGGTTGGCGTCGTCAATGTTACGCAGGTGTTCGGCCTGGCGATCGCGCAGGTCGTTGATGACACTCCGTTCGACTTCGATTCGTTCACTGATGGTAGACATGGCTTTGTGCCTTGCCCCGTGAGGGCGTGCGGCGGGCTCGCCGGTTAAAACCCGACGCCGAACAAGCTGGCGTCGATCGCCGGGCTCGGCGAACGCAAGCTTGAGGGTGTCGGGCGAAATGCGCAGCGACTTGGCGATCGCCAAGGCTGAGGGATTGGCTGGAACCGGCACGACGCTGCACTCGAGCAATTCGTGCCTGAGGAAGTGCAGGCCGCCGGTGTCATCTCCGGCCTCGTTTTTGATCTGCTTCGGACGCGTCAGCGAGCGGAAGCCGACCGAGACGGCGGGGAGATAGCCGGCGTCAACCAGGAGGCGGATTTCATCGATTCGGGGTGAGACGCCCTTGGGGATGTCGAGCCGGCCGCGGAGGGCTTTGACCTCTTTGTCGATGTGGACATCAAGCCATCGGCCGATCGGGAAGTCGTGGTTATGGCCGAATAGCGCGACCGGGTTGTTGCGGAAGTGGTCGAGCACCCAGCCGTCATGAGCGACGATGTCGCCGTAACGATCCGGCGTTTCATCGCTCATCGTGTATTCGAAATTGTGGACCGGCTTGGCCGTGCTCTTGATGATCGCCGGCCGCGCGTGCGCTTCGCCGTTGCTCCAGGCGACCTCGCACATCTGCTCGGCGTCATCTTCGCTGAGCGTATCATCATCCTCCTGCACGGCGACGATGCAGCGGTTCATGAACGAGTCGTGATCTTCGTCCGCATTGGGCGATGGCGCTTGGCGGCGCCATTGCGGCTTACCGCCCTTGTAGGCGGGCGGGCGGGCGTGGAGCGTGTCGTCGCCGCCCCGCATCTCCTCCCATAGCCATTGGCAAAAATCAGGATCGCCGGTTTCATCGACGCAGCGATCGAGCCACTCTGTATAGCTCTCGCCATCGTCCGGCCCGATCTGCTTGCCGGTCTGCTTCATGCGCTTCTGGCGGGCTCGATAGGCCGCGGCGTTCGGGTGCTCCTCGCGCCAAATGTCCAAGCAAATCGCGACCGCCTGGTCGTTGTCGCGCTGGTCCGGCCCAGGCGGGCCCATCATTTCAGGCACGCAACGGCTCATCCAATCGGATTGCGATTCGTCAGCGCCGGGTGAGATCGGCATGGCGAGGCTCCCTTAGGTGACAGGGCGGAGGTCGATGATGGTGAGTTGCTAGCGGACGGCCGGCGTTAGACCGGGCCGAGGTCGGTGACGCAGATTTGCGAGCGCTCGCCCGTGGTCGGGCCGCCGCCGAGGACCCGCATCGGGGTCATCGGCGCGCCGACGTTGAACTGCTTGATCTGAAGCGGGAGGCTCATCGTCGTCGCGCCAGGGGCCGGCTCGGCAAAGAAATCGACGACAAAGCCGCTGCTTGTAACCGCGCCCGTAGAACTACCGTAGGCGAAGACGCGGCGCTCCGGGAAAGTGCTGCTGTTCCCTAGGCCGGAGCCAATGCGGACGGCGAGCATTGCAACGTTACTCAAATCGGCGAGGTTGCCAGACATACTCAATCGGACTAACGACGCGACGCCGGGACGCAGTGGAATCGTGTACGGCACGGTGGCGAGATCGGTCCAATTCTCGTTAGGGGGAATCGTGACGTCCGCCGGGAGATCGAAGACGAGAGCGGGTGCGCGCGGCCCGGTGACAAGGCCGTCGACATAGCCTTTCGTCACCGCGTCGGTGGGCAGGACCGGATTGAACAGGAACTGCACCGCGCCGCTGACGATGCCGCCCTGCTGGAGCGTCAGGTAGCGGGCGTCGCCAGTTTGAAGATTGAGCGCGTCAGAGCCAGCCGCCGGGTTGGCGACCGCCATGACGCGGTTGCCGCCCACGCTCAAAGGGCCGTTGATGACGGCCTCGCGAGAGGCCAACAGCATGAACAGCGGAAAGCCGCCGACCATCGTGCTGAGGCCGGCGCCCGTGCCCGCGGCGTCGCGGTAGAAACCCGTCGCGCCGTCCCCAACCGCAAGACCTAGATCGTTGATCCCGGTGCCGGCCTTGGTGGTCAGCGTGTCCGTCAACGCCGGGCCGCCCGGCCGGACATAGCGGCCGTCGGCGGTTTGCTGATTGAGCGCGTCAGTAGCCGCGGTCGCGTCGCCGACCTGTTGGATGCGGTTGCCGCTCAGGAACAGCGGCGAGAAGATCGCCGACAGCGTCGGGGAGAACTGGGCCGCGGCGGCGCCGGCGGCGACCAGGACCATGAGATTGGCGCTCCGATAGACGCCAACCTGGTTGTCGGTGAATTGGATACCGGGGAAACCGAGCGTGCCGTTCGGAACCGTTATGTTGCCGATGAATACGGGCGAGGTGAGCGAGGCCACGCCAAGGTCGGCAAGCGTCGTCCAACCCGCAGGATCGCCTGCAAAGCGCGTGCGCGCATAGGCCCCGCTCGGGGTAGTTGGCACATCCTCGACGCCGCCGGCCGGTGCATTGTCGCGGACGAACTGAGTCGTGGCGATGGTGTCATTGGCGGTGCCCGGCGGCGGCGTCGGCGAGCGCGGCGCGCCGATGAAGATAGGCGAATCGAGCGGCGCGACGCCGAGTTCAACCAAGTTGCGCCAATCCGTATTGGCGCCGGCCCTGACGCGCGCGTAAGCCCCGTTGGGCGTGACCGGGACTTCCTCAAGGCCGCCAGCGTCGCGAACGAATTGCGTCGTGGCGACCCGGGTACTGGCGTCACCTGGCGGCGGGTGCGGCGCGGCCGGCGCGCCAGTAAACACCGGCGAGTCGAGCGGCGCCAGATGCGCCGTCAAATTCTCGATCGGCACCCAGGGCGATGTCGAGACATTGGTTCGGGCAAAACCGGTCGCGGGCGGCGTCGCCGGTACTTCCTCGGCTACCGGCGCCCATGCGCCTTGATGCCGGCCATAGGTGAACTGGTCGGCCGGCGCGTCTGGCATACCGCCGCCGCCGGCGCCAATGTCCGCCGGCCAAAGACACGTGATCCAGTTGGCCCCGTCCGGATGGCGTAAGCTCCAAGAGGCCGGAAGGCGTACTTTGAGGCCGAAAGTGTCGGACTGAAAGAACGAGCGCACATTCTGCGCCTGCATGACGTCCGGCGAACCCGGCGCGTCATCCATCTCGACGGCCGCGCTCTCCACGAGCTCAACCTCAGGCAAGCCGATGGCCGACGGGACGGCGCGCGGGATAACGCAGAGCAACACGCTCTCCGGCAAGGCGAGGCTGGCGGCGCTCGGCAGCAAGACGAAATTGGATGGCGGGCGGCCATGATACATTTGCCGCATCGCGGCGATGCGGCGAGAGCGGGCGATGAAGTAGATCGGCTCACCGCCGGCGATGTGCTCGGCGGCCCGAAGGAGCGTGCCCACGTCCTGCATCATCGCCGTGTCGTTGCTGCTGGTCGCCGTCGATTCGGGCAGCCGGGTGTTGAAAGATCTCAGGCCCGCGGGCCGCGCCGCGCTCACCGGCAAGGCGTCGAACAAGGACTTGTCGAGATCGAAGGCGATCTTGGCGCGCAGCGCGTCGCCGATCAGCTTCTCGGCGTTCGAACCGAGAAGCATTTCTCTACTGATGGTGATGATAAACTCGAGCTTGCGCGGTTCGAGGATTGTCGCTTGACCGGTTAGCTCGCCGACCGGCGCCGGCTGGCCGGATGCGACCCAGGCCGGCGGCCCCTCGTCGAGGCCCACCAGGTCAGGGATCGAGATGCTGGCGTAGCGATCGAAGCTCAGCATGAGACGGCTGGCGCGGAACACCTGCGCCGCAGCCGAGATCGGCTGGAGGCTTTCGACGTAATCGACGCCCATAACCGCGAGCGCCGGCGTGTTGCTGAGATCGGTCGGCGGCTCGGCGGTGGCGCGAATGACGGTGCGAAGGCGGGCGTCGCCGGGGAAGCGGGCGTTGGCGATCGCCATCTCGTCGCCGCGGCGCAACTGAGCCGCCGCCTTGACGACGACGTAGCGGACAAACGTCTCCTGGCTTCCCGTCGCCTGGGCGGCGATCGGCGAGGGCTTGCGCCTTTTAAACGGGTTCGGAGGTTTTGTTTGAACGTTCATGTCGTGGTGTAGGTCACGCCTTCCAGGCCGACGCGCCCGCCGCTGCCGTCCGGCGCCGGGACGATGCGGTAGAACAAGAGCTGACCGTCTTGTTGGACAATGATCATCCAGGCGGTCGGCGTGCTGTTGGCGATATTGAAGCCCGCTGCGCTGACAAATTCCTGCGCCGATGTGCCCGGCGGCATCCCGGTAAGGCGGGCGCTGCCATCATCACCGTTTATGGGAATGAAGACGCCGCGCAGCCGCACGACGCGGCCAGGCTCCATGCGATATTCCACGCCGCTATCGGTGCCGCCAACGACACCCGGCGTTTGCCACGGCCCGATTTGCGCCTGCCAGCCAGTCGCGAAATCGGGCGCGCCCGTCTTAACCAGGACATCGCCGACCGCGCCGCCGGTCGCCACGCCAGGGCCAGGCGGGCCGATCGCGCCGTCAACGCCGTCCGCTCCGTTCGCGCCCGGCGGTCCTTGTCCACCCGCCGGCCCCTGCGCGCCGTCCTGACCTGGCGGCCCTTGTGGACCGACCCCGCCTTGCGGCCCTTGTCCGCCCGCCGGCCCCGGATCGCCCTGCGGGCCGGTCGCACCGATCGGGCCGATCGGGCCTTGATCGCCCTGAAGGCCTTGCGGCCCTTGGGGGCCGATCGCGCCATCCTGGCCTGGCGGCCCAGCGCCGCCCTGTGGGCCGGGATCGCCCTGAGGCCCCGGCGGACCTAGCGCGCCGTCGATTCCGTCTGCCCCTGGCGGCCCCTGCGCGCCCGGCGGGCCGGCGGGGCCGATCGAGATCGCCAGGTCGACGCGATGCTCGACGATGTCGACGGCGAGGATGGCGGGCCGGTCAGCGCGCGCGTCCATCAGGGCGCGGCGCCTGGCGGTAGCGTTACGTCAGGTTTCAGCGTCATTTTCCCGGCTAGCGGTGTAAATACGTCCCCGCCTGGGAAACGCAATTCCAGATCCCACACGCCCTTTTTTGGTAACATCCGGCTCGCGTCTGAACTGAGGGTTAGATCGACGACGTTCGGCAAAGTTATCGCGCACGCCATCTCGACCATCGGCTCAGCGTCGGGCCGTACACGAAACTGGCTCGCTGCGATCACGCCATCCAAATCGGCCGGATCATCACGCTCCTCGTTGTTCCACAACTTTACCTGTAACCTTAGCGTGTCGCCTCTATACAGATCGAGATTGTACGTCGCCGGTAGCATTCGGGACTCTTGGCTTGAGCTAAGATGGCTGATCGAACTAGGTTAAGGGCGCGCCAAGCAAGCTTGGCGTTGCGTGGTAAGGCACGGCTCGGCCCGGTCCGGTGGGGCCAGGCGCGGCAGGGCTGGGCAAGGCAAGGGGCGGCGGTCCGTTTAGCGCGGGCCGCCGCCGACCTTTAGTCGTATCGGCCGATCAGGTGGACGACCGGCAAGCCGAGCAAGAGCGCCACGATCATGTAGAGGGCGATCAGCGCGACGATGCCGATGTAGAGCTTCTGCACGTTGGCCGGCACGGCGACGCTGAAGATCCACTGAAGGAACCAAACGACGATCGCGCCGATCAGCATCAAGATCGCGACGACGATCGCGACATTGATGAGGCCTAAAAGGATTCCAGCGAGGCTCATATCCACCTCCAAAGCAGCCAACAAACGAAGGCGACGATGCCGAGAACGAAAAGGCTGGCTGTTATGAATTCTCGAACCGGGTGTTGCGTGGGCGGGAAGTCCTCGCCGTCGTCATCTTTCATCCGATCAGCGCGAAAACATCGATCGGCGGCTTGGTGCGGTCGCGCGAGCGAAGCCCCATCGCCATCGCGAGCGCGACGCTGCCGTCAATTCTAAATCGGGCTGCGTTCTTGTCTAATTTCCGATTGCCGCTCGGGTCCATGGTCGCGATGGCGTTCGCCATGTTCCAATTCAGGATCGGATGGCTCGGGTGAATGAGCCGATGCTCGAAGATCGCCACCTCGAGGGCGTCGATCGCCGGGCCCATGTCCTTAAACCCCTGGCCCCAAGGCACCAGGCGCAGGCCGTCGCCCTTATCCCCGTCTTTGAACGCGCGCAGCCCGATATTATCGAACGCTCGCAAGAGGTCGTTGATGCGCCAGCGGTCATAGGCGAGGCCGCGGATGCGGTAGCGCTGATCCAGCTCGCCGATCGCCATCGCGATCACCGCCGGATCAATCGAGCGCCCCGGGCTTAAGCGCAGGAGGCCGGCGTCGGCCCACTCTTGGTAACGATTATTCCCGGCGCCGAAATCGCGCCGGGATTGATCGGCGAGCAGCTCGCGGGGTTTCCAGAATAGCGGCGCGACCCGGGCCGGATCGATGGCCGAGACCATGACCAGCGCCGCCAGGTCGACCACGCTCGCGAGGTCAAGGCCGAGATAGACCTCCTCGCCGGGGGTCAGCTCGGCCGGGCCGACGCAATCCAACCACTCGGCGCGGGAGATCAAGGGGGCCAACGGCGACACCCGCTGATTGAGGAACAAATTGCGAACCTTCGGCTCTTCCGCCGGCATCCGCTGCGCCTTGCGGATCGCCGTCGCCAGGTCTTCGCGGTCGCGGAACACGCCGAGCGCCGGATTGGCCGCTCGCCATTGGCTTTCGTCAGCCAGGTCGCAGCCCTCATCGGCGGCGTACAAATGGCAGATGATCGAGGGATCGGCGCCGGCGATCCCGTCGTCGATCAGCTTCGACAAGACGTGCTCGGGATCGTTGCTCTGCGTCGAGATGGCGACGAACAGCGGCTCCTCGCGAGCGCCGAAGGCGGTGTCGAACACGTCATAGAGGGCGCGGCTCTTGGCCTGCGCCAGCTCGTCATAGACTACCATCGACGGCGAATAGCCGTGCTTGGTCGAAGACTCGCGCGAGACGGCGCGGAACACTGAGCCGGTCGGCCGGGCGACCATCGTCTTGGTCGACGGAACCAGGTCGATCTTCTGCGCCAGGTCCGGCTCGAGCTCCACCATCTGTTGGGCGAACCGGAAGATGATCGCCGCCTGGTCGAGATCATTGGCGGCGCTATACACCTCGCCGTTGGGGATCGCTTCCGGCCCAATCAGGTGGGTGAGGCACAAGGCCGCGGTCAGTGCGCTCTTGCCGTTCTTGCGGGCGATCGACAGGATGGCCCGGCGCACCACCCGCTTGTCGTTCTTGTTCCAATGCGGCTCATAGACGTCGCGGATGAACCGCTTCTCCCACGGCATCAGCACGAACGGGTGGCCCTGCCCGTGCCCCTTGGGAACGGTTAAAGCCTCGATGAACCGGATGACTTCGTCCGCGCGAAGCTTCCCGCGCGCGCTGCGTCTAATCAACTCCGGCGAGGAGCCCCGCGAACTTGCTCGGCGTGCCGCCGATGGCGTCAATCGCGTTAATGCGGGTACGGGCGGCGGGGGATAATCCAAACTCAGCGGCAAAGCGGACCATGTCTCGGGCTGCGGCGGCGGCCATGAACACCAACGGATTAGGCGCGGCCCCACCGGATTGGGTCTTGACGATCTGGCCGCGGGTTATGGGATCGCGCTCGGCCATCGCGGCTAAGGTCTCACGCGCGTTGCGCCAGCGGGCGTAGGCGTCGCAATAGGCGGCCAGGACCTGGATATCGATGCTGGTCACCAGCCGAAGCCGAAAGACCTCGACGATGATCCGGTTCCATTCCTCCCTGGCGTAGCCGGTCAGATCGCCCGGCGGGTCGGGCGGGTCGGGCGGCTGCATCGGCATCGGCTCGCCCTTGCTGAGCGCCCGCTGCCCCGGGTTGCCGCGCAACAGCTTGAGATGGGTCGGAAGCGGCGCCGGGCCTTTTCTCATCCTCGTTTCCCGAATTGCTCCTCGACGATCTTCCAAAAGAGCCGGGCGCCCTCGCTTGGCTCAAGCCCGAGAAGGTCAACCTCGCCAGTGTCGAGATGGATGACGATCTTCGCGGCGCCGGTCGAGGCCGCCATCGTCAGCGTGTTGGGCGGCGTCACAGTCTGGAGAGTCGCCCGGAAGAACTCAGGACCGACGTCGATTTCGGCCTTGCGAACGCCGGCTAGGCTAGGGGCCGGCGGAGAATGGGGATCGGCTGTCATCGGCAGATGCGGACGCCGGCGCGCCAGACGCAGGCGGCGCCGTAGGGCCGAGCGACGGGCCGAGCGACCGCGCCATAGGGGCGCACCGCAGCGCCGTGGACGCCGACCGCGCCTCGAGGACCGGCGCAGCCCGCGTGATAGACGCCGCGAGCACAGACAACAGCGTTGGCCTCAGTGCTAGCGCCGACGATGAGGCCGAGGGCGATCGCGAGGGCGATGGGTTTCATGTCTGCTCCCTTACGCGGTTGAGCGGGTGGGAGAGGCTCGCCGAAGGCGGACCGGGTTGCCTCTCCCTAAGCTCGCCTGCTGCCGGTCCGCCGTCAGAGGTCCGCTTACTGTTGAAAGGGTGACGCGGATCGAGCGGGAAGCCGTCGTCGCCGATGTCGCAATGATAGCCGTGGCGGTCATCGGCCCATTTGCGCTTGTGGCAATCGGCGCACAGCGATTGCAGGGGGCCGAGGCGGAAATCATTCCAGACGCCTTGGTGAGGCGGGTTATGATCCGCGATGGTGGCTGCGGTGACGCGACCTTGAGCGAGGCACTGAGCGCACAGCGGCTCGGTTCTGAGCTGATGGTGAGCGCGCTTCTTCCAGCGTTGAAGGCCGTACCACAACCTCCAATGGTGGGTTTGCGCGGGATCAGAGAGGGGCGCCGCCATCGGGAAACGCTCCGCGCATCGGGGAAAAGATGCTTCCTCCGCCAACTTCCGGGCGCGATGTGTAGCGCTGCCCCGGCAGAGTCGTCAAATTCTAGTGTTTTTGGAGTTGCTCAAGGCCCAACTTTGACCGATGTTCCGCCGGTAGGCTGGCGATAGCGTCCTCAAGACGTGTCCAGCGTTCCAAGAGGGTGAAGGCGGCTCGTCTCCCGTGGCGAGTCGCTCTCCTCATTTCTGACCGTTGACGCCATAGGGCGGGACGTCCTAGCGTCAAGACCTCAGCCTCGGAGATGATCGGGTGGAACCGGCGCCAACGTGAGCACGTTGAGGCCGCGCTGCGCTATTGGCCGCAGCGCTCCTGGGAGGGGAAATGAACTGGACGCCGAACAGTTTTCTCGACGTAGTGCAGACCGTAGCGCTGGTGGCGATGAACGGCGTCTTGATTTACGCGGTGTGGATGGTGGGGCGCCTCGTCAAAGCAGGCTTGTGGACGGTCCTCCGGGACAACGAGCGCCTGAGCAAGCAAGTCGCCATAATGATCAATCGGCTCGAGGCGCTCGAACAAAGGGAGCGCGGGCGCTAAAGCCGCGTTCACGCCCGAGGGCGCGCCGCCCTAAGCCATTGACATTTGAGGGTTTCATCGCTTGTTTCCTGCGCCCATGTCCTATTGGGCCGTGGCGCGCACCTTGACCAGGCGAGAGAGCTTCGCCGGCGAGCGCCTGGAGACGGCCGGCTTCGAGATCTTCGTTCCCAAAACCAGCGGCGGGCCGCTGTTTCCCGGCTATCTGTTCGTCCACATTCATGACCGCTGGCGGATCGTCGATCGGACGCTGGGCGTGCTCGGGCTGATCAAGTTCGGCGAGGCGCCGGCGAAATGTCCTGACCGGGAGATCGCGTTGTGGCGGAGCCAGATGGATTCGCTCGGCCTGGTGCGGCTGCCGGAGCCGCCGCCGCCGCCGGTCTTACGTCAGGGCGATCGGGTTCAGGTCGGCGCTCTCGCCGGCGTTTATAACGGGATGAGCGCGCGCGAGCGTGAGCTCGTCCTGATCAATCTGCTCGGCCGGCAGATGACGGTGGAGCTGCCACCCGGGCGGCTTGCCGGCGCGCGATAGCTACGGCGCATCATATCGGGGTCACAAACATGCCGGCTCGAAAGGAAACGATGCCGCCGGGGCCGAACCCGCATGCGCACGACCCGATGCAGGTAAAGCCGTTCGGCAAGATCTGGGCGGTGGTCGAGGGCCTCGGCGTGATCTCGGCGCACAGGACGCGGGCCGAGGCCGATCAGGCCCTCAAGGCGCGCTTGGCCGAGGCGGGCCGCCGGGGCCGAGCCGTCTAGCTAAGGCGGCTTGTGCGGCTTGGACCGTTTTGCCCGTAGGCCCGCGTCGATCAGCTGTCTGATCGCCTCGGCGCGGCTCGGGACGCGGTGGTCGTAGCGGAAGTCGTCGATCCGCTCGAGGAGGTCTCGGCGCATGGGCACAATGATGCGCTGAGGCTCATCGGGTTTGGCGGGCATGGCGGCAATTGTGACCGCGGTCAAACAGGCAGTAAATGTCACGAGTATGCCGAGTATGCCGGGTATGTCGACCGCATCCTCCGCATAATTGGGGAGGTTCGGGTGTTTGACTCGATTCGCCCGCGGCGGCCCGCCCCTAAGTCAACGCCGATGTGATCGATATCCCCAGATTTCGGCCCTCCCCATATCGGCATGTTGACACCGAGGAACTCTAGCGAAACCGGATTTAGTCTCAGTTTAGAGGGGTTTGCGGGCATCTTGACGCGGGAAAACTCGTACACCAAGCTGAGTTGTCACGCCCACGTCACAGCTTTTTCGGGCGTTCATATGAGCCCAAAGGACAATCAGGGGAGGCTGCGCGAAATGCTTCGCTCTAGTCATGTCGTCGGCGCGAATGCGGCCAACGCCGAAAGCGATGACCCCGTCGTCGGACAAGACGAGGGGATCCGCGCCTTGCTTTCCCGCCTGGGCGAAATAGCCGCCGAGCGCGACGAGGCGATCGCCGAACGGGATTACGTCCTCAAGCTGTTCACCGACATGGGGATGGCGCTGGGGAAAAGCGTCAAGCTCACCCTTAAGGTGACAAAGCACGGGGTTGAGGCGCGGACGCTCTTCCGCACTCCCGACGACGCCTTGGCCGCCTACGCGGCTTGCCGCGTGGTTCGCGGGATGCTGTCGTTTGCGCCGCGGCCGACCGATGCGGCGCACGACGCCTGCTGCGCGGCCGCAGCGGCGCCACACCTGCACGTCTAACGCCTGGCCCCAACTGTCAAAGCTTTGGCCGCAAAGATCGAGTGATGCGGCCCTTGCGGGCTTGCCGCCCTAGGGCATTATGCCCATATTGCTGGGCGGACGCGAGCAATCCGGCTCAAAGGCCTCTTTGCGTCCGCGAAGTAGGCATTATGCCTTGGAAAGGAGAACGCCATGTGGCTCGTCGCGCGCTGGCTGATCGCCCGCGAAGTGATCGCCGTCGAAGACCTCGGGTGGATCACGGACCTCGCCAAGCTGGCGGCGCTCCTGATCGCCCGGGACATGACGCTGGGCGTCGAGGACACGTTTTGAAGACCGAAACCGGGCGCGCCCGGTCCCACCGTAAGGCGGTGGCTGACGAGGTCAGCAACGCGAAAGGAGAACTGAACGATGCGAACCCTACTGCTGGCCGCCACAGCTTTAGGATCGTCGGCCGCTACGAGAAAACCAGCAAGTGATCGCGCGCTGGCCCACTGACAAGGTACCCGGCGCGAGCCGGGGCCTCACCGAGGCTGAGCGGGCCAAGCTCGAGCAGCTTCAACGCCGGCCGCACACGCTCAGCCGCCGCGAGCGCGATCTCCTCACCAAGCTGCTCCGGAAGGTCAAGCCGGAATGAGCAAAACGGGGGCCTCCGAGGCCCTTTTTTTTGCTCAGTTCGAGAGCTTCGACCCGTAACGCACTGACAGGTCAAGCACCTGAAATAATTATGCAAATAATGCCTTCCGTGCCTTGACGCCCTAGGGCATAATGCCCATATTGGCAGGGCGAGCAGGGGCAATCCCGCCCCAGCCGCAAGGAGGTCCCGATGACCCAGGCGCAAATCAAGCTGCTCCGCATGATCGCCGACGCGATCATCGACAGCGTCAAGGCCGCCGGCCCGCTCGGCGCACCCGGCGGCGTGATCTACGCCGCGCTGATGGCGCAGGGCTGCACGCTCGCCCAATACGAGCAGCTCATGGCCGGCCTCGTGCAGGCCGGCAAGCTCACCCGGCACGGCGATCTCTATCGCGTCGCGTGAAAACCCCAGCGCGCGCCCAGCCACCGGCTGGGCGGTCGCGGGCGGCTTCCGCTCGATAACCCAAAGGAACCCGAAAGAACGATCATGGCTCTCAATCTCACCAAGACTTACTCGCAAAAGTCCAACGCCCAGGCTGACGTGCGCAAGGCCGTCAAGAAGGGCGAAGCCGCGCTCGGCGAATTCACGGTGGTCAGCCTCAGCGGCGGCTTCCGCATCGTCCCGGCCGTCACTCAGGCGCCGACCTCCGGTTCTTCGACGACAGGCTTTGAGCCGGTCAACGAGGACGAGGACGTGATCGACTCGACCGAGGCGTTCACCAGCGTGCCCGAGCCGACCGCCGTCCCTCCGGGCCTCGCCCGGCTGCGCGCCGACGCGAACGCCGAGACGATCCGCGAATCGGTCCTCGCCGACAACGCCAGCGCCACCGAGGAACTGCAGGTGCTCCGTCAGGAGCTGCTCGCCGATCCCAAGGTCACGATCGGCGCCGGCGTGATGGCGGATTATGCGGTCGAACGCCGGGCCGAAATCGAGGCCAAGCGCGACGCGCCGAAGCGTGGCCGCAAGGTCGCCGGTCTGCGGGCTCCCAAGGCGGCGCCGAAGGTCGCTGCCGGCGGCATCTCGCCGGACGCGGAGAAGGTTCTCCTCGCCGCGTTCAAGGTCGCCGCTGACGGCTGGGTTGATCAGAAGGAAATCCCGCACGGCCTCGTTGGTCGCGCAGTCTCGGGCTTCCTCGCCGGCTTGCAGCGCCGGGGCCTGATCGAAACCCGCGCCGACAAGGGCGGCAAGTTCTCCGCCCGCGTCACCGCCGCCGGCGTGGCCCTTGCGCAGGGGGCGGGCCGGTGACGCTCGCCATCCACTACATGAAGCCGGAATGGTTCCGGGACGGGATCATGGGCGCCAAGCCCGATCCCGCCAACCTCGCCGCCACCCATGTCTTCCTGACCACTTTCGAGGCTCAGGAAGGCCAGCCGATCGACCACGCGCTCGAGGACGTCTTCCTGCACTTCCAAGCCGAGGTCTGGTCGCCGAACGGCGAGGCCCGGGCGCTGATCGAGCGCAAGGGGCTCGGCCACACGTCGATGTCGGTCGGCGACGTGGCCGTGGTCGACGGCAAGGCGTTCGTCGTCGCCTCGTTCGGCTTCGAGCCGTTGAAGGCAGCCGGCGCGTGGGGCGTGTTCTGCACCGTGTGCGGAGGCGTCACGGGCTCGCGCTCGGGGTGGCTCAAAGACGACAAGGGCCGCGCCAAGTCGTTCCCTGACAAGGCTTCGGCCGAGGCCGAAGCCGAGCGCCTCATGAAGGAGATGAACGGGCCGCACGCGACCGCCAGCTTCTACTATCGCGCAGCGCAGCGGGAGGCGGGACTATGAAAAGCCCCGCTGACGACAGCTTCGTCGAGGTCGGCAAAGGCGCCATCACCTTTGTCGGACCCGACGCAACCGCTCTGTTCGCCGCGACCACGCTGCGCGAGGCGATCCGCTTCTACCTGAAAACCAAGATGAAGGTGAACCGCGCCTACACGCCGACGGTGATGCTGGCCGCGGCGAGCCGGATCACTGGCAAGCCGTACAAGCGCACGCAGCTCGCCCAGGCCCAGGCTGATCTCAACGCCTGGATCGACGCGATGAAGGCGGCGCTGCCGGTCATCAATCGGGAGGCGGGCCGATGACGCCGATGCGCACCTTCGAGGCGAGCGCCTCCGGCTCCAAGCGGATCATCGAGCAATTGGACGCCTACTTCCGGGCGGAAGTGGTCGGCTGCGATCATCTCGCCTCCTGCCGTCTCTCGGCCGCACGGAAGGGCCTGTGCTTCAACGCGGCGCAGCTCCCGCATGTCGGCGCCGCCTATGACCTGAGCGGTAATGGCCGCTCCTGGCGGATCGCCGTCTGCGGCCAGGAGGTCGGCCGCGCGCAGACAGGGCCACGCTCGATCGCCGAACGCTCGCCGATCACGTCGGCCAAGGGCCGCGTCACCCCGTTCGCCGCGCGCAACCCGCACATGCAAGGGACGACCAACGCCTTGCGTCTCCTGTACGGCCGGCCTCTGAGCCTGGACTCGCGCGACGACCTGATTCTCGTCAACGGCGAATACCGGCACATTTACGACACGTTCGCTCTGATCAACGCGCTTAGTTGCTCGGCGACGCCGGGCGAAACCGGGAAAAACGGCAGGTCGACGAGCGAGATGAAGCGCAATTGCGTTCGGCATCTGCGCGCCACCGTGCAGATCCTGCGCCCGACCATCCTGGTCGTTCAGGGGAACACAGCAGCGGAGATGCTGCGGGCGGCGTTCCCCGACATTGAGGTGCTGGGCGAAACCGGCGTCCGGATACCGAGCCTCAACACCATCGCCGCCACCCTGCCGCATCCCTCGGCGCGCCGGGATACGCGCCGCGGCGCGCGGGCGGACCTGGCTTGGGCCGCCCTCAACAGCCCTTATTTGCACGCGGTCGTCGCGCCGCTGCTCTCCGGGCTCTACCGCCTGCATCAGGAGGCGGGCCGATGACCGAGCTCCATTTCCATGCGGCCTGCATTCTGGTGCTTAGCTTTGGCGGCCTCGCCAACATGGTCGCCAACTATCTGCTGGAAAAACGCATCCGCCGGTTAGAGAACCGACGCAAGGTGATGTTTTGGGAGGCGGGCCAATGAGCGCCATCGCCGCCCTTAACGACGCCTTCCGCCGCGCGCCCGAGCGCACGCCGTCACTCGGACGAGTCGTGTTCACCGCCGGGGTCAGCAATCTCGGCGTCGAGTTCTCGCACTTGGCGCTCGGCCTGGTGCGGGTGTTCGACAAGTTCGACACCGGCAATGACCCGCCGGCGAGCACGACTTCGGCAGCTTTGAACTGCTCGGGCGCAAGCTGTTCTGGAAGATCGACTACTACGATCTCAGCCTCGAATACGCGTCACCGGACCCCAGCGATCCGACCGTCACCACGCGCATCCTGACCATCATGCTGGCGGAGGAATATTGAAGCGCCCGCGCCTTGACGCCCTAGGGCATAATGCCCATATGCCAGAGGCGGCAAGGGCAATCCCGTCCGGCCGCAAGGAGGCCCCGATGAACAGGTCTGCAATCCAAGCCCGTGACCCATTCGCCGACCTGCTCGATGATTTCGACGGCGGCGCTCCCGCCGCGGGCGACCATCCGCCGCAGGTCGACGCCGAGCCGGCGCCGGAAGACTTCGTCACCCCGCCGGCGCGGGGCGCGACCTTCCGCGAGACGTGCAAGAAGTGCAACGGCCGCGGCCGGTTCATCGGCTATCGGGGCCGCGATTTTGGCCAGTGCTTCGCCTGCAAGGGCGTCGGCCATTTCGAGCGCCTCACCAGCCCGGCCGAGCGTCAGCGCCGGCGTGAGGGCGCGGCCCAACGCAAAGCCAACGTGAAGACCGAGCGCCGCGAGGCGTTCGCAGCCGCGCACCCGGCCGAGTGGGCGTGGATGCTGGCGCATTCCGGCCGGCCGACCTTCACCTATCCGGACGACATGCTGCGCGCGATCGAGGATTGGGGCGACCTGACCGAGCGCCAGCTTGAGGCCCTGCGCAAGCTGATGGCGCAGGACGCGCAGCGCGCGGCGGCCAGGACGGCGCGAGTCGAGAACGCGCCGGTCGTTACGACTGATCGCTTGATGACCGCCTTCGAGGCGGCGGTGCGCGCGGGCGCCAAGCAGCCGAAGCTGCGCTTCGACGGCTTCGTCGCCAGCCTCGCGCCGGCCACCGGCCGAAACGCCGGCGCAGTCTATCTCCGGGCCGGCGACCAGTTCCTTGGCAAGATCGCCGGCGGCAAGTTCGTCGCCTCGTTCGAGGCCACTGAGGAGCAACAGGCGGCCGTCGTGGCGGCCATGGCTGACCCTTTGGCGGCGGCGGTCGCCTTCGGCCGCAGGACCGGCCAGTGCTCCTGCTGCGGCCGGGAATTGACCAACGCCAAGAGCGTTGAGTTGGGCATCGGGCCCATCTGCCGAGAGATGTTTGAGCTGTGACGGAGGACCATTGATGCGCAAGCAGTTCGACTACGTGATCAACGGCTCGGCCGCCAACGGTCAGACCTGGACGACCGAGGGGCGCGTCGAGTGCGAATACGCCGAGGCCTGGAACGTCGCCAACCAGGACACCTTCATCAAGCTCACCCGCGGCGCCGCGATCTACGGCAAGCCCGGCGTCGGCTGCAACGGCCCCTATGACATTCACCGCGTTCTGATCCAGCAGGTGCGACAATGAGCCAAGTGTTCTTTTACGAGCGCCGCGAATACGGCGGCGACGATGAAACGCCCGTCGAATGCGGCGACTGCGATTGGAAGGGCGCCGCATGCGATCTTGAGGGCATCTCCGATTATGAGCAGCGCGTCGCGCCGGGCGAGATCACGCCCGCCGGCGAATGCCCAATGTGCGGGGCGCTCGCCTATCTCCTCGAGCGGACGCCGATCACGAATGACACGATCGTCATCCTCAATGACGGCGAGTGGGAGGGCCGATTCGCCGACTTTTGCGCCTCGAACAAATTCGAGGATGACGAGGTCGCCACGATCGAGGCGGAGCTAAACCGCCGCGGCCATTTCGAGGACGGCGGCGGCGCGCTGGCTGAATTCGCGCTGAGGGTGAAGCAATGACCGGCTACGTCATCGCCTACGGGCCTTGCGCCGGTTGCGGCCGGCCCTTCGGCTTTAACCCGCACCACGTCCCGTCGATCACAATCGCGGGCGAGCGCCAGCCGATTTGTCGCGCGTGCGTCGATCTCGCCAATCCGCGGCGCAAGGCCAACGGCCTGCCTGAGATCGTCCCGCACCCTGACGCTTACGAACCTTTGCCGGAGGCCGAGCTATGACCCGCACGCAATGCCTAGGCCTAATGATCCGCGACATGATCGAGGGCCGCAGCATGCAGCTTCTGAATGACGACGGCGAGGCCCGTCCTGCCGGCGAGGTCTGGCTCAGGATCGAGTTCGTCGATGTCTCCGACGCCGACAATCCGGTCGTCCTGTTTGAGGACGGCTCGACCCTCACCGTGCGGATTTTCAGCCCGTGAGCCAGCCCTTGCCGACCGCGGGCGGCGCGCCCTATGTACAGGAACGAAGGATGACCGATGGCCGATGATGTCTCGATTTAATTCGTCTCTCGCCAGCTCGAACGGGTGCTCGATCGGCTGGGCGCGATTGAAGATCAAATCACGGTCTTGACGGGCATGGCGATGCGCCATGACGGCTCGCTCGCCGGGCTCGTCATCGAAGTGCGGGGCCTCGCTCAATCTATCGCTCACATCGAGCATCGCTTGCGCAAGGTAGAGGACGCCGAGTCATGACCAAATTCACCGCCGCTCTGACGCCGGCCGACCCGCCGCCCCGCGCTGACGCGATGACCGAGGAGGAATTCCAACGCACCCTCCGCAAGCTCGAACTATCGACCGCCGCGGCCGCGCGCCTCGTGGGCGTCAACGAACGCACGGTGCGGCGATGGTGGTCAGGCGAGGCGCCGGTGCCGGCCCCGGTCGAGCGCTTCCTGCGCTATCTGCACCGCGCCAAGATCTCGCCGATCGCGGTCATGGAAGTGTTGGAGTCGTGAGGGCGTGCGGCGAGTGTACGTTGTGCTGCAAGCTTCTCCCGGTCCGCTCGCTGAACAAGGGCGCCGGCGAGCGCTGCCAGCATCAGAGCCACGCCCGCGGCTGCAAGGTTTACGCCCGCCTGGAATCCGTCTCGCCGGAGTGCCGCTTGTGGAGCTGCAGGTGGCTTGTCAACGATGACGCCGCAGATCTGTCGCGGCCGGACCGGTCGCATTACGTGATCGACCTGATGCCGGACTTCGTCTCTCTGCGCGACGACGCGACCGGCGAGCTACAGCACATTCAGGTCGTGCAGATTTGGGTCGACCCCAAGCACCCCGACGCGCACCGCGATCCGGCCTTGCGCGCCTATCTTGAGCGCCGCGCCCAGGACAACATCATCGGCCTGGTGCGGTGGAATGACCTGGACGCCATCGCGCTCTTCCCGCCCGCCCTCAGCGCCGATCGCCAGTGGCACGAGAAGGACAGCAGTATGCGGACCAAGGGTCACAGCGTCGAGGAGAAGATCGCGGTCCTGGGGAAAATGGAGATCAGGTTCGCGCCAGGCGGGCCAGGACAGGCCGCCGGCCCTCGCCGGGCGCTCCCATAGCCTAAGACGGGAAAGGCCCGTCCTGGGCCATCTGTGGGCCGCCGCCGGCATAGGCCCTGGAGAGAGGCTCAGCCGGCGGCGGGTTACGCGGCGCGCTACGCCACGTTCAGATGTACCGTAGCAGCACGAGGATCAGCACGACCACCAGGAGGAGGCCGACGCCGCCGTTGAGCCCATGCCCGTAGCCATAGCCATAGGGCACGGAGGGGATGGCCCCGACGCCGCCGACCAGGATCAGGACCAGGATCACGATCAGAACGACGCCGAGCGCACTCATGGGGCGACGGCATTCAGATCGCGAGGCTACGACGCGTCCTACGCCGGAACGCGGTAAATCCAAGGAACCCGAAGCCGAGCGCCAGCATCGCCCAGGTCGAGGGCTCAGGCGTCGACACCGCCGTAATCGTGCCGTCGATGGCGATGTGGATCGGCGAGAGGCCGCTTACGCCGGACAGCTCAGCGAAATACGCGCCCGCGTTCAAGATGTCCGGATTAACCGTCGCCTCCTGACCGCCGGTCACATTCACGACCGCCGACGATTCGATCAGCGCCCCGATTGGCTGGAATGGCGAGGTCGGCGCGCTCGAGGTGAAATCGTTGAGCGAAAGCAGGCCGCCGGTGATCCGTTGAAGGCCGATCGCGCTGTCGCTCATCGACACCGTGACCGTCTCCCTGGTAGGCAGCGTGAATTCGAAGAACTGCTCGAAGCCGATGCCGCTGCCGGGCGTGTCCTGAGCCGGTAGCGCGAGAGACTGGTTGAAGACCGAGCCGATGTCCTCGACCGTGATTTGATTCGCCGCCCTTGTTGGCGTCGAGCCAACCGCGGCGAGCAGCGCCGTTGCGATCAATAGCCTTTTCATGATTGAGCCCCGTTGGAGAAAATCCACGACGGGATAGAGATACCTTACGCCGGGAAGTTGCGCTAGAGCCAACCTCCTAGGCGCGGCATAAATTGCATAAATCTGGCGCAGGAGGGACCGATGGCGGCTTGGGCGCTGATCCGGACCTGGTGGCGAGCTCGGCAGAGGGCGATCGACCTCAAGATCCTGTGGCCGCTCTGCGTCGCCGGCGCGGCTGACCTCGATTACGCCAAGGCCGCCTTCACCCTGCACGCCTGGAATGAGCCAGCCTGGCGCGAATTGGGCGCCGACGAATTGCTCGCCTTCATCGATCAGCTCGGCCCCGGCGGATCGTCCACGAAGGCGTGACAACGGCCGCAGTAGCGATAGATGATGTCGTGCGTGTTGAAGCTCTCGGCGCCGCAGCGCGGGCAGACAAACGAGCGCCTCGAGGAGCTGTGCGGCTCGGCAAACAGGGCGTCCACCGGGACGTGATAAAGCGCGGCCATCTCCTCACGCCAAGCCTTCGCCTCGGCGAGCTGCTGCTCGGCCCAGGACGGCGGCGCGCTCGAGCCGGCCACGTCGCAACAGCTCGCCACGCCCGAGCCGTTGCACTCGAGACAGGGCAGCATGACGAGCGCGCCCGGGTTTGCCGTGTCGACGCCGCGCACGTAGCCCTCGCCCTCGCAGGTCTCGCAAATCATGTCTTCACCGGCAGCGACAGGATCGGCGTCGGCTTGAACACCTGATCGACCCAGCGCGCGTGCCCCTCTTCGGCCTCGGCCCAGGTCGCATAGCGCTCTTGCCCAACGGTCTGGTCGCCGACGAACGCCATGGTTTCGAACAAGATCGGCGGCCCCTCGCCCCAATAATTGTGGTCGAGGCCCATGAACACCGTCGAGACGCGCACGTCGCCCTGCTCGGACAGGCGCACGTGCAGATCGGCCGTTTCGAGCCACGTGGCCCAGGTCAGGAGATCAGGCTCCTCCACCGGCTCACGGTTGACGAGGATGTAACGGCCGAGCCTCGGCGCGTTCACGAGTTGATGCCAAGCTCGCGTCGAACGTCCGGATGCTTGAGCGCGGCTTTGACCAGCTGCGCCACCGGCAAAGGGATGGCGGCCTCCTTGCCGTTGCGCACGCCCTGCTCCCAGCCGCCGACGGTGCGCAGGTCAACCTTGAACACTCGGGCGAACTCGACCTGTGTCAGCCCGAGCCGTTCACGCGCAGCCTTGAACTCGGCGGGAGTCATTTGGCGGGCGCGGCCGGCGGTAGGTTGATAATGACCGGAGGCGGGGCCGGCTGCTGACCGATCTTATAGCCAAGCGTGCCGAACAGGACGCCGGCGATCGCCGCGATTGCGGCGGCAAGAATGCCGATATTACGCGGCGTCTCCCACACCACTTGCTTCCGCCTCAGCTGTAGGTCCGCCATCAGAAGCTCCCGTTTGAGTTGATTGTCTTCATCTTCGGCCGCGGTCATAACGCCAAATATAGACATTATGCCCTATCCCGTCAAACCCGGCGTGACCCGGGGGATGCCGGGATCGCAGCCCGCATAGCGCCCGCCCGCCCTCCAAGTACGCGCCCTTAGGCCGGGGGGGGCGATGGAAAAACAAAGGGGCCACCATAGGCGCCGGCGCGGGTTCACTCTCACCTCAACGGCTGCAAGTACGCGGGGGGTCGATGTGAAACCAGTGTGGCGGCTGCAAGTAACGCGGGTGGCCAATGTAAAAACGGGGGTTCTGATTGAGGCGGCGGTGCGCGGCGGAGCGGTGATGTTGACGGCCGGTGAGCCGCCGATCGCCGGGGGTTTAGCCGGGGTTAGGGCTGGAGGACGGCGGGAGGGAGGCGATGACGCTATGACACGTGATGACACGAACCCCTATAGAGCCCCCCCTATATAGCCTTTCGCATGGCCGCGCGCGCATTACAGAGACTCTATAGGGACTCGTGTCATTATGCGTCATACGCGTCATGCGTCGTCGTCGCCTCGCGGCCGGGCGTAAAAGCGGCCGTGCATCGTCCTCGGCAGTTGCGCCCAACCTAACCTCTTGAGTATCTTAGCGATCCGCTGCTGTACTCGCGGGTCAATGCGGGAATTGCCGTCAAACCCCAAACATTCGCGGGCAACTTGCGACACCGTCACCTTGTCCGATGGGAAGCCCTGCTGCCAGGTCGCCACGGGCGGAACCCACGGATCATCTTCCTCCCGTCTCTCCTGTTGCGGCTTGAAGAACCTGGCCTCGTCCGCGGCGGTCGGCCACCAGCGGTCACCCATGCGGAACCGGATCAAGGCCTCGGCGAATAACTGGTCGCGGACGCCGGCGAGGCCCTCGACGTCGATCGACAGGCATTTGACCGGCCAATAGCGGCGCCCGCCGGTCTGGTCCTTGATGTAGCTCTCCTCGTTGGTGGTGCCGATGAACAGGCATTGCCGCTTTTCGACCACGTCATGCCGGCCGAAGGGCGGACGGTAGCGTTCCTCGCGCCGGGTGATGAAGGCTTTCAGCGCCTCGGTCTCGGCCTTGGAAAAGGCGGCAAGCTCGGAGACTTCAATCAGCCATTTGCCGCGCAAGTGCTGGCGGGCGTCCTTGCCCTGAATGTCATCCGGCAAGCTGTCCGAGAACCATTGGCCGGCGAGCGCGCGGCAGGCGCTTGATTTGAGGATGCCCTGGTCGCCCTCGAGCACGAGCATGTAATCGGCTTGGCAGCCGGGTCGAAACACCCGCGCCACCATGGCGATGAGGAACATCTTGCCGATCGCGCTGACGTATTCAATCGCGTCATCATCCTCGGCTTCCGCGCCGAAATAGACGAACAGCCAGCGGTCGATTCGGCGTACGCCGTCCCAGCTGAGGCCGTTGAGCCAATCGCGCACCGGGTGAAAGCTGCGCTCGCGGGCGAAGACCTCGACCGCCTGGCCGACGATCTCGCGCCCGATCCGGGGCAGGCCCATGCGCTGCAACCACTCCTGGATCCGGCTAATGTCATCATCATCGGTCTCGTGCGGCGGCGGCTTGATCGGCTTGGCGTCGGGCAGGCGCGGCCATTCCTTCAACACCATCGAGTGCTGTAGCATCTCGTCGAAGCCGCAGGCCTCGGCGAGCTTGTCCTCGCCGCGCAGGGCGATCAGGACGTTGGCGAGGTCGGGGATGACTCGGCCGCGATCGTCGCGCCGTAGACGTCCCACCCATTCGGGCCAGCCGCCCGGCGGCGGCGTCGGCGGCGGCTTGGGCTTGCGCTTTCGAGCCTGGTCGAATTGGACCACCCTCTCATTGAAGCCGCCCGGAGGCTGGCCGTTGTCGGGCGGCGGCGGCTTCTGCTCCTCGCCGGCCGGCGCCTGTCCTGTCCGGCGGAGGTGCTCCTGCCATTGAGCCTCGGTGAAATAGGGCGGTCGCTCTGGCATCAGCGCCCCGCCATACGGTCGCAGTAGCCGACATTCCAGCCGGCGAACCATGCGTTCCGTCGCTCGAGCGGCCAATCGTGGAAGCCGCGCGGATAGCGCTTGTTGCCGGTATAGCCGCGTCGGGCGCCGTCGTTGTACTCCTCCGGATAGGCGCGGAAGAGTCGCTCGCGCTCCTCGGCCACGCTCGGCCGTTCCTGGTCTGGCTCGGTCATCGCTCGGCCTCCGACGAGCCGAGCGCGCGCGCCAGGGCGAAGGCCTCGCGGGTGACCTGGGCGAGCTGGTGACAATGGAGGATGAGGGTGTGAACGTCGCCGCGATCGGCGGCCAGGGCGACACTGTGCCAGTAGGACGCCGCCAGCTCCGCCGTGCGGGCGAGCTCGTCCAGCCGTACGACGTCAAGCGCGTCGGCGAGCGTCGTTTCACGTGCAACAGGGCCGTCCGCCATCGGGCGCGCCCTTATTCGATCACGTCAACTGCTACGGTCCGGGTTGCAGGCGAGACGGTCATGGCGGCCTCAAAATGCTGGCGTCTTGAACAACTCCAATTGCGGTTCCGGCGCCGGCGTAGGCCTGCGCGCCTCGACCTTCGGCCGCACCTCGCGGCCGTCGTAGGGCGGCGGCGGATCCGGCTTCGGCTCGCACTCGTGGCGATGGACCTCGACGAACTCGCCCATCTCGACCTCGACGAAGGTCGGCCGGCGCAGCGCTGCCGGTTTGGGATCGAGCGCGATCACGCGGCTGCGCCAATCGCTGATAAATTCGATCTTCGCGCCGCAGGCCCGGCAGCGCCCCATGTCGCCTTCACGGTCGCTCATGGGCCCACCGTTTTTCGATGGGCATAGGCGAGCCACGGCTGGCCGCTGTGGCGGCTATTCCAAATGAACCAAGCGTGATTGTCGGACGGGCCGCTGTCGCCCGGGAACCATTTGATCCGGTCGAGTAGCGTAATTTTGCCGGCGAAGTGCGGATTGTCGCGGAACAGATCGGTGCGGGTCTTGCCCGAATCGAAGTCGACCCGAAGCAGCATCGCGACAATGCGCGTTTCGAACGCCAAGGCGTGACGGATGAAATCGCGAGCCATCGCGCCGCGGCGATCGTCACCATAGGGCGGATTGGTGACGATGGCGTCGGTGTCTTTTGGCGGCTCGTTGAGCGAGAAAAAATTGTCGCGCGTCTCGACCACACGGAAGCCTTCGCCTCGAAGGACGGACGCCAACAAACCGTTGCCGGCGGCCGGCTCCCAGACGTCCGTAATATTTCGCCGCTTGAGATAAGGCGCGAGCAGGAGCGTCACCCACGGCGGGGTCGGATAGACCTCGTCAGGACGGCGGGCGTAGCCCGAGGCGCGCTGGCTCATGCGAGTCGACTCAGCGATCCGAAGCCCTCGGATTCGAGCGTTTTTGCAAATGCGTCACGAAGCTCTTGAGAGGGGCGGCGAGAGATGCAACGGAGGCAAAACGCGGCGCAGTGTCCCCCCATCGGCTCGCTGCCTCGCACCAGCGGGTGCGGCAGCAAGACGGCAAACCCGCCGACCTTCTTTTCATTCAGAACCTTGGCGCAGCCAGCGCAACCCACAATGGCGCCGGCATCCATCGCGAGCTCCGCCCAGTGCCACCAGGTCGCGACTAAGTTGACGACCGCGGTCGCGGTGTCGTCGCCTTTCTTGGCCTCGTCACGAAGTCTAGGGAGAGCCCTGACAGGAACGATGCCGCTGCGGGTTAGACCGGCCCTAACGCTACTCGGCATCTTTGGCCCTCCCCAGATAATGAAAGACATTCTCCGCTTCTGTCGGGTCTTTCTTGATCGGCGCGTCGAAGGGCAATTCGAGCACCCGATTGCCGAGGAGATTCGTCTTCATGTAGACTTGACAGCCCGCAGCCTTGGCTTGGGCGTAGATATCAATGATCCACGGAAACGGCGGCTGGAACGCTGGCGTCTTGCTGGATTTGGAAGCGCCGCCGATGACCACCCACTTGAATAGATCAAGCTGTTTGAACTTGAGCGGTTCGAGTAGGGGCTCGATCGAAAGCCAGCGAACGCCGGTTGGGTTTTTCGCCGCGAGCTTTGCAAAGGCCGCTTCTGCGTTGGCGACGCGCGCCTGGAGATCGACCGTGGTGCCCGCCCACATGTTCGGCGGCAGATCAAATTCAGCCATGCGCTTCGGGAATTTCGTCAAGCATAGAAATTGCCAAATCTGATTGTCGCGCATGGTCGCGAGCACCGCCTCGATCCACTCGGGCGGCACCCACCTTCCAAACCAATCCGTCATCGACCCCGCGAAGACATGGCTGAACCGCGCGTCGAACATCGCTTCCTTCGGGAGCGGCGTGTTGCGCGGGGCGTTGAGCATGTAAGGGCGGAACGCAGGCTCAAAGCCGTGCGGGAACGCGTCGGGATAGCGGGTCGCGATATCGCGCGCGTAGCAATAGGGGCAGTCATGCTTGCAGCCGACAATCGGGTTCCAGCTTTTCTGCGCCCACTCGATGCCAGGGCCGTCTTGCTTATTCATGGGAGCATCGCTGGGATAGTTCGCCGGGTCGAGGCACTCGCGCCGCTCTTCCGCGCTCATCTGCTCCCAGGTCTTAAGCGAGATGTTATCGGCGCGTCGCTTAGATGGTCCGCGCGCTTCCCGCGGAACCTCTGGCAGCTTGGCTGAAATGCGCTCGCCGCCGCCGTTGATCGATTTGCGCCATGCCTCAAACCCGCGATCGAATTCCTCAGGCTCAAGCTTGCCGAGCTTACGCGCGCTGTTGGCGAGGTTCTTGTCGACGTGAGCGCTGGCAAGGGTCGGCGTCACTGGGTTATTTTTAACCCGGTGGTTTGGCCGCTGATCGCCGCCTCCCTTCGCCAGCGCGCCCGCCTTGCCCGCGGCGATGATCAATTGACCGAGCTTGCGTTTTGCCCGGATGGAAAGCTCGGCCGCCTCGATCTCGGCCTCCCGGTCTTCAAGGCCGCGCGCTGCTTTAGCGATGCCGTCGTAATAGCTGCACACTTCGCTCACTTCATTGATCGTCTTGGCGGACGCCAGCGCGCGCTCGGTAACCTGGTAGCGAGTCAGTTCGGTCATTTATCTTCGCCCCTCCTGTTGTCGCGTGATGATTTCGACCTTGCGCATCCGCTTGACGCCATCGGTCAGGAAGTTGCTGGCGACCAACAATCGGAAGTGAAATCCGGGAGATTGGTTGATCAGCGGCGAGCGCGCGAGATAGCGCTTCGGGAGCTGTTGCAGCCACCACGAAGGCTGTAACATCGGAGTGTACTTCTGATGCGGAAGCCAATGCGGCGAACCCCTCGCGCCGCGAACGCGCTCCAAAGCCAGCTCATTCAAAATGATGATGAAGTCGCTGTGAAAAATGTCAGCGACCGTGCGCATGTGCTCGACGCCATGCCCGGCATAACCGCACGGATCGGAGAGCCACAGCGCATAATTGAAGCCCTTGAGGGCGAAAGCCGCCGCCTCGCGATGGCTCGAAACGACGGTCGCGGCGGGAAATCCTTCGATCAGCATCTTCCGCTTGACTCGATCGCACTCGCACAGACACAGCGTCGCGTTATGCTTTCTCGCCAGATCAGCCAGTAAGCGCGGCGTCGGCCGCGACTGCCGCACGCCGTCGAACAGATCGGCCTGCCCGGTTTCGACGCCGACGCCGTCGCCGGCGTTGCCGTCGATAAGCGCCATCCGCGCATCCGGAAAAAGCCGGCGGAATGCGGCGACCTGAGCGCCGACGGCGCTTGCGGCCATCCCGTGCTTGATCCACGAATGATCGGTTTTTCCAACGCCTCGCGATCGCGGCGGCTGGGCGGGATCGGCGCTCAACTGGATGCCCAATCCGGACTTGGCAGCTTAAAGAGCTTGCCGTTGTATTCCTGCGTCAGCCGCTCAACGAAGATGCTCTTCAAGCGCTTGTAGCAGGGCGAACGATCGCGCTCGCTAATGCTGCGGCCTGACAGCCAGTCGATATAAGGGCCGTTGGCGGAAACCGACATGAGAGCTTTGCCGAACATCTCCTTCGGCAAAGGCGCGCGCCGATTGCTCGGGTCGAGCACCAGCTTGCGATACAAGTACATGCACATCGTCAGATTGAGGTTCGCCCACAGGCGGCCGTATTGCCGATCGCTTCCCCATGCTTTGTGCGCCATGATCAGAAAGACCGACAGATTCTGGGATTGAATGTCGTCGAGCTGATCGAGGAGCCCGACGGCCTGACCTTGCGCGCCTGGAGTCGGTTGGCCTGATCCGAACCAGCATTTGAGCGCGATCGAGACGCTCAAGGTCGGCGACCGATCCTCATATCGGCGAATGTTGCCGTATCCGATGAAGGGACAACGGTCGCGCAACTCCTTTAGAAACTGATGCGACAGCTCGCAGGCGCGTAGTAAATCGTCCGGCTTGAAGGGAACGAGCCGGGCGTTCACGCGCTTGAAATCTTCCGCCATGTCCGCCATCGAGTCGTAGCGTTTGAGGCAGACGTCAGCGATGAATTCGGACAGACCGGATATTTGACACGCATTGCGGCGCTGCTGTCCGTCAACCAGATAAACAACAGACTCCTCGGCCGCTCGCAGCATCCCGAGCAGGATCACGCCGGCCACTACGCCGCCGTTGGTTCTGAGTTCCTCGGCAAACTCAATGACCTTTTTCGTCTGCACTTCATCGCGCTGAAACGCCGGCAAGGTCCAAGAGTACATTTCACCAAGGCTTAAGAGCTTGGTCTCCATCTGCGTGGTTTCGAATGAACGCGCGTCCTCCTTAGGTCTGACGAATGGCATGACGTTTCCTCTCTGGCGCTTGTCGTCGGACTCGGGTTCATCCGTCACGCGACCGCCTCGTCGTAGACGTAGAAATTCCACTCGCCGCAGTCGTCGGCCAGAGTGGCGCAGCCGCGGATGATCGAGGCCTCGTGCCGGCCGTAAATCTCGACGCTTTCGCGGCACTTGGTGCAGGTGACGGCGATGCTCGGGATCTTGCCGCCGTCATCGCCGTCGAGCTCGATCTCGTCGATCTCAACCAGGACGTTGCGGTACTTGCGGCGCGCGTGCGGATGGATCAGGAGCGCCGCCAATCGCAACACGCGGCCTCGCGGCGGCTCGCGGCCTATCCGCCATTCCAGAACCTCCGCGGCCTCTTCGACCGCCGGCCGGGCTTCGGCCCGCGGCACGCCCTCGCGCTTGGCCGCCTGTTCGGTGAGCGCCTCGAGGAGATCAAAGCTCATGCGCTGATCCCCGTTCTCAGCGCGCCCCAGCGCTTGAGGATGGCGAGGGCCACGTCGAAGCTGTCGGTCCAAGCGTGCGGATAGCCATGCGCCAGGCAGTAGCTTTCGAAGTCCTCCTGATCGTCGGATAGCGTCTCGCCGCGCCGTTTGAGCTCCAAGAAATGCGCGAGCGCGGCCGGCGAAAGCAGGATCAAATCGGCCCAGCCGCGGGCGAGGCCCATGCGCTTGAGCCGGCCGGCGGTGACCTTGTTGCGGAGTTCGCCGGCCGGGAAATGCGAGAACCGCCAGCCGGGCATGATCCACCGGTTGAGAATATCGGCGACCATGCAGTGAAGGGCGAACTCTGGCGCCGGCGGCGGCTTGCGCACGCGCCGCGTAAACAGATCGCGTTGGCCTAAGGCGAGCGCCGGGCGCGGCATTTCAGGCCACCCCGGCGGCTGAGGCTTTCTTTCCGGATGCGGTTTTCGGGCTGATCTGCCTGAACAATTCAAGCGAGCCATACTTCCCGAGCGCCCGCGTCCACGCGATCATGGTGCGATAGCCAGGATTGCGATGGCCGTTCTCGACTTCCGTGACGAAGTTCTTGGTCATGCCGATGTGCAACGCGAGCTGGCTTTGAGTGAGGCCAGCCTGAACGCGGGCGTCCTTAAGCTCAGCGCGATGAAACTTGGCCATATCCTAGGTTGCTTTAGAGGCAACAAGCCGTCAAGGGGCAATGGGCCCCGCGCCGCTTCTGGGTAATTTCACCTAGACAACTTTGTCGGGTTTTTACAGGCCTAGGTGGCTTAACTACTGGCTGCGACTCGTGGTAAAGTTGCCTTTATGGCAACCTCAAAACCGCGCAAGCCACGTCGGCGGACCAAGGTCTATATCGGCTCGTCCTCGGGTGAGGCCGAGAAGATCGAGATCTTTCGTCATTATTTGAAGGAATGGCGACAGAAACGCGGTATGACGCAAGAAGATCTCGCCGAAGCGCTCAAGACAAGCAAAGGCGAGGTCTCCCGCTATGAACGCGGCGAGCGAACCCTAAGTCTACTAGTTCAATTCCGATTGATGCGGGCGCTCAATATTACCCCGGCGCAATTCTTTACCCCGCCGGAAGCAAGGTCCGCCGACGCTCTGCTCGCCGGCCTGTCGCCCGAAGAACGCGAGCGTTATTTCACGGCGCTCGAAGCGCTGGTCGGCGCCAAGGCGCCCTAGGCGTAAAAAAACAAGTGCGGATCAATCTGGCCTCGGCGCCCATTGACAAAGGTTGCTTTGTAGCCAACTAATGAGCGTGGAGGGTGGTCTCCATGCAAACCTTATCCGTCGAACTCGACCGCAGCAAGGCCCGGCAGCTCTACCGGGAATACAAGAAACACGCCCACTGGTCGAAGCCCATCGATTGGGAAGTGCGCCGAACGTACCAACTCATCGCCGCGGGCAGGATGGTCATTCAGGCGCTGGCATCCGTCCAGCAAGCCGGCGTCTTCACCGAGGGCCCAGGCGTCGGCTTTCCGAAGCTGGCGCTATGCCGCGCCGACGCGGTCGCTTGCGTGCTGCGCTTCAATCATGACGGCGCGGCGACGATGGCCGCCGATAACGCTTCGGTACGCTATCGCCGCCCGTCCTGGACGCCGATGGAATCGCGCTCGGTCATCTCTTGGCCGGCCGGCTCGTTCCCGGTTCTCGCCGGCCGGCGCCCGTGGGGCGCGACCGCGCTCGTTCCAACGCCGCCCTTGCATCTGCGGCCGAAGCGCGGCCTGCAGAACTATTGCACTTTGTGGGAAGCCGAGTGGACCAAGGCGCCGCCGAACGATCCGTTGCTCCTGCGCCGCATCGGCCAGGGCGATTTGTGGCTGGTGGTCTGCCAGTGGGATTTGACCGCGGTTGAAAAAGCAGCGCTCTCCACCCGGGTGCGGGCATGAGCGAGGAACGCAAGGCCGACATGGAAGCGGCGCTCGCCGAGCTTGAATTCGAGATCAATCTCGCGATCCAGGATGGAAGCATCCCGGTTCCGTTTCAGTGGAAGGCGACATTCACCGGCCCTGACGGCGAGCCATGGTTTGCGGCGATGACGATCGGGCGGGTGAGCGCCGCATGAAACAGCCGGCAAGCATGAAGGCCCTCATGGACGCGATCTTCGAGGCCCTCGGCGACGGCGGCGAGCGCGAGGGCAACACGTTTGTCGTCCCATCCGGCGGCTCAGGACCGCTGGTCATCGACGTGCAGGACGTCGCGGTCGAACTGTTCGAGCGCTTCGACATCATTGAGCAAGAGGCGCCCGCCGATGGAAACTAAGCTTCTCGTCCTAAAGCCCGACGAGTCGAGCGAGACGCGGACGTTCGAACTGCCGGAGCGGCCGGCCTATCGCGAGATCAACGGGCTGATGCAGCTCCTGATCGGCTGCGAGCACTGCGAGCACGTCAGTGTGCTCGCTGACTTCAATGGCGGCCTCGCCTTCAAGAGGGCGGACATGTTCGTCGACGAGATGGGCCATGACAGGGGCCTGCCGCGTAACGAGGCCGCTACCATCATCTACCGGCGCAACGCGCTGCTCTACCAGAACGTCAAGATCGCGGAAACGTTGCCCTGGATTGCCGGCCCGGCGGTGCTGTTCGAGCGCATCGTTTGGTCATGAAGAACTATGGCGAGGTAAGGCCGGCGAGGCGCGGCGAGGCTCGGTCTGATCCGGCTGGGTATGGCGCGGCGGGACGTGGCGCGGCCGGACCGGCAAGCACTTCTAGGAGGAACCAATGCGGACACTGAGCGAAGCGCAGGAAGCCAGGCGCGAAGTCATGAAGGGCACCGATAGCCGCGACGTTACGATTTGTGAGGCGTTGATGGAGCTTGCGAACACGATTGAGGAAGCAAGCCTTCGTATCGCTGAGGCGCACCGCGAAACCGCCCGGTCGATCGACCTCATGAGTGACGACGTAGGCCGGCAGTTGAAGGGAGCGACGCTGGTCCGATGAAGGCCGAGCAACGCACTGTCTATGTCGCCCGCGATGGCCGCGACTTCCCAACCGCAACGCAGTGTCGCGCGCATGAGCGCAAGACGTCCGGCGAGGCGCTCGTTGGCCTGACCGCGGCCCAGATTCAGGCGGCGCAATCCGGCGCGGATCCTGAACTCGCCGAGACGTTCCGGATGTTCGTCAACGAGATGCGCAACATTCAGCGCCGGCAGCCGAACGGGGCTGAGGCAAACAATCCGGGGGACAAGGCCCGGGCGCCCTTGCCGGATGACGCGGGCCATGGGCGCGCCGACGATTCGCGGATCGGAACGGACAGCGAACGAGAACGGGCGCCATGACCGAACTTGAGCTGAGATGTCCACGCTGCGAAAGGCCGACCAAGGGAACCGGCAAGACGGGCATGTGTCGGGCTTGCGCGTGCACGTTGTCGAACAGGCGCCGCGACGACAATCCGTGGAAGCACCCGCGCGTGCTGCACCATCGCACCCGGCGCAAGGCGCCTATCACCTTGGCGAGGACGCCATGACTGAGCGGCTGGGCGACGCGCCGATCGAGGAGACCTACCGCGATACGATGAACGCGGTCGCCGGCGCGCTTGACGAGGCGTTCAACGGCGTAGCTAAGGGCAAGGAGCGCAAGGTCGGCTTCATCTTGATGGTCTTTCCTTTCGGCGCCGATGACGGGCGCGTGAATTACATCAGCAACGGCGCCAGCCGCGCGGACATCGTGACGATGCTCAAGGAGCAAATCGCGCGGTTCGAAGGCCAGCCTGACCAGACGGGGAACGCATGAACGCGTTCGCCGAGCAGACAATCGAAAAGCGGCCGATCACCGATCACGCCGAGTGGCTCAAATGGCGTCGGCAGGATGTCACCGCATCTGAAATCGCGGCTTTGCTCGCCGATGCGATCCATCCCTACAAATCCGCCTTCGAGTTGTGGGCCGTTAAGAGCGGGCGCGTCGAAGAGCGCGTCCATGAGACGCCGGCGATGCGGCGCGGGCGCGACCTCGAGCACGTCGTCCTCAACATGGTCGCGGAAACCTACCCTGATTGGACGATCGTTCCTGGCGATCATTACTACCGCGATCCAGTGGCCCGGATCGGCGCCACGCCCGACGCCTTCGTCACCTGTCCTGACATCGAAGGGTTGGGCGTTCTGCAGGTGAAAACCGCGGGCGAGGCCTTCCGCCGCACTTGGCAGGCGGGTGGCGAAATTGAAGTCCCGCTTTGGATCGCCGTCCAGGCGATTGTTGAGGCCTCTCTGACCGGCGCCACATGGGCCGCGGTGGCGGTATTGGAAATGTCGGAGTGGACGGCCCACGTCGAGGAGATACCGATCGAGTCAGCGATCATGGTGAAACTACGCGAGCTCACCGCCGACTTCTGGCGCCGCGTCGCGGAGGGCGATTCCTATCCACCCCATTACGCTGACGACGCCGATGTAATCGCGCGCCTCTACGCTGAGGCGGAAGACACCGAAGTCGACCTACGCGCCGACAACCGCATCCTCGACCTTGTTACGCAACGCGAGGCGTTCAAGGCGCGCGAGGATGACGGAGCCGCGGCGGCCAAAGAGCGCAAAATCATCGACACGGAAATTGTCGCCAAGCTCGGGCTCGCCGAGCGCGGCCGGCTGCCTGACGGGCGCCTGATCGTCGCCCCGACCCGCCGCCGCGGCGCCTACCAGGTGAAGGCGTCCATCTGGCGACAAGTCTCAATCAAGGCAGCGCAACATGAAAAAGCCAATGGCTAAGCCCGTCGAAACGGATCTCGAACAGACGGACGACTTCGGCCCGCTGGCGACGATCGACGCCGGTCCGGCGCAAAGCCAAATGAGCCTGGCGATCGCGCTCAGCCGCGCCGAGGTCGATCAGCAGGTCAATACCGCGCACGCCTATCCACGATCGCAAAAGAAGGTGATGAGCGACATCCTGGGCCTGGCGACGCTCGACGACGAGACCGCGGAAGAATGCGTCTATGCGCTGCCTCGCGGCAAAAAGGCGATTCGCGGTCCGTCCATACGTTTCGCCGAGATCGTCGCCTCGCAATGGGGCAATTGCCGCGACGCCTCCCGCGTCATCCACATCGATCGGATTGAAAAGTTCGTCGAGGCCGAGGGCGTCTTCCACGATTTGGAGACGGGCCGCGTCACCACGTCACGGGTGCGCCGGCGTATCTTCGACAAGCATGGCCGGATTTACGACGACGATTTAATCATGGTGACCGGCCAGGCCGCGTGTTCGATCGCGCTTCGCAACGCGATCATGCGCGGCGTGCCCAAGGCGATCTGGCGGCGAGCCTATCAGTCGGTCGAGCGGGTGATCGCCGGCGACGTCAAGACGCTCTCTGAGCGCCGGGACGTAGCGGTCAGGTCTTTCGCGGCCTGGGGCGTTACCCCCGAGCGCGTCTTCAACGCGCTTGAGGTTCCGGGGATCGAGGACGTCGGCCTCGACGATCTGATTACGCTGACCGCGATGCGGCAGGCGATCAAGTCTGGCGAGTCGACAGTCGAGACGCTGTTTCCAGAACCGAAAGCCGACCGAGGCCCTGCCCTGAAAGGCCTGTCCTCGAAGCTGAACGCGCTCGCCGGGGCAGCCGGCGCTACTGACCTATCCCCGAACTTAGATTCCGGCGCGGCTCAAACGGCGGAGAATCCCCCTCCCGCCGGGCCACAACCACCCGCGCCGGATGCGGCCGCAGAGGACGGTGGTGAACCGCCTCGCCGCTCCTCTGCGGCCAAATCAGAGGAGAACCTCCTTTGAGGCAAGGCAGGCGCGGTTTGGCCAGACATGGCGGGGTTGGGCTCGATAAGGGGCGGCATGACCGGCGAGGCCTGGCCGGGCTGAGCCCGACATGGCGAGGCCGGGCGCGGCTTGGCCGGGCGAGGCGAGGCAAGGCGACGCAGGCGGGGTCAGGCCAGGCTTGGCGTGGCGCGGTTTGGCGGGGCAAGGCCAGACCCGGCTCGGCGGGGCAAGGCAGGCATGGCTAGACGAGACGGGGCACGGCTGGGCGCGACCGGGCAACGCGTGACGGGGCACGGCGAGGTGGGGCGGAGCAAGGCGAGGCAGGCGAGGCCGGACCTGGCTGAACCTGGCGCGGCGGGGCTTGGCGGGGTTGGGCTCAGCATGGCGAGGCAAGGCAGGCGCGGCCTGGCGAGGCTTGTCTGGCCGAGGCTTGGCGGGGCGTGGCCCGGTCCGGCGCGATACGGCGCGGCGACGCAGGCAAGGCTTGGCGCGGCCGGACCTGGCGAGGCCGGGCGAGGTGCGGCTAGGCCCGACACGGCCCGGCTGGGCGAGGCAGGCGCGACTTGGCGTGGCGCAGCTCGGCAGGGCTGGGTCTGGTCAGGCCCGGCGTGGCACGGCCCGGCATGGCGAGGCAAAGCAAGGCTCGGCCGGCAGGCTGAGCGCGAACGAAACGCAAGGCCCGGGCGCTCACGACGCCCGGGCCAAGCGACGACGGAAAGCGGATAGGCCGTTTTCCGAAAGGAGGAGCATAGACGAGAATGGCTACCAAACCCAGTAAAACACGCGACACCACCGAGATGGTCTCGGAGCTTAAGCGCTTCGAGCGAGGCTACGTTGTCTTCCATCTTCTGGGCACGGCGCCCCTGGTGATGAATCGGCCGAGCGCGAAAGCGAAGCAGCAGCTGTTGCTTCCGTCGCGCGCTAAAAACAACGCCGAGAAGCAGGTCATTTTGAAACATGACCCGCTCGCTGAATTCCGCGACACAATGTATCGGTGCCGCGACGATAGCGCGCCTACGCTTTTTCACTTCCCTACCGGCGCTTTCAAAAAGGCGCTCGGTTCCGCGGCGCTCCGCACGCCAGGTGCAACGAAGACTGAGATCGGCTGTCTGGTGCAGGTGGTCGACCAGACGGTCCACGTCTATGGCAAGCCCTACCTCTACATGGATTGGGTCCGCCTTGAGGGCATGAAGCGCGTGCCCGACATTCGAACCCGCGCGATGTTCAAAACATGGGCGGTGAAACTCACCGTCCAATTCATCAAGACGCTGACGACCGAGCGGGCGATCGTCAACTTGATGTCGAACGCCGGCGATGTGACCGGCATCGGCGACGGGCGAACAGAGAAGGGCACCTTCAACAACGGCGGCTGGGAGGTCGTCGATGCGCGTGACCCGCGCTGGCTCGATATCGTCAAGAACGGCGGCCGTAAGGTGCAACAGGCGGCCTACGATAACCCGGAGGCGAGCGATATCGACAGCGAAGAATTGTGGGTGTGGTACGAGAGCGAGATCATCCGGCGCGAGGCTAGCTCTCAGCGCGAGGGCGGCAAGGCGTCAAAGGGCAAGACGCCGAAAGCCGCAAACGGCAAGCGCCCGCCTAAGAGCAATGGCGGCGGCGACGAGGTGGGGCTGTCGCAATGATGTCGGCGGCCAAGGCCGCCTTTATTCGCTCGCTGGAAGACTCCAGCGGGCGTCTTGAGCCTGAGAAGGTGGTCGAAGCGGCTCGGCCTCCCGGCTCTCCAATCCATGAAGACTTCGAATGGGACGTAAAAAAGGCGGCGCAACAGCATTGGATCGAGCAGGCCCGCACCCTGATCCGTTACGTCCGGTTTGAGGTCATCACGGAGACCGAAACCATCGTAGTGCCCTACTACATTGTCGATCCCGATCGAGCGCCGAAAACGCAGACCTCTTGCGAATTGACCTCGTTCAAAGGTCAGCGCGCGCGGGCGCTGCGAGTCCTCGAGGACGAGGTTGACCGCATCGCCGCCGCTATAGAGCGGGCGCGAAAGGTCGCCCTCGTCCTGGGCGTCGGTCCAGACTTGGACACCATGTTGCTCAACCTCGAAACCATCGCCGAACGAGCCCGCGCCGCCAAGGCTGCGAGCAAAGGTGCGGGCAAGGCCGGCGGCGGCAAAGGCGGCAAAGGCAAGGGCGGCGGCTCACGAACCGCCGCCTGACACGGCAAGGCAGGCAAGGCCAGGCTTGGCATGACAGAGCCGGGCCAGATGCGGCGAGGCAAGGCTAGGCCCGGCCCGGTCCGGCTAGGCGTGGCCTGACAAGGCAGGCGAGGCTGGGCAGGACAAGGGCGGCGAGACCTGGCGAGGCCAGGCAAGGCAGGCGAGGCGGGATGCAGTGCGACGTGACAAGGCTTGGCCTGGCCGGGCAAGGCAGGCGTGGCGAGGCAAGGCGCGGCAAGGCGAGGCTTGGTTTGGGCCGGACACGGCAGGCATGGCCAGACTAGGCTGGGCCGGACACGGCGAGGCGTGACGAGGCCTGACACGGCAAGGCAGGCTAGGCGGGGCCAGGCGGGACTCGACCCGGCTTGGCCGGGCGAGCCCCGGCGCAGCGAGGCGAGGCAGGCATGGCCAGACCTGATGAGGCGGGGTCAGGCACGGCACGGCGGGACCGGGCGAGGCTTGATCCGGCGCGGCATGATGTGACGAGGCGAAGCATGGCCAGACAGGCGAGGCGAGGCGAGGCTGGGCGAGGCGAGGCATGGCCTGACCTGATGAGGCAAGGCAACGCAGGCATGGCCAGGCTGGGCCTGGCCGGGCCAGGCACGACCAGGCGCGACTCGGCAAGGCTTGGCATGGCGCTGGCGCGGCGGGGCGAGGCAGGCATGACCCGGCCGGGCACGGTACGGCGGGGCGCGGCGAGGCTAGGCTCGACTCGGCGCGACCGGGCGAGGCTAGGCAGGCGAGGTCCGGCCGGGCCGGGCCTGGCATGCCGAGGCATGTCGGGACACGCCTTGGCCCGGCACGATGGGGTGAGGCGAGGCAGGCATGGCGGGACCCGGCGAGGCGGGGCCGGGCAAGGCAAGGCAAGGCAGGCGCGACACGGCGAGACCTGGCGCGGCAAGGCCGGGCCAGACGCGGTGAGGCAAGGCGCGACTTGGCGAGGCATGGCGAGGCAGGCCTGGCAAGGCGCGGCACGGCAAGACGGGACCGGGCACGGCCTGACATGGTCGGGCGCGACTGGGCGGGACTAGGCGAGGCAGGACGAGCCGAGACTGGGCCTGGCGGGGCAAGGCGAGGCCGGCGGGGCATGACTAGACCCGGTACGATTCGGCCTGGCCGGGCTGGGCAGGGCGCGGCGAGGCAAGGCGGGGCGAGGCAGGCGCGGCCGGATGCGACATGGCCGGGTTTGGCGAGGCTTGGCAAGGCGCGGCGAGGCGAGGTCTGGCATGGCAGGCTTGGCCGGGTCCGACCGGGTTCGGCACGGTGCGGCTGGGCAAGGCCAGGCATGGCAAGGCAAAGGCAGGCGTGGCTTGACCGGGCCGGGCGAGGCGAGGCTTGGCGGGGTTCGGCAAGATCCGACCCGGCTAGGCCCGACATGGCAAGGCAGGCGCGGCGGGACGTTGCATGGCGAGGCTTGGCGTGTCCCGGCTGGGTCCGACAAGGCTCGGCAAGGCAAGGCAGGCAAGGCGGGCAAAAGTGAAAAGGAGAGGGTCATGAACGAACCCATCAATGACAATGACGACGAGGTGGGCGGCAAGACGCTCCACATTCGCCTTGCCTCGCCGATCATGCAGGCGTTCGAGGAGGCGGCAGCTGCGGCTCGGCTGCCGTTCGACGCTTGGGTGAAGCGCGCGTTGTCGGAGAAATATCAGGCTGACCTAGTACGCGGCTTAGAGCGGGAGCAGCGGCGAGAATGGCGCGAATTCGTCATCAAGGCGCGGCGCAGCGAGATCCGGAGTGTCCCGGCCATCGAGCTACGGCGAGGCGAGTTCAAACGGCTCGATTCGCCCGTATGAGACGAGGCGAGGCAAGGCAGGCGCGGCACGGCGCGGCCGGACCAGGCATGGCTAGGCTAGACAAGGCGCGGCCGGCCCCGGTGAGGCTGGGCGTGGCAAGGCAGGCGTGGCCAGGCTGGGCTGGGTCCGGCGAGGCCGGGCGCGACTTGGCGAGGCAGGGCAAGGCAGGTGCGGCGTGGGGCAAGGCCTGGCAAGGCTGGACCTGGCGAGGTGGGGCGAGGCAGGCAGGGCTCGGCGGGGCGCGGCACGGCCGGGCTCGGCCAGGCTCGGTGCGGCCGGGCGCGACTAGGCCCGGCGAGGCAAGGCAAGGCCGGCGCGGCGGGGTCTGGCGCGGCGTGGCGTGGCTAGGCAAGGCCGGGCTCGGCGCGGCCGGAATGGTGAGGCCTGGCGAGGCAAGGCGTGGCCTGGCATGGCGCGGCTTGCGGGGCCGGCGAGGCTGGACCAGGCGCGGTGTGACTAGGCTTGATCTGGCAAGGCGAGGCGGGGCTGGGCCGGCTGAGACGGAAGGAGGCGCGGCGTGGTGATGAGAATTGAATCGGACCAGGCCGCGCCTATTCCCGTGGACGGAGCGCAAATTGTGCGCGGCGCCCTCTTGTCTTCGCGGACCGCTCGGGCGAAGTGTGAGACACCGCGCCCGGGGGCGCGTCGCCCGGCGGGGCTTCCCGCCATAAGCGAAAGGGCCGATTCCGCGACGGGGAAGGGCGAGCGACGGTGAAACGTCCGTCATCCTTCCGTCAAAGCGACGTCACTCGCGCGCTCCGCGCGGCCAAGGCGGCCGGGCTCCATGTCACGCGCTGCGAAATCGACAGCGCCGGCAAGATCACAATCGTGAGCGGCGAAGTGAGCATCCAGACAACGCCGGCAGCCAGCGCCGAGCGGGCCTTAGCGGATTGGGAAGCGAAATATTATGGGACGTCCAAGTAAAGGGGGGATTCACCGCGTCCCCAAAAAACTCGCCGATGGAACGACCGTTCTCTACCTCTACGCGTGGCAGGGCGGCCCGAAGCTACCTGGGCCGGAAGGCTCGCCTGAGTTCAGGCGCGCGCTGGCGGAGGCGCTGGCAATCAAGGCGGCGGGTCCGATCGCCAACTCCAACGAGCCGCGCGCGACCGCCGGCAAGACGCTCGAATGGCTGATTGACCTTTATCTCGACAGCCCCGAATTTCGGAAGCGGAAAGAGCGGACACAGCGCGACTATCGCAAGCTCCTGGCCGCCGTTCCCACCGAACATCGCCAGATGCCGATCATCGCCCTGGGGGTCAAGAATCGGGCGCGAGGGATTTTCCTCCGCTGGCGCGATCAGCTCGCTAAGAAATCAGACCGGCAGGCCGACTATGCCTGGGTCGTCCTGAATATCGTTTTGAATTTCGCGACGACGCGGGGCGAGATCGAGTTCAATCCTTGCGCTCGCTCGGGCGTCGAGAAACTCTACAGCACGAGTCGGAAACACAAGGTCTGGACCGAGGGCCAAATGGCGGCGTTCAGGGCAGCCGCCTCGCCGGAATTGTCGCTGGCGATGGCCCTCGCATTCTGGACCTTGCAGCGACAAGGCGATCTCCTCCGGCTGCCATGGACCGCATACGACGGCGACGTGATCGCGCTGACTCAAGGCAAGACCGACGTCGATATCGTCGTCCCGGTGGCGGCGCCGCTGAGGGCGATCCTCGACGCGACACCCCGCAAAGATGAGCTCATGCTGGTCAACCAGAGCGGCGAGCCGTGGACGCCGGATGGCTTTCGGGTCATGTGGCGTAAGACCTGTATCAAGGCGGGCGTGCCAAGCAGCCGGAAAGGCGGCGTCACGTTCCATGATCTACGAGGGACCGCCGCGTCACGCATGGGACGCGCCGGCTGCACCACGATCGAGATCGCCAGCATTACCGGGCATGGTTTGGAGAGCGGCACAAAGCGCTCTTCGCTCGCTGGTTATGTGAACCTTGACCTGAGCGTCGCGCGCGCAGCGATGGCTAAATTTGAAGTCTACGAGGCGGGCGAAAATCGTATTCTAAACCGAGCGCAACCCATTGATCTCTTTAGGGCCAAAAATCGCGGTTTAAAAAACCTTTCCCAATAAAATCAAGGAAGAACAACGGCCTCTGACTCCGTCAATCTTGGTTCGAATCCAGGTCCCCCAGCCAATCTTTTCAATAACTTAGGGCGGTTTATTTTAAACCGTCGGGGCGGTTTAGAAAACGGTTTAGAAAACTCGCCCCAAAAGGGCGCGCGAAAAAGAGGCCTCGCGCGCCCTCTCTTGACAAAAAGTTGCTTTGTAGCCAACCATCGTCAGGGGGGAGAACCCAGCGCATGACGATCGTCCTACCAGAGCTTCCGCCCCGCATCGCCCGGCTGCCCAAGGACGACCGCGGATACCCGGTGCCCTTTTTCGTCGAATGGATGCAAGACGGCCATCCGGTGGCCCGCGCCTATCCCGGAGCCTCTCCCGACTTTCGCTACGCTCGGGCCCATTTTCGTGCTCAGGCCTTCAAGCAGGGCTTGTGCTGGATTTGCGGCGACCGGCTCGGCGTGCACCGAGTGTATGCCATAGGTCCAATGTGCGTAATCAACCGCACGACCTCGGAGCCAGCCAGCCATCGCGAGTGCGCCGAGTTCGCCGTCAAGGCCTGCCCGTTTCTTGTGAAACCTCGGATGCGGCGCCTGCCGATGACGGAGGACGAGCCGCGCCAGGTCGCCGGCACAATGATCGAGCGTAACCCCGGCGTCACGGCCCTTTATGAGACGGCCTCAGCGACCAAGTTCAGCGACGGTAGAGGCGGCTGGCTGATCCGGCTCGGTCATCCGGATCGCGTCGATTGGTGGGCGGAGGGGCGAACAGCGACGCGGGCGGAGATCATGGCCTCGATCGACAGCGGCCATCCGCTGCTGCTCGGTCAAGCCATGAAGGATGGGCAGGAGGCGGTCGACGAGCTCGGCCGCTTGACCCTCGCCGCCTTCAAGCTCCTGCCGGCGGAGTGATCATGCTGCTCAAGGTCCAGCGGCCCCTATCGTCGAACATCCCCGACGCGCCCTTCCTCCTCTACGCGCAGGGCAGGCGTTTCACGACCTATGTCCCGACGTCGAAAATGCCGGCGGACGTCATCGCGGCGCTGGGCGGCGACGCCAAGGGGTATTTCGAGGCCCATCTTGAGGGCGATGAATGGCGCGTCGGTCAGCGCGTCGGCGATCAGGGATGGTGATGACGAAAGAAAAGCCAATGCTCGTTGAGCTTGAAATGCGCGAGGCCGACGTCGAAGCGGTCATCATCGAGTATCAGGCCGCCAACCCCGGCAAGGCGGCGTGTGACATGACGCCCGAAGAGTTCGCCGACCGGATGGTGAAAAAGATCCTGGCGACGGCGACCATGATCGAGGGTGGCAATGGCTGACGAGACTCGCGATGAACATCTGGCCTGGTGCAAAGCCCGAGCGCTCGAATATCTCGATCACGGCGACCTCGCCCAGGCCGTCACCAGCATGACCAGTGATCTCGGCAAGCATCCCGAGACCCGTCTCGATCTCGACGCGGGCGCTCACCTGAGCATGATCAGGGCGGTCATGGATGACGACGCCGCAAAGGTCCGCGGATGGATCGAAGGATTCCGATGAAGGAGAAGCGAAGGCCGGCGCCGCAGATCGCCCGCCACGGCGAGGGGCCTGGCTATTGGATGTCTGAGACGAGCGGCGTGCTTCGGCCGGCGGTCGAGGCCTATCTTACGCAGGAGCCAATGACCGACGAGATGATCGCCGCTATGCGCGCGTATCTCAGGCAGTGGATCATGGCGCCCGTCTGGGTTGGCCCGCAGATCGACGCGCTCAGGGCCGGGATCGACCGCCTGACTACGCGCCCGGCGATCAGCCGATGGCTCGACATCGCCCTCGACGAGAATATCGACCCGCTATGACCCACCGCATCGGCCCCGGTTATCAGTCCGCGCGCATCGATCAGGGCGCATGCCTGAATTGCGGCAAACCGCTGACCGGCGCGGGCTCGCTTTACGCCGACCGCGTGCCTGAGCCGGGCGACGTCTTAGTATGCGCCTACTGCTCGCACGTCATGGAATGGACCGGCGAACGGCTGGCTGAGCCTTCCGACGAGACGCTCAAGGTGATCGCCGGCGACAAGCGCATGCTCGACGCCGTCGCATTCAGCACCGCATTTCAACGCTTCGGCAAGGGAAAGGCCAAATGATCGAAGGGCACTCCATGGAAGACGCGGCCTACGGCGTCTTGATGGTTCAGAGTAATGCGATCAAGCGCGGCAACCTGACCATCTGGACGATCTACGATCGGCCGACTGACTATCCGCATGGACACATCGCCCGCCGGTTCGAAGTCGGCGGCGGTGAGACGATCGCCACCGATCATTCGCTGATCGGCGACCTCGAGGAGCTGCGCGAGGTTTTCCGGCGCGCCGGCCTGACCAACATCTGCCGGCAGGAAGGCGACCAGCCGCAGGTTGTGGAGAGTTGGATTTAACGAGCTTCCCCCCGTGCTCGGGGAAGCCGCCGCCGGACGGATAACTGCCCCCCAGCCCAGTCCGGCGGCGGTTTTTTTAAACGATGGCCAGGAGGAGGCGAACCCAATGAACGACCAACTCAGACACGCGATGTCCGCCGCTGACCTGGCGGAGATCGACTCGCTCGCCGACGCGATCGGAACGGCGGCGGTGCAGACCGCGCTCGCGATTCACGAGCCGGACGCGCGCCGGCTCGAGGACGTGGCCCGCCAGAAGGCGGAGGCGGAGGCGCAGCGCCAGCGCGATGTCGACGCGGCGCTTGCGGACGTGATCGAAACAGTCGCCCGCCACCGGGCTCGGCTCGGCCGCAGGACATGCTCCGCCCAGGACGGCGCCGCAATCCGAAAGATTTTCGAGATCGTTCGCGGCCTGACGCCGGGGACCGAGGAATGACATTAGAGCCGCGGCCGGACTTCGATTGGGGCCGGGTGTCGTGGGGCCGGCCGGACAGCCCGCCGCGGCCGTTCTGCGCCTATTGCCACGTGCAGATCAGCGAGGGCGACGTGCCGCTGATGATCTGGAAAGAGGACGGCTCAGGGGCGCGGTTTTGCGACCGCTGCATGGTAGACTGGTGGGGCTTCGACGCGAGAGGGCGAGAAGCGAATGTCTGAGCGCATCAAGGCGGCCTGGAGATACGACGGCAGCGTCGACCGCTTTCCGCTCAAGCCCGGTCAGCTGTGGGCGTGCGGGCTCGGCCGGGTGATGGTCAACGATCTTTATGACGGGTTGCCGGACTTCATGACGGAAGCTGATTGCGTGTTCGTCGATCCGCCCTACAACGCGGCGCTCGAAAACGGCTTTCGCTCGAAGGCCAACCTGGCGCGTAATCCCCACGGCTTCGACAAGTTCCTCCATGCGCTGTTCGCCCGCATCGACCGGATTGCGCCGGCGACCTGCTATGTCGAAATCGGCAAGCAACATGTTCAAGAGGTCACCGGCGAGCTGCGCGCGCGGTTCGCCTTCGTCGACACCTATCCGGCGACCTACTACAAGCGGAACCCCTGCTTTGTCGTGCGCGGCGGGGCTGAGCCGTCGCCGGCCGACTATAGCGGCTTGGACGAGCAAGACATCATCGTCCAGATCTGTCAGCGCGAGCGTTACGCGACGATCGCCGACCTGTGCATGGGCCGCGGCGCCGTGGGGATCGCCGCCTATCAGGCCGGCCGGCCGTTCTGCGGCGTCGAGTTGAATCCGGCGCGGCTGGCGGTCCTGGTTAATAGGATCCACCAGCTCGGCGGCGCCTGGAGCGTCGACGGCGTTCCCTATCAGCCGCCTCCCGAGGGCGCCGCGGCATGACCCGGCCCTTCCGCTCTGAGCGTTGCCCCTGCGGCTTCCTGTGGGAACATTGCCCCCGCCGGGCCGAATTGGAATTTGTCGGGGCGGCGCGGGCCGCAGATCCGGGCCGGGGCCTGGCCGGGCGCTGCCATAGCCCAAAACGGGCGAGGCCTGTCCTGGGGCCTCTGTGTGCGTTTATGACGGCGCTCGCCCCGGCGCCGGCGACGGCCGCCCACTGTGCTTTCGGTGAGATCTGGCGCGTCCGCCTCGACGAGTGCGTGAGCGCGCGATCGGCGCTGGCGCAGGCCTATGTCCGACCGGTGAGCCGGCTGCCGCGGTTTCGCCCGCCGGCCGTCCGACGCGTCGCCGATAATCAGAGTCGAAACGACTCTGAAATCCCTCCGCCGCCGCCCGCGGCGCCCGCCCCAACGGTCGACGAGGCGACACTCGTTAACCCCTTTGTGCTACCTGACCTTCGGGACGGCGCGCCGGCGATTTGGCTACTTTGCCAGGCCGCGCCAAACCTGTGTAAACCTACCGCGCCATGACGGACTTCCTCGACCGACTGACCTTTAAGTTCGCCAAGACCATGCCGCAGATTCCGCACTTCTATACGGTGCGGACGGCGGAGAACGAGGCGGATTTCGTCGCGCTGTTTCACACCATCAGGCAAAACGGCCTAGACGAACGGTGGGGCCGGCGGACCTTTCGCTACTGGTACGCCGGCGACGGCTTTAAATACTGGGCGATGCCCGACGACCTGCCCAGGTGCCAGATCATCAATCGGGCCAAGGTCGACGATGACACAAAACTTCTCGACGAAATCGGTCTTTGAGGCGGCGCAGGAACGCATCCGCTTCATCTACGACAATTGCGACGACGTCGTCGTCTCCATGAGCGGCGGCAAGGATTCGACTGTCCTGTTCGAGCTCACTCGAGTCATCGCCGCCGAGCGCGGCCGGCTGCCGGTGAAAGTGTTCTGGCTCGATCAGGAGGCCGAGTGGAAGGCGACCGGGACTTACATGGCCGCGGTCATGCGCGAGCCCGACGTCCGGCCTTTCTGGTTTCAAATCCCGTTCCGGCTGTCGAACAGCCTGTCATTCAGCAACAACTTTCTCAGCTGCTGGGCGGAGGCCGACCGGGAGAAATGGATTCGCGAGCAAGACCCGATCTCGATCAAGGTGAACCCGATCCCGGCCTACGATCGGTTTCATGATCTGATCGAGCGCCTGCCCTCGCAATGCGATTGTGTTGGCAAGCAACACGTAGCCGTGCTGGTCGGCATGCGGGCGATGGAAAGCTCGGTCCGGCGGCTGACCATGACCGAGAAGAAACCCCACTTCAAAGGGATCACTTGGTGCCGGAAGACGCTCGCGAACACGCGCGTCTTCTGGCCGATCTATGACTGGCTCGACCGCGATATCTGGACGGCGATCGCCAACCACGGCTGGCCCTACAATCGGGTTTATGACGCCTTCTACAAGTTCGGCAAGACCGGCCGGGAGATGCGGGTTTCAGCGCTGATCCACGAAACCGCTTGGCACTCGATCGAGCAGCTGCAGGAGACGGAGCCCGAGATGTACAACCGCTATCTCGGGCGGGTCGAAGGGGTGAATTGCTTCAACCACTTTGAGCGCCAGATCATGCCGGATAAGCTGCCGGCGCATTTCGCCAACTGGCGCGACTATCGCGATTACCTGTTGGAGAACCTGACCGAGCCCGAGCACCGCCAGCGCTTCCGCAACCGATGGGCGAACCAAGACCAGGACCGTTGGCATCGGGTGCACGTCAAGGAGATCCTGATCAACGACCTGGACGGGACGCTGAACCAGAACGCCCGGACCCGCTTCAAGATGGAGGACCGGCGCGTCCCCGGCGGCCTGTACGAGCAGCGCAAAGAGGCGCGCCGGCTCGCGGCCGACGCCCCGGATGGCCATGTCTGACGGCAAACAGGCGCTGCTCGAGGCGCTGCGCGAGGCCGGCCTCGAGGATATGGCCAAGGCGGCCGAGGCCGGCGCTTATTCGGATTTCGCTTCGCCGTTCACCTTCCCCATGATCCAGCTCGTCAGGGAGCTGGAAGCCGCGGGCCATGACGATCTAGCGAGGCGAGCCAAGGAAGGCGAATTCGATCATGACCGATGAGCAAGTCCTGGCGACCTCGGCGTTCGACATGTCCCACAATCCGGTCAGCCGCGTGCTGTGGGCGCCGATCGAAAAGGTCTACGCCAACGACTATAATCCGAACAGCGTCGCGCTGATGGAGATGCAGCTTCTTTATGTCTCGATCAAGCACGATGGTTACACCCAGCCCGTGGTCACGGTTTATGACCCGAAGCGCGATCGCTACGTGATCGTAGACGGCTTCCACCGCTACAGCGTGATGAAGCGCTATCCGGACATTTACGAGAAGAACCACGGCCTCCTGCCGATCGTCGTCATCGACAAGGGCGTCAATGACCGCATGGCGAGTACGATTCGCCACAACCGGGCGCGCGGCAAACATTCGATCGACGGCATGAGCGCGCTGGTGGTCGAGATGCTGGCGAACGGCTGGAGCGATCAGCGGGTGTGCGAAGAGCTGGGCCTGGAAAAGCAGGAGCTGATCCGGCTCAAGCATATCACCGGCTACGCGAAGTTCTTCCAAGGCGGCGATTATTCGCCGGCGATGGAGACCAACCGCCAGATCGAAGAGCGGCTCAAATACGAGGGAGAGGCGGCTAAGGGCGAGGAGTAGCGGCGATGGATTGGAAGAAGGGCGCGGCGCTCAGCGGCGATCAGACCGGCCATCCGATCTTGTGGCACGGCGCGCTCGAGGAGCTGGGCTACGGCGATGTCGTCGCCCTGCCCGCGCTCAATCCGGAATGGTTCTACGATTTTTGGGGCGACCAGCGCGCCTCGACGCGCCTCAAGACCTTCGGGCACAAGGCCGGGAAGGAAGGGACCAGCCCGCATTTCCTGTGCACGCGCGGCGGCTATCCGATGCACACTGATCCCGGCGCCACCCGTTACGCGCTGCAAATCCAGTTGCACAATGACGGCTTCATCGTCCACGGCCTCGAGGATGACCTGGCTGAGATGCCGCTCTTCCGGCCAGGCCTGGCGATCATCCTCGACACCTGGTCGCCGCACCAGGTCGCACGCGATCTCCGCCTCCCTCAGACCGGCCCCAACAAGCTCCTGGTCGGCTTCGACCGGGCCGACTATCCGGACGTCGAGGTCGAGCTTCCCAAGCTGATCGAGCACATCCCGATGCTCGCCTACTGCATTATCCGTAAAGGGCCGCGCCCGTGGTAGATACAGTCAGCCAATTGGTGATGGTCGAGACGCGGAAGATCAAGCCGTACCATCGCAACGTCCGCAACAATGACGTCACGGTCGGCAAGCTGGTCGAGCTGATCCCTAAGGTCGGCTTCAACGTGCCGCTGGTGCTCGACCGCGATAACGTGATCGTCAAGGGACACACCCGCTGGAAAGCGGCGGTGCGGCTCAAGATGGCGGAGATCCCCTGCGTCTACACCGACGCGGACCCGGAGACGGTCAAGTTCGATCGCCTCGCCGACAACAAGGTGCAGGAGTTCTCGACCTGGGATCAGGAGCTGTTAGGGGGTGAGCTGGCGAGCCTCAACCTGGACTTCGCCTTTGATCTCGGGACGCTCGATTTTCAGCTTGCCGACAATCGCCGCCGGGCGCCGGATGTAACGGGCGAGCCGGCCGCGGCGGGTGAAGGGCAAGGCGGAGGCGAGGACGGGAGGCCCTTTATCAGCGATGCCGACGTACGGGCGACCGCCTCGTTGCCGGTGAGCGAATTCAGCGAGGTCACGTGCAATCGCTGCGGCAATAAAATGTTCGTCAAGAAGACTGGATCGAGCGCATAAAAAAAGCCGCTGGCGAACCAGCGGCTCTCGGGACCGTGGGACGGTCCTTTTTTACAGCTTCGGCGTCGGCCCTGGCCCGGGGCCTGGCCTCTCCGGCGGCCGGCCGCCAATGCCGCCGGCTGGCGGCGCGGGGAGTGCGTCGGCGTCGATGACGACGTAGCGGTAGTGCGCGCCGCGTCCGCCGCCTCCGATCAGCACCAATGCGAGGAACTTGCCGTGGACGCCGGGCGGCAGGGGCGGCCAGATGCTTCCGGGCGGCAGTTCCTCATCGGGTTCGCCGGGAACGGGACGGTCCGGCGGACGCCCTCCGACGCCGCCAGCAGGGGGAGAGCCGGGCGGCAGTCCATGCCCCGGACGTTCCGGCCATGATGGGATAGGTCGCCACGGATGCTCTGGCGTCAACGGCGGCCAGATGCCGGCCGGTGGATCGGGCGGCTCTACTTCGGGAAGTTCGCCTTCATCAATGCCATAATCCGGGTCGGTGAGGTCTTCCTCGCCAGGCAAGCCCTGGTCGGGCCGGTGGCCGCGACGACCAATGATTCGTAGAAAGCCTTTTACTCTCGGCATTGTTTCCTCCTTTTGAGGGGTTGGCGGAGAAGCAACTTATGCGATTCCTATGACGATTGCGCTATAGCGGGCTCTTTTATTTTTGCCCGCCTCGCCCGAGCCAATAGGCGACCACCCCGCCGAACGCCGCGACCAGGCCGCCGACAACCGCCGGGGTGACCTCGTCGTCGGATGGGATGTTGAACAAGAGCGAGAAGGCGATCACGCCGACCATCGATAAGACCACGATCATTGAAATGGCCAGCGGCCCGCCGGTCGGGTCAAAATGCTTGGTGACGATCAGCATAACAGTCGTCCCCGCCACGACCGCGACCACCGAAGCCAAGCTCGGATAGTCGAGGATCTTCGGAACTGGTGGAAGCTCGGCGAGGGTCATCCTAAACAAAGCCGGTCTGTGTGCCGGAATTGTTGATGGTCATCGCCATGTGACGCGGCGCGCCGGCGCTCAGGCCAAGATGGACCCAAGTGTCATATTCATGGATCAACTGGTCGACGCCGAGGGTCTTCATGTGCGGCTCTAGCTTCTTGCAGATGGCTTTGGGCGTGCCAAAGCCAGGACATGAAAAGTCGGCGGCCAGCCCGCTCATGTGGGCGCTGCTTTTGCTGCCGCCGACCGCCGCGTTGACTTGCGGGCTGCGGTAGCCGGAACTGATTAAGATCGGCTTCTCGCCGAGAAGGCCGCGCACCTGCTCCATGACTTCGGCGGTGCGCTCCAGGTTCCGCCGCTCCTGGCTGTTCGCCGGCGGCACGTTGTTAAGGCCCTTGCGCGCCGCCGTCTGCGAGTCGGTCATTTCCTCAAGCGTGAAATGGGGCGTGAGTTGAGTCGCCATGACTTGCTCCTTTCGAGAGGCCTCGGCCGACCGGACAGGCTGCGGGAGGACAGGCCAATCCGGCCGGTCGAGCAGAACGGCTTGCGTAAGGGCCGTTCTGTTCAGTGGTGGGGTGTGACTTGCGCCTCGAGGGAGGCGATGCGCGCCATCGCCTCTTGCAACGTCCTGGTTAGGGTGGGTAGTGTTTCCGCTTGCGCTCGCAACGCTTCGACCTCATCGATCAAGTCAGCAAGCGTGTTGGGGGTCGGGCCAAACTGCATGTACCCCGGAAGCACCGTAGTGCCAATCCGAACTAAGACGCCGGCGCCAATGCCGAGGTCGGCAAAGCCAAAACTAAACGCACCTCCAGTCGGATAAAAATCCTGATACGATACGCCGCCAGAGGTAAGCTCTATTCCCCCAGTTACGCTGAGCCCACGAGGCAATAGCGCTCGGCCGCTGGCGCGAACGAGCCTTAGCACCGGGTTATAAAGGGCCAGGCCGTTATCGTCCTGGCAAGAGATAACGAGATCAGACCCAGCATTCGAGCCGGTCTCGGCTGTGTTATCGCCAAGCGAGAGTATCCAGCGAAGCAAGCCGTTGACTTGGGCGCCGATGTTACGGCTGAATGGCGGCGCGGGGCCGTCGATCATCAGGCTCGCTCCTGAGACAAGAACTGGCGGCACCGTCACCCCGACCGAAAAATTCGCGCTGGTTCCCAGGAGCGGTCCGGTCAGTTGACCGCCGATCAGCGGCAGGAAGCGACCGGTCGCCGTACCCACAAATTCTGTCGTCGCGAGGCGCTGCGAACTATCGCCCGGTAATTGAGTTGGCGCTTGAGGATTTCCGATGAAGTTCGGAGACAGGAGCAACGCCCCGCCCGCGCCGGTAATATCCGGCGGCAACAGGTTCACCGCGCCAACGCGGGTGTTGAAGCTAACGACGCCGTTATCTGGCCCTTGCGGACCGACCGGCCCTTGAGGCCCAGGCGGGCCGGTAAGCCCCTGCGGCCCTTCGTCGCCCTGCGGCCCTTGAGGGCCGATCGGGCCTTCCGGGCCAGGCGGCCCGCCCTCATCGCCCCTATCGCCCTTCTCGCCCTGCGGACCTTGGATCTGTCCGCCGTCGAGCCAGCCGGCGGTCGCCACCGTATCCGAGACGAACGTCCATTGATGTCCATCGACGGTGTAGAGGAGACCCATGCCAGGGAGCATTTGGATCGGCGCAGACGGCTTGCCCGGTCCGTCGAAGTCGATCGGGAGAAGACCGTCGATCGGCAGCATGGTTGGGTCGGCCACGTCACCGAAGTCGCCGACCAGCATCCCGTTCTGACCGGGCGGACCGTTGTTGCCAGGCGGACCTTGTGGGCCGCCCGGCGGACCGGGCGGCCCTTCTGGCCCTTCCGGCCCCGGCGGCCCCTGAACACCGGCGACGGTGATAAACCACTCGTCATGCGCGCCCGCCCCGGCGACGAGGTCGGCGAGAATCACAAGCTCATTGCTCGTTGGGTTATAGGAGAGGCAGTGGCCTTCGATGCCGGCGAGGTTCGAAGTGTCGGACGTATCAGCGGCCCGAAGCCGCATCCCCGACTGAAAGCCGAGGTTGAACTGATCCATAACGAACAGGAAAGGGACGAACGTCGGCGGCGAGGGCACGTCGATCTCGGTCGCGCTGGTGCCGGCGATTATTGGGCCCATCGGCGCATAAGGCGCAGCGAAGATTTCGGCGCCGGGAGGCGAGAGAGCGCCGGGGATGACTTGCTTGATGGTCACGAGCGTGTAATCCCTTCGATGACCTCTAGGTCGATTGTGAGCACGACTCGGCCGCCTCGAAAGCTGGCGTCGCGAGCGACGATGTCACCGACGTAGCGGCCGGCCCAGAGCGTTCGCATCGTTTCCTCGGGCACGTAGAAGATCAGATAGCCGAAATTCGGCGGCGAGCCGATCAGAAGCGACCGCTCGACGGTCGAGGCGGCGAGCACGATCTCGTGAATCTCCGGTCGCCGCCTGAGGTGCATTTCGAAGCTGATGCCGCGCAAATCGAGTTGGTCGTAAGGCGGCGTCGGCTGGCTGTCGGCGACCAAAAAGACAAGCGTGTCGATCCAATCCTCGTTGTTCGCAACCTCTATGACGAGGTGCGCCAGCGGCAGGGCGAGAACATTGGTCGGCATCGCCATGAGAGCATTCAGCCCTGGAAGGGAGCGGCGCGGGGCGGCCAATGGCTATCCGAGGTCGGGTCGGCCGGCAGTGCGCCAACCATCGCCTTGGCGGCTTGCCGGACGGCGTTGACATAGGTCCAAGCACGCTCGATCTCCGCCTTACGCTTTGCCGAATCCTTCGCCCCTCCGGCCGCCATGAGCCCAAGCTCCAAGGCGGCATTGCGTTGCGCATGTTCGGGAAAGACCGCGAGAATGCGCCGCGCCGCCTCGCCGCGTACGACCTGCTCCCGGTTGGCCTCCCGCCATCCGGGCATAAGCGCCGGCCCGGTTTGCGTGTTGGTAATCGCCGATGAGCGCAGCGACAGAACTGTCGCTTGAGCCCCATAGGCCGAAACCTCAATGGCCTGGCCATCCTCGTGATAGCCGAGCACCCTCATAGGCCGGTCACGGAACGCCAATTCGGCTCGGTTGATGAAGACTTGCATGTCGTAATCCGGTCCCTTTAAGAGCTGGCGATTGCGACCGTGGCGACCATGGAGTTGAGATTGCCGACCGTGTTAGGCGGGGGCGAGCAGGTCACAAAGCCGGGAATAGGGTTGCCTTGGGCGTCCGGTTCCGTGATGAACGTGATCGTCGCGCCGATCTGCGCCGTGACATCGGTGCCGTTCTGTAGCGCCGTGCCCCACCAGGAAGCGATGCCGGAACCGTTGTCGCAATAGAGGCCCACGCCGCCGTTGCCTCGCGACGTGCAACTCTGAAGCCAGCCGGTGGCGAAGGTTATGCC
>Ga0210387_10000131_pt1 | contig 53141 bp, 36 predicted proteins | sample IncBWC7OmetaG_FD_160108 | JGI IMG/M metagenome (GOLD analysis project Ga0210387, IMG submission 160108) | Forest soil microbial communities from Barre Woods Harvard Forest LTER site, Petersham, Massachusetts, United States - Inc-BW-C-7-O ... | reverse complement strand
AGCGTATAAATGTTTTAGCATTTTTCAATTACACTGCTTACTTTTGGATAATAACACCTGCGTTGCCTTTTGAAAATCACCATTTCTAACACGATCTATAAAAAATAAGTCTTTATCAATGGCAATATTCACACCTGCAGACTGGACACATACTACTAATATTTATGAGGTCAATCTTCGTCAATATACCGTTGAAGGAACATTCAATGCGTTTGCAAGAGAATTACCAAGACTGGCAGAGATGGGTGTTGAAACTTTATGGTTCATGCCAATCCATCCCATTAGTGAATTGGGTAGAAAAGGTACGTTAGGAAGTTATTATGCAGTAAAAGATTATACCGATACCAATAGTGAATTTGGTACAGTAGAAGATTTTAAACTTTTGGTAGCACAGGCCCATAGTTATGGATTGAAAGTAATTATTGATTGGGTAGGCAATCATTCGGGCAATGATAATGTATGGATAGAAAAACATCCCGGTTTTTTTGTGAGAGATAATGATGGTAATGTGCTGCATCCTTACGACTGGGAAGATGTAAGCAAGATCAATTATGATAGCCTGGATCTTCGTAAAGCGATGATCGCGGCGATGCAATTCTGGATTATCAATTGTAATATCGATGGCTTCCGTTGCGATATGGCGCATCTTGTGCCGCTGAGTTTTTGGGAAGAAGCGAGAACGGTATTGGATAAAGTAAAGAGCCAGTTATTCTGGCTCGCAGAAACAGAAGATATTGCGTATCATTTTGTTTTTGATGCAAGCTACACCTGGGAATGGATGCACAAAACAGAAGATTATTGCAAGTGTTCAACTGATATGGGCGGACTTTGGTACGTATTAAATAAATACAAGGATAATTTCCCATCTTCTGCATACAGGGTTTATTATACCAGCAACCACGACGAAAACAGCCATACAGGAACAGAATATGATAAATTTGGTGATGCCGCCCACGTGCTTGCTGTATTCAGTTGTACCTGGAACGGCATACCGATGTTGTATAGCGGTCAGGAATTGCCTAACCTTAAAAAACTGGCTTTTTTTGATAAGGATGTAATCGAATGGAACGGACAATATCAGCTGCATGATTTTTACAAAACTTTATTATTGCTTCATAAAAATAATCCGGCCTTACGAACTGCGGATCCCGATGCCATCACTATCAATCTTCAAACCGACAGGGCATCGCAGGTAATGGCATTTATAAGAAAGAACGGTGACAAAGAGGTATTGGTGATACTAAACCTAAGTAATGAATATTTTTGGACAGAAGTGACCGATGATCATTTAACGGGCAAATTTACGAACGTGTTCAGTCATACGGAATATGATTTTTCTTCTAACAAATTTTATGAGCTTCATCCCTGGGGCTATCTTATTTATGAGAAAAAATAAAGCCTTATACTTTGTGTTAACAGACCATTAGCAACCTCTTTTTAAACTATGGCAGCATTTTTGACTCTAATACCTGAATGAACATATATATTGTACAATTTAAAAATTAGTATATGAAAAACAAGTATTTAGCGCTGATATTGGCCATTGTAGTGGGAACTACAACTTTGAGCAGTTGTTACTGGGGCAGGTATCATGATGGATATCACCATCATCATGATGGTTATTACCGCCATTAAAAAAATATTTATTAAAAAGCCATCAATTAAGATGGCTTTTTAATCATGTTATGGTGTGATTTTATTGATCTTCTAAAGACAACGGGTAGTCGTATACGCCATTATATCCCGGATAGAATCCGCTGATGGTGATTGCTTTTTGATCGCCGGCTATTTTCTTGATATCATCAACACTTTTCACGTCCTTGTCATTCACTTTTATAATGATAAAACCGTCTCTCATTCTTGTCTGATCACTCAATGCACCGGCGTTTATTTTCTTTACAATTACACCGCCCGGAACGCCGTATTCTTTCGCTTTTTTAGGATCGAGTGTAGCGAGGTCGGCACCTAGTTTTGAGATAGCTGAATTATCTTCCTTTACAACATCGTAATTGCCGGCATTATTCTTTAAGGTAACATCTACCGTTTTTTCATTGCCGTCTCTTTCATAGGAGATATTTATTTTATCAGCAGGCTTAAAACGGGAAATTTGTTCTACCAGCTCTGAGCTTGAGTTAACAGGCACGCCGTTCACTTTGGTAATAAAATCTCCTTTTTTAATTCCAGCAGCTTCCGCTGCACCATCTTTAGAAACATCTGTAACGAAAATGCCATCGCCATCTTTGATGCCTTCTTTTAATTTTACATCATCAGTCAGGTCATCGGGCGCATACGCAACACCTAAAAATGCCCTTTGTACAGTGCCGTATTTGATCAGGTCATCTACTACTTTCTTAACGATATTAACAGGTATAGCATACGAATAACCTGAATAAAAACCGGTAGGAGAAGCAATGGCGGAGTTGATGCCGATCAATTGTCCGCTTGTATTAATTAATGCACCGCCGCTATTTCCCTGGTTCACTGCTGCATCTGTTTGTATGAATGATTCAACAGGAGAACTTGTTCTTGTTCCTTTATTTAAACCCAGGCTTCTTCCTTTAGCACTGATGATACCTGCTGTAACGGTGGTTTGTAAATTTAACGGATAGCCGATCGCTAAAACCCACTGGCCAATTTTTGTTTCGTCTGAATTGCCATATAACAGGAATGGCAAATTGCTTGCATCAATTTTAATGACAGCAAGGTCATATGACATGTCTTTGGCGACCACTTTTGCCGTGTATGTTTTTTTATTACTTAATGTTACGGTTACTTCATCTGCATCGGCTACCACATGATTGTTGGTAACGATGTATCCGTCTGCACTAATGATAACGCCTGAACCTGAAGCTCTTTGTTCCGGGATAACGCCATTTTGCTGGCCGAAGAACTGCTTCAACATATCATCATTGAACAGGTCCCCAAAAGGGCTCTGCATTTGTGGCAAACTATTACTTACCTGTTTGGCATTTGTTTTTGTTTTGATGTGCACTACGGTTGGTAAGGCATCTTCAGCAGCTTCTGTAAAATCAACAGCGCCGGTAGGGGAAGAAGTATTGCTGGATAAACCCGCATAACGGTAGTTTGAGGGGACAACTCCCTGTATTTGTCCGCCGTAAGTATTATTGTTTGTTGTGTATTTGTTGTAACCCCACATGACACTTGCGGCAGTTACAGCACTAATTGCGATAGTAAATGCTACTTCTTTAAGTTTCATTTTTGTATGTTTTTATTTTTACGAATTATATATTCGATACAAAATAACGATGTCATTTTAAATAGTAAATTGTTGTACCTGATCTTTAACAATTTATTAGTCGATAATGGGAGGTTTCATTATAAAGTTAACAAAAATTCAACAGTATCCCGCCCATCCGCATAGTCGGTCAGTGTTGGATATTGCGCTTGTCCAAATGGAATTTGTATGCCGGCGATACATTGAATTTCAGTATTGGTTTTGAATGAGTCCACTAATGGTTCCAGCTCTGTATAAAAGCTATAATTCAACTGACTGATCGGCGAAAAGATATCCTTACTTTCTACCAATAACGTACTATCGTTTGTCATGTAAAAACGATTGTTCATTAATTGTATGGTAAGATTATAATCGTAATTATTTTTATATTTATGATGGTCTGCAAAATATTTGTATTGGTGAAAAGCGCCAAGCAACGGAACAAAATCATATCCTTCAGGAACAAAAATTTTAGTAACGTTCCTGCATCCTAATCCAAAATAAATATGGATATCATCCGATAATTTTTCCAGATCTTCTTTGGTTTCATTTCCCTTTATAACCGCTACTGCGGTCCGGTTATGACGGATAATGCTTGGGTATTTAGCAAAATAATAATCAAAATAACGCGCCGTATTATTGCTGCCTGTCGCAATATAGGCATCGCAACCTTTTAGCATTTCTGCAAATGAAATATGGTCATCTAATTTCTCATCCCAGCTATACATTTTTTGTACAAGATGTTTCAACAGCACAGCATCTTTACTTGATAGTTTTATGGTCTGTTTGTGTCCGCAAATAAATACGCATAAAAAATCATGAAAGCCTACCAGTGGAATATTGCCTGCCATTACAATGCCTACGTTCTTTGCGGTAATATTATCATCCAGGTGATAATGGGCGGCCCATGCATTCAGTTTATCTTTCTGTAAAAATTGTTCAACAATATTATTGGCCGCTATATCAATAAATTCGGGAGTAAACCAGCCATTTTGTATGCTGGCAGTATGTTTGATTGTCTGCCATTCTTCACCATTTTGCTTTATATAATCGCCCAATTGTACTAATAAATCAATTCGTTTTTGTAATTTCATTCGGTAATTATTACTTTTGAGCTGTAAAAGTATTTTAATAATACTTTAATTTTTAATCTAAATCTGAATTTACAACATGGCTATTAAAATAACTGACGAATGTATCAATTGTGGAGCTTGTGAACCTGAGTGTCCGAATAACGCTATTTATGAAGGTGGCGTTGAATGGGCCATCGCCGATGGTACATCAGTAAAAGGAAGTTTCACCTTGTTGGATGGCTCAACGATCGATGCCAGCCAACGCAATGCGCCGGGAAGTGTTGACACTTATTACATTGTTACCAATAAGTGCACAGAATGCCAGGGTTTTCATGAAGAACCACAATGTGCGGCAGTTTGTCCGGTAGATTGTTGCGTACCGGATGAAATGTACCAGGAAACGGTAGATCAGTTATTGGCTAAAAAAGAGAAGTTACACATCTAATTTGTACGATAATTAAAGCGTAAGGTAGCTACAGGTTACATTTCCTGTGATATTTATTGGCGGAAGTATTGTAAAATACTTTCGCTTTTTTATTTTGGTAATGTTTATCTTAGTAATAATTGAAAGAAATATGAAGAAAATTTTATTATTGTTTATTGTTCCGTTTTTACTGGGGGCCTGTATTAATAAAAGGCCGCTGCAGGCGATCGATCCACAAGCCGATTTGTTGAATACAGACAGAGCCTTTTCAAAAATGAGTGAAGAGGAAGGTGTAAAGAATGCTTTCATAAAATACATAGATAGCGATGGTGTTTTACTGAGGCCCAATCAATATCCTATCGTAGGAGCTGATGCAATGGATTTTATCAGTCAGAATGATGACTCTACAGTTACAATGACCTGGGAACCGAAAGGGGGTACCATTGCCCAATCTGGTGAATTAGGCTATACATATGGCATATATACTATCAAACTAAAACGAAAGAATAAAACAGTGCAGGGAACGTATGTTAGCGTATGGAAAAAACAACGTGACGGCGAATGGCGCTTTATAATGGATAGCGGTAACGAGGGAGTGGGAAAATAGTTTAGTGTTGAGGGTTTAGAGTTTGGTATAAGACTTGACCCGAATTCATCTAAACCACTCAACTATAAACCCTCACTCATTCCAACTCATTAAATTTTCGTTTCTTTGCATAATAAAATAACCCTTCACAATACCAATGAAGAAAAAAATTGCGTTGATCACCGGTGGCTATTCTGGCGAAGCTGTTATCTCCTATAAAAGTGCCATAACGATTGAAAACAATGTAGATAAAGACAAATGGGATTGTTATAAAATTGATATTAATCCCAAAGGCTGGTTTTACATGGGCGCTACCGATGAAAAGATCACAGTTGATAAAAATGATTTTTCCATAACGATCAAAGGAAATAAGATAATTTTTGATGCCGTATTGGTTGGCTTGCATGGCACACCGGGTGAAGATGGAAAACTACAGGGCTACTTTGATTGCCTTAATATTCCTTATACATCCTGCAACGCAGCAACATCTGCTTTAACTTTTAATAAACGTTATACTGTTGCCGTAGCAGCCTTTGCAGGAATTGATGTGGCGAGGTCGATACACTTGTTTAAGAAAATAAAAATGACGCCGGCGGATATTTTAAAAGAGCTCAAACTTCCTGTATTTGTAAAACCCAATAACGGCGGTAGTAGCATCGGCATGAGTAAAGTAAACAAAGCCGAAGAGCTGCAAGCTGCATTGGAAAAGGCTTTTAAAGAAGATGAGCAAGTATTGGTAGAAGAATTTATCAAAGGAAGAGAATTTACTATTGGTGTTTTTAAATCGAAAGGAGAAGTAATTGCTTTGCCGATCACCGAGGTAATTTCTAAAAAAGAATTTTTTGATTTTGAAGCGAAGTATGAAGGTGCCAGCGAAGAGATCACGCCTGCAAAAATAGATGTAGCAACCACCGACAGCATTCAATCCGCAGCAAAAAAAGCATACACTGTATTTAATTGCAACGGCGTAGTGCGGATAGATTTTATTTTGAATGAAGGGAATAACAAACCATATATGCTCGAAATAAATACAGTACCCGGACAAAGCGAAGCCAGTATTGTACCACAACAAGTAAAGGCAATGGGTTGGACATTAAAGGATTTTTACAGTGCATTGATAGAAGAATGCTTTATTAATTAACCATTTATCATTAACCATTAACAATTATTAAAGTGGCTAAAAAATTTAAATTCTTCCAGTCGTTTTGGGCTAACCTGTTAGCTGCGGTGATACTTGCTTTTTTGATCATTTTTGGTGCATTGCAAATGCTGAGCAGGATAACAAAACATGGCGAGCATTTAACAGTACCGGCGGTAGTAGGCAGACAAGCTGATTCAGTAGTGCAGGAATTAACCGATAAGGGGTTTGATGTAGTGATAGAAGATTCGATTTATACCGATACATTGCCGAAAGGTGTTGTTATAAAACAATTACCGGATGCCGATGCTACTGTGAAAGTAAATCGTACCATTTATCTGACAACAAACAGAATGATACCACCACAGATATCAATGCCTGATCTTTTGAATAAGAATTTATATTTCGCATTAGACGTGCTTAAGAAAGCTCATTTACAAGTAGGCGATACTATTTTCAAACCTGATTTTATGAAAGGCTCTGTAATGGAGCAAATATATAATGGAAAACGAATAGCGCCCGGTGCTCAGTTGCAATGGGGAAGTAAAGTTACCTTAGTAGTTGCGGCGGGATTGCAAGAAGATAATTTAGTAGTACCTGATTTGAAAGGAATGACATACAGAGATGCGAAAGAGCTGTTAGATTCAATGGGCATATCAATAGCAGCTGCCCTTGAGCCGGGTGTAAGAGATACAGCAGATGCCTATGTCATAAAACAAAGCCCACTACATTTTGATGCACAACACAAGTTGGTGTATATAAAACCAGGAATGTTTATGGACGTTTGGCTGTCAAAAGATCCGGGAGATGTGATCGATTCAACAACAACACATTAATTATAAAATAATGAAAACAATAACGGCAGAAGAAGTAAAACAAAGAATGGATGCAGGTGAAAAGCTTAACCTGTTAGATGTACGCGAACCTGATGAAAATGCAGAGTTCAATATCGGCGGCCTGTTAGAGCCGGTGGGCAAAATACAAGCCTTGCAAATTGAGGATATCGAAGATTGGAAAGACAAAGAAATAATCTGCTACTGTCGCAGTGGCAAGCGCAGTGGCAATGCCTGCATGATTTTAGAGTCTGTTGGCTTTACTAATATAAAAAATTTAGAAGGCGGTATGCTGGGCTGGAGAGAAAAGTTCAACGTATAACTATCTTATCTCTTTTATAATAAATAACCCTCAATCAAAAACTGAGGGTTATTTTATTTCATAAGGTACGATCATTTAAAAGTGAATATTAATGCCTAACATATAATTGATAAGCGCCATCGGAAAATAACTATTGGCAGTATAAGATTGGGCGCCTTGTATGTACGTATACGTATACCCGTTAGTATTGTATTTAGTACTGAACAGATTATTTACCTGTAGCATAATATCAATCTCTTTGGCTACTTTGTTCCGCAGGCTATAAGTCAACCTCGCGCTTTCTGTAAAATAATCTGCGATGCTTCTGTCAAGGTCCGAGGTGTTGTCCATATATTGTCTGCCAACATATTTGCTGATCAGGCTTATCATACTATGTTTTACAGGTATAAAATTTACGCTGCCGCCAATGATCACGGCAGGTGAAAAAGAGATATTGGTATTGGTGTGATCAATCTGTTTTTGGGCAGTTGAATCATAATCATCTATCGATTCAACAAAAGACTGTATTTTATTTATGCTGAAAGTAGCGTTGGCAGCAATGCTTAGCCGTTTCGAAAATTTTTCAGTTCCTTGCAATTCAATTCCCAGCCTGTAACTATTCGGTACATTTATTCTTGTATACGCGCCCACACTATTTATTTGTCCCGTAAGAATTAGCTGATCGATATATTGCATATAATATACATTGGCACCCCAGGTGTAGGTATTTTTATTTCTTTCAACACCCAATTCAAAATCATTTAAGTGTTCTGCTTTTGGTTGATTGATAGGATTGGCCTGAAAATCAGAATAGTTTGGTTCCTTATTTCCTCTCGCATAACTGGCGTATACCTGCCAACCATTTTTTGAATAGGTAATACCTGCTTTAGGGTTTACAAAATTGAATGTTCTTGCAACAGTTAAAGTATCTGAAGGATCAGTTACCGATACGGCTTCAAATCCATTGATGCGATGGTATACATTGCGGTATTGCAGATCAACAAAAGTTGTCCAGTTCTTTGATATCGTATGTTGCCATTTTGCATAAATGTTTTCTTCTGTTTTTAAAACAGGATGATTATAATATTGATAATCATCGTTAGGAATGCCGCCACTCTGCGCCCAAAGCACATTTCCAAAATGTGTTCCTTCATATCTCGACCAATTGCCACCAATTGTGATCACATCTTTTTTACCGTTGTATTGTGCAGAAGCGATCTGTCCGTAATAGTGATTGTCTAACCAAAGCTGCCTTATCATATCAGAGTTTGTGATGGTATCTGTTCCATAAACAGGATTGGGCAATCCATAATATGCATATGAAGTCTCAGAGCTATCACCGGCTGCGGCTTCTGCAGCATTGCCTTTGTATTCCTGGTAATAACCTCTGCCGTAAGTCATAAAGACGGCAGTACTAAAATTCCAATGTGTATTGACTGTATGATTGAAAAACAATTGATAATTATCCTGCTGGTAATTATCTGTTTGATTATTGTATGGCGTACCGGGCTTTTCAGTACCCAGGTCATTGTAAGTGCGGTTGGTTGTCAATGAATCTTGCGGTACACCATCCCATGCCTGGTAAGTTTTTTCTTTTCCTGAAATGATATTAAAACGGAAAGATGATTTCCCCGTAATATAAGCGGCGGATAAAGCAAAAGATTTTAAATTGCTAGTGGCCCTGTCGATATAGCCATCACTCGTTATCTGGCTCAATCTTGCGTCGATAGTAAAATGTCCATCTATCAAACCACTGCCTGCTTTCACTGTATTTTTCCAGCTATTGAAAGAGCCGTAGCTATTGTTGATATCTCCGTAAGCGTCTTTATTAAATTCATTTGTTGTTAGATCGATCGATGCACCGAAGGCGCTTGTGCCGTTGGCAGATGTACCAACCCCGCGTTGTATTTGTATAGAGCTAAGCGATGAAGCCATATCAGGAATGTTTACCCAGTATGTATTTCCATCTTCTGCATCATTCAACGGAATACCATTTAAAGAAACATTGATGCGTGTTTCATCTGATCCACGAATATGTATGCCCGTATAGCCAATGCCAGTTCCTGCATCTGAGTTTACAACAACAGAAGGCGTTTGGTCTAATAAGTAGGGGATATCCTGACCAATATTTGTTTTACTGATATCATTTGCGGTAAGGTTCGTTTTAGCAAACGGCGCCAGCTCAGTAGCTTTTACAGAAGAGACTTCTACCGGTTGTAAATAGGCCGTATCAGTTAATTTCTTTTGTTGTGCCAATAACAGGCTGCTTACAGTACATAACAATGCACTCATGATTATTTTCTTCATTCCAATAAAATATTTTGCTGAACATCCGGAAGAGAATTCTCCGATGTAAAAATAGTACTCCCTTCGCAGGCATTATCCTGAGCAGGTTTAACGGGTATGATCTCAGCCTCTACAAGTAGAAGCACCCCGGAAATTCAGACGATTAAAAGAGCGTTTTGTTTTGCGAAGCTACGGTTCTATTCTTCAATTGTCCAAATTTTTTATTTTTATCAATTGAAAAACTACCAAGCGCGAAGAAAAAATTCTCTTCGCGCTTGGTAATTATAGAATGAAATTATTTATTATTTTTTCTTCTTCTTGCCTTTTATAGTAGCCGCTAATTTAGCAGCTGCATAGGCATTTACGATCCCGCCTGAAGTACACAACTCACTCATGTTTACCGTTTCATCTGATCCGGGCATTTTTACATCAACACCTGGATTTTGCGCAGATTTTTCAAGTATGAATTTTAATTGTTGTGCAGTCAATGTAGGAAAATATTCCAACAAAAATGCGGCTGTACCTGCTACTACAGGTGTAGCCATGCTGGTTCCGGAAGCGTTGCCATAATTGTTGCCACCGGGCCCTGGTATAGTAGAATAAATTTGTACACCCGGTGCGAAAATGTCTACTTCTTTTTTACCATAGTTGCTGAAACTTGCTGTGATACCACCGTTCAGCGGATCACCACTCGCACCAACTGTTATCCAATTCGTTGCTCTTCCTTTGCCATCAATAAAATTGGGGTTAGGAAAATTATCTGTTGAGTCGATATCTTTTGCATCATTACCCGCAGCATGTATCAACAATACATTTTTGCTTTCTGCGTACCTCACTGCATCATCGACCCATTGTTTTTGCGGAGAAAAATCTTTACCAAAACTCATGCTGATGATCTGTGCACCATTATCAACTGCATAACGGATCGCATTGGCAATATCCTTATCGTGTTCATCACCGTCAGGTACTGCACGTACCATCATGATGCGTACATTATCTGCAATGCCATCAATGCCTTTGCCATTGTCTCTTGCAGCACCAATAATTCCTGAGCAATGTGTACCATGAAAAGGCGTGCTGGCCATTATATCATTGTTGCCATAATCACGGTCATTGATATTTGTTTCATCATCCTGTACAATTTCTTTTCTGAAAGGTTCGGGAGCGGTAGATGCAGCGCTGGCTTTAGCTAGCTCATTTTCCATTTCGTCAATAATATCTTTATTGCTTATGTCATCGGTATTATTCTCTTTGCTAATACTTTGCAAAGCAAACTTTGTTTTTTTAGCATTCTTATCTTCAGGATAGTATTTTTCAAGATCCTTAGCTGTATACTCATCTTTTCCAAGCTCTTTGGTAATAACGGAATCTCCTTTTTTAAAAACCGGTAAAGCAGCCTGTATGTATATGATTGTTTCTACATCAATACCACCTTCCACTTTATCTCTTGCTTTTTTATAAGTTACGAATTGTATAGAATCTGCTGAATTTACCATTACTGAATCATCAGGGATAGTTGCAAATCTGGGTTTTAAACTATAGTACACGCGTGCTGCTTCATAGCTATCTGATTTTAGATTGCGCCCATCTTTGCCACCAATAAAATTCCAGCCATGTATATCGTCTATATGTCCGTCCTTATCATCATCAATGCCATTATTCGGAATTTCTTTTGGGTTCACCCATAAGATGGGTTTTATATCTTCCTGGGTTGTATCAACACCACTATCTATCACTGCTACCAGAACAGTTTTGCTTTTTAGTTTTTTAGATTTTACAAAGGCATACGCTTTATCTAAACTAATACCATAATAGCCTGAAGTGGCTTTGTCAAGCTGGTGCCAGTTTTTTGGTAATACTTTGGCATCAGTTGTTTGAGCAAATGTTGCCGTACTTACTGTTAAAGCGATAAATAATAAATAGAAAAATTTCTTCATGTTGCTTTATTTATGGGTATGCAATATATAACGATTTGTAAAATACAAATGATTTGCCGGAAACCTTAACAGATTATTGGATTATAGCGAGGCGGATTTTACAAAATAGCTATCAGCAAAGGGAATCACAGGAAGCTTGTCTTTTTCAAAAATGCCAAAAACGCTACTGCCGCTGCCACTCATGGCTGCATATACAGCACCGTTTTGATAGAGCTTTTCTTTGATCGTTTGTATAACAGGGTATTTTTCAAATACGGGCCCTTCAAAATCATTTACTAAATTTTCTTTCCAGGCCGCAACAGGTTGCTCTATGATCCATTCGATCGAATGGTTTGGCAGGATAGGTGTTATTTGTGAAAACGCCCAGCCGGTATTGATATGGATGCCGGGATTTACAACAAGGATCTGATAACCGGAAAGGTTGGTTTTTATTTCTTTTAATATTTCTCCACGGCCTGTTGCAAAACAAGGTTTATTGATGATAAAAAACGGACAATCACTTCCGAGTTCTACTGCATAATTGATCAATTGTTCGGTAGATAAATTTAATTTAAAAGCATCGTTCAATAATTGCAAAGTAAATGCGCCATCAGCAGAACCGCCGCCCAATCCGGCACCCAGCGGTATTGATTTATGCAGGTGTATTTTAACAGCAGGTAATAGTGGAAATTTTTTTTTTAATAAATGGTAGGCCTTGATGCAACTATTATCTTCGGTATTACCATCGATCTGTATTCCTGAACTGGTGAAAGAGATCGTTTGCGAATGGGAGTGTGCCGAAATAATTTCAATGGCATCTGTAATGGGAACAGGGTAAAAGACTGTTGCAATATCATGAAAACTATCTTCTCTTTTAGACAGGATATTTAGCCCGAGATTTATTTTACAATTGGGAAAGAGGAGCATTGTTTAATTGTTTGATGGATTAATTGTTAATTGATAATTGAAACTGTAAAACAATTAAACAATTCACCAATTAAGCTTTCCTCATAGCAATCTCATCCCTGATAGCGATTGCCCTGATATAATCTTCCTGTTCCAGCACTTCGTTTAAAAGTGTATGTAACTCTTCTAATGATAAAGATTTTAAATTATCGCTACCGCCGGTTTCTGTGGTTATAGGTGCCGTAGTGCTTTTTTTCTTTCCGTCGTCTTCCATTAAAATACCGGCATTGTCTAATATATTATCGTATGTAAAAATCGGACAGCCAAAACGTACTGCCAATGCCAGTGCATCAGAAGTTCTGGAATCTATTTCAACTGTATCGGCTTCGCTGCTGCAGACAAGTTTACTATAAAAGATACCTTCCTGCAGGTCATTGATAACTATTTCGTGTAGGTCGACATTGAAAGCAAGCATAAAATTTTTCATAAGGTCATGTGTGAGTGGGCGACTGGGTTGCATTCTTTCCAGCGCTACGGCAATTGCCTGCGCTTCAAAACCACCGATAACTATGGGCAAACGGCGCAAGCCATTTACTTCACCCAATACTACAGCATACGAATGTGTTTGCGTAATGCTATGTGATAATGCCACTATTTCCAGTTCTATTTTCTTCATAAAATGACTACGAAACTAAGGGATTTTGAATAAAGTATCAAGATATTGGTATCAAGTATCAAGACAAATTCTTTAGCACATATTTTACTATTTTCTTTCTTGCTACTGACTACCTGCGACCTGCTACTATATTAGTTTCCCTTTAATTTCTTGACTGCTGCCGTAATTTTTGGTACTACTTCAAAAGCATCACCCACAATACCGTAATCTGCGGCTTTAAAAAATGGTGCTTCAGGGTCTTTATTAATAACAACGATCACTTTACTTCTGTTCACGCCTGCTAAATGTTGTATGGCTCCTGAAATACCGATAGCAATATATAAATTAGGAGCAATGGCTAACCCCGTTTGTCCTACATGCTCATGGTGTGGCCGCCAGTCTGCGTCTGCAACAGGACGACTGCAAGCTGTTGCAGCACCTAATGCTTTGGCAAGATCTAATACGATTCCCCAGTTTTCAGGCCCTTTTAATCCTCGTCCGCCACTTACTACTAATTCGGCTTCACTTAATGGTATTTCGCCTGTTACTTTATTGGTAGCGGTTACCTGTACTTTTGGCGCATCAACGGTAGCCGCAAAATCAGCAATTTCTGCAGTGCCGGAACCTGCCGCAAAACTATAAGAATTGGGACTTAATGAAATGACCTTAACAGCAGTATTAATAGCAATATTGGCAAATGCCTTACCACTAAATACGCTTTTCTTTACAACAAAACCTTTTGCAGTATCCGGTAAAGCAATGGCTCCGGAAACCAGGCCAGCTTTTAATCGTACACTCAAACGGGGAGCGATTGATTTGCCGGCAAAATTATTAGATAACACAATAACGGTAGCGCCAGAAGTTGTTGCGGCTTGCGCAATAACTTTTGTAAACAGCTGCGCATCCAAAGTATTCAGCTTTGCATCTTTAACGGTATGAACTTTTTTAATACCGTATTTTCCCAATGAGCTCAGATCATCCGTCACATTGCCTAACACAATAGCTTCAGCAGTTGTACTTAATTGTTCCGCAACTCTAGCTCCGTAAGCAGCAGCTTCTAAAGATGATTTTTTTATTTGTCCATCTGCCTGATCTATAAATATAAGTACTGACATAATTTTTTGATTTTAATTTCAACAATTCAAACATGTAACAATAGAACAATTAAATAACCTTCGCTTCTTCATGCAATAACCTCACTAACTCTTCGGGTGTATCTGCGCTGATTAATTTAACACCCGCTTTGGCAGGAGGCAGGTCAAATGAAGTGATCGTTGTCAGTGGTTCTACCGCAATTGGCTCAACTACTTTTAGTGGTTTTGTTCTGGCACCCATAATTCCTTTCATGTTTGGTATGCGTTGTTCAGCAACACCTTTCTGGCAACTAACGACAACGGGTAGGGCAACCTTATCAGTTTCTTCGCCACCTTCAATTTCACGGTTGATAGTTGCATCGGTGCTTGTTACATCAATTTTTGTAGCCAAAGAAATATAAGGCAGGTCTAATAATTCAGCCACCATTCCACCGATCGATGAACCGTTGTAATCTATTGTTTCTTTTCCGGTTAAGATCAGGTCGTAAGCACCTTGTTTAGCGATTTCGGCAATCTGCGAAGCGATGTAAAAACTATCATGGCTGTCTGCATTCACCCGGATCGCTTCATCACCACCCAGTGCCAATGCCTTACGGATGATAGGCTCGCTATCAGCTGTAGCAACGGTAACCAAATGGATGACAGTATCAGCTGCCGCTTCTTTTAATTCAATGGCACGTACCAAAGCATACCATTCATCGTATGGATTGATGATCCATTGAACGCCGTCAGAAGCGAATTTCGTATTGTTATCGGTGAAAGCTATTTTTGCTGTAGTATCAGGTGTTTTACTAACACAGACAAGGATCTTCATATCGCAAGTTTATTGGTGAGAAGTTGTTTATGCAACCAAGACAAATATAATTAAGAATTAGAATTAAAAATGGAAAGAATAGATAAATTAAAAGAATTTTTAGCAGCATCTCCAGAAGATAGTTTTTTGCAACATGCCCTGGCACTCGAGTATGTCAAAATAGATAACGACCTGGCCGCAAAAAAATTGTTTATGGAGATATTAAAAAGAGAACCGGGGTATGTTGGATCGTATTATCATTTAGGAAAGCTTTTAGAAAGAACAGGAGAGTTACCTTTAGCCATAACTACCTATGAAAACGGAATGGCCGCTGCAAAAAAAGCGGGCGATAACCATTCTTATAATGAATTACAGGGCGCTTATGAAGATATAACAGAATAAAATGAATGTACTCCAGCAATATATTACTAATATTAAAAAACTGCAGCTGTTTCAACCAAAAGACAAGCTGTTGATTGCCGTTAGCGGAGGTGTAGATTCTGTTGTGTTGTGCGAACTAACCAAACAGGCGGGTTACGATTTTGCCATCGCGCATTGTAATTTTCAATTGCGAGGAGAAGATAGTGGCCATGATGAAAAATTTGTACAGCAGCTTGCCATAAAATATAGCGTACCATTTTATATCAAACATTTTGATACGAATGCAATTGCCAAACAAGAAAAAAAATCAATTGAAGAAACAGCGCGTAATTTACGTTATGAGTGGTTTGAAGAAATAAGAACAGGTAATAACTTTCAATACATCCTAACGGCTCATCATGCAGATGATAATATCGAAACGGTAACCATGCAATTCTTCAGAGGTACCGGCATCCGCGGACTTCGTGGCATCTTACCTAAACAAAATAACATTGTACGGCCATTGTTATTTGCCAAAAGAGCAGACCTTGAAATTTTCTTATTAGAGAATGACCTCACACATATTATCGATCAAACCAATGCAGAGAATGTATACACAAGGAATCATTTTAGAAATGATATTTTGCCTTTGATCGAAAAAAATTATCCCGGTGCCAAAGAAAATATTTTTAAAAATATTACAAGATTTTCGGGTGTTGCTGAATTATATGAGCAGGCCATCGATCAGCATAAAAAGAAATTACTGGAATACAATGGAAACGAAATACAGATACCCGTATTAAAATTATTAAAGACATCACCACTGGAAACGGTGGTGTACGAGATCATTAAAGACTACGGTTTCACGGCACGTCAAACAACGGATGTGGTAGCTTTATTGCAAAGTGAAACGGGGAAATACGTTCAATCACCGACCTACAGGATCATTAAAAATCGCAACTGGATCATTATTTCACCTAATCAATCAGGCGAAGCACAACATATCTTAATTGAAGAGAAGGATAACAGGGTAGGGTTTGCAGATAAAAGAATTGAATTACAAAAATTCCCCAATACAAATTATACAATCCAAAATAGTAATACAATTGCCCAGGTAAGTGTAGATGCGATCAAATTTCCCTTGTTGTTGCGCAAGTGGAAACAGGGCGATTATTTCTATCCGTTAGGCATGCAGAAAAAGAAAAAGCTGAGCCGTTTCTTTACTGATCAAAAATTATCCTTAACCGATAAACAACAGGTATGGGTAATTGAAATGGATAAAAAGATAGTGTGGATAGTGGGCCTTAGGATCGACGACCGGTTTAAAATAACTCCTGCAACAAAACAAATACTAACACTAACGGTTAGTAGCTAAATGTTTTTCTGTAATCAAACTCTTTTATCGAATCGATGAAAGAATGAATAACCGAGTAGTCTGCAAACACCGGTGATACCGCAAGTACGAAAACCATCCCGAACAAAGCGCCGAAAATATGCGCAGAATGATTGATGGCACTGCCTTCTCTTTTTGATAAAAAATAAGATATGATTAGATAGACAAGCGCGAATAAAAAACCGGGAATATAAACGGGAACAAATATCAACCCTACACCGGCCGAAGGATTTAGGATGATAAATGCAAACACAATGGCTGAGACCGCACCTGATGCCCCAAGGCTTCTGTAATAACGGTTGTTTTTATGTTTTTGAAAAGTAGGGATAAGGCAAACGCCTAACGCAAGCACATACATAATAAGGTACAACCATTTACCCTTATCGCCGAAAACAAGTGTGAACCAAAATTCTGCTCCGGTCTTTGCCTGCCCTTGTCCGAAAACATATAAGGCATACATATTAAAAACTAAATGAGGAATATCCTTATGTACCAACCCGCAGGTAAAAAAACGGTACCATTGTTTTTTTTCAGTAATTGCCGGCGGATAAAAGATCAGCTTGTCAATTATCTTTTGGTTATTAAAACCCAAAATAGAAACAAGGGAAGTTACAATAATGATGCAAAGTGTAATAGTGATCGTCATTCGTATTTATTGATGGTGGTATTTTTCATTTCGTATGATGCTGCAAGCCCTGTAGATCTGTTCAGCTAAGATAAGCCTTACCAATTGATGTGGAAACACTAATGGCGATAAGCTCCATTTATAATTGGCCCTGGCCATCACTGCATCACTAACACCGTAAGCGCCTCCGATCAGGAAGATGATATTTTTTGCACTTTCGTTGGCTCGTAGCTGGATAAAATTTGCTACACCCTCACTGTTCAACTGCTTGCCTTTTTCATCCAGTAATACGAGGTAATCATCCTTTTCTATAAGATTCAATATTATTTCCCCTTCTTTCTTTTTAAGGTCCGTTTCGCTGAGTGTGCCTGCATTTTTGGGCATGGGGATAATGTGCCATTCTGCGGGATAATAGTTCGTAATTCTCCTGGTAAACAGCTCTATACCTTCTTTCACATAAGCCTCATTTGCTTTACCGACCGACCAGAATTGAAGTTTCATATTATTATTTATATTGGCAAAAATGAGGAAAGAGTTGGGATGAATAAAATAAATCTCTATTTTTGCATCCCATTTGGATGGAAGGATAGCAATTACTATCTGGTAATCCTGATAAAATGGCTGCGTAGCTCAACTGAATAGAGCGTCTCACTACGGATGAGAAGGTTTTAGGTTTGAATCCTAACGCGGTCACCAGCAATGTTTCACTAAAACACGATTCCCCTGTAACTCAATAGTGACAGGGGTTTTTCTTTCACTCCTCCACGAATTATTTCATTTTCATCGGTTTTTGGTTCACGAAATGTTTCACCATTGTCGGAACTTGTTTCACCTAATAAACCAGTAAAATGATCTTATCAATTTTGTTCTATCCAAACATTCAAAAAACTAACAAGAAAACGGGCAAGATCCCAATGTACGTAAGGGTTGTATTGAACCGAAAGAAGGCAGAAATGCGTCTAAATATTGAAGTATTGCCGCAGGAATTGAAGAAATGGGATGATAAAATGATGCGGTTTAGCGACCGGGAAATGCAGGCTAACGCACTTTTAAATAAGATTGAACAGAAATTCCAGGATTTTAGATATCACAATGCTACTTCCCTAAATAATTATAATGTAAAGGCCATTAGAGACCTTATAATGGGTCTAGAGCTTAAACGCAGCTTATCAATTGTTGCCTATATCGATAAATACTATAATAGCGCTATAGCTCCAAATGCTCAAATGGCTGAAGGAACAAAAAGGAATTATCGCAAAGTATTAAAGCATTTAAAGGATTTTTTGGCTTTTCGTAAATCTAAAAGCGCAGAACTGCGTGATATGAATGTTGCATTCGCCTATGAATTTAGGGATTACTTGTTAGGGACTCATCCTAATTATCCAAGAATAGGCATGAAAGAACCTTCTGCATTAGACAACATTAAACGACTTCGGACAATCTTTGATAGGGCAGTGGATGAAAATTTATTAGAGGTTAATAGTTTTAAGAAAGTTAAACTTAAAGCGAGGGCTGCTCAAAGAGGCCGGCTTGATATTCACCAAATAAAGAAGATTTATGACCTTGATCTGACAGATTTTCCTACACAGCAAATCTATAGAGATATGTTTCTTTTTTCAGTCTTTACCGGTTTAGCATATGTCGATGCCAGCAATCTTACTATTTATGATTTAAATCAAATGAAAGAAGGGAATGTTCGGTTGTTTTTAAAGCGGGCTAAAACTGATATTATTACTGAAATGATATTACCTAAGCAAGCAGTTGAAATAATGAATAAATATAAGGACACGATTGAAAGAGAAATAACAAGACGGATACTACCTAAGCGATCTAATAAGGAGGTGAATGTTCAATTGAAAATTCTTGCTAACATGGCAGGAATTCCTATAAAATTAACTACTCATATAGCTCGCCATACTTTCCGGCAATTACTAGCAGAGGCTGATATTTATGAAATGGGTGTTATAAAAAGAATGATGGGCCATAGCAGTAGTAACGAAATTGATGGGACGTATTATGCCGTAACAGAAAGCCGGCTATTAGAAGCAAAAAGGAAATTTGATTTATATTTAGAAAAATCTTTACTATGGAACTGTTAGATGAATTTATCCGAATGAAAGATATTGAATATATCGCTTTGGTGGAAAAAGAAAAATCGAAAGCAGAAAAGGCAATGCAACATTTGCTTTCGGATGAAAAGAGGATGAAAGCACAAGAGATAATTGAAAAAATACTTTCTAATGAAGAAAAAGGCAAACAGTCAAACGAAAGAGCTGTATTAGTACTTTTTATATGGCCTTTTTATGAATCCTTAATACTTTTTCGGAATGAAGAACTTATAATTAGACTTAAAGAATTTCAATTCACAGATGCAGTATTAAGATGGTTTGTATCAATAGATGAAATAAATCAACAGTTTGATTTAATTATACAAAAGGGAATAAAAATAGATAAGGTATTTGCATTAAATTGTATTAAAGATTATTTAAAAGGAAAGTTTGTAAACGATACTATGTATTGGGTGTCAGGTATATATAAAGATGGTAAGACTCCTGTGAATTTGTTGACCAAGACTGCAATTCTAGTAAATGATCGTAAAAAAAATAGTGCGAGAAATCCTAAAACTACTAGTAATCCCATGGACTCATATATAGGTGAAGCAATGAATAAATTCGACCAGTATGCCCAAAGCCAAAATGAGTTTAATATTGGTTTTATTGAATTAATAAAAGGCAAAACAGAAAAATTACATTTGAAAATTTTATTAGAAAATTGTTTTGATTATCATGGCATGAAAAAACCAAGTAAAACCAAATTCTTAAATGCGGTTTACGATTTATTTCGTATTGTAATAAATGACTACAATTTGCCAACTACAGAGAACGAGTTCAAGAATATATCTGGATTTTATAATAATAAAATCGAGCGATTTAAAGCAATAAAACTTAAGAAAATTATATATAAAATATAATTTAACAGTCAGCGTTTTTTGGTTCATTCTTTAAGACTAAGTTTTATGACCTTTACAAAAAGAAGATCATGGAACAAATTTTAATTGAATTTCAAAAACTTTCACGGGAGCTTACTGAGATTAAGGAGAAAATAGAAGATTACGAATCTTTACGCTATTTCGAAAACTGGATCCCACGAAAAAAATTAATGGAGTTTCTTGACTACGGAGATACTCAAATGGCCGCCTTATTTAAAAGTGGTGAACTTGTTGTGTCTGAGATTGGCATACGTAAGTTTATTAAAAAGGATTCGGTGATAAAATTTTTAGAAAGACATATTAAAATAGCGAAATAGCAATTGATGGATAATTATTATACTTATACCCAAAAGCGAAATTGTCTGCATTGTCAAAAGCCAATTGCAGACCAAAAACATGCTTCTACTAAGTTTTGTGAGAGAATTGAATTGCTAGATAAGACGATTCAGTCTTGCAAGGATGACTTTCACTCAGTCAGGAATAAAGAGAAAAATAAGCCATACAAAAGACTAGCCGATTTGCACAAACAGGCTAACAAAAGAATACAAAATTTACTAAATGCCAAAGGGGAAAATGTTACAGTCGCATTAATAAATCAATATGGAATAACATTTAATAGGCCGGTAACTTTTTCAATAGATACAAATAAAATGGCAACTTATTATTTTATAGATTTTGCTTTTAAACAAATAAGCTCAAACGAATTTAAAATTTTCAAACATGGAAATACCTTTTGATAATCAACAGCTAATTAATAGCATTTCTCCTAATATCGACATGATTAACAAGCTTACTACCCAAAGAAATTGGGCAATACGCACCGCGATATTTATAGGTGTCGTATTTACTTTTTATATTATAATTGAAGAAAATAAAAAGCAAACACCAACAACAGCTTCTTAAATTTTATTTTTCAATTCCTCTATAATAGCCCTGAAGTTATTAAGACCAGCCTCCAGATTTTCAACTATTTCTGTTGCTAAAATATCCGGATCAGGAAGATTGTGGCGTTTAGCGAATACTATTTTCATTCTATGATTCTTGACCTATTAGCTTTCATATGTGGCTATTATAAGGATTAGTTATCGAATATCAATTAGAAAATTTCATACCTTAACGTTAAATATTAAATATGAAATTTTTATTATCTGTAATCTTTCTTTCTTTACTCTCACTTTATTCATTAGCACAGACGAGCGTTAAAACAAAACATGCATTGATTTTTGCTATAGGTGATTATCCCGAAGCAAATGGATGGCCTAAAATCTCTAGTGTTAAAGATGTTGGATATATAAAAAAAGCATTAGAAGGCCAACAGTTTCAAGACAAGAATATTACAATCGTAACGGATTCAAATGCGACAATGGAAGGTATAAATAGCGCGTTTGTTGAATTGATAAATAGTGTAAAATCAGGCGATATTGTCGTAGTTCATTTTTCATCTCACGGTGAACAAGTTAAGGCAGATAATAATAATAAAATAGATGGTCTAGATGAGTGCATTGTCTCATACAATGCTATATCCCCACTTCAATCAAATGATTTTGATAAAGACCAAGCCCAATATTTAAGAGGACATATTTTGGGAAGCTACCTAAAACAATTGAGAACAAAATTAGGTAGGGATGGCGACGTTATAGTATTTATGGACAACTGCCATTCTGGAAATGGCACACGAGGAGCAGCAAAAGTGAGGGGAGGATTACCACCGTTAGTTCCTAAAGGGTATAATCCGCAAAAACAACATAAAATCTCCGACTCTTCAATTTTATTTCGCGAAACAAATATTTCTGATGATGAAAGCTCTTTGGCTTCTTACGAAGTTATTTCTGCGACAAGGCCTGAAGAACCTGATTTTGAAATACTAGATGATAACGGAGAAGGAGTTGGGTCTTTAAGTTATGCAATCTCTAAATCTTTTGCAAGCCTCGAACCTGGATCTACATACCGTTCTTTTTTTGCTAAGGTCCAATCTATTATGAATGAGAAGGTGCCGTCACAACATCCTTTATTAGAAGGTAATGGAATCGATAGGAAAATGTTTGGAGGAGCTTTTATATCTCAAAAGCCTTATATAGAAATTTCTGAAATAGTTAGCAATAATCAAATAATAATTAAAGGTGGTCTATTAGCCGGTTTAGATTCCGGAGCTAAAGTAGCACTATATCCATCAGGGACTACCGATCCTTCAAAAGCCAAAAGCATAACCACCGGAACAATTGCAAAATCAGAAAGTTTTTCTTCTACAGTTAATTTAGATACAATTCTTGCAATTAATCAAGCTTCAGATGATTGGGTTTTTATAACGAAAAAAATATATAAAGTTGATCCGATAGATATTAAAATAATTTCAACACCATCCAGAGGTATAGATGCCGTTACTTTTTCAGCTACTGAGGTAAAAAATATTGAAACAGGTCTAGCCGGATATCCCTATGCTAGATTTAATGAAAAACCGGAATTACTTATTATAAAAGGTAGAGGAGAGGATTCAATAAAAATAGCTGGGAATGGGTATTTGTTTAAAACAATAAAAAATGCTGTGAATGATTCGACAGAATTAAAAGAGGATCTGCAAAAATATGCACAATACAAATTTTTACAATCTTTACAAGTTAACGATCCAACTGTTAGTTTCGATGTTAAGCTAGTCCCTGTAATTAACGGAAGGGCAGATACAAGTAAAATAAATAGTAAAATGGTAAATGGTGTTTATGAATTTAGAGAGAAGGATACGGTAACATTATGGATAAAAAATACTGGAATAGAGGATGCATATATTAATATACTTGATATGCAACCGGATGGAATAATTAATCCTATCTTACCTAATAGGGCTCAAAATATTTACCCTAACGAATTAAAATTAAATGCAGGAAGTGAGTATATGTTTCCTCCCCAAAAATATTCGTTAGTTATTTATCCCCCTTATGGTACGGAAGTATTTAAGATATTTGGCTCAAGTACAGAAATTGACTTAGAAAGCATAACATCAACAAAAGGAGAGGGCACAAGAGGTAATTTATCCGTGTTGGAAGGTCTTGTTAAAAATTCCTATGGAACGCGAGGTGCACAAGGAACTGATGTTAATAATGCTGACGGAACAACTAATAATCTTCTATTTCGAATATTACCAAGGTAATATGGGCTTATTAAATTAAACTAACTGCAACTCAAAACTAAAAGTATGCTCAAGATCAAAGTCTTTAAATTTTTTATTTTCTGTTTGTTTATAGTTATATGTTCGAAATCCTTTGCGCAGGAATCAACATTTTTAGAAGTTGATACAACGAGTGGAGATATTCTGGCAAAAGATAAAATTGAAGGTGAATATGCAAGTAGTCAGGATAATGGTCAGTCTAGAGGACTCGTTGCGTTTACGTCAGGGTATCTGATTTCCAAGGGTGTAGAAACAATCAAACAAATGATTGATAACAGGAAAAAGGAGTTTACTAGTCAATATGATTTTGCAAAAGGAGATCTGGATTTTTATGATCGCGTTTCTGTATTGAGTGCCTTCGATCCTATAGGATTGCGGTTTAAAGGATTTACGATTGTGAGGCTACATAAAAGCGACACTGTTTTTATGGCAAAATTTGTATTGGATACCTCTGAAAATGGGATAAAGGAAATTATGGATAACGGCATATTTAAACTTAAGTTAGATAGGTTGATAATAACTCAAGCCAAAGTAAAAAAACCTAAGCACCCTAAGAAGTTAAATATGGATATAGAAATTGATTTCCTTTCATCTTATCGAAGTATGGATGGACAGATATTCACCGATGTTCCTCTTGGCAAATTTGTTTATTCATTAAGAGATGCTCCGATAAAAAAGGATTCATCGAGCAAAAGTTATTATGAAAAGAAGAAAAATGATACATTATCTGGCCAATGTTTTATTGTTCCAAGATCTGTAGGCTATTTTAAAAATAAAGCTACCGGAAAAATAGAACAATGTTGGGGTCGTGGAATGTACTCCATTAAAGTAACTGTAACCGAAACGTCGAAGAATAGATTTGTTGACAAAATAATAATGGATGCTTCAGATCCTGTATTAGGAATAGTTCCAACATATTTACAAAGCAAAGTGCCAATAAAGAAGTGATAATTTTAAATAAAGTAAGATAATATCTGAATAATTTTTGTCAATAAACAGTATTTAATATGAAATATATTTTTTCTTTTATTGCGATTATTATCTTCTTAAATGCTTACGGTCAAAAGCCTTCATTTCATCTTAACGAAGGTCTAATTAGCGATCATCCAATTATTATTAATAAAAAAAATTGGATGATATGTTATCCTGTTGTGGAAAGCTATAACAGTTTTCTAAATAATGGGAGGGTCACGATCTGGGACATAACCTCTGGAAGTGTAGTTTTGAATATTGCAATAGAAAATCGTGATATAAATAAAGTATATGTGAGTGATTCTGAAAAGTATCTAATAATTGATTTCGATACAGAGTTTCTGATATATGATTTGGATGATTTAAATAATTATCGAACACTTTCTAAAGCCCAGTACAATCATATATTAAAGATAGATGATTCTAAAAAAATATTATTTGGGTATACGAATGAAAAAATATGGAAGATTGATCTTGCTGATCAAACAGATAATGTTAAGTTATTAAATCAATCAATTAATCAGTTTGATAATACAGAAGAGATTCCTATTTGTGGAGATAGAGCTTTTGTAAGTAATCAAAAAGACATATCTATCATAGATTTAGAAAATGATTCAATAATAAGAGAAATAAACCAAGATACAATTTATGGAAACAAAGATTATTCTTTTATAACTGATACAATCTATCCTGTTGACAAAGGAAGAAAACTTATCGTACTGGCAAAAAGAAAAAATGTTAATGATCCTTCCAAATATGAGACTGTAATGATATATTATGATATAGATAATAATAAAAAAATGTATGAAGCCTCGCTTGGCTTTTTATCAGATGGACATATTGTATTTGATGACACTAAAGAGCAGGCTATAATACTTGAAAATTCAAACGAAAATTCAAATGAAGGCTGCAAGTTTGCTAATATTAGAATTCAGAATAGTAAACTTATAATTCAACAACATTTTTTTTCCGGCATTAAAAACTTAGACTTTCTTTCGTATCAATATCTTTTCTTTAAATACGGCACTCTGATTTATGTAGATCACTACAAAACCTTACATGCATATAACGTTGATAAAGACAAATATTCAACTTTTGAAATTACTGACAGCGGTAGCCTAATTCTAAAAGCTGAAATAATAGATAAGGATATTGTTTATTTTCAGATAAATAATATTTCTCAATCTTCGGTTACACCAATACTACTTAATTCCAGCAATGGCACCTATGACACATTAGTAAATAGTGGTGCAACAGGTTTTTTTACCGTATTAAAAAACCCAATAATATCCAACTATAATATTATTTATATCGCAAAGGATAATACTTACAAATTTGCTAATTACGATAATAAATTCAGAAGGACAGATTCCTGGATTATTAAAAACAATTCAATTCAAATACGTCCTGAGATTGTAAATAATACTAGTAATATAATAACTGCTAAACTAAACTTTAATAGCCAACCATCTTCTGTTGTTAATTTGTTTAATTATAATCTTTCAACTGGGGAAGTTAAAATGAATAGTAAAAGCAATGACGTAGAAATACCTGATAAAAATAATGCTTATTTTACTTATACATATTCTAAAAAATGGGCAGCATATAATCTCCTAGATTCTTTCTATTTGCATGACGCTTCAGATGGAGATATTATTTCGAAAGGATTAGTGAAAGAATTTTCTACAGATGCCGATAAACATTTCCCATTCAAATATATAAGTAATATAGTATTGTCTAATAATAAAAGTAGGTTGTTGATTTATGCAATAGGTCTGTATGAAATAAATATTGTAAATGGACGAATGCAACTTTTACGAAAAGTGCAAACCCCAATCAAAGGCTCCCTCGAAACTGGATTCTGTAATAATGCGAATAGTTTTTATGACATGGGGTATGATTCTATTTATTTTTACGACTATAACAGTGCTAATTTTTTATATAGTACTGCTAATAGAGTAGTTAATTTAGCAGGGAATTACCAAAAACAAATAAGCGAATTTAATGGAACGCTCATAGTAAATAATCGGAATAGTAAACAGATAAAGCTGATTAATATTAATAAACCAGATAACTCTATAAGTTTGAACTGGCCTAGTAATGATTGGATGGATAATAATAGTACGGTAGGTATTTCTGATTTTGATTCTGTTTCCTTTGCTTATATGCCGACTACAGGGAACCTTTGGATAATAAATACTCAAGACGGCAAAATAATCTGGAAAGATTCAGTGAAAAATATAGTTCCTGGTTTTTTTAATACATCTTCAAATTTTATATACTTTAACTCGTCGGGAACTCCCGTATGTGTGGATTATAAAAAAAATACTTTTATAACATTTTCGACAAATTTACAGACTGGTATAATAAGTGATTTCTTCTGGAAACCTAAGGATTCAATACTTATTTCAGCATCAGTAAATAATATATTTACATGGAACATTAATACAAAAAAATTAAATTCTAATATTATTATTAGTGATACTACAAATTATTTTGTGCAAGATAATGACGGCTATTATAAATATAATAAGAGTGAAGCAGGCGAGATCAGATGTCTTTTTAATAATGAAGTTGCATTCCCACAACAATTAGATCTTATTTACAACAGGCCAGATAAATTTATTCAGGACTCTGTGTTAAAAAGTATCTATTTTAATATATATAAACAGCGATTACGTAACTATGGACTCGATGAAAATAATCTTACAATAAATAAAATATTAAATAAACCAATAACTCGAATTTTTAATACTAAAAATACAAATTCTAATATTACTTCTAAACGAGATTATACAATTCATTGCCAATGCCTAGATAAAAATTCTAAGATAATTAAGGTCTTTGGCTATATTAATGATGTATGCGTGTTTCATTATACATTAAATGATGGGATTACGATTTTTGATTCTTTGGTTACCATGTCACTTACAACGGGTAAAAACGATATCAAAATGTATTGTATAAATGATCAAGGGATTGAAAGCAATTATGCAATTGAAGAAGTGTATTTTAAGCCAATAGAGGATCTAAAATCAAAGGTTTATTTTGTAGGTATTGGTGTAAACAACTACCAAGATACGAGTAAGGATCTTCATTATTCTACCAAGGATATTAGAGATTTAGCTAAAGAATTTAAAATAAGATTCCCTCAATGTGAAATAGATACACTTATTGACAAAGAAGTAACAATCGAAAATATAAAGGCGCTTAAGCAAAAACTTCAAAAAAGTGATATAGAAGATAAAGTAATAATTAGTGTAAGCGGCCATGGATTATTGGATAATACTAATAATTTTTATTTTGCAACTTATGACGTAAATTTTAATGATCCAGCAACAAGAGGGTTGTCATATGATGATTTAGAAGGTTTATTAGATGATATACCCGCGAGAAAAAGATTATTAATGATCGATGCTTGCCATAGTGGAGAAGTAGATAAGGATGTCGATATAAATATAACTGATACCAGCAAAGGATTGAAAGTATTTGGAAGAGGGGTGGGATATGGCGTAAAAAAGAATTCAATTGATTTACAGACTAGCTTTGAATTGATGAAAGATATATTTGCTGACATTAGTAAAAATAATGGTGCGGTTATTATAAGCGCTGCAGGTGGTCTGGAATGTGCTTTGGAAAATGCTGAGTATGACAATGGTATTTTTACCTATTGTGTAAAAAAAGCATTGTTAGATAGAGAAGCTGACAAAAATGGCGATGGAGAAATCTCTGTAAATGAATTAAAAGAATATGTAAGCGCACAAGTGGAGGAATTAACTCATGGATTACAAAAACCTACAACAAGAAGTGAAATATTAGATTTTGATTGGCAAGTTTGGTAAAAGTATCGTCTAAAATCAAAATCATTTTTTAGACGATAAATTGGTTTTTATTTCTCTTTTAACTTCTTTTAAAATTATTGGGCTAAATTTCCCATAATTAAAGGCCATAAAATTGTTAATCTGACTATCAATATTTTGTTTATTATCATCCCTTTCGTCAGATAAATAAAATGGGTATATTATATTTGATAGTTCACTAGAGTCCATTATATAAGAATGCATTAATCCTGACATATCCCTGTAAAGAATATTCCCATCTTTTACTATTCCTAATTTTAATTTCCACGTAAAGGATTCGCTCTGCCTCTTTAAGGCAAAAGTATTATAGTCCAATAAAAGCGAGTCGTTAACTATCGGTATTCTGTTGAGTAAACTGTCTTTTCCATTAAATACACACGCATATAGCTGCATCGAATTTGTTATAGTGAAGTGTGGCGATATTAAAGGTACTTTCTCTCCACTAATTATCAAGTTTTGTCGTAAAGAGTCATCGTATTTTGTAAAATAAGTAAACCAATCAAAATCATCTATTCCACGGGTTGTTAATGCAGAAGAGGTAGACTGAAATAAGTTCAAATATTCACCAAGCGTGTATTCGTATAATTCTGAATGTTCATTACTGGCGTAGGCTAAATTGACATGAGTGCCTTTTTGAAATGTAATAATTTGCGAGCCGTTGTTACTACTTACTATTTTTAAAACATCACAAGGATTATCGCAGTATAATTTATCAGTAAGATGAATTACATCACCATATTTTAATGACTGATTATTACATTTAATATTTCCTTTGATGTAAGTGATTGTATAAACCTGTGCTTTTGTAAATAGAAATGAAGTTATACAAAATACATATAGTAAATATTTCATAAAAGTTCTATTTTTTCGAAGTTAAAAATTTAGTATTGATATTTTTGAATTTATGAATACTTTCTACCATAAATTCAATTATTGTAAGATAGGAAGCTATATAGAAAATACTTATTGATTTCTTAAAAAATATAAATGAGATCAGCTCTATAGAAATTAAGATACCCAGATTTGACAAATATAAACCTACCAGACTCTTTAATACGGGAGTTTTGATTGTCTCGTGCAATATGTTTAATTTATGTTTAGGATAAATTATAAGAAAGTAGCTTATAGGGAAATAAAAAATAAAAAGGAATAACACCCATGAAATAGTGATAACGATGGTCTGGTTTTTTAACGTAAGAAAAGTGTCAAATAAAATAAGTGGTCCTGGCATTGGTCCGAGATAAGTTTCATGTTTATCCGTCTCTCCAAAATTCCCAATCACGATATACTTATTTTTAAGATAATCTAAAGGGTCTGGTACAGCATTGATCTCACTTAAATAAAACAGATTAGGGTGGGCGCTCGTATCACTTCTTACAAGATCATAATTGCGATAGTAAAATTCAGGAATAATGTTATTAAATGCAGGTTTATTGTTATGATAGGTAAATAATTTCCCTTTTGAAAATACATTACTTGGTTCTTCGCCTTCTATCATTGCTGTAGGAAGTGTTTTAATAGAATCATTATAATATATCTGCATTTTACTAAATGTATTCTCTTCCAATAAATAAAAGTTCACACAGCCATGAGCGATATGGAAAATAGGTTGTTTGTATTGATCATCTTCAAAAAGAGAACCTGCTATTAATTTAGGCGTTTTTTCGATCTCTTTTTTTAATATGGAGTCGCCTGGGAGGGCATCTAGAAATGCAATATCACATAAAATGTATTTGTATTCGTTTGGATGTTGACGTAATATCGAAAATAATTTGGCAAGCTTTCCTCTATCTGTATAAACAGTTTGTGCATCAGCAAAAGCTGGAATATTTCCGTTTATTGAATCATGCTCTAATACAATATCTTTAGATACATCTATGAATATAACACTATCTTTAACCGGTTTGTTATCTAGTTTTAGAACATTATGTTTTACGATAGAACTCCATTTTAAGAATGTCATTTCATCCAAACGGATCAGATGTGTGTATTGCAAAGAGATAGTATATACTATCAAAAGGAAAGTATGCAAAACAATTAAAAGTAGTTTGAGCTTTAATTTAGGAATTTGTTTAATGTTTTTTATGTACAGCGAAATTTTGCTAGGACTTTTTTTAAGCATAGTACTTTTTTTGATAGTTCTCCTTAGAATCAGCCTAAGGTAATCGAATTTTTGCATGTTAATACGTAGAATCATTTAAAATCTTAACCGATTCTTTGCGTGAATTCGCTCAATATGCTGTGATACTATATTAAAAACTGTTTTATTCCGTGACTTCTCCAATGTTTATGAGTAAAATAATTAGATACTGGAAATGTTTCACCAACAAATAAAAGGATAATAAAGTGTTTTGTTTTATTGAGAAGTGAAACAAGGTCAGGACTCTATACCGACTAGGCAGACTATATTTCCTGACAAAGAAGCAAGTATTTAAAATTTCTTATAAAAACAAAATTGCATTAAGTTTTTGTTATTATTCTTTTTTATATGTTATTAATATACGGCATCAATTTAAATAGGGCTAAAGAACATCAATAAAATATCTTTAGTAGAACAAATAATATTTTTTATTTTTTTAAAATAATCTATACATTCGCAAAGCTTTATGAAGGCAACTGAGAACTAAGAAAATCTGTAATATATTAAAGCCTTATCGTTGAAAATATAATAATCGGCCAAACTAGCATATTCAAATTCGTATTTAATTATTGTTTTTTACTTATAATTTATGATAGTATGTAAGTAGCATAATCATACTGTTATACGTATATGTGGAAGGCTATAATAAGAAATCCGTCAATAAAAACTAAAAGAATGATTTTAAAACAATCGCAATCCCCTAGGAAAAAAAATACTATTTCCGTAATCACCTTTCGGGGTACTGTATTATTCATTTCACTTATATTAAATTTTACTTTATTCTCAATGCCGTTTACGGCAGACGCCTCTACACCCATAATTACAAGTAGTACTATTGCAAGTGGGATAGCTGGTGCTAGTTTCACATATACTATTACAGCCTCTAATACGCCGACAAGTTTTAGTGCTACTACTTTGCCATCGGGATTAACAATTAATACTTCTACGGGTGTAATTAGTGGTACGCCTACAATAGCAGGTAATTTTATTGATACCGTTAGTGCTATAAATGGTTCAGGTACAGGAACACAAATTTTAAATATTGTTATTATATCCGCATGGAGCTTAACAGGTAATGCTGGAACGTCACCGGGTACAAATTATATAGGTACAACGGACAACAAAGATTTATATTTCACTATGGATAGCCAGCACGCCGGGCGACTTAATAATTCGTCACTGCTTACATCCTTTGGTGTTAATTGCTTGAACTATAATACTTCAGGTTATGGTAATACCGGTTTTGGTACTAATGTTTTATTTGGCATTAGTACAGGAACTAATAACTCGTCATTTGGAGCAAATAGTCTGTATCACAGTAATGGATCCTATAACACAGCGATGGGGTATTTATCTTTGTATAATTCAACAAAAGCGTATTCGAATACTGCCGTAGGTTGTAGTTCTTCATTTAATGATACAACAGGTATTGATAATACGGCCGTAGGCGACTCATCATTATATACAAATATATCAGGATCAAATAATACAGCTGTTGGGTATAAAGCAGATGTTTCCACTAACAATGTTTCATATGCTATAGCATTAGGATATAAGGCTAGCGCAAATTCCAATCAATTTGCTCTTTCGGATAGTATACATACCATTAAAGCTGTAGGCTTGCCAACCGGTGCAGGTTATGTATTGACCGACGTTTCAGGTAACGGTAATTTAAGTTTGCAACCTAATGCTGCAACGGGTATATCATGGAGCTTAACGGGAAATTCCGGAACAAATCCTTCTACTAATTTCATTGGTACAACTGACTATAAGGACGTCGTTTTTAAAAGAGGAGGAACAATAGCAGGGTTATTAGATTCTTCTCTTTTTAATACATCTATAGGTGTTGATGCTTTTAAAAACAATACCACCGGTGTATATAATTCCGGATTTGGTTTCAACGCTTTAGCGAGTAATACAACTGGAAATAATAATACAAGCCTTGGATACGCAGCTTTAGGTAATAATCGAAGTGGCAATGACAATACTGCAATTGGCTATCAGGCAAATGTAACGGACACGAGTGATTCATATGCTATATCTATAGGATATAATGCGACTGCAATCTCTAATCAATTAGCACTTTCCGACAGTATACATACAATCAAAGCAAAGGGGCTCTCAACAGGAGCAGGCTATGTACTGACCGATGTTTCAGGTAATGGTAATTTAAGTTTACAACCAATCGCCGGCGGTACAACAGCATGGAGTTTATCGGGTAATACACCAACATCAGGCATTAGTTATATAGGATCTTCTAACAATGTAAGTCTGCGCTTCCGTACACATAATATAGAAAGAATGACCATTGATAGTATAGGTAGAGTGGGTATTGGTACAACTAATATTGCAGACACTTCTTATAACTTGTATGTAGAAAAAGGGATAAGTACTCGTAAAGTAAAAGTAAATGTTGCCAGCTGGTCAGATTATGTTTTTGATACAGATTATAAATTATCCTCTTTGATTGATGTAGAGAATTATATTAAACAAAACAAACATTTGCCGGATGTTCCTTCTGCCATTGAGGTAGAAAAAAATGGAATTGATTTAGGAAACAATCAAAAGATCCTGTTACAAAAAATAGAAGAATTGACTCTTTATATAATTGATCAGAATAAAAAAATAGAAGAATTACAAAATCAAAATGATCAATTACAAGAACTTAAAAAAGAAGTGGATGATTTGAAAAAGTCACTTCAGAAAAATGAATAATTCGTACTTGTAATTAAGTAGGATGTCCGTTACTATGAGAAGGATCACCTTACCAAGGTGTTTAAAAGTATCGTATGAAAAGACTAATTGTAATAGTATTTCTGTTCAGTAATTATTGGGGCATTGCTCAAGTAACATTGCAGCCTTTATTACCACAGGTTGGTCTTTTTCAGAAGAGCCAGCTATGGAATATTTTAGCAATTAATACTTCATCAGCTTCCCTGCAATGTTACGTGGTGTTGAGTTTGCAGGATAGACAAAGTGGTGCGGAAATTATGTCTGCGACTTCGTCCGATTTTACATTAGACAAAGGAAGTAAACAATTGAATGTAGCCAGTCTTACTCCAATACAATACACTTATTTTTCTTTTGGGGGAGACAAGGTGAATGATTTTCTAACAGTAGGAAGTTATATGGCTTGTTTTAAATTGATAGGGGTAGGGCATGAATCAAGCGAACTTGGTGAGGCTTGTGTTCCATTCGATGTAGAGCCATTAAGTCCTCCTATGCTTATAATGCCTGCGGACAGTTCTGTATTACAGGTACAACCAACACAGTTTACCTGGCAGCCGCCGGCTCCGCTTACTATGTTTCAACAACTGCATTATGAATTATTGATAGCCGAAATACTTCCTGGTCAGAAGCCTGAGGAAGCTATAGAACTAAATGCACCTTTTTTTATAGATTTAAATGTAACCGGCAACATAATGAATTACACAGGTGCTTATCCTTCTCTTGAACAAGATAAATGGTATGCCTGGCAGGTAGTAGCCCAGGATGAGCAAAACTATGCAACCAAGACAGAAGTATGGGATTTCAAAGTTAATAAAGACTACATCCCATTGTCTATTCCTACTATAATGCCCTATACTACTTTGAAAAGAAATCTTGAAGCTGGGTCAGTTATCTGTAAAGGAGACTTAAGGGTAGAATATGATAATCAGATAAATGATAAAACGATTAATTATAAAATTAGTGCACTTGGCAATGCGAATAATAAAATAGCCAAGAGCGGAGTATTAAAATTAATACCAGGTAAAAATTTTATTGATATACCTCTTGATGGTCATCTTGATATTAATAAAACGTACTTATTTCAGTTGACTAATTCCCGTTCTGAAAATTGGAATGTAAAATTTTTAAGATATAAATAAGATTTGAGTTAAAAAAAGTAAAGTTCAATGTTACAATTTCTTGCAAGCAAATATCAAAAGCACATATCGTGGATATTGTTCATTATTTTTTATAGTGAAACGATAATGTCTGCTTCAGCAATGAATACTAATAAATATTATTCATCGATTGATAATTACAAAATATTCAACGCAAAAAGGAAATCTATTTTTTTTAATATTGATAAAGGTGGTCACAACAATATACCATTAAGTAATAAACTAGAAAAAGAAGCAGGCAATAAAAATATAAATTATCGGGTATTAAAAATTGTTAGAAAATTGAATTCTAAAATAGGACCCGGCCAACCCGAAATGGAGTCGTTCAAATCTGTAAATAGTTCTAACATGGTAGATCTGTTTACAGGAGACTTTTCATACAATATACCGTTGATGGATGTTGGAGGTTATCCTATAAATATTGCATATAAAAGTGGAATATCAATGGATCAGGAGGCGAGCTGGGTTGGTTTAGGGTGGAACATAAATCCGGGTACAATTACAAGAACTTTAAGAGGATTGCCTGATGATTTTGATGGTGTAGATTCTATAACTAAAACAACAACATTTAGAGACAATAAAACAATAGGGGGCACGCTTGGTGGAGATTTGGAAATAGTAGGGTTCCCGGTTACAATTGGGAGTCAGGCGGGATTTTATTATAATACTTATAAAGGATGGGGAGCTGAATATGGTCTCGATGCAACTATCACAGCAGGTTCTAAAGGTGCTGGTAAATTAACGGGAGGACTATCAATAACAAATAATACTCAGGATGGATTAACTATTGTTCCTTCTTTTTCTGAAAAAACTGGAGAGTTAGAAGGTAATGCCAAGGGTGGAGTAGGAGGAGATTTTTCAATTGCAGCGCCTTATAATACCAGAACTGGGATGGCTGGCTTGCAATTAAGCGTGGGGGTAAAATCTTATAATAATCAAAAGGCGGATAAGCATGGAAATAACGTAACGCGTATGCAAAATATACCTGGAATCATTTCATTTTGCTCTCCCGCATTTACGCCTACCATAAGCCTACCATATACTAGTTCTCAATTTACCTTTACTGCTAAACTAGGACTTGTATATGATGCAGTCCATCCGAGTATTTTTGCGAGTGGTTATGTGTCGGACCAATATATAGCAGAAGCAGATATGACATCAAGCCGCCCGGCTTATGGCTATTTACATTACGAAGACGGCGCTGCCAATACAAGTTCAGTATTGGATTTTAACATTAATAAGGAGGTTCCATACAGGATATCGCCATCAGTTCCAAGTATTGGTATCCCAGCCTATACTTATGATGCTTTTTCCATTACGGGAGAAGGAATAGGAGGCATGTTTAGGCCATATAGAAGCGATCTGGGGTATGTATTTGATCATACAATGTCAACAAAAGATGGATCCTTAGCAGCGTCTGTTGATTTAGGTACGCCAGCTTTGGTACATGCAGGTGTAGATATCAATTATAGTCATACCAGTACTAAAAGCGCTCCATGGACTGATGATAATTTAATAGGATCGAATATCGCATTTCAGCCATCTGATACAACATTTGAAGCCGCCTATTTTAGGAACCCTGGAGAAATGGCAACCAATACAAAAGCATTTTATAATTCTATTGGAGGTGATGATGTAGTAGCGATAGATCTTAATCAGCCGGGAGGTTCCAGTGCCCCTACAATTTTAGCAAGCCAGATTTTAGACAGATATAAAAACAAAAACTTAGTTAGCCAATTGCCTGTCAATAATCTTTTAATAAAGCACCAAAGAGATAAGCGAACGCAGGTAATTAGTTATTTATCCGCGGCCGAGGCCGAAAATGCAGGCTTTTCAAAATACATTGAAAATTATGCGGTAAATCAATTCGGAATTAACAGTTGCAATATTATTCCAAATCAATCTTCTGGTTATGGATTGATTGGACAATATTTTATGGGTGCAAATTTTAATACATTTTGTAAAACTGAAATAGATTCAACTCCAAATATTTCAATAACAAGTGCTGATAGCACGGCGTGTTATACTGGAGGAACACAAGAATCTGTAAGATGGACGGGTCGTATAAAAGCTGGCGCAACAACCGGGACATATACTTTTACAACTACTAGTGACAATGGTGCAGAAGTATGGATCAATGATCTATCCGTAATTGACGATAAAGGGCCGCACGGTCCTACTGCTAGTTCCGGCTCTGTAAATTTGGAGGCAAATCATTATTATAATATAAGAGTGCAATATTATAATGGAAGCGGAGCAGGATCACTTATTTTAAGTTGGTCTTACCCAGGACAGACAGAACAAGAAGTTCCTTCTGCTAATCTATCTCTTCAACCTGTAGATCCATTTATCGTAACAGGTACAAACTATACAGTAAGTTTAGAAAATAGAGTTAACAGTTTTAGAAAGCCAAATCATATCTCAGAAATAGACGTGCTTAATCCTGATGGTAAAAGATACATATATGGTATCCCGGTTTATAATCTTACAGAAAAAGATGTTACTTTTTCTGTTGATGCCAACAGAGGAAATATTAATACAGGTCTTGCAGGTTATAGCAGTACAGATAATTCCACCAGTAATCAACAAGGGAAAGATAACTATTATGATTGTGATCAAATGCCTGCATATGCACACGCTTTTTTATTAACCTCGATTTTATCTCCTGATTATGTTGATTTAACAGGCAACGGTATTACAGATGATGACATGGGAGATGCTATCCAATTCAAATATTCAAAAACTTGCGGTATCGATAATCCTTATGAATGGAGAGCTCCTTATAATGACAGTGTTACCTATCAGGAAGGATTAAAAACATATAACAGAGATGATAAGGGCAGCTATCTCTACGGCAAGAAGGAGCTTTGGTATTTGCATACTGTAGAGTCTAAGAATATGATTGCAACTTTTACAGTTTGTAATAGAGAAGATGAGTTGGCGATCAATGAAAGCGGCACTAAAAGTAATACTCATGGGGCTCAAAGATTATCTAGAATAGATCTCTACAACAAAGCAGATTTTATAAAGAACGGAACAAAAGCGATTCCTATAAAAACTGTTCATTTTGAATATGATTACGAATTGTGTAGAGGGATGAATCAACCAGTTAATGATTCAGGTAAACTAACATTAAAGAAAATATGGTTTACATACAATGGCAACGATAAGGGTAAGAAAAATCCTTATGTATTCAACTATAATACTAATAATCCAAGATATAGTACGGGCTATTATGATCGATGGGGAAATTATAAAAGTCCATTGCAAAATCCTAATTCAACGCTAAGTAATTTTATAAGTAATTCGGATTATCCTTATGCATTAAAAGATAGTACCTTATCTGCTTACAATGTCGCTGCATGGACGTTGGATTCAATTAAACTTCCTTCAGGTGGCGCGATTAAGGTTGATTACGAAAGTGATGACTATGCTTACGTACAGAATAGACGTGCTATGGAGATGTTTCCTATTGTTGGATTTTCATCTACGGCTTCAAATACCTATGTTCCTCATCTTTACGAAGGAATAAACCTTGATAATTCGTACATATTTATCAGAGTAGCTAGCGATGTAACATCAAAGGCCGATGTTTATAATAAATATTTGGGAAATATTTCTCAGTTATATTTTAAAGTTTCCGCCGGAATGCCCGATAATGACGGATTTGGATCCGGATATGAAAGTATACCGGGTTATGCAGCAATTGACACTAGTGCTGCTGATTGGTATGATCTAATACCTGGTACGAATGTGATAAGATTAAAACTTAAAGGTATTAGTACAGATGGTAACGACGGGAACTATAATCCAATAGCAAAAACTGTTACTGATTTTTTAAAGTTGAATTTACCTTCAAAAGCATACCCTAATTCGGAAAGTCTGGGTAGCAATGTAAATCTTAAACAAACTGTGAACTTAATGCTACAATCCGTTGATGGGGTAGTTGAAGAGTTGCAGGGGTTTGATAAATATGCAAGAGGAGAATCCTGGGGCAAGTTAATTGATACAACGCGATCCTTTGCCAGGCTTAATTCCCCCGAGTATAAAAAATATGGAGGAGGTTTAAGGGTAAAGCGAATTGTCATTTATGACAACTGGAATGCAATGACTGGCCAAAAGGAATCTACTTACGGTCAGGAATATACGTACACAACAACTCAGGAAATAAATGGTGTACAACAAACGATCAGTAGCGGTGTCGCCAGTTATGAACCTATTATTGGTAATGAAGAAAATCCTTTCCACTTACCTATACAATATAAAGAACAGGTCGCCGCATTAGCACCAGTAACATTGGGATATGTAGAGGAACCTCTTGGTGAAAATTTTTATCCTTCGGCAAACGTTGGATATAGTAAAGTAAGGGAAAGGACCATTCATTATCAAAATATAAAATCTGCTAACGGTTACGAAGAAACGGAATTTTTTACAACGTATGATTTCCCGGTCATCACTGATAATTCGGAAATTAACCTGAAAAAATATAACCCTGGCCTAACTAATTTTCTAAAAATTGGAGCAAGAAATTATGTTACCGTATCTCAGGGATTTAAGGTTGAGTTGAATGATATGGACGGAAAGATAAAGTCACAGGCTACCTATCCCGAAAATGATTCAAATTATATAAGTTATACGCGCAATTACTATAAGGTTGATGATCCATCTGCCGATCAGGAGCATTTATCCAATCAGGTGTGGACAATCGATTCGCATGGTAATGTAGATACTACTGCTATTATCGGTAAAGATGCGGAATTAATGACAAGCATGCGACAGGAACAAACTCAAACACTGGGAGCCAATGAAAGTGCCAACATAGATGCATTTACTGTTCCTGCTGTCCCGTCAATATTGTCACTACTTTCTTTTATACCGCTGCCGCAAAGTGAAAAAACTCAATACAGGGCTGCAGCTACCACTAAAATTATACAGCGGTATGGTATTTTAGATAGTGTGGTCCATGTTGATAAAGGCAGTAAAATCTCTACAGAAAATCTACTGTATGATAGTGAAACAGGTAATCCGGTTCTTACATGTACAAGAAATGAATTTAATGATTCCGTTTTTAATTTTACCTACCCGGCTGATTGGGCCTATGATGGAATGGGAGAGGCATATAAAAATATAGATTTTGTATTAAATAATGTTTACATGAAGGGTGGGAAAATTACATCTGGCCTTCCTTATGCAGGTTTAGACACGGTTTATTTTGCCAGTGGTGACGAAATAATGATTAACTCGAGACCACAAACCGGAGGAACAGATTGTTCTCCTCAAATTGCAACCTTCCCAGAGTATACTAAAGTATGGGCAATAAATGCTAACGAAATAAATGGTGGTGCAAAAAATATTTATTTTATTGATGCTAACGGTAATCCTTTTTCAGGAAATGGTATATCACTTAAAATTCTACGTTCCGGTAGAAGAAATATACAGGGAAGTGTGGGGAGTGTGACCACACTTGTAAATCCATTAATAAAAAATACTCTTACAGGAAATTATCAATTAGTATTAGATAGCAATTCAAAAGTATTAAATACGTCGGCTAGTGAATATACGGAGTTATGGAAGATACCGGAAGTAGAAACGCAAAAGATTATTACTACCTGTACTGATAGTAACATTAATAAGAATACATTTTGTTCTAATACTATTCCTGCAAACTATCAGGATACATCAGTAAGTATTTGTTTCTCTCCCTCAAAAAATAAAGTTTATACTAGTTTTGGAGCACTTATTTATTCGTCAATCAGCGACACCCTTGCTTCCCCAATAGATTCGAGTCTTACAACTCCTATTGTTAATAATATTACAGATTCTTTTTGGACTAGCAATTATGACGAGAATTCTGAAGCTAGTAGTAGTTTGGGACGTTTAAATAATTGTGGTGTTTGGCCATGTGGGGGCTGTAATGAAAGTCAACAATGCTCCCCAGGTCAAACATGGGTTGGGTTTTCTAAATATGTCTATATCCCAGTATCTGATACTTTTTTTATAGGTATGGGTGGTGATAATCAAGAAAAAATTACAATTGACAATGTTCCATTTTATAGCCTAATACAATCCTCTTGGTATGAAGCTAATGTTTATCCCATTGATGATAGACCTTTTAATTACTGGCATATATTTCCTAAGTACTTGACACAAGGCTATCATATTATTAATATTCAGGGATGGAATGCTGATAACGGTACAGATGCGTCATTTGGTGCGGAGATCTATCATCTTACTAGGCATCAACTCTATACAATTAATGATAGTAGTGTTATAAAAGATAGTACTATTTTTTCAACAAAGAATGTTGGTGATAGTAGCGAATATTTTACAAAAGGCTATTCGTGCCCGATCGATCTCATTCACCCTTTTACTCTAGACAGTAATTATCATACATGTACCCAAAATATCCCATGTGTTCCCCCCTTTGACTCAGTTACATGTATTACATCATCCATTTGTTATAATCCTCTAATTGACAGTAGCGTTAATCCTTATGCGTATGGAATATTAGGTAATTACCGTATGAATAAATCTTATGTATATTATAGCATTCGTGCGGAAACAGATCCTTCATCAGCAACAAATATTCGGCAAAATGGAACGTTCAAAAATTATGTTCCTTTCTGGGCGTTTAGCAATTATGGACTATTGCCACAGTATGATACTACTAAATGGGTTTGGAATAGCAAGCTTACGATGTTCAACGATAAGGGACTTGAAATAGAAAATACGGATCCATTAGGAAGGTATAATTCTGGGTTATATGGTTATGGTGAAACGTTGCCTGTTGCAGTAACTCAAAACAGTCGCTATGAAGAAAATGCGTTTGAAGGATTTGAAGATTATAATTATGTATCCAGTATTTGTGATGCAACTTGCCAGCCTGCTAGGCATTGGGACTTTAGTGCATACGAACAATATATAGATTCAAATGAACATCATACAGGAATGTATAGTCTGCGTATTGATCCATCTGTGGGTATAACACAAATAGGAATGGGGGCTAAAGTGCTCCCTGCTCCTGACGATCAGGCTGGTTTAATATTCACCAATGGTGCAGTAGATACTTGTTCTGGTATAACAACGTTACAAAGTATCAAGGCAGATTCTACTATTTCCTTACCAAACTTTGAGCCGCTACCAGGTAAAAAAATGGTGTTTAGCGCATGGGTAAAAGAAGCTGGTAATTGTAACTGTCAAACTTATACCAATAATAATGTATCGTTTATAGTTGCCGATAGTAATAATACTGCGTTAGAAAGCATAACGGCTTATCCTGCAGGAAATATTATTGAAGGCTGGCAGCGTTATGAACAAATAATTACGTTACCTGTTAATGCTGCTTCTCTTGCCGTTGTATTTAATGCGACAGGATCATCAAAAGTTTATTTCGATGATATCCGTTTACATCCTTTCAACGCAAATATGAAATCATTTGTTTACAATTCTGTCAATCTACGTTTGATGGCAGAATTGGATGAAAATAATTATGCCAGCTTTTATGAATATGATGATGATGGCACATTGATAAGAGTTAAGAAAGAAACAGAAAGGGGTATTATGACTATACAGGAAACAAGAAGTGCACTATTGAAAGATCAGTGATAAAATAATAAAGGCATTCATAACATAATAATAAATATAGAATGAAAAAAAATAGTAGAGTCAGTTTGATAATAATCTTATTGATGTTCCCTTTTATAGTGCAGGCCCAAGCTAATAAAGATTCTGCAATAAATTTATTTAGAGAAACAAGTAATAAATATAATGGTATGCATTATTTAAGCTTTAGGATGGATTATAGTTATAGAAATGACGCTAATCCTAAAGTATTACTTGATTCACTTATGGGAGAAGTAATGGTGAATGGTGACAACTGTCACATTATATTAGGCAATACTGAAACAATTCGAAACAATGATTATAACATCATGTTATTTAAGGAGGATACATTAATGTATATTTCAAAGCCAAAAATTATTACTCTAAATCCGATAACTATTTTGAATAATCTAATAACTCAATTATCTAATGAAGATGTTTCATTAGTAATAAAAAGATCATTAGGTATAATTACTATCAACTTTCCAATAGGTAATGATTACAAGAAGATAGAGTTTTTTATTAATCTAAAATCGGGATATCTTATAAAAGTTAGATATATCGTAAAAGCTACTCAATTGATCAATGAGGAAGATAGGCCATTGGCAGATAAGGATATTCAAAATGAATGGGCGATTGTAGAATGTAATTATGATAATTATAAGGTAGGTGCATTCAATGACAGTGAATTTGACGTCAAAAAATATTTTATTAAAGATGGGAAGGAATACAAACCAACAGAAGCATACAAACAATATAAAATATTTATAGCAAGCCCGGGACTCTAAGAAAAATATATGACCGTTTTATTCAAGATAACCATACGTAGTATTCTAATTGCTTTGTTGTTCCTGTTACAACAGCAAAACGTATTTGCTACGGGTCAACCTATTGTGGGAGTTCTTGATGGAAATCTAAATCAATTGCAGATCGACTCCTCAACGACGGTAACAGACTATAATTATTTTGATACCGCTTTTCTTTCTAAAGTAGATACACCTTATTCAGTTAAAAATATAATCAACTTTAGACTCAATGAATCTTCAACACTCTTCTTAAGAGATAGTTTTACTGTATCAATTCAAGTTAGAATTTATTATCGTAATTCGCTTACTGCTGCTTATGATTCTGTTGACAAGGTTTTTACAGTCAATTATGATTCAACAAAAAAATATCAGTCCATAAATAGTTTTGTGTTTAATGGTGCCCATCAGGTTATGGCACGAATTCTTTCTGTTACTTCGAGTGTCTCATGGAATGCACTGCCTGCAATAGTTTTAGAAAACGAAATGATCATTAGTCCAATATATAAATTCTCCTGTACCAATAGTGCTATTGATTCGGTTAGCTATAGTACAGATTCATTGTACACACAAGGTGAATTATATGTATCATGGCAGGGAGTTGATTCTGCAGATCGGTATGATCTGGAATGGACGTATGTTGATTCAAGTGCTTTGGCAAATGGAATTTATGGTACACCATCTAATCCAAGTCCGGGTTTAATATTTAACAATAATGCGACAAGAGTTACCATAACAGGAACATCGTACATGATTCCTTTATTGTATGATGACACAGGTTCTTTATTTTTTAGGGTCCGTCCTGTTCAGCTAAAAGCTAATAATGCAGTAGTTGCAGCTAACTGGAGTTCGGATTATTTACCCAAAGGATTAGGTTGGTTTAATTACGGAGGGCATGAAAGAAAATTAAATTGGCAGTCTACTATTAGTTATGCTGAAGATGGGAAAAGAAAAATAGTAGTGCAATACTATGATGGAAGTTTAAGGAACAGGCAAACAGTAACAAAAGATAACACAACCAATACAACATTAGTAGGAGAAACGCTGTATGATAACCAGGGAAGACCTACCATACAAGTATTGCCTGCTCCAACGCTTAGTAATATTATAAAGTATTCTCATGATTTTAATGTAGCAGGACTGAATGGAGGAGCATACGATCCTACCAGTATTGAATATAGCAAGTCTCTCTACGATACATTATTATCTCCGGCAGATTATTGCGACAAAGGTGCGCCGCCAATGGATACATCAAGTGGCGCATCAAAATATTATTCAATTGCTAATCCGCAAAAAGATATTGCATACAACCGATTCATTCCTGATGCAAAGGGATACCCATTTACCCAAACAGAATATGAACAGGATAATACGGGAAGGATCAGTAAACAGAGCGGCGTAGACTCTACACATCAAATAGGTAGCGGCCATGAAACAACCTATTTTTATGGAACACCTGACCAAACAGAGTTGGATGCTTTATTTGGAACGGAAGTGGGAGATTATACACACTATTTTAAAAACATGGTGGAAGATGCCAATGGACAATATAGTGTAAATTATGTTGACATGCATGGAAGAACAATTGCCACTGCATTAACTGGGCAATCTCCTGCTGGTATGCAGTCACTCAATTCAAATATTGTTGATACCACGGATGAAATACTTTCATCTCCTTCTTCAAATATTACTAATGGGTTAGTAATGGAGAGTCAAAAGTCATTATTGATATCTTCTCCCGGTAATAATACCTTTCATTATGATCTATCTCCAGAAAGTTTACAAAAGCCTGATTGTAATAATGATACGGTTTGTTATGATTGCTTATATAATTTAGAGATAACGATTACCGATGATTGTGATAATCAGAAAATAGGAGGAAGTCCAATAAAAATAACAAAAAGCAATTTTACAATAGGGTCTATAGATACAACCTGTGCTGGTGCAACTGGTTTTAGTTTTGATACGACTATTTATCTGTTAGCAGGTAATTATCAAATAACTAAAACATTAACAGTAAGCACTTATGGCGAAGAGTATTATCTTGATAGTGTATTCATGCTTAGAAATTTTTGTAAAACTCTTCAGCAATTTATCCAGCAGGAACAGACTGCGTTTGCAACTGCAAACGGAGGTGATTGTACACCCTCATGTGCAAGTTGTACCGCAGCATTAGGCAGTATAGATTCTTTCAGGCTACATTATTTTACAGGAGCCGGTGTTCCTAATTCAGATACAGCTGCTTATAGGAGTCAGGTTGTTACTGCATACAATAATGCTGTAACCGAGTGTAATAATTTATGTAATAATACTTCGGAAGCAGATGCTATCAAAGATGCCATGCTGTTAGATGTAACACCTCCTTCCGGACAATATGCAAATCCTGATAGCTCTTCTGATAAATATTCTATTTTCCATGTAACATATAATTCAGATTCTTCAGTAGTAACAAAGCCGTCTGCTTATGATACCAGTAGTATTGTTTATTTGAATGAATTAGGGCAACCTGATTCTGTTTTTGATAATGAGACTCAAACGATGGTAATACCCCAGCAATTGAGTGAAAGTGATTTTATCAGTAATTTCAAAACCTCGTGGGCAGCGCAATTGTTGCAGTTTCATCCTGAATATTGTAAGTTGACCGAATACCAAACGCATCAGGCCAGTTTGCTGTGGGATAATCAATTTCAAAATATAAATACTTATGCAGATGCAGTATCGCAGGGATATTTTGATCCGCTTACAGGTTCGGGTGGTATTACCAGTAATATCGATCCTTTATCGCTGGAGAATAGCGGGCATTATTACGCTCAATTACTAGATAGCCTTAATAATTATTTTAATCACGGGGGAACCAATATATCCCTATGGACAATGGCTTGTGTAATGACGGAATGCGGAAACAGTACTAATTCAACAGATACTACATGCCTTAATTGGTGCAGAAGAAATACGTTTAACTCCGACTCAATGTGTACGGGTGATTTAGATATGGCATGGCGCAATTTTAGGCAGATCTATTTGGGTATTAAACAAAGTATTATTTATGCCGATCTTGTTGCAACATGTCCTACACCAACCGCGGCTCAATTAACAGCAGACAATCATCATCCTAATTTCTATACTGCTGCAGATGCATTAACTCAGGATGGGATAACTGTAAATATTGATACTTCAAATGCAAGTTCAGTAGAAAGCAGTACACAGGAAGCTATTAGTAGTAATGAGCAGGCCAATTGTCAATCTTATGTAACTCAGTGGATACAGCAGTTGTCGCCTTGTAACTATAGCCAGGATGCAATTAATGATACTATTGTTCCAATGTTATTGACAATATGCGAAAAAGCAACTGATGCTTCGCATCCTTATGGTGCAAGTTCTATAAGTCCAGATAGTACTAATACTTTTAATAGTTTTGAAGATGCGCTTAATGACTATAACAGTAAACATGGTATAGCTAATACTTATACCTGCAATGCAGAATTAATTACAGCGCCACTGCCATATAACTTACAGGCTTCCAACAGCGACCTGGATATTTGGTTCAAGCCAACAGATTGTGAATGTTCTACTATTAATAATCTGTATACGCAATACACCATAAACGGGCAGTCTGATTCATCATTTTCTGCTTATTTAAAACGTACGGCAAATACTACAATGTCAGATAATGATCTTAATACGTTAAGATCAATGTGTAATTCACCTGCTAGCGAATGTAAAAACCTCGCAACACCTATCAGCCTACCTCCGGCTTTGCAATGTGGTGTAAATGAAGTGTGTGCAACCTGTAGCCAGGTAGGCATTTTGTATCAATCCTATATGCAAGAATTTGGTTCTGGAAATGTCCCTAAGTATTTGGCAGGCGATAGTACCGATACAGTGCAATTAAAAATAAATCAGTTGTTTGCTAATTACATGAATAATCATTTGGGGTTTGCTTTTCAATATTACGACTATCTGGCTTTTATGGCTCAATGTGATTCTGCAAATGGAAGATTAACAGATACGAGTAGTCTATCATTGTCTTGCGATACTTTACAGTCAGTACTTAATAATTTTCAAACTTTTTATAACGGAATTGATTTCTCACAAATTTATGGTAATTATAAAATTACAAAATGTGCTCAAGAAGTGATTGACGCATTAAATGCAGATATTGATGCTCAAAATAATCCTTCTCTAAATACCTATAATAATGGATATGCATATGCTCCTAGTAGTTCAAACTTTACTGCAAAATTAAAATCTGTAACATATGATGGTTCTACCCGTAATGCACAAGTACCATTATCTCTTGATTGTACGATAACTAATCCGACTTATTTACCAACAGATAAGCCTTCTATTTTGGATTCGCCGGTTTTAGGAGTAGACTTTATTGAACCTAATACCGTATTACCAACAGAGTTAAACGATAAATATATTGCAGCTTTAATGGGGCAATATGATTACGTTTATGGGTTCTTTTTTGGAATGGTAAATGGTACAAACGGATACATAATAGATTCTTCAGGGAAAGCGGTTGGTAATTCTTTTGGGGAATTTTCTTATTACGGATTTACTCCGCCCGTGAATAAATATTTATTTCAGGATATAACTCGTTATAATATTGTAGCCGTTGATGGGGAAGATTTATTTCTTTTATTCAAACAATCACCTTCGAATGGTATTTATGATTATGATACAACGATCGATCATATTCAATATAACCTCGCTAATAATTTAGGATATGATCCTTTATATGTAAAACCTTCAACAATACGCAGAGTGAGTAATTTGCGATTCGCAACAAATTTTATTGACCTTTCTCAGCCTCAGGATTCATCTGCAGATCGATTGAAAGTAACTGTAGATTACTTAAATGGAACAAGTGGTGATGCATATTTGTTGGGGGATATGTATGGTAAAATAAATTTCAAAGAAATAATCGATACTAATCTTTATAACCCCGATTGTAAAAAAAGCTTCACCTCATATTTTAATACTCAGTACAATACCAATTACACCTATTCGCAAATTACTGCTTTATACCATCAATGTAATACACTGATAACAGATCCTTGCGAAACTGCGAATGGGCCAATGCTTTGTGGCAATTCAGCTCCTTTGTTTCCTAATGATACACTACCTGTTGTAAATAGTTGCACTGATAGCACAAACTTCGCGTTAACTACCGGTACAGATATGTATAATGCATACAGCGATTCTCTGAGAAACGTATTTGATTCTGCATACAGGCATAAATGTTTAACAGCATTTAATTACGAGCATTTTACGGATGTACATGCGGTAAGCGAATATCAGTATACACTTTATTATTATGATCAGGCGGGGAACCTAGTGAAAACAATACCTCCGCAAGGGGTTGCCTTACAACAGCGGCAGAGCTGGTACGATTCCGTAACAATGGCAAGAGCCAACAATGTCTATTTGCCTAACAGCGCCAATACATTAGCTACTCAATATAGATACAATACACTCAACCAGGTAATAGCACAGCAATCGCCAGACGGAGGATTGTCACATTTTTGGTATGATATATTAGGCAGGCTCTCCTTTTCTCAAAATGCCAAACAGCAACCTGCTAACGAGTACAGCTATACGCTGTATGATTCTATAGGCCGTATAACAGAAGTGGGCCAGTTAGTAAATACCACAGCAATGAGTGATAGTATTAGCAGGGTGCCAAATAATTTAAGTACCTGGTATACAGCTGCAGCAGCCAGCCGTACCCAAATTACCCAAACGGTTTATGATACAGCCTATTCACCATTTGCTGGTAGTGCAGAATTAAATGCGCAAAACCTGCGTAACAGGGTTGCTTATACTTCTTACTACAATACAGCTGCTGATATTGGTCCGGGTGGCCAGGCTTCTGCAACTTATTATAGTTATGATATAGAAGGTAACGTCGATACCTTGTTACAGGATTATAAACAAGGTGCAATGGATCAAAATAACCGCTTTAAAAAAATTGTATATAATTACGATTTGGTAAGTGGTAAAGTAAATAGCGTAGCTTATCAGCCTAACCAACCCGATGCATTTTATCATAATTATTTGTATGATGCAGAGAACAGGCTTATCAATGTGGAAACCAGCCAGGATAGCATCAACTGGGATAACGATGCCTTCTACCAGTATTATAAACATGGGCCATTGGCAAGAGCTGTAATAGGCCAGCAGCAGGTGCAGGGTATCGATTACGCCTATACGCTGCAAGGCTGGTTAAAAGCTGTTAACCCAATTGTTACCGGTGCAGGATTTAACCATACGGGAGATGACGGCTCATCCACAACCATTGTTCCAGGAGATGAATACCATTTCTCGCTCAATTATTTTAATAATGATTACTCGGCAATAGGCACAGGAGTGGGTTCTCCTACAGCAAATGTTGCCACACAATTAAGTGGCGATAATCGTCCTTTATACAATGGTAATATCAGTAGTATGGCGGTAGCTATTACACAACTTAACCAGCCGTTGCTATACAATTACCAATACGATCAATTGAACAGATTGGTACAAATGGACGCATGGCGTGCAGATTCAACGTTTAGTACACTTAGTAAGCTAAACGATTTTCATGAAAAGGTTACGTATAATGCCAATGGTAACATACTTAGTTACCTGCGTAACGGCAATAATACTTTTGCCGGCAAACCGTTGGGTATGGATAGCCTTACTTATAATTATAATGCCAATAATAACCAGTTAAATTATGTGCAGGATGCTGTAGCGGGTGGCAACTATACGGAAGATATAGATAACCAAAGCAGTAATAATTATCATTATGATGCTATTGGTAATATAACGCAGGATATAAAAGAAAATATTGATAGCATCAACTGGACAGTGTACGGAAAAATAGATAGTATACACAAAACTGATGGCACATCCATCAAATACACTTACGATCCATCCGGTAACCGCATAAGCAAAGTAGTTCACCCCCCTTCAGGGGATGGGGGCGGTATTTACTATGTGCGCGATGCAAGCGGCAATGTAATGAGTGTGTACACCACAAATAGTAATATCAATAGCGGCAAACTAACCCAAACAGAGGTAGATCTTTATGGCAGCAGCCGTTTAGGATTATTGAACACCAATATTAATGTGCAGCAGGCCGTACCGGCAGAAAGAACTTATTTGCCAAACCTTATAGATTCAGGAACAAATAGTAGCTTTACAAGAGGCTTAAAGCAATACGAGTTAACCAATCATTTAGGCAACGTGTTAGTAACCATATCTGATAAGAAAAAAATAGTACTGGCAGATAGTTCATCCATTGCAGGCAGTTGTATTGCAGGAACAGGAGTAACGGTGCTTAATGAAGATAGCAGAGATATAACTATCCCAAGTTACACAGCATCACAGGACGTTTATCTTTTGAATGGATTTATTAGTAACTATGGCGATAACTATGTTGCTTATATAGATTCTACATTAACTCCTTGCGTACAACCAGATACGTTAGTAACAGGTAATTATTATAAAGCTGATGTTATTACTGCAGGGGATTATTATCCTTTTGGAATGAAGATGCCTGGTAGGGAATTCTTTAGAGATAGTGCTCATTATAGGTATGGGTTTAATGGACAAGAGAAATCTGATGAAATAGCCCCTAATACTACTACTGCTGAGTTTTGGGAATATGATAGTAGGTTGGGTAGGAGGTTTAATATTGATCCAATTTTTAATGATGCAATAAGTCCATATACAACAATGGACAATAATCCAATATATTTTATTGATCCTTCAGGAGATGAGGCACGTGACAATACAAAAGATAAACATCCAAAACGTAATAAACGTACAAAACATAATAAAGATAATACTACTGGAACTCAGGAAATCATAAATCCTGATGGAACATTCACAGGGACAACAAATGTTAAGACTTTAAAAGAGATAGTAGTTGAGGGTAAAAGACATACATCCTTAGCAGATCACAGTGCACTCTCAGTATTTAATCAAACGCCTCAACAGAGAATTGCGAATAAAAAATGGAGTACTCAGAATATTACTTACAGGTTAAAGAGGGAAGATGGACTGTCTCCCGAAGACGCTGGTAGCGGGTTGCCTTCTGATAATATTGATAGTTATGAGCGTGATTATCAAGCAACGGTATCTTGGAAACAAGGGGAATTGTTTTGGGTTGGGGTAGGCGTAACTCCTCTGGTTGTTGGAGAGGCTGTAGGTAGCGGAGCAATTAGTTATTTAACAACTAATACTCCTGGTGCATTAAAGTATCTATTCGGCTTTAGCAGAGCAAGCTGGTTAACAAGAGGCTCTATTGCAGCAGGGGATGCTGCTTACCAATACTATACTAATAGGAGTATAAATCCAATTCAGACAGGAGCAGCAGGCTTACTTGGACCAGGAGCTTATTCATTAAGTACTTTTACAAGATTTAACTGGATTTTGGCTGGTCAAGGGCATCAACCCTTAAGTATTAGTAATGATGCTTCAGTTAGAAATGTTTTAATAGTAACGATTTTCAGTATTATGGGAGATAAAGGAGGTGCTATGTTTGATGAAGGGGGAGTAGGGCCAGCAGCAGGTGTTTTGGGTGTGATGTCAGGCAATGCAGCAGATCAAACAAAATATATGTTAAGTAGTCACTAATATTTACAATGGATAATTATGAAAAGATACACATGGCTCGCTTATCTTATTATTGTTTTTGTATTTTGTCTTGCATTGTGGGGGACATACAATCAAAGAGCTACGTTAAGAAAAAACCATTTAGTAGTTTGTGCTAGAATATTGTCTATAACAATATCAAGAGGGAGTAATCATGTCAATTTTGAATTTTTGTATAATGGTAAAATAATTAATGATAATAATGGAACGTGCTTGGATAGAACAATGAGTATGTTTCATAATGGGGAGATGTATTATATTTTACTAGTAGTATCAAAAAGTGATCCATATATAAATGATTTTATAGAAGATCAAGAAGATTTCAAAAAGTATAATATATCTACTCAAGATACTTTAGGTGTTTTATGTAATCACGTATCAGGTGGTAATATCCGGTAATGTATCAAACGCGTTGGTAGCATAATTTTGAATATGCAAGTAATTGATTTTCAATAAATATTTTATTTTTGAGTTTATTTAACTGGGCAACCTTTATGGTTGCCCAGTCTCTTTTACGCTATAAATTCTGCGCAAATGCAACAAAATACTACCAAGTGTATCAAACGTGTTGGTAATAGTTTTAATTGCCCACCCTGTAAGGGGGCCAGTATTAAATATGGCAAAAGTAAAGGCGGTATGCAACGGTACAAATGCAAAATGTGTAATAAAACTTTTGTAGAAATGTATACTTATAAAGCATGTGAAAAAGAGGTAACTGCAATACTATCTAAGTTATTATGTGAAAGTGTATGTATCAGAGGAATTGCGAGAATATTGAAGATTGCAAACAATACAGTTCTCAGCAGAATTAGAAAAGTAGCCTCAGCCATTACAAAACCTGCTATTTCAATAAACCAGTTGCAGTTTGAAGTAGATGAATTACGTACTTATGTTGGAGAAAAAGGAAATGAATATTGGGTAGCTTATGCATTAAATACAGCAACAGGTCAAGTAGTAGATTTTGTAGTCGGTAAACGCTCTAAGAGAGTATTGAATATTTTGGTTAATACATTGTTGCTTTCTAATGTGAAGCAAATAAATACAGACAATCTAAATATTTATCAAAGCCTGATACCAGTTTCTTTACACAAGCGTGGGGCTTATTGCATTAATCATATAGAGCGAAAAAATCTCACCCTGCGTACTCATTTAAAACGATTAAGTAGGAAAACGATTTGTTTTAGTCGTAGCGTAGCTATGTTAGAAGCATGCATGAAAATTTATTTTTTCTTCCCAGCAACGTCTCCTGACTAGGGACGTTGCGTTGATTGCTACTCAGTAGATTGATGTAATTATGGAGTAGTATCTTTATAAAATGCCCGTAAAACGAACTATCCCCGAAAACTATGGAACATACTTTATAACCTTTACTTGTTATAATTGGCTATCATTAATCGATAAAACAAATGGTTATGATGTTATTTACAATTGGTTTGATCATTTAAAAACAAAAGGGCATTT
>Ga0210387_10000128_pt1 | contig 53452 bp, 46 predicted proteins | sample IncBWC7OmetaG_FD_160108 | JGI IMG/M metagenome (GOLD analysis project Ga0210387, IMG submission 160108) | Forest soil microbial communities from Barre Woods Harvard Forest LTER site, Petersham, Massachusetts, United States - Inc-BW-C-7-O ... | reverse complement strand
GATCAGGCCGTATTGTTCACGCAGCGGATACCAGGGCTGACGCACGCGGTCGCGGAACCGGCCGCCCTCCGGCTCGCAGGGCTGCTCCAGGCAGCGGCCTTCGACGTCGAACAGCCAGCCGTGATAGCAGCAGCGAATGCCGCGCTCTTCGACCTTGCCGAAATAGAGGGTGGTCCCGCGATGCGCGCAGCGCGCGTGCATCAGTCCCGGCCGGCCGCTCCTGTCGCGGAATAGAATCAGGTCTTCCCCCAGCACCCGGACCTCGCGCGGCGTCTCGGTGGCATACGAGCCCAGTCCGACCGGATGCCAGTAGCGACGCAGCAGGTTGCCCATCTGCGTGGCCGGGCCGACCTCGGTCAGCGACTTGATGTAGGTGCCAGGCGCCCGGCCAAAGCCGGTGCCAACGTCACCGACACTCGACGTCGTTTCCATCCCGTTACTCTCTTGATCCGCGGAGCTTATTATTAACACGTTAAGCGTCCACCCTATCGCGGTCAATGCCAGGCCTCGGTTGGCGACGGCGGGTGAAGAGGAGTCGAAAAAAGAAAATCGCGCGCCGCGGAATAAGTCCCCGCCGCCGGCGTCTCCTTCCTGCAGCCCAACGTCTGCAGAGGAGATATCATGCTGAAGTCGCTCGCTTTTTCCGCCTTCGTCGCCGTGGCGCTTGCCGCGGGCGGCGCCCTTGCTGTCGAACCGGCCACCATGACACCCCCGATGGCCAAGAGCGGTATGTTCGTCAACGCCAAGGGAATGACGCTCTACACCTTCGACAAGGACACACCCGGCAAGTCGGCCTGCAACGGCCAATGTGCCCTCAACTGGCCGCCGGCGCTCGTCGCCGACAACGCCAAGGGTGCTGGCGACTGGACGATCGTCGTGCGCGACGACGGGCTGAAGCAGTGGGCCTACAAGGGCAAGCCGGTCTACACCTGGGTCAAGGACGCCAAGGCCGGCGATACGACCGGCGACGGCTTCATGAATGGCGCCTGGCACATCGCCAAGCCCTGACCGGTCAGGCTTGCGGACGGGGCGTCGGCGGCGTGCTTGCCGGCGCCCCTTTCCCTAGACTGCGCGCCATGGTCGATCCCGGCGCCCTGCTCGAACCCCTGATTCCGGCGCTGCGACGCTACGCCTACGCGCTGCTGCACGACCATGCGGCGGCCGACGATCTGGTGCAGGACACGCTCGAACGGGCGCTGTCGCGCTGGACTTCGCGGCGACCCGATGGCGAGCTGCGCGCCTGGCTGTTCGCCATCCTGCGCAACCTGAACATCGACGCCTACCGGCAAGCCCGGCGGCGGGGCGCGCAAGTGGAGGTCGACGAGGTCGACCATAGCGAGACGGCGACGCGTCAGGAGACGGCGCTCGAGGCGCGCGACGTGCTGGCGGCGCTCGATCAGCTGCCGGAGGAGCAGAAGTCGCTGCTGTTGCTGATCGGCGTCGAGGATTTCTCCTACAAGGAAGCGGCGCGCGTGCTGGACGTGCCGATCGGCACGGTGATGTCGAGACTGTCCCGGGCAAGACAAAGGCTGCGCTCGGTCGTCGAGAACGGCCCCGTCGCCCTGCTGCGGAGAGTAAAATGACGGGCGAAGACGTTCCCATTGACGAAGACGAGTTGCAGGCGTTCGTCGACGAACGCCTGGACGGGCCGCGCCGTGACGCCGTCGAGGCGCATCTGGCGCGCCATCACGAGCTCAGGGAAAGGATCGCGGCGGAGCGTCGCCAGCGCGCCAGCCTGCGTGCCCAGCTGCAGGGCAAGGCAGCCGAGCCCATCCCGGCGCGCCTGCGCATCGCCACCATCCAGGCCGCGCGACGCGCCCGCCTGGCCCGGCGCGTGAGCCTGATCGCCGCCGCGGCCGCGATCTTCGTGGTCGGCGCGAGCGCCGGCTGGTTCGCCAACAGCTTGCGGTCCGCCCAGCCCGTCCTGACAGCGCAAGTGCCGACCACGGCGATCGCCCAGGGCGCTGCAGCCGCCTACCGCACGTTCGTTGTCGAGGTGGCCCATCCGGTGGAAGTCGGTGTCGCCCAGGAAACGCACCTGCTGCAATGGCTGTCCAAGCGCCTCGGCCACAAGCTCGAAGCGCCCGATCTCGCACCGTTCGGCTATCGCCTGATGGGCGGACGCCTGTTGCCGGGCGGCAGCGGCGCCGCCGCGCAACTCATGTACGAGGACAGCGCCGGCAAGCGCCTTACCCTCTATGTCCGCGCGGCTGACGGCACGGAGACGGCCTTCCGTTTTCAGCAGGACGGCGATGCCGCCACCTTCGCCTGGATCGACCAGGGCTTCGGCTTTGCGGTGACCGCCACTGCGAGCCGCGAGGAATTGCTGCCGATCGCCGAGGCGGTCTACAAAGGCCTGACGTCCAAAGGTTGACGCGACTACTTTGCCAGCGCCGCTTCCTTGTTGAAGGTCGGGATGCCCTGCGTGCGATCGTCGAGCGCCTCGGCACCTTCCGTCGGCAGGATCTTCACATAGTTCAGCGCGCCATTGATATCGCCCTGCCAGACATCCTTGGGCAGGTCGTACACGAACTCGACGCCATAACCGTTGGGATCGTGGATGTAGAGACTGTGCGTCATGCCGTGCTCGACCCGGCGGTCGAATTTCACGCCCTTCTCCTGCAGGTACGCGAGGTGAGCCAGCCAGGCCTCACGCGTCGGCATCGTGATGGCGATATGGTTCACGGCACACGGCATGCCGAACATCGACCAGTTCTCGGGCGGCTTGGGCAGGTCGCGGTTCTCGACCAGGGCCACGTCGTGATGATGGCTGGTGCCGTCCTCCCGGATGCCCGAGTAGAAGCGCATCTTGGGTGGGTTCGGCCGTTCCTTGGTCGGAGTAAGCTGGCCGACCTGGCGGAAACCGACGACCTCGGTCCAGAAGCGGTGTGATTCCTCGATGTCGCGGACATTGAGCACCAAGTGGTTTATGCCACGCGGTGTTACCGGCTTATCCATGCGTTTTCCTCCACAGGGGTTAACGATCATACCGCCAAATCGCCCGGCTGTCGCAAGGGTCATTTCGCCGGATTTGTCAGGTCGTCAAACTCCCCCAGGGCACGCGGCGCCCAGCGGCTGCCATGGGCTCGCTCGATCAGCCGTGACAGAAACGGCCAGCGCCGGCGCCCGTCCTTGACCAGGGCGCGGCCGGTCTCGAATTCCATGGCCATCAGATAGAAGGCGAACAGGAAAAACGCCTCATGGAGGAACGGCACCAGCAGGGTGAGCGTCCCCAGCGCGAGCAGCAGCACGATGGCGAGGATCACGAGAGGCTTGCGCAGCATCGTCACTTCGAAGGATCCGTCAGATCCTCGAATTCCTTGAGATGGCTCGGCGCCCACCTGTGGTCACGGGCCCGTACGATCCAGCGGTCGAGGAACGGCCAGCGGCGTCGCGCCCGCTTCACCCATAGGCGGCCGGTCTCGAACTCGGTGGTAAGCAGATAGAGCGCGATCACGAAGAAGATCCAACCCTGCAGGACCGGCAACAGGCCGCCCACGACGGACATGATCAGGCAGCCCACGATCGCCAGCGCCATCAGTGGCTTGCGCACGGCACGACCTACAGATGGATCGGCTTGTCCCACGCGGCCAGCGCCGCTTCCTTCGTCGCCTCGTTGACCGTGGGATGGGCGTGGCAGACGCGGCCGATATCCTCGGCCGAGGCGGAGAACTCCATGGCCATGACCGCCTCGGCGATCATGGTGCCGGCTTCGGCGCCGATGATGTGCACGCCCAAGACCTCATCGGTCGCCTTGTCGGCCAGCACCTTCACGAAACCCTCCGTGGCGCCATTGGCGCGGCTGCGCGGATCGGCGGTGAACGGATACTTGCCGGCCTTGTAGGCAACGCCCGCGGCCTTCAACTGTTCCTCGGTCTTGCCGACCCATGCCACCTCGGGCTGGGTGTAGATGACCGAGGGCACGAGGTTCCAGTCGACGTGGCCCTTCTGGCCGGCGATGGTCTCGACGCAGGCGACGCCGTCCTCGCTCGCTTTGTGGGCCAGCATCGGTCCGTCGATCACGTCGCCGATGGCGTAGATGCCGGGCACCGAGGTCTGGAACTGCCCGTCGACGGCGATACGGCCGTGCGCCGTCAGCTTCACCCCCACCTTGTCGAGGCCCAGCCCTTCGACGAGCGGCCGCCGGCCGATGCTAACCAGCACGATATCGGCTTGCAGGGTCTCTGCCGTGCCGCCTTTCGCAGGCTCTACGGTCAGGGTCACGCCGGAGTCGGTCGTCTCCGCCTTGGTGACCTTGGAGCTCAACTTGAACTTCACCCCCTGCTTGGTAAGCGAACGCTGGAACTGCCGAGTGATCTCGTCGTCGACACCGGGCGTGATGCGATCGAGGAACTCGACCACCGTCACCTCCGACCCCAGGCGCCGCCATACCGAGCCCAGCTCGAGCCCGATGATGCCGGCACCGACCACCACGAGGTGCTTGGGCACCTCGGCAAGCTCGAGCGCGCCGGTCGACGACACGATCTTCTTCTCGTCGACGGCAACGCCGGGCAGCGGCACGACCTCCGAGCCCGAGGCGATCAGGATATTCCTGGCCGCCAGCGTGTCCTTGACCGCACCGTCGTCGCCCAGCACCACGACCGAGCCCGCTTTCTCGATGCGGCCAGTGCCCTGGAACGAGGTGATCTTGTTCTTCCTGAACAGGAAGGCGACGCCCTTGGTGGTGGCTTCCACCACCTCGCTCTTGCGCTTCATCAGCTGGGCGAAGTCGAGCTTGGGCGGGCCGAGCACGATGCCGTGGACGCCAAGGTCGTGACCCGCCTGTTCGAACAGGTGCGTGGATTGCAGCAGCGCCTTGGACGGAATGCAGCCGACATTGAGGCAGGTGCCGCCGAAGGTGGCGCGCTTTTCGACCACCGCCACCTTCATGCCGAGCTGGGCGGCGCGAATCGCCGCCACGTAGCCGCCCGGACCGGTGCCGATCACCACCAAGTCAAATGTCTCGTTGGCCATGAAAAAGCCCTCACACGCCGAGCAACAGCCGCTCGGGATCCTCGATGCATTCCTTGACCCGCACCAGGAACAGCACGGCCTCGCGGCCGTCGATGATGCGGTGATCGTAGGAGACGGCGAGATACATCATCGGCCGCAACTTGATCTCGCCGCCCACCGCCATGGGGCGCTGCTGGATCTTGTGCATGCCGAGGATGGCCGACTGCGGTGGATTGAGGATCGGAGTCGACATCAGCGAGCCGTAGACGCCGCCGTTGGAGATGGTGAAGGTACCGCCGGTCAGGTCGGCAATGGTGAGCTTGCCGTCGCGCGCCTTGTGGCCGAGCTCGGCGATGCCTTTTTCGACGCCGGCGAAGGACAGTATGTCGGCGTCGCGCAGCACCGGCACGACCAGGCCCTGCGGCGTGCCGACGGCAACGCCGATGTCGTAGTAATTCTTGTAGACGAGGTCGTCGCCCTCGATCTCGGCATTGACCGACGGCAGCTCCTTGAGGGCTGCGATGCAGGCCTTGACGAAGAACGACATGAAGCCCAGCCGCGCGCCGTGCTTCTTCTCGAAATCCTCCTTGAGCCGCTCGCGCAGGGTCATGACCGCCGTCATGTCCACCTCGTTGAAGGTGGTGAGCATGGCCGCGGTGTTCTGGGCCTCCTTGAGACGATTGGCGATGGTGCGGCGCAGCCGGGTCATGCGCACCCGCTCCTCGCGGTCGGCGCGCAACCGCGGGCCGGCGGGAACCGCGGGCTTCGCGGCGGGGGCCAACGGCGCGGGAATGGAGGAAAGCGCCGCCAGCACGTCGGCCTTGGTGGCGCGGCCGTCCTTGCCGGTGGGCTGGATCGCCGAGGCCGCCACGCCCGTCTCCTCGACGAGCTTGCGCGCGGCCGGACCGGACGCCGCGATGTTGGCGCCGGCGGCAACGGGCGTGGCAGCCGCGACCGGCGGCGGCGCGGCGGCCGGCGCGGGCGCGGGCGCGGGTGCCGGGGCGGGCTTCGGCGGGGCTGGTGCGGCAGCCGGCGGCGCGGCGGCGACGGCAGGCTTGGCGGCGGCGCCCGCGGCGCCGCCCTCGATGTGGCAGAGCACGCCGCCCACCTGAACGGTGGTGCCTTCGGCCACCGCGAGGTCGACGATGGTGCCGGCCACCGAGGCGTTCACCTCGACGGTCACCTTGTCGGTCTCGAGCTCGCACAACGGCTGGTCGATCGTCACCGCGTCGCCCGCCTTCACCAGCCACTTGGCGACGGTCGCCTCGGTGACCGATTCACCCAATGCGGGGACCTTGATCTCGACGGCCATGACTAACTCCTCCTTGGTGCCGCCCGCCCGACCTCAGCCCAGCGTCAGCGCGCGGTCGACCAGGTCGGCCTGTTCCTTGACATGGGTGCGCGCCGAGCCGGTCGCCGGCGACGCCGATTCCGGCCGGCCGATATAGATCGGCCGCGCGTTGGTGCCCGACAGCGCCCGCTCGATGCGGCGGTCGACGAAGGCCCAGGCGCCCATGTTCTCGGGCTCCTCCTGGCACCACACCACTTCGGCGTTGGGGTATTGCGACAGCCGCACGCCCAGTCGGCTGAACGGGAAGGGATAGAGCTGCTCGATGCGCAGGATGGCGATGTCGTCGATCTTGCGCTTGCGGCGCTCGGCCACGAGGTCGAAATAGACCTTGCCCGAGCACAGGATGACCCGCCGCACCTTGATGTCATCGGTGAGCGGGTCGGTCTCGGCCAGGATGCGCTTGAACGAGGTGCCCGGCCCGAAATCGGCCAGCGTCGAGACGCAGTCCTTGTGGCGCAGCAGCGACTTGGGCGTCATCACCACCAAGGGCTTGCGGAAAGAGCGGCGCACCTGGCGGCGCAGCGCGTGGAAATAGTTGGCGGGCGTCGTCGGCACGACCACCTGCCAGTTGTCCTCGGCCGAGAGCTGCAGGTAGCGCTCGAGCCGGGCCGAGCTGTGCTCAGGTCCCTGCCCTTCGTAGCCGTGCGGCAGCAGCATCACCAGGCCGTCCATGCGCAGCCACTTGCTCTCGCCCGAGCAGATGAACTGGTCGATGATGACCTGCGCGCCGTTGGCGAAGTCGCCGAATTGCGCCTCCCACAGCACCAGCGCGTTGGGCTCGGCCGACGAATAGCCGTACTCGAAGCCCAGCACGCCCGCCTCGTTCAGCGGGCTGTCGATGACCTCGAAACGCGCCTGCTCGGCCGCCACGTGGTTCAGCGGGATGTACTTGGTCTCGGTGGTCTGGTCGACCAGCACCGAATGACGCTGCGAGAAGGTGCCGCGGCCGGAATCCTGGCCGCTCAGCCGCACCGGCGTGCCCTCGGCGAGCAACGTGCCCCAGGCCAGCGCCTCGCCGGTCGCCCAGTCGATGTCGCGACCGGTGTCGATGGTCTTGCGCTTCTCCTGGAGCTGGCGCGCGATCTTGCGATTGAGGTCGAAGTTCTTGGGCACTTCCGAGATGGCGTGCCCGACCGCCAGGAGCTGCTCGGTGTCGACGGCCGTGGCGCCCTTGCGATCCTCCTCGCCCGGCGCAACGGTCATCCCGGCCCAGCGGCCCTCCAGCCAGTCGGCCTTGTTGGGTTTGTACTGGTTCGCCGCCTCGAGCGCCTTGTCGAGCTTCTCGCGCAGTGCCGCGTCGAGGGCTGCCACTTCGGCCGCGGTGACGAAGCCTTCGGCCTCGAGACGCGCGGCATAGACCTCCTTCACCGTCTTGTGGCCGGCGATCTCCTTGTACATCAGCGGCTGGGTGAACATGGGCTCGTCCGACTCGTTGTGGCCGTGCCGGCGGTAGCAGAACATGTCGATGACGATGTCGCGCTTGAAGTGCTGACGGTACTCGGTGGCGATGCGCGAGACATGAACCACGGCCTCGGGATCGTCGCCGTTCACGTGCAGGATCGGCGCCTGCACGATCTTGGCGATCTCCGTGCAGTACGGGCCGGAGCGCGAGTAGGTCGGCAGGGTCGTGAAGCCGATCTGGTTGTTGACCACGAAATGAATGGTGCCGCCGATGCGGTAGCCGCCGAGATCGCTGAGATCGAGGCTCTCGGCGACCAGTCCCTGGCCGGCGAAGGCCGCGTCGCCATGCATCAGGATCGCCATCACCTGGCTGCGCTCGGTGTCGCCGCGCTGGTCCTGCTTGGCGCGCGCCTTGCCCAGCACCACGGGATTGACCGCCTCGAGATGCGAGGGGTTGGGCGCCAGCGAGACGTGGATGGTCGTGCCGTCGAACTCGCGGTCGGCCGAGGCGCCAAGATGGTATTTCACGTCGCCCGAGCCGCGCATCTCCTCGGGCTGCGAGGAGCGGCCCTGGAATTCGGAGAACAGCGCCATGTAACTCTTGTGCAGGACATGCACGAGGGTGTTCAGGCGGCCGCGATGGGGCATGCCGATCACCACGTCGCGGATGCCGAGCTGGCCGCCGCGCTTCAGGATCTGCTCGATGCCGGGGATCATCGATTCGCCGCCATCCAGGCCGAACCGCTTGGTACCGACGAACTTGACGCCGAGATAGCGCTCCAGCCCTTCCGCCTCGACGACCCTCTCCAGGATCATGCGGCGACCTTCGGGGGTGAACTCGGTGCGGTTCTCGACGTGCTCGATGCGCTCCTGGATCCACGCCTTCTGGTCGGGATCGGAGATGTGCATGTACTCCACGCCGATCTTGCCGCAATAGGTCTTGCGCAAGCGGTCCCAGATCTGGCGCAGGGTCGCCGATTCGCCCAGGCCCAGCGAGCCGAAGATCAGGATCGGACGGTCCCAGTCGCCGTCACCGAAGCCGTAGGTCGCAGGATCGAGCTCGCGATGCCGCGCCTGGCGGACCAGACCCAGGGGATCGAGGTCGGCTTCGAGATGGCCGCGGATACGATAGGAGCGGATCAACAGGAATGCCCGCGACGTGTCGAGGGCGGCGGCGCGGATCTCGTCCTCGGTCTTGTTGGCGATAGCGGCAGGAAGAGCGGCGCCGTTGCCCTTCACGTTGCGGTTGGCGGGCGACGGCAGGCTGTCGACATCGAGGGCGCCGATGACATGCGCACCGTTGGGCGCCCACGAAGCGCCCCGCATCTCAGCCAGCACGTCGCTCTTATGCTCGCCGAGCGCCTCGAAGAACGTGCGCCATTCGGCGTCGACGGCGTTGGGATCGCCGAGATAACGCTCGTAGAGCTCTTCGATGAACGGCGCATTGGCACCGAACAGGAACGATGTCTGCTCCGCTCTCATTTGCCTGTCTCCTCTTGCTCCTCTCCCCGCTAGGGGGAGAGGGCGGGTGAGGGGGTTGCGCACGGCTTTCGAGGCCCCCTCACCGGGTCTCCCCCCTAGCGGGAGAGAGGAACGTGATATGGGTCAGCCCTTCATCGCCTTAAGCATTTCCTCGCCCAGTGCGGCGGGAGAATCCGCGACCCTGATGCCCGCCGATCGCATGGCATGGACCTTGAACTCGGCAGTGTCCTGGCCACCCGAGATCACGGCCCCGGCATGGCCCATGCGACGACCCGGCGGGGCGGTGCGGCCAGCGATGAAACCGACCACCGGCTTCCTGGTCTTCGATGCCTTGAGGAACTCCGCGCCCTTGACCTCGGCGTCGCCGCCGATCTCGCCGATCATGACGATGCCCTGGGTCTCGGGGTCGGCCACGAACATCTCCAGGCATTCGACGAAGTTGGTGCCGTTCACCGGATCGCCGCCGATGCCGATGCAGGTGGTTTGCCCGAGGCCGACCGCCGTGGTCTGCGCCACCGCCTCGTAGGTGAGCGTGCCGGAGCGCGAGATGATGCCGATCTTGCCGCGCTTGTGGATATGGCCCGGCATGATGCCGATCTTGCACTCGTCGGGCGTGATGACGCCGGGACAGTTGGGTCCGATCAGGCGCGACTTGGAGCCGCTGAGCGCCCGCTTCACCCGCACCATGTCGAACACCGGGATGCCCTCGGTGATGCAGACGACCAGCGGGATTTCGGCGTCGATCGCTTCCAGGATCGAATCGGCGGCGTAGGGCGCCGGCACGTAGAGCACGGTCGCGGTCGCCTCAGTCTTGGCGACGGCCTCGGCCACGGTGTCGAACACCGGCAGGTCGAGATGCGTGGTGCCGCCCTTCCCCGGCGTCACGCCGCCCACCATCTTGGTGCCGTAGGCGATCGCCTGCTCGGAATGGAAGGTGCCCTGCGAGCCGGTGAAGCCCTGGCAGATGACCTTGGTGTTCTTGTCGACCAGCACGGCCATCAGTTTGCCTCCTTGACGGCCTTGACGATCTTTTCGGCGGCGTCGGCGAGGTTCTCCGCCGAGGTGATCTTGAGACCCGACTCCTTCAGGATCTTCTTGCCGAGCTCGACGTTGGTGCCTTCCAGCCGCACGACCAGCGGCACGTGCAGGTTGACCTCGCGGGCGGCCGCGACCACGCCCTCGGCGATCACGTCGCAGCGCATGATGCCGCCGAAGATGTTGACCAGGATGCCCTCGACGTTGGGGTCCTTGAGGATGATCTTGAACGCCGCCGTCACGCGCTCCTTGGTGGCGCCGCCGCCGACATCGAGGAAGTTGGCGGGCGCCGCGCCGTAGAGCTTGATGATGTCCATGGTGGCCATGGCGAGGCCCGCGCCGTTCACCATGCAGCCGATCTGGCCGTCGAGCTTGACGTAGTTCAGCGCGTATTTGGCGGCCTCGGTCTCGGCCGGATCCTCCTCGTCGACGTCGCGCAGCGCCTCGAGGTCCTTGTGGCGGTAGAGGCCGTTGTCGTCGAAGTTCATCTTGGCGTCGAGGGCGATCACGTCGCCCGCGGTGGTGACGACCAGCGGATTGATCTCGATCAGCGAGCAGTCAAGCTCGGTGAAGGCCTTGTAGAGGCCGCCCGCCAGGTTGACGAAGGCCGCCACCTGCTTGCCCGAGAGGCCGAGCGCGAAGGCGATCTTGCGGCCCTCGTAGGCCTGGAAGCCCACGACCGGGTCGATTGCCTGCTCGACGATCTTGTCGGGATGATCGTGCGCCACCGTCTCGATATCCATGCCGCCCTCGGTCGAGGCGACGATGGCGATGCGGCCGACCGCGCGGTCGACCAGCATGGACAGGTAGAGTTCGCGTTTGATGTCGCAGCCGTCCTCGATGTAGAGGCGCTTGACCGCCTTGCCCGCCGGGCCGGTCTGCTTGGTGACCAGCTCATGGCCCAGCATGGCGGCGGCGTACTGGCCGACCTCCTCGATCGACTTGGCGATGCGCACGCCGCCCTTGCCGTTGGGATCGTCCTTGAACTTGCCCTTGCCGCGCCCGCCGGCGTGGATCTGCGCTTTCACGACGGTGACCGGGCTGCCCAGCTTGCGGGCCACGTCCATCGCCTCGTCCTTGGTGTAGGCGACGCCGCCCTTGAGCAGCGGGACGGCGAATTTGGCCAGCAAAGCCTTGGCCTGGTACTCGTGGATGTTCATGGAGTCCTACTGCTCGGGACCGCGTGCAAAGCCCGCGCCAGCTCTCAGTTTCAAAGAGCAACTGATGCGAGGTAGCGGCACTTTATGAGTGCCGTTCCGCCTTGGCAACGACCGACTGATGATGGTTTTGAGTCTTCGACGAAAGTCGCAGGCGGCGTGCTTGTCAGCGGCCGACGATCTTGTTGGTGGCGTCGATCAGCGACTTCACGGCGGCCACCGACTTGTCGAACATCGCCTTTTCCTCGGCATTGAATTCGACTTCGACGATGCGCTCGACGCCGGCCGCACCGATCACGACCGGCACGCCGATATAGAGGCCCTTGATGCCGTATTCGCCGTTCAGCATGGCGGCGCAGGGGATCATCCGCTTCTTGTCCTTGAGAAAGGACTCGGCCATGGCGATCGCCGATGCGGCCGGCGCATAGAAGGCCGAGCCGGTCTTGAGGAGGCCGACGATCTCGGCGCCGCCGTCGCGGGTGCGCTGGACGATCTGCTCGAGCCTCTCCTTGGTGGTCCAACCCATGTCGACCAGGTCGTGCAGGGAGATGCCGCCCACCGTCGAGTAGCGCAGCAGCGGCACCATGGTGTCGCCATGGCCGCCCAGCACGAAGGCCGTGACGTCGTCGACCGAGACATTGAATTCCTCGGCGAGGAACAGGCGGAAGCGCGCGCTGTCCAGAACGCCCGCCATGCCGACGACGCGGGCCGGCGGGAAGCCGGTGACTTCCTGCATCAGCCCGACCATGGCGTCGAGCGGGTTGGTGATGACAATGACAAAGGCATTGGGCGCGTGCTGCTTGATGCCCTTGCCGACCGAGTCGATGACCTTGGCGTTGATGCCCACCAGGTCGTCGCGGCTCATGCCGGGCTTGCGCGGGACGCCCGCCGTGACGATGACGACGTCGGCGCCTTCGATGTCCTTGTAGTCGGACGTGCCGCTGTACTTTGCGTCGAAGCCCTCGACCGGGCTGAGCTGGGCGATGTCGAGCGCCTTGCCCTTGGCGATGCCTTCGGCGGCAGGAATGTCGAACAGGACGATGTCGCCCAGTTCCTTCTGGCCGGCGAGCAGCGCCAGGGTGCCGCCAATCTGTCCGGCGCCGATCAGCGCGATCTTCTTGCGAGCCATGCGAAAAACTCCCGATTCTTAAAGGCGGCGCGTGGTAGCGCGATTCGGCGGGAGCGGCAAGACGGCTGGGATTTTCAGACCGGATGCTTCTTCAGATGGGCCAGCATCAGATCCGTCGCCTTGGCGGGCGCCTGGTCCATCACGAAATGGCCGACGCTCGGCAGCACTTCCATGGCGTAAGCAGCGCTGATGAATTCGCCGGTGCCGTAGGCGGCGTCGGGTCCGACCGTGGCGTCGGCATCGCCCCAGATATAGAGCGTCGGCACCTTGATGGTGCCGATGTCGGCCGCCAGCCCCTTGTTGGAACGATACCAGGCGAGTGCGGCTTCGAGGGCCGCGGGATTGCCGAGCACGGAAAGGTGTTCCTCGAGCGCTGCCGTGGGCACGCCTTGGCCAAACAGGCCGTCGCGCAGGCGGCGCGCATTGTCCGCCAGCAGCATCTTGCCGGTCTCGGGCTCGAGGAAGGCGCGGTGATGCCGTGAGCGGTGCTTCTGATCGCCGTCTTCCTTCAGAAGCGCGCGGCGAAACGAACTGGGATGCGGCCGCGACAGGATGGTGAGCGAGGCGAGCCGCTCCGGATGCTTGCCCGCCACGCCCCACGACACCTGACCGCCCCAATCGTGGCCGACCAGATGGAAGCGCTTGCCGTCGTAGCCCGCGGCCGCGGCAATCTCGAGAACGTCGTCAATCAACCTGTCGAAGGCGTAGTTGGAGAGCTCCGCCGGATCGGGCCGCGCGCCCGGCGAATAGCCACGCTGGTCCGGCGCCACGGCGCGATAGCCCGCCGCGGCGAGCGCCGGCAACGCCGCGCGCCAACTGTGTCTCGATTCGGGAAAGCCGTGCAGCAGCAGCACCAGCGGGCCGCCGGCCGAGCCTGCGACATCCGCGGTGAATGTGAGGCCCGAGCGGGTCTTTATGCCCTTGCTTTCCACGATCGGCCGATCAGCTGACGCCGTTGGCCTTGAACCAGGCGAGCGCCTTCTTCCAGCCGTCCTCCGCCGCTTCCTTACGGTAGCTCGGGCGGTAGTCGGCGTTGAAGGCATGCGGCGTATCCGGATAGACGTCGATCTGCGACTTCATCGCCGCTTCATTGCCCGAGGCCTTGAGCGCCGCGCGCATCTTCTCGACCGACTCCTGGGAGATGCCGGCGTCGGCGCCGCCGTAAAGGCCCAGCACCGGACCGTGCAGATCCTTCACGAAGTCGATCGGATTCTTGGGCTGCAGCTCCGTGCCGGGCCGCACCAGCGGTCCGTACCAGGCCACGCCCGCCTTCACCGCGGGATTGTGCGCGTCGTACATCCACACGATGCGGCCGCCCCAGCAGAAGCCCGTGATGCCGAGCTTCGCCGCATCGGCCTTGCCCTCGCCCTTGGCGAAAGCGACCGCTGAGTCGAGATCGCCCATGACCTGCTCGTCCGGCACCTTGCTCACGATCTCGCTGATCAGCTTGGGAATATCGGTGTAGGTCTTGGGATCGCCCTGGCGGAAATAGAGTTCCGGGGCAATGGCGTAGTAGCCCACCTTGGCGAAGCGCCGGCACATGTCGGCGATGTGCGCGTGGACGCCGAAGACCTCCTGCACCACCAGGATGGTGCCGAAGCCCTGGCCCGCAGCCGGCATGGCGCGATAGGCATCCATCTCCTTGCCGTCCTTGGTCTTGACCTTCACGGCGCCGGCGGTGAGCCCGTCGGTCGGCGTGACGATCATGGTCTGCGCCTGCACCGGCTGGACGGCCAGCGCGAAGGTACTGCCGATCACCGCGGGCACCGCCAAGGCCGCGCGCCGCGACAGGCCGTTCTCCGCTCCATAAATCACGCGATCGCCATCCATGCTGGTGCTCCCTGTGGTTCACCCCGCGCGGAGCCTAGGCTGGGCCGCCGAGGCGCCACAATCACAATTAGGCGATGTGATCGAGCGCGAGATATTCCGGACTCTGCATCTCCATCAGGCGCGAGACCGTGCGCTGGAACTCGAAGGCGCCGTCGCCTTCGACATAGAGTCCGCTGGGCGCCGTGGCGGCGGAGCAGATGAACTTCACTTTCTTCTCGTAGAATGTGTCGATCATGGTGACGAAGCGGGCCGCCTTGTCCTGGCTGTCCGGCCCCATCCGGGGAATGTCGGCCATGATCACGGTGTGGAAGTGGTCGGCGATGCACAGGAAGTCGGCGGCGCCCATCGGCTTGGCGCACCAGTCGAGATAGTGCGCCATGGCGACGCCGGGCGCGGCGCGCGGGATGTCGACGTCGCGGCCCTGCGTGCGCAGCACACGCGGCTCGCCGTCGGCGCCGTCGCTCAGCGCGCGAAAGGCTTCGTCGAGCTTGGCGTTCGCCCAAGCACCGGAGGGCGTCAGGTAGACGTCGAAGTTGCGCAGCCGATCCAGGCGGTAGTCGTGGTTGCCGCCCAGCTCGAGGATCTCCAGGCGTTGCTTGATCAGGTCGATGAAAGGCAGGAAGCGGTCGCGCTGCAAGCCATCCTTGTAGAGATCGTCGGGCTTGCGGTTGGAGGTGGCGATCACCGTGATGCCCTCGCCGAACAGGGTCTCGAACAGGCGGGCCAGGATCATCGCATCGGCGATGTTGGTCACCTGGAACTCGTCGAAGCAGAGCAGCCGCGTCTCCTCAGCGATCTCGCGCGCGATCGGCACGATGGTATCGGCTTCCGGCGGCGCGCCCTCGGCCGCGAGCTTTTCGCGACGATTGTGCAGCCGCGCCTGGACCTCGAGCATGAACTCGTGGAAGTGCACGCGTCGTTTCTTGGCCACCGGCGCGTCGGCGAAGAACAGGTCCATCAGCATCGACTTGCCGCGCCCGACCGGTCCCCAGATGTAGAGCCCGTGCGGTCCGTCGGGCGGCTTGGGCGCGCGCACCAGGCCGAGGCGCGCCAGCAGGCCACGCCTTGGCGGATGCGGCGCCGCCGCAGCCGCCAACCGGTCGTATATCGCCTGCAGGCGCAGGACGACCCGTTCCTGCACCGGATCGGCATGGACCTCGCCCGCGGCGCGCCGGGCGGCCAGATTGGCGGCGGGTCCCTTGCCGAGAATCGAGGGGCCGGTGGTCGAGGGGGTACTTGCGTCCATTGCCGGCGCATACCTAGCTCACCGGCGCTTGGCTGCCTATAAGGTCCGCGATGAAGCTCGCGTTTCTCGGTACTTCCGAATTTGCCGTGCCGGCGCTCGGCGCGCTGGTCGATGCCGGCCATGACGTGATCGCCGTCTATGCCCGTGCACCCAAGCCGGCCGGCCGCGGCCAGCAGGAACGGCGCACGCCGGTGCACGAATTGGCGCTGCGGCTCGGCCTGCCGGTGCGCACGCCGAAGAGCCTCAGGAACGAAGAGGAAGCGCAGGCCTTCGAGGCGCTCGATCTCGACGCAGCCGTGGTCGTCTCCTACGGCCATATCCTGCCCAAGCGTTTCCTCGATGCGCCCGTCCTGGGTTGCATCAATATCCACGGCTCGCTGCTGCCGCGCTGGCGCGGTGCGGCGCCCATCCATCGCGCGATCCTGGCCGGCGACGCCGAGACCGGCGTCACCACCATGCGCATGGACGAAGGACTCGACACGGGCGCCATGCTGCTGGCCGAGCGCACGCCGATCTCGGCCGCCGACACTGCCGAGACGGTGCATGACCGGCTGGCCGAACTGGGCGCGCGGCTCATCGTGTCGACGCTCGACGGGCTGCTCGCCAAGACCCTCGAAGCGGTGCCGCAGTCCGAGGCGGGCGTCACCTACGCCCACAAGCTTGGCAAGGAGGAGGGCGCACTCGACTGGCGCCGGCCCGCGGCCGAGCTCGAGCGCAAGGTGCGGGCCTTCGATCCCTGGCCCGGCACGTGGTTCGACGGCGCCACGGAAAGCGGCAGCGAGCGCATCAAAGTGCTGGCCGCGGGCCTGGCGCTGGCCGGCGGCATGCCGGGCACGGTGAGCGTGGGGCGCGACGGCTTTCCGGTCGTGGCCTGCGGCATCGGCGGCTTGAAGCTCCTGAGGCTGCAGCGCGCCGGCAAATCGGCGCAGTCGGCCGATGCCTTCCTGCGCGGCTTTGCCTTGGCGGCCGGCACCGTGCTGGCGCCCCCCGCCGTCGTTCCGCTGCCGACCTGAGACCGTGACGCGCTACAAGCTCACGATCGAATATGACGGCGCGCCGTTCGTCGGCTGGCAGCGCCAGGACAACGGCCCCTCGGTCCAGGGCGCCATCGAACAGGCGGTGCTGGCGCTGAGCGGGGAACGCGTGTCGGTGCAGGGCGCGGGCCGCACCGATGCCGGCGTCCATGCGTTGGGCCAGGTCGCCCATTTCGACCTGGCCGGCGAGAAGCCCGCCGAGACCGTGCGGTCGGCGCTCAATTTCCATCTCAAGCCCGATCCGATCGCGATCGTCGAGGCGGAGATCGTGCCGGCCACTTTCAATGCGCGGTTCTCGGCGACGGGCCGGCGCTATCGCTACCGCATCCTGAACCGCCGCGCGCCGCCCGCCTTTGACCGCGGCCGCGTCTGGCACGTGCCGGTGCCGCTCGATTCCGACGCCATGGCCGATGCCGCGTCGGTGCTGCAGGGCCATCACGACTTCAACAGCTTCCGGTCGACCGCCTGCCAGGCGCCGTCGTCGATCAAGACGCTCGACCTGCTGCAGGTGACGCGCAACGGCGAGGAGATCGACATCGAAGTCGCCAGCCGTTCGTTCCTGCACAACCAGGTGCGCATCCTGGTCGGCACCCTGGCGCTTGTCGGCCGCGGCCAATGGACCCGGCGCGACGTCGAGGACGCGCTGGCCGCGCGCGACCGCACGCGCGCCGGCCCGACTGCGCCGCCGCACGGCCTCTGCCTGATGGAAGTGCGCTACGACCTAGGTGCCGGGGATCGGGACGACACCGAGATAGCGATCGACGAGGAATGACAGGAAGAGCGACGGCACCCAATTGACGACCAGCAGCACGACGGAGATCGGCCAGCTCACGCCGAGCGTCATCCGCGTCGCCATCAGGAACCAGTAGAAGAGCAGCGCCCGCAGGCCAAGATCGATGATGAGCGCGACCGCCGCCGGCGCCACCGATGAAACAGCCTGCCCGACGATGACGATGACCATGGCCGGCAGGTTGATCCAGTTCAGCGCACCGATGTAGCGCGGATAGCGATCGAGCCAGCCGCGGCGACGGGCGGCCTCGTAGAAGATCACCGGAAACAGCAGCCAGTCGACGACGTAGCGCATGGCTTCGACGACGACGACCTCCATCTCGTCGGCGGTGACGGTAACCTCGGCGTAATAGATCAGCAGATAGATCGCATAGAGCGGGGCCACCACGGCCATCACCCGGAACGAGCGCAGGCAGGCTTCCATGGTGTTGTCGAAATGCTGCGGCGCCTTGGCATCGCGCTGCAGGAACCCCAGTGCGCCCTGGACGCCGCGGGCAATTTCGGCGGCGCTCAGCACGGCACGCCCTAGGCCGCGAAGTAGCGGTCGAGCACCGTCTCGTAGACGCGCGTCAGCGTCCTGAGGTCGGCGACCGCGCTCTTCTCGTCGACCTTGTGCATGGTCTCGCCGACCAAGCCGAACTCCAGCACCGGGCAATAGCCGCGGATGAAGCGCGCATCGGAGGTGCCGCCGGTGGTCGACAGCTCGGCCTCGACGCCGGCCACGTCGCGGATGGCGCCGGCCACCAGCTCGCTGAGCGGCCCGGGCGGCGTGTAGAACGACTCGCCCGACACCTGGGTCGAGAGCTCGATCGTGCCGTTGCCGCCCATCGCCGCCTGGGCGCGGTCGAGCCGCTCCTCGAGGTGCGCCAGCAGCGTCTTGGAGGTCCAGAGGTCGTTGAAGCGGACGTTGAAGCGCGCCTTGGCCACGCCCGGCGCGATATTGGTCGCCTTGTTGCCGACGTCGACGGTGGTGAACTGCAGCGAGGTCGGCTGGAAATGAGTGCTGCCCTTATCGATCGGCTCGCGCACCAGCGCCTCGATCAGGCCCGACAGGCGATGGATGGCGTTGTCGATCCGCTCCGGGTAGGCGACGTGGCCCTGCACGCCGTGCACCACCATGTCGACCGTCATGCTGCCGCGCCGACCGATCTTCATCATGTCGCCGAAGCGCCTGGAGCTGGTCGGCTCGCCGACCACGCAGGCGTCGATCGTCTCGCCGCGCGCGGCCAGGCACTGCAGCATCTTGACCGTGCCGTTGACGGCGGGCCCCTCCTCGTCGCCGGTGATCAGCAGGCTGATCGAGCCGCCGAAGTCGCGGCCACGCTTGCCGAGGAAGCGGGTTGCAGCGTCGGTGAAAGCCGCGATCGCGCCCTTCATGTCGGCGGCGCCGCGGCCGAACAGGTAGCCGTCGGCGAGCTCGGCCGAGAACGGGCCGATGGTCCACGACGAGAGATCGCCCACCGGCACGACATCGGAATGGCCGGCGAAGCAGAAATGCCGGCCGGAGGTGCCGATGCGGGCATAGAGGTTGGCGACGTCGTCGGTGCCGGCCTGGCTGAAATCCATGCGCTCGCAGCGAAAACCGAGCGACGCCAGGGTCTGCTCGAGGTGCTGCAGGGCGCCGGCTTCGCGCGGCGTCACGCTTTCGCAGCGCACCAGCGCGCGCGTCAGTTCAACCACATCCGTGACGTTGGGAGCCAGGGTATCGGGCATGACGCGACACTACATCCCCGTCCGCGCAAAGAGAAGGGCGCCGGTCAGGCCGGACCGGCGCCCCAGTTTATGTGAGAGGAAGATAGTCTTGTTGCTTGTTCGAGACTCTTGCCTAGGCCACCAACCGGTCGGCTTCCATCAGATTGACTGAAACGAGCTGGGAGACGCCCTGCTCGGCCATGGTCACGCCGTAGAGGCGGTCCATGCGCGCCATGGTGACGCGATGGTGGGTGATCACCATGAAGCGCGTGTCGGTACGGCCGGCGATGTCCTTCACCAGCGCGCAGAAGCGCTCGACGTTGAGATCGTCGAGCGGCGCATCGACCTCGTCCAGCACGCAGATCGGCGCCGGGTTGGTCATGAACACCGCGAACAGGAGCGACAACGCCGTCAGCGCCTGCTCGCCGCCCGACAGCAGCGACATCACCTGCAGTTTCTTGCCGGGCGGGCTGGCGTGGATTTCGAGGCCCGCCTCGAGCGGATCTTCCGACTCGGTCAGCCGCAACTCGGCCTTGCCGCCGCCGAACAGCTTGGTGAAGAGAAGCTGGAAGTGGCCGCTCACCTGCTCGAAGGCGACGATGAAGCGCTCGCGGCCCTCGCGGTTCAGGCTCTGGATGCCCTGGCGCAGGCGGGCGATGGCGGCGACCAGGTCGTCGCGCTCGGCCGTCATGCCGCCGATCTGCTGCTCGAGTTCGCTGGCCTCCTCCTCGGCGCGCAAATTCACCGCGCCCATGGTCTCGCGCTCGTGCACCAGCCGCTCGAGGCGATGCTCGGCCTTCTCCATCTCGGGCAGCTCTTCCAGCGACTGCACCTCGGCCAGCGCCAGCACGCCATCGGACTCGCAACGCAGGCGCTCGACGATGCGCTCGACCACCGACTCGCGATCGCGGCTCGCCTGCTCGACCAGGCCTTCGCGGCGCACGCGGCTTTCGCGCGCACTCGCCAGCTCCGCTTCGGCCTGCCGCAGCGCCTTGTCGGCTTCGGCGAGCCGCGTCTCGCCGATCGCCAGTCGATCGGCCGCCCCCTGCCGATGATGCTCGGCCTTGTCGATCTCGCCCCCCAGCGCCATCCGCTTGGCCTCGATCTCGGCGGGCTTGGCGGCGAGCTCGGCGATCGCCGTCGCGATCTGTTCGCGCCTGGCATCGAGCTCGACGATCTGGCCTTCCGCATCGGCCAGCCGGTTGCTCCAGCCGGCATGGTCCTGGGCGATCTGGCCCAGGCGCTCGACCCGCATCGCGGCCTCGCGGGCCAGGCGATCGCAGGCGCCCTCGGCCTCGACCAACGCCGCCCGTAATTCGGCGATGCGCGCGCGCAGCGCGCCCGCGGCCACGCGGTCGGCCTGGGTATCGGAGATCGACGACAGGCGCGCCTGGCGGAAGGTGCGGCGCATCTCGGTATCGGCGATGTCGCCCACGACCTCGGCCACCGCCTGCTCGATGCCGGCCAGTCGCGTGCGCAGCTGGTCGGTGCGGCGCGCCACGTCGGTGTGCCGGTCGCGCGCCTCGGCGGCAGCGCGCTCGGCGGTCGCGATGGCCTCCTGCGCCGAGCGTTCGGCGGCGCGGGTCGCCTCGCCCGCATCCTCCGACTTGCGCCGCGCCGCGTCGGCCACCGTGCGCTCGTACGCCCGGGCCTGCTCGACCGACGTCTTCTCGGCGTCGCGGGCCTGGGCGAGCGACGCCGCTTCGGCCTCGACCTCGGCCTGCGCGGTCGCGTGTTCGGCGGCGAGGCCCTCGATCTGCTGGCGCAGCTCGGCCAGCCGGTTGCGCTGGCTCAGCCGCACGGCGGCCGTCGACGGCGCGCCGGCCCGCATGGTGTAGCCGTCCCAGCGCCACACCGCGCCATCGCGCGTAACCAGCTGCTGCCCGGCCTTGAGGCTCTCCTGCAGCGCCGCGCCCGTGGCGTCGTCGGCGACGACGCCGATGAAGGCGAGGCGGCGCGCCAGCTCGGGCAAGGTCTTGACGTGATCGCCAAGCGGCGTGGCGCCGGCCGGCAAGGAAGGCGCGTCGGCGAGCGGGCCGAGCGGCAGCCAGTGGACCGGTGCGCCGCGATCAGACGAGGCTTCGAGCTCGTCGCCGAACGCAGCGCCCAGCGCTGCCTCGAAGCCCGGCTCGACGGTGAGCGCATCCAAAAGCGGCGGCCACAGCGAATCGGCCGCCGACTTCAGCGCGGCGGCAACGCCTGCTTCCTCGGCGCGGAGCTTGGTGAGCCGGGCATTGACCTTCTGCAGGCTCTCGGCCGCGGCCGTATGGCGCGCCTCGGCGGCCTCGCGCTCGGCCGCGCGGGCGCGCTCCGCCTCGATGCGCTGGGCGTGGGCCTGGGCCACCGCCTGGCGCGCTGATTCGGATTCGTAGCGCTCGGCCTCGCGGGCGGCGTCGATCGTCTGCTGGCCCTGCTGGCGCGCCTCCTCGAAGGCGGCGCGGGCGGCGTCGCGCGCGGTCTCGACCTCGGCGAGCGCCGGCAGGCCGGCAAGCTCGCTCTCGATCTGGCGCTGCTGGACGGCGATTTCCTCGCGGCGCGCGGCCAGCCGGCGCAGGCGTTCCTGCAGCTCGGCGATCTCGCGGCCGACGCTGTCGCGCAGTGCCTCATCGTCGGCGATCTGGCGGGTCAGCCGGTCGTGTTCGCTCTCGGCCGCATGGGTCCGGGCTTGCGCTGTATCGCGCGCCGCCGAAGCGTCGGCGGCGCGATCCTCCTCGCCTACTCGCTCCTGCTCGAGCCGGGCGCGCTGGCCGTCGAGCTCGGCGATCGCGGCTTCGGCATCGCTCTTGCGGCCGCGTTCGCGCGCAAGATCCTGCTCGGTCTGCTGCAGGCGCGTCTCGGCCTCCCGCTGGGCCTGGGCGACGCGCTCGGCTTCGGCGGTGAGCGCATCGTGCGCCACGCGCAGCCGCTGCAAGGCGGCGGCGGCGGCAGCCTCGTCGTTGCGCAGCGGCGGCAGCGCCGTCGCAGCCTCCGCTTGCGCCGTGGTGGCGAGGCCGACCAGGCGCGTGAGGTCGGCGACGCCGGCCTCGGCCTCCTTCAGCCGCTCGCTGGCCTCGGCCAGTTCGCGCTCGGCGGCGGCGAGCTTCAGCGCCAGCACCGCGGCTTCGGCGCGGCGGATATGATCGGAGAGGTTGCGGTATCGGCTGGCCTGGCGCGCCTGGCGCTTCAGCCCCTTGTGCTGCTCCTCGAGCGCCACCAGCACGTCCTGCACGCGGGCCAGGTTCTGCTCGGCGGCGCGCAGCCTGAGCTCGGCCTCGTGGCGGCGGGCATAGAGGCCGGTGATGCCGGCGGCTTCATCGATGATGGAGCGCCGGTCGAGCGGCTTGGCGTTGATCAGCGCGCCGATGCGGCCCTGGCTCACCAGCGCGGTCGAGCGCGAGCCCGTCGCCGCATCGGCAAACAGCGTCTGCACGTCGCGCGCGCGGATCTCGCGACCGTTCACCGAATAGGCCGAGCCGTGGCCGCGCTCGATGCGGCGCACGATGTCGAGCTGATCGGCGTCGTTCACCATGGCCGGCGCCGTGCGCGTCTTGTTGTCGAGGGTCAGCATGACCTCGGCGATGTTGCGCGCCGGCCGCGTGCCGGCGCCGGAGAAGATCACATCCTCCATCTCGCTGCCGCGCATCTGCTTGGCCGAGGTCTCGCCCATCACCCACTTCATCGCCTCGACGAGGTTCGACTTGCCGCAGCCGTTGGGGCCGACGATGCCGGTCATGCCCGGCTCGATGGCGAGCTCCGTCGGATCGACGAAGGACTTGAAGCCGGAGAGCCGGAGTTTGTCGAACTGCACCATTACACCACGCTGGCTGTTGCCTACTTGACGAGCTTGCCGAACAGGCCGTCGAGTTCCTCGACCGACCGTGCACCGGGATAGAGTTGACCGTTGATGATGAGCGTCGGCGTCGAGTTGACGCCCAGCGCCTCGCCGCTCTTGTAGTCGGAGATCACCGCGTTGCTCATCGCCTCGTTGGCGAGGCAGGCCTTGATCTCGGCCTCGCCGAGGCCCGCGATGCGCAGCGGCTTGGCGAGCTCGGCGATCGGGTCGGCGGCGGCGGCCCAGGTCCGCTGGCCGGCGAAGATGAGGTCGATCACGCCGAAATAGCGGTCCTTAGCGGCGCACTCGGCGATCTGGGCCGCCTTGGCGGCGACCTGGTCGAGCGGGAAATCGCGGTAGACCAGCTTCACCTTGCCGGTGTCGATCCACTTCTTCTTGAGCTCGGGCAGGATCTCGGTGTCGAAGTGGGCGCAGTGCGGGCAGGTGAGCGAGGCGTATTCGATCAGCGTGATCGGCGCATTGGGGTCGCCCAGCACATGGTCATTGGGCTGGACGGCCAGGAGGGCGGATTTGTCGGGCGTGGCCGTGGCAGCCACGGCCGTCGGCGCCGGGCCGGCCGCAGGCGGACGGGTGCCGAAATAGACGCCAGCCGCGATCGCGGCCACCGCCACGACGCCGCCGGCGACAATCAAGATATTCCGCATTCCGTCTTCCTCTCCACTACATCTTGGGAATTACACCTGTGGGGAGTCAAACGTTTACCGCCCCACCTGGCGTAATATTGCTGAGATCGCGTCGGCCGTGCCGGGATTGGCGTAGTTCTCCTCGTTGATGAACAGGGTGGGCGTGAAGCGCACCCCCAGCGTCTGGCCGGACTGCACGTCGGCGAGGACTTTGTCCAAAAGCCGGTCGTTGGCGAAACAGGCCTGGGCGCCTTCGGGCGTCACCCCCTGGTCCGCCAGCACCTTGACCATTTCGACCTCGGGGTCGCCCACCGACAGCCAGTCCACCTGCTTGCGGAACAGCCGGTCGACCATGGCGAAGAACCTGTCGGCAGGGGCGCATTCGGTGAGCTGGCTCGCCCGGGTCGCGACCATATCGGAGGGGAAATGGCGATGGATCAGCCGGAGCTTGCCGGTGTCGATCCACTCCTTGCGCAGGGTCGGCATCACCGCGATGTAGAAGTTCGCGCAGTGCGGGCAGGTGAACGAGGCGTAATCGATCAGGGTGTTGGGGGCGTCGACCTTGCCCAGGATATGGTCGCCGGGCAGCGCTTCCAAAAGCTTGTCGCGCGGCAGGTCCTGGGCGCGGAGATCGCGGGCAACGAAGGCAGCCGCCAATGCGCCCAGGGGGGCGCCCAGCATGACGTGCCGCCGGCTGGCGACGCGCGCGCCAAGACGGGTGAGCGCAGCCCGGAGCTCGGGGTCCTTGACCGACGCGGCGCGCTCGGCCACCCGCGTCACGACGGCGGGATCGGGCATGGGAATGGGCTTGGGCGCGGGTCGCACGGCGATCGCGCCCTGCACCAGCCGGATGTCGTCGATCATCTTGTGCCCGAAATAGGCGTTCACGCGCTCGACGAGCTGGCCGCTCATATGCTGCACCTCCAGCGCCGCCGCTCCCGCAACCCGCAACCGGAGCGCCTTGCCGGCGCGCGCTCCGCGGCCCGACAGCAGCGCCTCGGGCCGGGTGATACGCGCGAGATCGGGACCGACGATGGCCGTCCACTCGGCGCGCAACCGCGCGATCGAGGCTCCGCGGCCCTTGGCGATACCGGATGTAAGCCGCTGGGCCAGACCGCCGATGGCGCGGAAGCCGTTTTCCCGCATGGACCCTTTCAAACTCCGTTCCTTATGGTAGGGCACGGCCCCTTACATGACCATTACCCACGCCTCACGATTGCTTGCCTGGTACGACCGACATCGTCGCACCCTGCCGTGGCGCGCGCCGGCCGGCGAGCGGACCGAGCCATATCTGGTGTGGCTGTCGGAGATCATGCTGCAGCAGACCACCGTGGCCACAGTCGGCGACTATTTCCGCCGCTTCGTCGAGCGCTGGCCCACGGTCGAGGCGCTGGCCGAGGCGCCGCTCGACCATGTGCTCTCGGCCTGGGCGGGCCTCGGCTACTATGCCCGCGCCCGCAATCTCCATGCCTGCGCCCAGGTCGTGGCCGAACGCCACGGCGGGCGCTTCCCCGAAGACGAGGCGGCCCTGCTGGCCCTGCCCGGCATCGGCCGCTACACGGCCGGCGCCATCCGCGCCATCGCCTTCGACCAGCCGGCCTCGGCGGTCGACGGCAATGTCGAGCGGGTGATCGCCCGCCTGTTCGCCATCGAGACGCCGCTGCCCGACGCCAAGCCGGAGATCCAGCTCCGCGCCGCCAGGCTGGTGCCCGAGCAGCGCGCCGGCGACTACGCCCAGGCGATGATGGATCTCGGCGCCACGGTGTGCACGCCGCGCAACCCGCGCTGTGTGATCTGTCCCTTCATGTCGAGCTGTCGCGCGCGAAAACTCGGCCTCGCCGAGGAACTGCCGTGGCGCGCGGCCAAGGCCGAAAAGCCGACGCGCCGCGGCCTCGCTTTCGTGCTGGCGCGCAAGGACGGCGCCATCCTGCTGCGCAAGCGGCCGGCCAAGGGGCTGCTGGGCGGCATGGACGAGGTGCCGTCGAGCCCGTGGCGCGAGGGCAAGTTCACGGCAGAACAGGCGCTCGCCGAGGCGCCGGTGCCGGCGCGCTGGCAGATCCTCGACGGGCTGGTGCGCCACACGTTCACGCATTTCCACCTCGAGCTCACCGTGGCGCGCGCCACCGCCACGACCGACCGGTTGGCCAGGCTGGCGCCCGGCACGAGCTGGTGCACGATCGACCGCATGACCGAACGGGCGCTGCCCACGGTGATGCGCAAGGTGATCGCGCATGCGGTGAAGGCGTAGAGCGGAGGCCGCGACATAAAATTTGTTTTCCGCAATTCCCGCTACCCCGCTAGTGCCCCGCCAGGACAGCGCACGCCAGTTTCCGCCGGTTTCCGCCAGTTTCCGCCGCTTCGCGCCGTCGTCGAAAAGGGCCCTGTTTCCTAAGGATTCGAGGTTTCCGCCCTTTGCGCCCTTTCCGCCGCTCATTTCGCGGTTCTGGACGAGCCGACCGCAGTTCGGACGCGTCGTGCAGGCTTCCGAAGCGTCGATGGTGATGAACATCATGCCGATCCTTTCTCGACCAAGGTCGGCAGGCATACGCCACAACATTGCTCAGTTCTGTCAAGCGCGAATCGTCGGATAAAGGCATCACCGCATCAGGCTCCTGTCCCCCGCTCGGGGGGAGGAATTTGAGCGTCAACGTTATATGCATTTGGATATTACGATGATGAGCGGGGCGCCGCACCGACCCTCAACTGTGCGTGATCCTGACGCGGCATGAATTGAAATATGACAGGCCAGCCGTTACCTCGAGGTGAACGAGCGAGGAGCCAGCGATGCTCAAACGACGTCACATCCTGACCGCCGGCGTGGCCGGCGCGGCGATGCTCGCGGCCTATCGCTACTCCCTACCCGGCGCTGCCGCCGCCGACGAGCGCTTCACGGTCACGCACACCGACGGCGAATGGCGCACCCTGCTGACGCCCGCCCAATACGCGGTCCTGCGGCGGCAAGGCACCGAACGCCCCTATTCGAGCCCGCTCGACAAGGAGCACCGCGCCGGCATCTTCGCCTGCGCCGGTTGCCAGCTCGCGCTGTTCTCCTCCGAGACCAAGTTCGACAGCCACACCGGCTGGCCGAGCTTCTGGGCGCCTCTGGAGAACGCGGTCGCCACCTCGAACGACCGCTCGTTCGATATGATGGGCAAGGAAGTCCATTGTCGGCAATGCGGCGGCCATCTCGGCCATGTCTTCAATGACGGTCCGCCGCCCACGCGCCTGCGCTATTGCATGAACGGCGTCGCGATGACCTTCACGCCGCGCGCCGCCTGAAACACCATGATCCTGTTCGTCCTGTCGTATGTCGGCGGCGTGCTGACGATCATCAGCCCGTGCATCCTGCCGGTGCTGCCCTTCGTCTTCGCCCGGGCCGACCAGCCCTTCGTCAGGAGCGGCCTGCCGATGCTGCTGGGCATGGCGGCGACTTTCGCTCTGGTGGCGACACTCGCGGCCGTGGGCGGCGGATGGGCGGTGCAGGCCAACGAATATGGCCGGACGATCGCCATCGTCGTCCTGGCCGTGCTCGGCGTGACGCTCCTGTTTCCCGCGCTGGCCGACCGGCTGACCCGGCCGCTGGTCGCCATGGGCGCCCGTCTCTCGCAGTCGGCCGACACCGGCGGCGGCGCGCCTGCCATCCTGCCGTCGTTCCTGCTGGGCATCGCCACCGGCCTGCTGTGGGCGCCCTGTGCCGGACCGATCCTGGGGCTCATCCTGACGGGCGCGGCGCTCAATGGCGCCAACGTGCAAACCTCGCTGTTGCTGCTGGCCTATGCCGCCGGCGCGGCGACGTCGCTTGCCGTCGCGTTGCTGATCGGCGGCCGCGTTTTCGCTGCGATGAAGCGATCGCTGGGTGTCAGCGAATGGATCCGCCGCGGCCTGGGTGTCGCCGTCCTCACCGGCGTGGCCGCCATTGCGCTCGGCGCCGATACCGGCTTTCTCACGCAAGCATCGCTGGCGAGCACCGCGGGCCTCGAGCAGGGACTGCTCGACAAGTTCGGCAAGGAGGCGCGGCCGCCGGGAGGACAAGGATCGATGGCGATGGCGGCAAAGCCGCCGGCCGATCCCACGGGTCCGTTGAGCGTCGAGGGAGGTCTGCCGGCGCTTGACGGCGCGGTCGAGTGGCTGAATTCACCGCCTCTGACCAAGCAGGGCCTGCGCGGCAAGGTCGTGTTGATCGACTTCTGGACCTACTCCTGCATCAATTGCCTGCGCGCCATCCCCTACGTCAGGGCGTGGGCGCAGAAATACAAGGACCAGGGCCTGGTGGTCATCGGCGTGCATACGCCGGAATTCGCCTTCGAACGCAACGTCGACAACGTCAAGCGCGCCGTTCGCGATCTCAAGATCGACTATCCAGTGGCGATCGACAGCAACTTCGCGCTGTGGCGCGCTTTCGACAATCAGTACTGGCCGGCGCATTACTTCATCGATGCCGAAGGCCGCATCCGCCATCACCATTTCGGCGAAGGCGAATACGCCGAGTCCGAACACGTCATCCAGCAGCTTCTGGCGGAAACCGGCAAGACGGACATCGCCCAGGGTGTCGTGGCCGTCACGGCGGCCGGCGCCGAAGCCGCCGCCGACGCAGGCAACGTCAAGTCGCCGGAGACGTATATCGGCTTCATGCGCGCGGAGAATTTCTCGTCACCTGGCGGCACCGTGCAGGACGTCGACCATCTCTATGCGCTGCCGGCCGACCTTCGCCTCAACCAGTGGGCGCTCAACGGCACGTGGAAGATTGAAGACGAAAAGGCGATCCTGGGCGCGGCCGGCGGCGGCATCGCGTTTCGCTTCCACGCGCGCGACCTGCATCTCGTCCTCGGCGCCGGCGACGACGGCAAGCCGGTGCGGTTTCGCGTCCTGCTCGACGGCCAGCGGCCCGGCGACGACCATGGCGCCGACATCGACGCCAATGGCGAAGGCACCGTGACCGGGCAGCGGCTTTATCAGCTCGTTCGCCAGCGCGGACCCGTCAAGGACCGGACCTTCGAGATCCAGTTCCTCGATCGCGGCGTCCAGGCATTCGCCTTCACCTTCGGCTGACCGCGCAGCGGCGGCGAGGGCGCTTCAGCCGTTTCGAGAGAATGGTTGTCTGCTCGAGCCACTTGTTCATAGATTGCGCCCATGGTCCGTTCGCAAGCCCCAGTGCCTGAGGGCATCAGGCGCAGCATCTCCCATGGCCGCTACAGCGAAGCGGCAGACGCCCTGCGAAACCTGGTGCGGTCGGAGCCTTCGGCGGCCGTTCTCGTGGCCTTGGCGGACATGAACTTCCAATTGGGCGACCTCGCCGAGGCGAAAGACAATGCGCTCAAGGCCGTGGCGGCCGATCCGCGGCAACACGCGGCGCGCGTGCTGCTGGCCCGCGTGCGGACAGCGCTGGATGAACGTGATGCGGCGCTGGCCGATTTCCGCGCGGCGCTCGAGCTTGCCCGACCACCGATGGCGCCTGCCAGCGGCGGCCCGATCGCTGTTCCCGCGCATCAGGCGCTGCACAACCTCGAACAGCTCATTTATCTGGAACAGGTCGACAATCTTGCGCCCGGCACGCTGCTGCCGGTCGCCGCCGGTTTGCGAGAAGTGGCACAGCGCAAGCTCAACCAGGCGCTCGATGACTCCGGCAGCGAGATCCCCACGATTCCCCTGGGCGGCCAATACGGTCGGATCGTGGCCGATCCGCCGCTTGTGGTGCACGAAGAATCGCCGCCTGCCCTCTGTCTCAACCGGCGAGATGACTGGAGCGATGTCGTGCAAGCCTTCAAAGGCGAGGGCAAAGGGATCGCCTGCGTCGACCACCTGCTGACAGCCGAAGCGCTCGCCCAGTTGCAGCGCTTCTGCCTGCGATCGACTGTTTGGCGCCGGCAGTTGCCTGGCTATCTCGGGGCAAATCCCGAATCCGGTTTTTTCAGCCCCCTGCTGCTGCAGATCGCGGCGGAGCTGCGGCAGGCCATACCCGAGCTGCTGGGCGAACATCACCTGAATTACTGGTGGTCGTTCGTCTACCAGCATCAGCGACCAGGCACCGACATCCATGCCGACCAGTCGGACATCAGCCTCAATTTCTGGATCACGCCGGACTCGGCCAACCTGCAGCCCGGGAGCGGCGGGCTGGACGTGTGGGACGTCGCAGCTCCTGCCGACTGGACCTTTGACGACTACAACAATGGCGGCAAGGACGTCCGCGCCTTCCTGCGGCAGCAGGGAGCGCGGCAAACCTCGTTCGCCTACGCCGAGAACAGGGCGTTGCTGTTCAGAGGCTCGATCTTCCACCAGACGGCAGCCGCCCGCTTCGCCGAGGGCTTCGAGAATCGCCGGCGCAACGTGACCATGTTGTTCCGACGCACGCACAGCTAGCTAGGAGCCCCGCCTGCTCGGACCCCGCCCGCACGCGCCGGGGGGCTACAGCCCCGCCCTCACCTGCTGGCGCAGATGGTCGATCGGCAGGCGCGCGCCCTCCTGCTCGAAATGCCAGAAGGTCCAGCCGTTGCAGGCGGGCGCGCCCTGCACCGCCGCGCCCACCTGGTGGATCGAGCCGCGATGCTCGCCCAGCGCGTTGGCGGCCGACAGGGTGCCGTCGGCGCGCACGCGGGCATGCAGGCGGCCGCTCAGGTCGCTCAGTACCGTGCCGGGCTGCAGCAGGCCCGCCTCGATTAGCACGCCGAACGGAATGCGCGGCTCGCTGCGCTTGCTGGGCTTGGGCGAGACGTCCTCGTCGGCCAGCGGTTCTATCTCGGCGATACGCTTGCGCGCGACGGCGGCGTAACCCGGATCGCGCTCCAGGCCGATGAAGCGCCGGCCCAGCCGTCGCGCCACCGCGCCGGTCGTGCCGGTGCCGAAGAACGGATCGAGGATCACATCGCCCGGATTGGACGCCGCCATGATGCAGCGGAACAACAGCGCCTCGGGCTTCTGCGTCGGATGCGCCTTCTTGCCGTCCTCGCCCTTCAGCCGCTCGGCCCCGGTGCACAGCGGCAGCAGCCAGTCGGAGCGCATCTGCAGGCCCTCGTTCAGCTCCTTCATCGAATCGTAGTTGAAGGTGTAGCGCTTGGCGCGCTGGTCGCGCGCCGCCCAGATCAGCGTCTCGTGCGCGTTGGTGAAGCGCTTGCCCTTGAAGTTCGGCATCGGGTTGGACTTGCGCCAGACGATGTCGTTCAGCAGCCAGAAGCCCAGGTCCTGCAGCGCCGTGCCGATGCGGAAGATGTTGTGGTAGCTGCCGATCACCCACAGCGTGCCTTCGGGCTTGAGCACGCGCCGCGCCGCGGCCAGCCAGGCGCGGGTGAAGGAGTCGTAGCGCGCGAAATCGGCGAACTTGTCCCACTCGTCGTCGACGGCGTCGACCCGGCTGTTGTCGGGCCGCAGCAGCTCGCCGCCCAATTGCAGATTGTAGGGCGGATCGGCGAACACCATGTCGACGGACGCTTCGGGCAGGCTCCGCATCAGGTCGATGCAGTCGCCCACCAGGACGTGGTCCAGTTTCTCCCCGTGCATCGGTGGAAGATGAGTCATCCACCGAGTCCCGGTCAAGAAATTACAATTGATTCAATTGTTTACGGCATCGATCCACAAGATCGAGTCCGCTCTGTCCCCGCTACCCACCAGACCTAGGAGGGCCGTTGAAGACGCCTTCTTCGAGCGCGAATGCGTGGCGATGCGCATCGGTCACATGCGCCTCCGGCGGGGCGCGAGATCGATACAGGGAAGATAGGATGACCCCATCATCGAAGCCGTCAGCAGAGGATTTGGAATATGAGCAGCTCAGCCGACTACACGCCGCCGAAGGTCTGGACCTGGAAGAAGACGACCGAGGGCCGTTTCGCCAACATCAACCGCCCGATCGCGGGCCCCACGCATGACAAGGAGTTGCCGGTGGGCCGCCACCCGATGCAGCTCTACTCGCTGGGGACGCCGAACGGCCAGAAGGTCACCATCATGCTCGAGGAGCTGCTGGCCCTTGGTCACGCCGGCGCCGAATACGACGCGTGGCTGATCAAGATCGGCGACGGCGAGCAGTTCGGCAGCGGCTTCGTGGCGGCGAATCCGAATTCCAAGATTCCGGCGCTGGTGGACCGCAGCGGCCCCAAGCCCATCCGCGTGTTCGAATCGGGCGCGATCCTGCTCTACCTGGCGGAGAAGTTCGGCGAGTTCTTGCCCAAGGACGCCGCCCTGCGCGCCGAATGCCTGTCGTGGCTGTTCTGGCAGATGGGCAGCGCGCCCTACCTGGGCGGCGGCTTCGGCCATTTCTATGCCTACGCTCCGCTGAAGATCGAATATGCCATCGACCGGTTCGCGATGGAGACCAAGCGGCAGTTGGATGTCCTCGACCGGCGACTCGGCGAGAGCAGGTTCCTGGGCGGCAACGACTACACCATCGCCGACATGGCGGTGTGGCCGTGGTACGGCGGCCTCGCCAAGGGATTGCTGTACGGCGGCGGCGAGTTCCTGTCGGTGCAGGACTACAAGAACGTCCAGCGCTGGACCGACGCCATCGCCCAGCGCCCGGCCGTCAAGCGCGGGCGCATCGTCAACCGCCTGCAGGGCGATCCGGCGAACCAGCTGCATGAACGCCATGACGCCAGCGATTTCGAGAAGAGGACACAGGACAAGCTGGCAGCCGACTAGTTAGTCGGAGCTAGGCGAGTTCGTCGGCGATCGCCTTCTGCACGGCGGCGCGTTCGCCGACGCGCCGGCGGTGATCGATCACCCTGGGAATGCGCCCGGGATCGACGCCGTCGGCTTCCAGCCACTGCGCCAGGGTGAAGAGATAGGGATCGCAGATCGTGTAGCGCTCGCCCATCACCCACGGGCCCTCGAGCATATGGTGCTCGATCAGCTCGTAGCAGGCGGTGACCGACTGCGGCACCTTGCGCTGCAGGGCGGCGATCGAGGCGGCATCGTCGGCGTCGACCCAGCGCGGGCCGCGCATACGATGGGCGTGCGCGATGTGCAGGGTTGAGCAGAGATAGCTGTTGAAGGCCTGCAGCCGGGCGAAGACGAACGGATCGTCGAGAGGCGCCAGGCGGGCGGCCGGAAAGGACTGGGCGACGAAGACCAGCATGGCCGGCGTTTCGGTCAGCACGCCGCGATCGGTGACCAGCGCCGGCACGCGCCCCTTGGGATTGACCTCGAGATACTCGGGCGAGCGCTGCTCGGTCCTGGCGAAGTCGATCCTCACCGTCGAATAGTCGGCGCCGACTTCTTCGAGCACGATGTGCGTGGCCAGTGAGCAGGTATGGGCGGCGTAGAAGAGCTTTAGCATGGCGACAAAGTAGCCGGTCGAGAGGTGGGAAGGTCATACGGGAGGCAGTGTACGCCCGAGTTTTTCTAGCGCTCTTGATCATGAGCGGGCCGGAAGACCATGACGCGCCACTGGAGTGGCGCGCCCCCAGCCATGACAATGGCACATGAGTTGCTGGCTCTCGCAGGGACGCCATGAAACGACAAATGCATCTCGGGCTGTTCATCCTCGGCACCGGCAGCCATATCGCCGGCTGGCGCTACCCCGGGGCGATGACGAGCTTCCAGGACTTCGATCAAGTGCAGGCGATCGCGCGTATCGCCGAACGCGGCCGGTTCGACCTCATCTTCATGGGCGACAATCTCTATGCCGATCCGGGCGCTCATCCCTCCTACACGGTGCGGCTGGAGCCGATGACCATGCTGGCGGCGCTGGCGGCCGGCACCCGGCACATCGGGCTGGGCGCCACGGTGTCGACGACCTACAACGATCCCTGGTCGGTGGCGCGGGTCTTCGCCTCGCTCGACCACATCAGCAAGGGACGCGCCGCCTGGAACGCCGTCACGACCGCGAGCGGCCAGGGCGCCGACAATTTCGGCACGACGCACCCCGACCACGCCAGCCGCTACGAGCGGGCGGCGGAGTTCGTCGACGTGGTGAAGGGGCTGTGGGACTGCTGGGCGGACGACGCGATCGTGGCCGACCGCAAGACCGGCACCTACATAGACGCGGCTCGCCTGCGTCCGCTCGACCATGCCGGCGCGTTTTTCAAGGTGAAAGGGCCGATCAACATCGGGCGCTCGCCGCAGGGCCAGCCGGTGGTGCTGCAGGCCGGCGGCTCGGAGCCGGGACAGGCGCTCGCGGCGCGCACCGCCGATGTCGTGTTCTCCGTGGTGCAGGACATGGAGGAGTCGAAGGCGCAATACGCCGCGCTCAAGCAACGGGTCGCGGGGCTCGGCCGCTCGCCCGATTATGTCACGGTGCTGCCCGGCGTCATGCCGGTGGTCGGCCGCACAACTGCGGAGGCGCGCGAGAAGCTTGCGCTGCTGCAGAGCTACGTCACCGGCTCGAATGCGCTGCAGCTCCTGTCCGACCGGCTGGGCCAGGACGTGACGCGCTACGATCTCGACGGGCCCCTGCCCGACCTCGCCTTGCCCAACACCTCGCACGGTTTCGCCAAGGTCATGCTGGCCAAGGCGCGGCGCGAGGGCCTGACCTTGCGCGGCCTCTACGATCTCGTGGCCGCGGCGCGCGGCCATTGGGTGCTGTGCGGATCGACGGAGACGGTGGCCGACACGCTGCAACAGTGGTTCGAGGCGCGCGCCGCCGACGGCTTCAACGTCATGCCGCCCTACTTCCCGGAAGGGTTCGACGATTTCGTCGACCTGGTGGTGCCGCTGCTGCAGGAACGCGGCCTCTTCCGGCGCGAGTATGCGGGCGAGACATTGCGCGACCATCTCGGGCTGCCACGTCCGAAGTCGCGGTTCTTTGGGTGATCTTGCAGTATCATCCCTCCCCTTCGCGGGCTCCGCGAAGGGGAGGTGTCCGCGCAGCGGACGGAGGGGTCATGAGCAACACCAATACTACGGCTCATGACCCCTCCCTCGGCGTAAGACGCCGACACCTCCCCAGCTTCGCTGGGGAGGAAGCGACTATTCAGTCGCCTGCCGCTGTGTCGGCGAGGTCGCCGGTCTCCTGCTTCTTCGAATGGTCGGCGGCCAGCATGACATAGACGGCCGGCACGACGAACAGCGTGAACAAGGTGCCGACGGAGATGCCGCTGGCGATGACCAGGCCCATGCTGAAGCGCGACAGCGCGCCCGCCCCGCTGGCGACAATGAGCGGGACGACGCCCAGCACCATGGCCGCCGTGGTCATCAGGATCGGCCGCAGGCGGATGCCGGCAGCCGCTTCGACGGCCTCGCGCTTGGACTTGCCCGTACGCTGCAGCTCGTTGGCGACCTCGACGATCAGAATGCCGTGCTTGCTGATTAGGCCCATGAGTGTGACCAGGCCGACCTGGGTGTAGATGTTGAGCGTGGCGCCCAACACCCCCAAGGTGCTGAGCACCATGAGAAAGACGAGGGCGCCGGCGATCGACATCGGCACCGAGAACAGGATGATGAGCGGATCGCGGAAGCTCTCGAACAGGGCGGCGAGCGACAGGAAGATGATGATCAGGGCGAAGGCAAAGGTCACGACGAAGCCGCCGGATTCCTGGATATACTGGCGCGACGGTCCGCCGTAGTCGATCGTGTAGCCCTGCGGCAGCGTCCGCGCCGCGAGGTCCTTGAGGTAGCCGAGGGCATCGGCCTGCGCGACGCCTGGAAAGGCGACGCCCTGGATCGTGGCGCTGTTGAGCTGCTGAAAGTGATTGAGCGATTCCGGAATCGTCTTGGTGACGATCCTGGCGACCGTCGAGAGCGGCACCGAGGTGCCGTCGGCAGCGCGGATGTAGTAGTTGAGGAGCTGGTCGGTGTTCAGGCGCGAGCGCTGCTGGACCTGCGGGATGACCTTGTAGGAGCGTCCGTCGAGACCGAAATAGTTGACGTAGCCGCCGCCCAGCATGGACGCCAAGGCGCTGCCGATGTCGCTCATCCTGAGGCCGAGTTGGGCTGCCTTGTCGCGGTCGATGACGACGGTCGATTGCGGCTGGTCGATCTTCAGATCGGTGTTCAGGAAGATGAACATGCCGCTTTTCGTTGCCTCCTGGAGGAACGCCTGAGCGACCTCGTTGAGCTGCTCGAAGGCGCCCGTGGTATTGATGACGAACTGCACCGGCAGGCCGTTGCTGCCGGGCAGCGGCGGCGGCTGGAAGGCGACGACCTGCGCGCCGGCGATGCGGGCGACCTCCTGCTGGATGATCGGCTGCAGCTGGTTGGACGTCATCACCCTGCGGTCCCATGGCTTCAGGACGATGCCGGCAATGGACTGGCCGGGCACGTCGAGCTGGAAGACGTGGTCCATTTCGGAATGGCGCGCGAAGATGTCGTAGATCTGCCGGGAATACACGAGGCGCTGATCGATCGTCGCGTTCGGTGCCGATGTCGAGAGGGTAATGATCACGCCCTGGTCTTCCTGCGGCGCGATCTCGCTCTTCGTGCCGGCGTAGAGGAAGTAGATGCTGCCGAGAATGATCGCGGCAAACACGCCCGTCACAGGCAAGTAGTTCAGGCTGCCGTGGAGCCACCGTGCATAGCCGCGCCGCAGCCGGTCGAAGCTGCGGTCGATGAGGCGAATCAGACGCGCCTCCCAGCCGCGGTCGTCCTCGCGGTGCGGCTTCAAGAGGCGCGAGCACATCATCGGCGAGAGCGTGAGCGCCACGATGGCCGAGATGGTGACGGCGCCCACCAGCGTGAAGGCGAACTCGGTGAAGAGCGCGCCGGTTAGGCCGCGCTGGAAGCCGATCGGGACGTAGACGGCCACCAGCACCACGGTCATGGCGATGATCGGGCCGCCGAGCTCGCGCGCGGCCTGGATCGCTGCGGGGATCGGTTTCTGGCCCTCCTCCAGGTGCCGATTGACGTTCTCGACGACGATGATGGCATCGTCGACCACCAGGCCGATGGCAAGCACGAGGGCCAGCAGCGTGAGCAGGTTGATGGAGAAGCCGAAGGCCGCCATCATCGTGAAGGTGCCGATCAGCGACAGCGGGATGGCGATGGTCGGGATCAGGACCGAGCGCACCGACCCCAGGAAGACGAAGACCACGAGCGTCACGATGACCAGCGCCTCGACCAGGGTGCGTATGACCTCGTCGATTGCACTGTTCACGAACTCGGTCGAGTCGTAGACGATCCGGCCGTTCAGCCCCTGCGGCAGCTGTGAGACGATCTCGGGGAAGACGCTGCGCACACCCTTGACGACGTCGAGCAGGTTGGCGGCGGGCGCCACCTGGATGCCGATATAGACGGCCTTCTGGCCGTCGAAGCCGACCTCCGACTCGTAGTCGTCGGAGCCCAGCGTGACGTTGGCGACGTCCTTGAGCCGCACGATGGCGCCGCCGCTCTGCTTCAGCACCAGGTTGCGAAACTCGTCGAGCGTATGGAGGGCGGTCGAGGCGGTCAGCGTCACCTGGACCATCTGGCCCTTGGTCGTGCCGAGACCCGAGATGTAGTCGTTGTTGGACAGCGCCTGGCTTATGTCGGCACCCGTCAGCCCATAGGCGGCAAGCTTCCGGGGATCGAGCCAGGCACGAAGCGCGAAGTTCTTGGCGCCGAGCAGTTCGGCGGTCTGCACGCCCTCGACAGCCTGCAGTTTCGGCTGCACGACCCGGACGAGATAGTCGGTGATCTGGTTGGCCGCCAGCTCCTGGCTGTTGAAGCCGATGTACATCGCATCGATGGTCTGGCCGATCTTGACCGTCAGCACCGGTTGTTGCGAGCCCGGCGGCAGCTGGTTGAGGACCGAGCTCACCTTGGTGTTGATCTCGATCAGCGCCTTGTCGGATGGGTAGTTGAGCCGGAGGTTGACGGTGATCGTGCTCGCGCCGCTCTGGCTGGTCGACGTCATGTAGTCGATGCCGTTGGCCTGCGCGATCGCCGTTTCGAGCGGCGTCGTGATGAAGCCGGCGATCACGTCGGGATCTGCGCCATAGTAGGTGGTCGTCACGGTGACGATCGCGTTCTCGGTGTGCGGATATTGCAGGATCGGCAGTGAGCCCACGGCGCGCAGGCCGAGCGCCAGGATCAGCAGGCTGACCACCATCGCCAGCACAGGGCGGCGAATGAAAAGATCGGTGAATTTCATCGCACGCGCCTTCTACTGATCGACCGGAAGGGGATTGGGATCGTCGACCGGCTTGACAGTGTTGTTGATCAGCAATGGCGAGCCGTTGCGCAGCTTCATCTGGCCGCTGGTGACGACGGTGTCGCCTTCCTTCACGCCCTTGAGGACGGAGACCTGGTCGCCCCGCGTGGCACCCGTGGTGACGAAGGTCTGCCGGGCGACGAGCAGGGGCTTGCCGGCGGCGTCCTTGCCCTTGTCGTCGACGAGGTAGACCAGGTTGCCGTAGGGATTGTAGCTGATCGCCGTCTGCGGCAGCGTCACCAGGCTCTGCGGCGCCCCGGTGTCGATATCGACCGTCGCGTACATGCCGGGCAGCAGCTTGTGATCGGCGTTCTCGAGTGTCACCCGCACCTGCACATTGCGGGTGGCGGCGTCGACCTTGGGGTTGATGGCGGTGATCGCGCCGGAGAAGGCCTTGCCGGGATAGGCGTCGACCTTCGCCGCCACCGCCTGGCCGACCTTGATCCGCTCGAAGGCCTGCTGCGGCAAAAGGAAGTCGACATAGATCGGCGTCAGCGACTGCAGGGTCACGATGGCGGTGCCGGCGCCGAGATACTGGCCGAGATCGACCTGCCTGAGGCCGAGCTGGCCGGCGAACGGCGCACGCAGGATCTTCTTGTCGACGATCGCCTTTTGCTGCGCGACCTGCGCCTTGTTGTTGCGCAGATTGGCCTCGTCGTTGTCGACCACCGCCTGGCTTATCGCCTGCGCCTTGAGCTGCTTCACGTCGCGGTCGTAGTTGATCTGCGAGAGGCGGGCGACGGCTTCCAGTGACTCGAGCTTGGCGATCTCGTCGTCGCCGCGCAGGCGCAGCAGAACCGCGCCGGCCTGCACCTCGTCGCCCGACTGGAAGTTGATCTCCTCGACGACGCCCGGCACCTCGAGCGAGAGATCGGCGCCCCTGACGGCGCGCAGGCTACCGACCGCCTCGAGCTGCGGCTGCCATTGCGCCACCACGGCCCGTGTCGTCGACACGGTCTGTGGTGGGTTGCCCGCGCCGGCCATGAATTCCTTGACCTTCACGTCGACGAACGCCTTGAAGCCGAAGGCCCCACCGAGCACTGCGCCGACCAGAATCAGCATGACGAGCATTCGCTTGATCATTGCCTTCGCCTCCGTCTCGGCCGGGCAAACCCGACCCGTTGCATCGCTTAGCGAGCCGCTCTCGGCAGCTTGATTTCCTGCACCGGCGGCAGGGAAAAGACTCCCGGGCTGCCGTTCGACTTGGGATCGACGTCGATGCGGTTCCACCAGCCTCCGCCCAGCGCCTGGAACAGCGCGGCGGTGTCGGTGTAACGCGCCGCCTGCGCCCGCAAACGGTTGATCACGGCATTCTGGTAGGTCTGTTGCGCGTTGAGCAGGGTCAGGTAGTTGACTGCGCCGAGCTCATACTGCTGCTGCGAGAGGCTGAGGCTGGCGGCGGCAGTGTCCTCGGCCGCCGTCTGGGCGCGCAGGGTGTCGGCGTCGGACTGCAGCGCCCGCAGCGCATTGGCGACATCCTGGAACGCCGAGAGCACGGTGCTGCGGTACTGCGCGGCCGCCTTCTCGAAGGCGGCCACGGTGGCGAGCTTCTTGTGCTCCAGGGTGCCGGCATCGAAAAGGGTCTGCGCGACGCTGGCGCCGATGGTCCAGACGCCGGAGGCGGGCAGGAACAGGGTGCCGAAGCCACCCGAACTTCCGCCCAAGAGTCCGGTGATGGTGATTTGCGGAAGCTGGTTGGCGATGGCGGCACCGATATCGGCGCTGGCCGCGTGGAGCTGCGCCTCGGCGGCGCGCACGTCGGGGCGCTGTTCGACGAGCTGGGAGGGCAGGCTGAGCGGCAATTCCTCCGGCAGGTGCAGCGTCGCGAGGTCGAAGGTCTCGCCTTGGTCCTGGTTCGGGAAGCGGCCGATCAGGGTCATCAACTGGTTGCGTTGCTGCGCGAGCTGCTTCTGCAGCGGCGGCAAGGTGGCCTGCGTCTGGGTCAGCGCCGCTTCCTGCGTCAGCACGTCCGCGCGGGAGGCGCCGCCGAGGTCGAACTGGCGGCGGACGACGCCGAGCGAGTTGGTCTCGATCCGGATGATGCCTTCCGTCGCGGCGATCTGGGCGCGCAAGGACGCCAGGTTGACGGCGGCGGTGACCACGTTCGACGTCAGGGTCAGGTATGTGGCCTCGAGCTGGAAGCGCTGATACTCGGCCTGTGCCGCCTGGGATTCGACCTGGCGGCGCACCCCGCCGAAGATGTCGGGGGCATAGGAGATGTTGAGCGAGGCGGAGGTCACGCCGAACACCTCGTTGAGGCCCGGCTGGCCGAACGTCACTCCCGAAAACCGCTGTTGCTGCGCCGAGGCGTTGCCGGTGAGGGTGGGAAACAGACCGCCCTGTTGCGCGTAGAGGTTTTCCCTCGCCTGACGCAATGATGCCTGGGCCGCGTCGAGATCGGGATTGGCCTTGAGCGACTCGTCGATCAGCACATTGAGCTCGGTCGAGTGAAACAGCGTCCACCACTGGCCCGGAATGTCCTTGCCCTGGATGAATGTCTGCGCCGCTCCGCCGTCGCCCGCGGCTGACGCCGTTTGCGGCGCCAGCGCCTCGGGCGTGTAGCCCGCCGCCTTGGGTTTGTCGGGCCGCGCGAAGTCAGGACCGACGCTGCAGCCGGCCAGAAGGGCGGCCGCCAGGACGACGAGAAGGCTGGCCGCAAAGACGGCGAGGAAAGGCGAACGCAGACGCATACTGAACTCGCGAGATGCTACGGGTTGGCGGCGAGCGCGGCGCGGCAGATGGCTTCGGTGTGCTCGCGGACTACGAGCTTCATCAGGCGGACGCTCTCGGCATCGAGGCCGGCGCCGGCCAGGAGCGGGCGCTTCTGGTTGTTGCAGAAGATGACGACCTGGCCGATCAGCGCCAGGGTGCGCACGGTCATCTCCTGTTCGCCGGCCGGCTTGCCGTGGAGGCGACTGAGCAGCCCGAGGCAGGGATCGAAGATCTGCCGCATGCCGTTTTCGTGGAGGATGTCGAGGCCGGGCGTCTCCTCGATCTCGGCGCGGGCGAAGAAGAGGCGCCGGCTCTCGACCTGCGTGCCGCTGCTGACCAGCACCATGAAGGTCTCGAGCATATCGCCGAGCAGCTCGGCCAGCGCCTCGCGCGGTGTCTCGGGGGCATCGAGGGCGGCGTGCACGCGCGCCACCAGCGCGGCCATATGCCGATCGGTGTTGGCGTTGATGTCGTCGATGATCGCCCGGTAGAGGCCTTCTTTGTTGCCGAAATAGTACTGGATGGCCGGCAGGTTCACGCCGGCGCCCTCGGCAATCTGGCGGGTGCTCGCGCCCTCGTAGCCCTGGGCGGCAAAGAGATCGAGCGCCGTTTCCAGAATGCGCCGCCGGGTATCCTCGCCACGCGCCTGGGTGGCCGGACGGCCGCGGCCAAATGCTTGAATGTCGGTCATGAGCCCCCGGAAGCGTGCGATCCCGGGCTCAATATTATCGATTGATATATTATGTCAATCGATAGATATGTTCGCTATGCGAGCAGATTCCTCTCCAGCGCGGTGCGCGCGCTGGGGGGAGGTGCCGCCGTCATACGGCGGCGGAGGGGTCATGAATCGGGTCGCTGAATCCGGGCAGACAGACCACTCTGAGCTTCATGACCCCTCCGGCCTTCGGGCCACCTCCCCACTTCGTGGGGAGGAATTCAGAGCAGCCGATTGAGCGGCGAGAAGCTCATGCGGTGATGCGGCGTCGGGCCGAGTCGCTCGAGCGCCAGAAGATGCTCCTCGCTGCCGTAGCCGCGATTGGTTTCCCAGCCGTAGCCGGGAAAGCTCTCGGCGAGGCGCGCCATGTAGCGATCGCGCGTCACCTTGGCGAAGATCGAGGCGGCGGCGATCGAGTAGGAACGCGCATCGCCGCCGACGATTGTCTCGGCGCGGCAGCCGAGCCGAGGCGGCACCTGGTTGCCGTCGATCAGCACGACCTCGGGCTGTTCGGCCAGCGCCTGCAGCGCGCGCCGCATGGCCATGAAGGTGGCCTGCAGGATGTTGCAGCGGTCGATCTCCTCGACCGTCGCCTCGGCCACGGCGAACTGCACGATGCCGGAGGCGATCATGGCCTCGTAGGCGGCCTCGCGGTCCTCGACCACGAGCTGCTTGGAATCGTTGATGAGCTTCAGGAGCCGGCGCTTGGCGGCGGTGCGGTCGATCACGGCGACGGCGGCGACCACTGGCCCGGCCAGCGGCCCGCGGCCGGCCTCGTCGATGCCGGCGACCCGTCCCTCGCAAAGCAATTCATACCGAAAGCTCGGCATATCCCCCGCCGCCTCTTCTAGAGTGCAGCATGATCTCGATCGCCGACATCATCGCCCAAGATCCTGTGGGCATGAAACAGCTTCGTGCGGCGCGTGCGCTTGGCCTGCCCGACTGGTGCATTGCCGCAGGATTCGTGCGCAATCGCGTGTGGGACCATCTGCACGGCATCGCGCTGCCGCGCCCGCCGGCCGATATCGACGTGCTTTATTTCGACGCGACGGACCTCTCCAAGGACCGCGAGGCCGAGCACGAAAAGCGGCTGGACGTCCTGCTGCCCGGCCTGCCGTGGCAGGTGCGCAACCAGGCGCGCATGCATGTGCCGAAAAACCTGCCGCAGCACCGCAGCACGTCCGATTCCATGACCTATTGGCTGGAGACGGTGACGGCGGTCGGCGTGCGGCTGGAGGCCGACGACAGCCTGACGGTGATCGCGCCGCTCGGCACCGACGACCTGCTCGGCCTCCGCTGCCGGCCGACGGCGTTCGGGCGCACGCGGCGCGATGAATACGAGGCGCGCATCGCGGCCAAACGCTGGCGCGAGCTGTGGCCGAAGGTGCGGTTCCTGGATTAGGACGCGGACTCGGTCCGAGCGGTCAGCCCACCGACTGCCGATAGATCTGCTCAAGCTCACGGCACAGCCCCGCCGTATCGCAGGCCGCGGAGGCCGCCAGCCCGGCGCGCATGCCGGCACGCAAGGTAGCAAGGCGCGCGGGACTGGCCGGGTCGCGGGCCAACGCGCTCGCCCTGGCGACCAGCTCTTCTTCGTCGCGGGCGACCCAATGATCGAGGCCCGCCGCGCGCAGCAGCGAAGCGCTGGTGCGCGCGACCCAGCGATCGCCGGCGTAGGTCAGGACGGGAACGCCCTGCCACAGCGCCTCGGTCGTCGTGGTGCCGCCATTGTAGGGAAACGTGTCCAGCGCGATGTCGATGCGATCGTAGCGGCGCAGAAAGTCGACGTGCGCGGCGCCGCCCTCGAGGTCGATGCGCTCGGGGGCGACGCCCAAGGCGGCGAAGCGGGCCCGCAGATGGTCGCGGTTGGAGGGCTCGCCGAGCGTGGGCGCGCAGACCAGCAGGCGCGAAGTGGGCGCGGCCCGCAATATGCGCGCCCAGACGCCGAGGGTGAGGTCGTTCAACTTGTAGGCCGAGGCGAGCGTGCCGAAGGTGAGGCTGCCGCCGTTGCGGCTGCACGGCGGCGGCGCGACATCCGGCACGGCATAGAGAACCTCGAAGGCAAGGTAGGTGCCGCGCACCCGCAACACGCGCTCGGTGTAGAAGCGTTCCTCTGCGGCGGGAATCACCGCGTCGTCGCCGACGATGCCATCGAAGCAATCGAGACCCGAGGTGGCGAAACTGTTGAACCACCCAAGCTGCAGCGGCGCCGGCCGGCGCAGGAACAATCGCAACCCGTTCGGCGCGCTGTAGGCGTTGAGATCGACCAGCACGTCGATGCCGGCCGCGGCGAGCCGGCGCGCGACTGTTTCGTCGTCGCTCGCGCCCGCCTGCCAGATCACATCGTGGGCATGGTCGCGGTAGCCGGCGGCAGCCGAGGGATTGCCGCCGAGCGAGACCAGGTGCACTTCAAAACGGTCGCGATCGTGGCGATTGATCACGCCGTAGACCGGTTTCATCCAGTTGGCCTTGTCGAAGAAGGCCGAGACGTAGCCGATCCGCAATTTGCCGCCCGACGGCGGGCGCTTGGGGCGTTCCAGCGGGCTGACGCCGGCGGCGAGGTGCTGGCCCCAGGCGCGCCGCGCCGCGAGCACATCAGCGTTTCCCGCCGAGGCGCTGCCCGGAAGACTGATGGCGAGGTTCTCTTCCGCAACCGCGCGCATCGAAGGGTCCGCCGCCACGCGGCGATAGGCATCGATCGCAGGCTCGACTTCGCCAAGATTGAACAGCACCTCGGCCAGCAGGCCCCAGGCGCCCCTGTCGTCCGGGCGCAGGCGCAGGGCGTGGCGCAAGGCGTCGCTGGCCTCGCCATAGGCACGGGCCCGCAGGCGCACGCCACCCAGACCATGCCAGGCGGCGAAATCGCCGGGGTCGGCGGCGATCGCGCGGCGGTAGGCGTCGGCCGCCGCGTCGATGTCCCCGGCCCTGTGCAGCGCGTCAGCCGCCTGGATGTCGGTCATGTCGCCCGGATTGCTCACGAGAGGAGTTTTGTGCGCGCGGATCCACCAAGACCATAGGCTCGAAAGTGTTGACTCCATATTCTAGAACTATCATTCTAAACCCATGGGCCAGGCCAAATTCAGCCAAACGGACTTTCTCGCCGCCGCGCAGGCGATCGCTGCCGCAGAGGGGCCGGCCGCCGCGACGATCGCGTCGATCACGGCACGGCAGGGGGCGCCGACGGGGTCGTTCTATCATCGCTTCGCCTCGCGCAATGTCGTGCTGGGCGAGCTCTGGCTGCGGGCGGTCCGCGACTTTCAGGAGGGGATAGGCGCAGCCCTCGATGCCGGCGACGGCTTGGCTGCCGCGCTGCATACGCCGGCCTGGGTGCGCGGCCATCTGGACAACGCCCGCCTGCTGTTGATGTACGATCGAAAGGATTTCGTTCAGGGCGAATGGCCGGAAGAACTGCGCGAACGGGTCGCCGAGATGACACGGCGCATGGAGGCCGGGTCGCGGCAGCGGGCGCGGGCAATCTTCGGCGAGGACGGGCGGGAGGAAGTGCGCCTGGCGCAATTCCTGATTTCCGAGGTTCCGGTCGCCGCCGTGCGCCAGCACCTTGTCCGCCGCGAACCGCCGCCGCCGCTCGTCGACCGCTTGATCCGCACCACCTATCGCGCCGTCGTCGCCGACTACCGGGCGCGAAAACGCAAGCCCGGCCTCGCCGAACGAGCCGTCTGACTTTCGAACCCCGCGCAGCGGCGCGGACGAAGGGAGTGCACGTCGATGAAGCGATTCACTCTTTACGGCAGTCCGCATTCGCTGCCGACCTACAAGGTGGCGCTGATGCTGCGCCTGTCGAACGAGCCGTTCTCCTTCCGATACGTGAGCTTCCAGAAGGGGATGAACAAGACGCCGGAGTTCCTGGCGCTGTCGCGCTGGCGTCAGGTGCCGGTGCTGATCGACCGTGAACGCACCTACCTCCAGTCGGCGGCCGTCGTCGCGCATCTGGCCGCGACGCTCGGCCGCTTCCAGGGAGCCGATGCGGCGACGCGCCAGCGCGTGCGCGAGTGGCTGTACTGGAACGTCGACGCGCTGTTTCCACCGATCTTCAACTGCTACGGCGTCGAGCTCGGCCGCAATAAACTTCTTCCCATCGGCGTCGAGCCGACGATCGCCGACCACTATCGCGGACGGGCCGAGGCGGCCCTCTCGGTGCTCGACTCGCACCTTGCCGGTGGCGCCTATCTCTGCGCCGCCGAACCCACCATCGCGGATCTGTTCTGCTATGGCGACGTGGCCTTCGCCGAACTCTGCGCGTTCGACCTCGGGCGCTGGACCCATGTGGCCGGCTGGGCCGAGCGCGTGACGGCGCTGCCGGGTTTCAAGGCGCCTTTCGAATTGTTGGCCATGGAAAACGCCGAGCTGTCATAGAGCGAGTATTCGCGCTCAGGCGCCCACGGGGTTGGGGTCGCGCCAGGCCCGCTCGAAGGGCAGGCGCCAGGCATGCGGGGCGACGAGCTGGTGGATCGATTTCGGTCCCCACGAACCCGGCGGGTAGAGCCGGACCGGCGGCGGCGATTCCAGCAGGGGGATCGACACTTCCCACAGGCGCTCGATGCCCTCGGCGGTGGTGAACAGCGTGTGGTCGCCGCGCATCGCATCCAGGATCAGCCGCTCATAGGCCTCGAGGACGTCGCCGATCAGGCCGGTGTCGTGCATGGCGAACTGCAGGCTCAATTTGTCGAGCCGCATGCCGGGACCAGGGCGCTTGCCGTAGAAGGACAGGGACATCTTCGAGGCGTCCGCGAGATCGAAGGTCAGGTGATCCGGCCCTTGCGCGCCGACGCCCGACCCCACGGGGAACATGCTCTTGGGCGGTTCGCGAAAGGCCAGCGAGATGATCCTTTGGCCTTCGGCGAGCCGCTTGCCGGTGCGCAGGAAAAACGGCACGCCGGCCCAGCGCCAGTTGTCGATGGCGCACTTGAGGGCGATGAAGGTTTCGGTGTCCGATTCGGGGTCGACGCCTTCCTCCGACCGGTAGCCCGTGTATTGCCCGCGCACGACGTTCCTCGGGTCGATCACCGACATGCTGCGGAAGACCTTGTTCTTCTCCTCGCTGATCGGCGCGGGCTCGAGGGCCGTCGGCGACTCCATCGCCACGAAAGCGAGAATCTGGAACAGATGGGTCACCACCATGTCGCGAAAGGCGCCGACCGTCTCATAGAAGCCGGAGCGTTTGCCGAGGCCCAGCGTCTCGGGCACGTCGATCTGCACATGGTCGATGAAGTTGCGATTCCAGATCGGCTCGAACAGGCCGTTGGCGAAGCGGAACGCCAGGATGTTCTGCGCCGCCTCCTTGCCGAGAAAGTGGTCGATGCGGAAGATCTGCTCTTCGTCGAAGACCTCGTGCAACCTGGCGTTCAGCGACCGGGCGCTGGCCAGATCGGTGCCGAAGGGCTTTTCCATGATGATGCGGCTCTGCGGGACCAGACCGGCTTCGGCCAGCAGCCGCACCGCCGGCAGGGCAGCGCCAGGCGGCACGCTCAAATAGTGCACGCGGCGGCTCTCGCCGGCCAGGGAACGCTCGGCCTCCTCGACCGCCGCCGCGAGGGCGCAGGCACCGGCCGACATCGGGACGTAGTTCAAGGTCGCGGCGAAGGCGGCCCAGTCGGCCTCGTCCACCTTGCGGCTGGAGAATTGATCGAGCGCTTGCCGGGCGATTCGCCGAAAGCCGTCAGGGTCGAGATCGTCCAGCGAGACGCCGATGATGCGGCAGCCGGGGATGAAGCCGGTACTGCAGAGATGGAACAAGCCCGGCAACAGCTTGCGTTGCGACAGGTCGCCCGTGGCGCCCACCAGGATGACGACCTGGGGATATCGCGGACCGACCTTTGACGCATTCTTCGCTAACATATCGCCTCCCACGCTGCCTGTTGGCGTCGGCTCCTCGCGATATACCTGCATTGTTAGGATCTTGCTGCAATTGCCGGGCCGAAATGGGGAAAGTACGCGTACAAATTGACGGGCCTGCCCGGGCGACGCGCAGAAGTTCGGTCCGGAGGTGCTAAAGCAGCTTCATCTGGCGGGCGTCGCGCTTGGCGTCGGTCAGCGCGGTGCGCGCCGACTCGGGCACACGGAAGGCCATCGTCTCGAGCCGGAAGCGGATGCGATTGAGCTCGAGGCGCTTCACCGCAGCGGCGAAGCGCGCGCTCAGGAGCTGGGCGATCGGCCCCTCGCCCCGCATGCGCAGGCCGAACTCGGCCTGGTAGAGCGCGCCGCCGCGCATCTGGCGGACCAGCGACAGCACGCGCTCGGCGCGGTCGGGCCGGTGCTGGCGCAGCCATTCCTCGAACAGTTCCTTGATCTCGAGCGGCAGGCGCAGGACGGTGAAGCCCGCGCGCGTGGCGCCGGCGTCGCGCGCCGCCTCGAGGATCGCTTCCATCTCGTGGTCGTTCAGCCCCGGAATCATGGGCGCGGTCATGACGCCGGTCGGGATGCCGGCCGCCGCCAGCGCCCGGATCGCGTCGAGCCGGCGGTGCGGCGCCGAGGCGCGCGGCTCCATCGCCCGCGCCAGATCCTTGTCGAGCGTCGTGATCGACACGAACGCCTCGGCGAGGTTGCGCTTGGCCATGTCGCCCAGGATGTCGATGTCGCGCGTGATGAGCTGGCCCTTGGTGACGATGCCCACCGGATTGTTGAAGTCACTCAGCACCTGCAGGATCTGGCGCGTGACCTTGAGCTCGCGCTCGACCGGCTGGTAGGGATCGGTGTTGGTGCCCATGGCGATCACGTCGGGCCGGTATTTCGGCGAGGCGAGCTCGGCGGTGAGCAGCCGGGCGGCGTCGGGCTTGAACAGGATCTTGGTCTCGAAATCGAGGCCGGGCGAGAGGCCGAGATAGGCGTGGGTCGGGCGCGCGAAGCAGTAGATGCAGCCATGCTCGCAACCGCGATAGGGATTGATCGAGCGGTCGAAGCCGATGTCGGGCGAGGTGTTGCGCGCGATGATGGTGCGCGTGGCGTCGCGCGTCAGCGTCGTGCGCAGCGGCGGCAGCGCGTCGTCGTCCGTCGCGTCGGGCGCGGCTGCGGTCTCCCAGCCATCGGTCGTGCGAATGCGCCGCTCGCTGTCGAAGCGGCTCGACTCGTTGCTGAGCGCGCCGCGGCCGCGATGCACCGGTTCGGCGATCGGATCGTCGGGATAGTCGGGAGGAACGGTCGGTCGCATGATCGGCCGACTCTGAGAACAAACCATGAACGAGTCAAGTCAGTACGTGACAGCACTTTGCAGGCATCAGAGACCAGAGTGTCGAGGTCGCAAGCGTTGCAGGCGTCACCCATTGCTGGGAGCGCGCTTCCAGCAAGACTCAGCCGCTTCTGGGCATCTTGCCTTCGTTCAGGCGCGGCATCAGCTCGGCGAAGTTGCAGGGCCGGAAGCGGATGTCGAGCTGCTGGCGCAGGATGTCGTCCCAGCCGTCCTTGCAGGCGCCGGTCGAGCCCGGCAGCGCGAAGATATAGGTGGCGTTGGCGACGCCGGCGATGGCGCGCGACTGCATGGTCGAGGTGCCGATCTTCTGGAAGCTGATCCAGCGGAAGACCTCGCCGAAGCCTTCGATGCGCTTCTCGAACAGGCCCTCCAGCGCCTCGGGCGTGACGTCGCGGCCGGTGACGCCGGTGCCGCCGGTGGTGATCACCGCCTCGACCTCGGGATCGTCGATCCACTTCTTCACCTGGGCGCGGATCCTGTCGACGTCGTCGGTGACGATGGCGCGGTCGGCCAGCACGTGGCCGTCGCGGGCGATGCGCTCGACCAGCGTGTCGCCCGACTTGTCGGTCTCGAGCGTGCGGGTGTCGGATACCGTCAGCACGGCGATATGCACGGGCTTGAAGGGCTTGGATTGGTCGATCCGGTTCATTGGCTCGCTCCTCGGCGTCATCCTACAACTGGCACCTTGCCGGCGCGAGGCCGCCACCCTAGATGAAAGAGATGAAAGACATGACCGACTGGAAACATGACGGCGTGCGGTCATCCCCGCCGGCTCGCTCGACACCAACACCGCCCAGACGCCGGGCATGAACCGCGCCGCGGCCATCAATTTCGCCCGCGTCGGCGCGCAGAAGCTGTGGGCCGGCACGGTCACCATCCATGCCCATGCCAAGACCGGCGCGCATCATCATGGCCATCTCGAGAGCGTGATCTATGTCGTGAAGGGCCGCGCCCGCATGCGCTGGGGCGATCGGCTGCAGTTCATCGCCGAGGCGGGTCCCGGCGATTTCATCTATGTGCCGCCCTACGTGCCGCACCAGGAGATCAACGCGTCGGAGACCGAGCCGCTGGAATGCGTGCTGGTGCGTTCCGACAACGAGGCGGTGGCCATCAACATCGACATCACGCCGGTCGAGAAGCCGGAAGCGGTCTACTGGGTCGACCCGACCCATCCGCATCCGCACAAGCATTGAGGGGAACTCGTGACAGCGCCGAGCGGTGCGTCGTGCTCTTTGTGCTTCCTCTCTTTTTTTCTTCCTCCTCTCCCCCTTGGGGGAGAGGCTGGGTGAGGGGGTGATGCAGGAGGCAGCCTTCGATTACCCCCTCACCTAACCTCTCCCCCAAGGGGGAGAGGAACATGAGGGGGATAAGGGACTAGCTAATCCACAGATTGGGCATCTCGCGGTTGGTGTAACCCGAGACGAATGGACTGGACTGGCCGCTGGCCAGGTCGAACGTGTGGCGGCGGATGACGCCGATATTGCCGCCATAGACGTGGATGCTGAGCGAGCCGCGGTCGCAGAGCGTGTTCGTCACCTGGTGGATGTCGCCCTCGGCCGGCAACAGCACTTCGACATCGCCCGGCGCCAGGACGGCGCGCCCGCCCTTCGCCAACGTGCCGTTCGCCGGGTCGCGCACGAAGCGCTGCGAGGTCTCCGAGCCGCGCAGCACGCCGACCAGGCCCCACGTCTGATGATCGTGCACCGGCGTGCAGGCCGACGGCGCCCACACGAAGCTCACGACGCAGAAGCGTTCGAAGGGATCGCACCACAACAGGTTCTGCGCATAGCCGTGCGGCGGGCATTCGGCCATCGACTCGGGCAGCCAGTCGTCGTGCGTCACGAGGTCGGCCAGCAGGGTGCGGCCGACCTCGACGATGGCCGACTCGTCGCGATCCTGCCAGGCGCCGCCGACCAGCGACGTCATGTCGGCAACAAAGCGGCGCAGGCGGGCGATGCTCATCATCTGTCCTTAACGTTGCGCATCCTGGCGGTGCAGCCGTCCTGGCCATTCGAGAATCGGCTGATCGGCCGTCAGCAATACTGCGTCTTCGACCAGCGCTGTCGCCACGATGATGCGATCACAAGGGTCACGATGTAGATTTTCGAGGTCAGCAGCGCGCATCGCAATTTCCGCCGACAGAGGGATCTCGCGCATACCCAACGACAAGATACGCACCCGCCAATCGCGAACACTCGGCGGCCCTGCGACGCGGCCACGCAGCAATGCACGGCCAACCTCGTAGAAGACGATCGTCGGAACGGCGATCTCACCCGCGGCGAGCGCGGCGTCGCAACTTCGTCTTGCTGCCCTTCCGAGCCTTGGCACGTCCTCCGTCATCCATAGGACGGTGTGTGTATCGAGCAGGAGTGTCATCGAATTGTCCGGTGATATTCCGCCATTCACGATCTTCGTCGTATTCGTCGTCAATTGGTCCGACGATGTCGCCGATGATCTTGAAGGTACCCTTCGTGGCGCCGATGAGCGTCTTGGGCTTTTCGCGCACGGCGATAACCTGCACCTTCGCCTTGCCGCGCTTGGTGATGGTGATGGGCTGGCCGCTCTCGGCGACCTCGTCGATCAGGGCAAGGCACTTCGCCTTGAAGGCGGCGGCGTTGATCTTCCTGTCCATGGTCCGGTTCCTATGTGACCATATGATATGGTCACATAGTCGGCAGGGTCAACGCCCGGTGTCCTGCGGCGTGTAGCGCGGCCATTCGTGGGCGGCGATCTGGTCGAGCGAAGGCGTCGGCTGGCCGAGGCGGATCTGGTACATCCAGTAGTTGGCCAGCACGCGCTGCACGAAGTCGCGCGTCTCGTTGAGCGGGATCGAGGCGACGTAGAGCAAGGGATCCTGCGAGGCGTTGAGCGAATTGTCCCAGCGCGTGACGTTGCCCGGCCCGCCATTGTAGCCGGCCGCGGTGCGCACCAGGTTGTTGTCGACCTCGCTCAGCAGCGAGCCGATATAGGCCTGTCCCAGCGCGATGTTGGTCGGCGGATCGTAAAAATTGCCGCCGACCTGGTCGGGCGAGTAGCCGCGGACGACGAGCCGCGCGGTGCCCGGCATGAGCTGCATCAGGCCCATGGCGCCGACATAGGAGCGCGCCTTGGGATTGAACGCCGATTCCTGGCGCATGAAGCCCCAGAGCAGCGCGCGGTCCACCGAATAGCCGCCGGCGGGCTGCCACGGCGGCAATGGATAGACCGCGCCGTCAAAGCCCTTGATGTTGTGCCGCTGGTCCCAGTTGGCGTTGCCGACCTTGGCCGACAGGCTGGGCAGCGAGGCCTTCTGGGCGACCGCGAGGATGGCTTCGATGAAGCGCGGATCGGCGTCGATCGACGCGGCGTAGAGCTCGCGCTCGGCCGCGGTCGCGGCGCCCAACTGCAGCAGGGCGAGCGCGCGGCGGCCGACGCGGTCGCTGCGCATCATGTCTGCCCGCGCGCGATCGAGCGCCGGCACGTTCCAGTCCGGCTCGATCCGCATGCCGAGCGCCTTCTGGGCGATCAGGCCGTAGAAGGTGCGGCCGTGCAGCGCCGCGCGCTTGAGGTAGGGCGCGAATTTCTGCGGATTGCCGGCCAAGAGGTTGGCGCGCGCCGCCCAGAACGACCCGGCCGACAGCGTCCAGGACGAGGCCTGGTCGGGCGCGGCATCGGCCACCATCTCGAAGCGGTGCGCCGAATCGGCCATGTTGCCGTGGACGAAACCCGAGAGGGCCGCGTTCCAGTTGGCGTCGGGCGGCAGGCCGACATCGACCGGCAACTGCACGCCGCGCTGCGAATCGGCCTCGAGCGCGCGGGTGCGGACGCGGCCGCGCCACAGCTCGACCTCCTGCGGCCCCAGGATCTCGGCCGTCGACTTCTGGTCGAGCAGGGCGAAGGCCGCGTTGAAGCCGCCATCGTCGGCCATGCCCTGCAGCCGCGCCCGCAGCTCGGCGGCGCGGCCGGCGTCGGCGCCGCTGACGGTGCGGGCGGCGGCGAAGCTGGGCGAGGACGGCGCCTGGCTGACGAAGCTCGACGGCGTCAGCTCGGGCGAACCGGGCGTGCGGCGGGCGAGCGCCAGCCGGTAGATCGCTGGCGCATCGGGATGGTCGTTGTACTCCTGCAGCCAGGCGGCGAGATCCTCGAAGCGCACGGGATGCCCCGGGCTCAGCAGGCGCTGGGCGCCGACATAACCCATCAGGGTCTTGTCCTTGAGCTGGGCGATGTCGGCGTCGGCCTGAGCGTACTGGCCGGACGCCTGCGCCTGGAAGATGCGGCGGTAGGTCTCGCGGGCATCCGCGTCGAGCACCGTCGGCAGGTCGGGGACCACGGCAATCTCATCGAGCTCGATCACCGGGGGCGGCGGCACGTAGACCGGGCGGCGCGGAATGATGGTGGGGTGAGGCCGGGCCACCGGGTGGGCCGGCGCCGGTCGGGCGGCCGCCGCGGCCGTCTTGGTGGCCGGCGCCGGCTTGGCCGGCGGCTTGCTCACGGTCTGCGCCAAGGCCGATGCGGCCAGCAGCGTCGCTGCCCCCAGCAGGACGACCGGAATGAGGTGCTTCATGTTCCCACCGTAGGTCGATAGCCGGAGAGCGACAAGTAGGGGGGCGACAAGTAGGGGCGACAAGCGCCACGACCGCCAAGGCCCGCTATACTGCGCCCACGGAGGATCCCATGAACCAGCATCAAGAGCGCACCGCGGCTATCCGGCATCTGGTCGACGAGGCCCGCAGGATCGAGCAGAACGGCGTCAACCATGCGACCCTGGAGAAGATCGGCGGCCTTCTGGCGGCGCTCGCCAGCCGCGCCGAGCTTTTCCCGCAGGACGAGTTCCCGCTCGGCGCCGACGGCGGCATCTATCGCCTGAGCGAGGATCCCGACCATCGCTTTGCGCTCTATGCCTCGGCCGGCGGCGCCGGCAAGAAGGTGCCGCCGCACAATCACACGACCTGGGCGATCATCGCGGGCGTCCATGGCGCGGAGCGCAACGTTGTCTACGAACGCCTCGACAACGGCGCGCAGGCCGGCGTCGTGAAGCTGCGCGAAGCGCCGGCCAAGGAGAAGACGCTGCGCCGCGGCGACGTCATCTGCTACCTGCCCGACGACTTCCATCACATCGAGACGCCGGCCGGCTCGGGCGATGCGCTGCATCTCCACTTCTATGGCCTCAGCCTGGAGCACCTGCCCGACCGCCTGTCGGTCGACATGGCGACGGCGGCGGCCAAGCGCTTCATGGCCAAG